>Ga0070682_100002603_pt1 | contig 9963 bp, 4 predicted proteins | sample KBSC63LmetaG_FD_64668 | JGI IMG/M metagenome (GOLD analysis project Ga0070682, IMG submission 64668) | Corn rhizosphere microbial communities from Kellogg Biological Station, Michigan, USA - KBS C6-3L metaG | ecosystem: Host-associated > Plants > Roots > Rhizosphere | place: USA: Michigan... | reverse complement strand
CGGGTGACCGTGCCCGGTGGTGGCCGGGCCGAGCTGCGGCTGCGGTTGCACCGACCCGAACCCGACCAACCCGCAGCGCCAACTCCCTGGCACGCGGGCCGTTTCGACGACGTGATGGCCGATCGGGAGCGGGAGGCGGACGAGTTCTACGCGGCGATCGCCCCCGCCGATATCGACCCGGAACCGATGCGGGTGCTGCGCCAGTCCTGCGCCGGGTTGGTCTGGAGCAAACAGATGTACCCGTACCGGGTGAACCGGTGGTTGGACGGCGATCCCGGTCAACCCGCGCCGCCGCCGGGGCACCGCAGCGGCCGGAACGCCGGCTGGCGGCACCTGGACTCCTTCGACGTGCTGGCCATGCCGGACCCCTGGGAATACCCGTGGTTCGCCGCGTGGGATCTGGCGTTCCACACGATCAGCTGGGCGCACCTGGACCCGGCCTTCGCCAAATACCAGCTGCTGGTGATGCTGCGGGAATGGTTCCAACACCCGAACGGGGCGCTCCCGGCCTACGAGTGGAACTTCGACGACGTCAACCCGCCGGTGCACGCGTTGGCCGCGATCCGGGTGTTCGTCATCGACGGCGGCACGGACATCGGCTTCCTCAAGCGGGTGTTCCACAAGCTGCTGCTGAATTTCACCTGGTGGCTCAACCGGCAGGACCCGGACGGGAACAACCTGTTCGGCGGCGGGTTCCTGGGCCTGGACAACATCAGCCCGATCGACCGATCCCACCTGCCCCCGGGTTTCGGCCTCGATCAGGCCGACGGCACCGCGTGGATGGCGTACTACTCGGTGGCCATGCTGACCCTGGCCACCACCCTCGCCGAGCACGACGACGCCTACGAGGACATGGTCGTGAAGTTCCTCGAACAAACCGTGCTGATCATGGACGCGTTGGAGGACTCCGGCTGCTACGACCCAGCGGACGGCTTCTTCTACGACCAGCTCACCCACCCCTCCGGACATCGCGAACCGATCAGGGTGCAGACCCTGGTCGGGGTGATCCCGGCACTCCCGGCCGTTTCGCTGCCGACCGGTGACACGGACCGGATCCGGCGGATGCGGAAACGGTTCGCCCGCCGAATGGACCAGCGCGACCGGCACGAGATGCTGGACTGGCAGGTCCGCGGCACCGGCGACACCCGGCGTTTACTGCTGTCCGTCGTCCCCGCGGACAAGCTGGCCCGGCTGTTCGGCACCCTGTTCGACGAGGAGGCGTTCCTGTCCCCACACGGGCTGCGGTCCATCTCGAAGCGGCACAGCGCCCCCTACACCGTGCCGGGTCTGCCCGACGCGGCCATCGAGTACGAACCCGCCGAATCCCGCACGGCGATGTACGGCGGCAACTCCAACTGGCGGGGACCGGTGTGGTTCCCGGTGAACTACCTGGTCATCCGGGCGCTGCTGCAGTACGACCAGTTCCTCGGGCCCGAGTTCACCATCGAATACCCCACCGGATCGGGGCGGCAGCTGACCCTGCGCGAGGTCGCCGGCGACCTCACCGACCGGCTGGTCGGCATCTGGCTGCCCGGGCCGGACGGCCGCCGACCCGTCTACGGCGGGGTCGAACGCCTGCAGACCGACCCGGCGTGGAAGGACAACCTGCTGTTCTACGAGTACTTCCACGGCGACAACGGCGCCGGGCTCGGCGCCATGCATCAGACCGGGTGGACGGCCCTGGTCGCGGACCTGCTGATCGACCCGCCGCGGCACAGCCGGCGAATGATCTTCCATGACGGACCGGGACCCAGCTCGTCCGGGCCAACAGAAATGGAGCCTGGAGCCGATGTCACGCGCTGAAGCGGAGTCCGGGACACCCGTCGGCCCGTCGGGTTGGGATGCCCACCCGTTCATCTACGAGATCAACACCTGGGCATGGCTGGACTCGATCAGCGCACAAGAGGGCCGCCCGATCGATCTCGGGTCCGTCCCGTCCGGACTGTGGGACGAGGTGGCCGCCGTGGGTTGCGACGCCGTCTGATTGATGGGGGTCTGGCAACGCAGCCCCGCCGGCGTCACCATCGCCCTGGCCAACGCCGACCTGCGGGCCTCCTTCCAGGCAGCCCTGCCCGATTGGCGAACCGAGGATGTCGTCGGATCGCCGTACTGCATCCGCGGCTACGTCGTCGACGAACACCTCGGCGGGCCTGCCGGTCTGGCCGCCGCCCGGGCAGCGCTCGCCTCTCGCGGTCTCCGGCTGATCCTGGACTTCGTCCCCAACCACGTCGCCCCCGACCATCCCTGGACGACCGAGCGGCCGGAGATTTTCGTGGCCGGGACCGACGCCGACCTCGCCGCGGACCCTGCGTCCTTCGTTGCAGTGGGTGGCCGGGTGTTGGCCAACGGGCGGGACCCGTACTTCCCGGCGTGGCCGGACGTCGTGCAACTCAACGCCATCGACCCCGGCCTGCGAGACGCTGCCGTGCAGACGGTCGGATCCATCGCCGACCAGTGCGACGGGGTGCGGTGCGACATGGCCATGTTGATGATGAACGACGTCTTCACCCGCACCTGGGGAACCCGGGTCGGCCCGGCGCCCGACACCGAGTACTGGCCGACCCTGATCGCCGCCGTCCGCGAAAACCACCCAGGTTTCCTGTTCCTGGCCGAGGCCTACTGGGACCTGGAATGGGCCCTGATGCAGCAGGGCTTCGACTACTGCTACGACAAACGCTTGTACGACCGCATCCTCGGCGGCACCCCCGAACAGGTCCGGCAACACCTACTGGCCGACCACGGCTATCAGAACGCCCCGGTCCGGTTCGTGGAAAACCACGACGAACCCCGCGCCGCATCCGCATTCGGCGCCGAGCGGGCACCTGCGGCCGCGGCGGCGGCGCTGACCCAGACCGGGGCCCGGCTGATCCACGACGGGCAACTGCAGGGCCGGCGGGTGCGGCTCCCGGTGTTCCTCGGCCGGTTCCCCGCCGAAACCGACGACCATCACCTCGCGGAGTTCTACCGGACACTGCTCTCAGCCGTGGCCGATCCGACGTTCCGAGAAGGATATTGGGAATTATGTGACCGGTCGGGATGGCCGGGGAACACCACCTTCGAGAACCTCGTCGCCTGGAGCTGGGCGGGTGCCACCCGGTGGCTGATCGTGGTGAATCTCAGCGACGCCACCGCAACCGGACGGGTGCGAGCCCCATGGCCCGACCTCCGGGGTCACCGTTGGTTGCTCACCGACCCCACCAATGACATCACTTATGACCGTGACGGCGACGACCTCGTCGACGGGCTGTACGTGGAACTCGCCGCGTGGCACTGGCACCTGCTCAGGCTCGACCCCACCCCGCCCTCCCCGGACCGGTCCTGATACCGGCGGTCGCCGAGCCGGTTCGGCACGGGCGTGTCCCTCGGCGCTGTGGGTTTCGCGGTGACCCGCCAGGCCGGGCTGACCGGTGCTCAGCGCTGGCCCGGCCGCGGCGGCCGCGTCTAGCATCCGGAGGTGGCTGTTCATGCCCTGTTCGCCTCGGTGCCTCATGATCCGCCGGTCGGGCGATGAGTTGGGCCTGCGCGGCTGGTGAAGGGGAGTGGGGTCGGTGGCGTTGTCGGAATGGGATCGGTCTCGGTTTGCGGGAGATGGAGGAGCACACCCTGTCGACGGATCCCGATTTCGTGACCCGCCTTGATCGCTGGTGCTTTGCGCCGTCGCCTGCGTCGGGTGTGCTGGTGGCTGCTGGCGCTCGGCGCGTGGTTGATGCTCATGGGCCTGTCCACGGCCCACGGGGTGATCTCCGGTGGGGCGCTGACCGCCGGTGGCGGGTGCGCGTTGGTGCTGTGGCCGGCCCTCACTGCGCGGGGGTTGCGGGTTTCGTCACAACGCCCCTGATGACGGGTCATCGGGTGATCGCGCCGGTTCTGACCCAAGACGACAACAGGGTCACACACCCGCGCTTTCCGTAATGCTGGGGAGAGTTCACCGCCCGGCCGCCCGATGTTGGGTTCCGAATCCATTACCGCATGCTGGATGACCGTATAGTCCGTCGCATCCGTTTCTGATGTCCGTTGTCGTTCGGGGGTTACCCCTGGGCGAGCCGGTGACATTTCTCGGTCGACGGATGACTTGGCAGGTCGGTGCTGACCTCTGCCGCGGACCCATCACCCAGGCGATTTCACGCCCGGCTATCGGCCGGCGGCGACCCGCGGCTCAGGTCGGGCGCTGCCGCCGTTCTGCAATCTACGAGACGAACGGAGCCGGTGACGGATGAGCGGGACCACATCAACCGCGGCACGGGCAATTCTGCTGCCACTGGCGCTGGCGCAGTTCCTGTGCAGCTACGCCGGTTCCAGCATGAACGTGATGATCAACGACATCAGCACCGACCTGAACACCACGGTGCAGGGCGTGCAGGTCGCCATCACGATCTTCCTGCTGGTCATGGCCGCGTTGATGATCCCCGGCGGGAAACTCACCGACAAGTACGGTCGGACCCGCTGTCTCACGGCCGGACTTGTCCTGTTCGGGGTCGGTGCGATCATCAGCGCATTGTCGCCGAACCTGACCGTGCTGATCATCGGGAACTCGATCCTGGAGGGGGTCGGCACCGCGCTGCTCATCCCGCCGGTGTACATCCTGACCACCCTGTTTTTCACGGAGATGACCAGTCGGGCTCGGGCGTTCGGCGCGATCAGCGCGATGGGCGGGATCGGCGCCGCGGCCGGGCCACTGCTCGGCGGGCTGATCACCGCCACCATGGGATGGCGCGCCGCGTTCGGAATCCAGGCGCTGATCATCGTGCTGATCGTGTTGCTGGCCCGCCGGATCAAGGATCCACTCCCGGCCGACCCCACCCGCCCCTTCGACACCCGAGGCGCGGTCCTGTCCGCCTTGGGGCTGGTCCTGCTGGTCACTGGCATCCTGGCCACCGACACCAACGGATGGGTCGCGCTGGCCCTGATCGCGGGCGGTGTCCTGGTCCTGGCCTGGTTCTACCTGACCATCCGGACCGCGGAACGCGCCGGCCGGGAACCCCTGTTGTCCACCGCACTGTTCCGCAACCGCACCTCCAACCTGGGCATGGTCACCCAGAACACCCAGTGGCTGCTGCTGTCCGGGGTGTCGTTCGTGGTCGCCGCCTACCTGCAGGTGGTGATGGGCTACGACGCGATCCAGACCGGCGTCATCTTCACCGCGGAAACCGGCGGTCTGCTCGTCGCGTCGCTGGCCGCCGGGCGACTGGCCCGCCGGTTCGCCCAACGGGGCTTGATCATCACCGGATTCCCGCTCACCATCGCCGGGATCCTGCTGCTGGTGACCATGGGCGGCGGGACCGCATCCGTGTGGGCGTTCGTGCCCGGTCTGTTGCTCATCGGGCTGGGCCTCGGGTTGATGCTGACCCCGTCGGTGAACGTGGTGCAGTCCAGTTTCGGCGACGCCCAGCAGGGTGAGATCTCCGGGCTGTCCCGCAGCCTGTCCAACCTCGGCTCGTCGATGGGCACCGCGATCGCCGGCACCATCCTGGTCGCCGGGATCACCACCACCCCCGAACGGGGCTACGGCCTGGCCCTGATCGTGCTCGCCGCGATCGGCGGCCTCGGGCTGATCGCAGCCGTCCTCATTCCCACCGTCATTACACCTCACCGGTCACCGGACCCGAGTCGGCCACCGGCGAGGAGGCCCTGACCTCCGCCGGCGCGGCCGCCGTGGTCGCGGCACGAGCAGCGAGGGCAGCCAGCGCTCGATTGAGGAAGACAGCTCCCTGGGGACAGAGACACTCGCGCTCGGCGGGTCGTAGCATCAGCCCGATGACGCAGGTCCGGCCGGGAGTGGCGATGGCTCTGTCCGACGATGAGCAACGAACGCTTGACGAGATGGAGCGCATGCTCGCCGGGGATGATCCAGGGTTCGCGGCCAGAATTTCCCTCAAGCATGCGCGCCGCCACCGATGGATTGTCAGCGCCGCCCTGTTCGTTGTCGGGATCGGTGTGCTGCTGGCCGGTTTGGTGACGACGGCGGAGAGCGCACCGGTCGGTGTGCTGATCAGCGTCGCCGGGCTGCTGATCATGATCGCGGCCGCGGTAGCGGTTCTTTTCCGACGCCGCCGGCACGACTGATGAGCCGCGGGGTCCGGCCCCCGGGCCGATGGCGACACTCGGTTCTGCGGTTGATGACCTGACCGGTCCGGTGCGGGGTCCGTCCGCTCCGATCAACGGCCCGCGCCAGAGGCGGACCGCTTCAGGAGGTCCTTTTCATGGATCCGGTGCGTGGGTTCGGTTACGCCCCACCTTTGTGGGCGGCGCGGTCGGCGAACAAAAGGCGGACTTGTTCCTCGGGCGGGACTGAACCGGGTGTGGTGAGCTGTCGGCGTATCGCGTCGCTCACCGCTTTGGTCGCCGCGGCGGCGGATTCCTCGCCCTCAGTGTGGTCGCGTCGGGGCTGGTTCGGCGTTTCGTTCACCTGACGATGCCGCATTCCACTGCCTTCTTCCTGCGGGAATTGGGCCAACCATGTCGTGCGCTCGCCGTAGCGTCCGTGCTCGTCAGTGCTCGTCAGTGCGGGCGCGGATCGAGGATCAACCAACGGTTGATGCTAGCCGGGGCGGTCGGTGGTTCGGTGTGCAGGTCGCCATCACCCTGTTCCGGTGATCAACGCGGTCGCCGAAACCTGACGGTGCTGATCATCGGGAACTCAATCCTGGCAGGGAGGGTACCGCGCTGCTCATCCCGCCCGTAGACATCTTGACCACCTGCTGTTCACCCAGATGACCAGTCGCGCCAGAGGCCTTCGGCGCGATCAGCGCGATGGGCGGGACCGTCGACGTGCGAGCTGCAGGAGCCCGGCGCCGGCGAGAATGGCGGCTATCGCATAGCCGATTAGTGGTTCAACCGGCGCGCTCAGACCGGTCGCAGGGAGTTGAGGGTGCGGAGCCGGGGGCTGCGGAGCCGGGGGTTGAGGGTGCGGAGCCGGGGGCTGAGGTTGGGAAGCCGGGGCGCTGAAGCTGTCAGTCATCTGGACGCTCGCGATGCCTGCGGCGGGGACCGTTACCTGCTGGCTTGCACCGGTCACTTCAACCGCCAACGTGTCCGTGTGCCCGTCGACGACCTCGACCGCTAGGCAGGTTGAACCGCCGCCGACGCCGTTGAAGATCTGCGACACCGGACCTGCGGGGTGACCGGCCGGGATCACCATCGCGAAGACCTGGATCGGCGCGCGGCAGATCAGCAGGATGCCGATAAGCCCCTGACTCCCCGCGTCGGGGCCGTCGATCGTCTTCACTATTTCCACGGCGCCTGGGGCGGGGGTGAATGTGTCGGTGATGCTGAGCGAGGCGACTGTGCCGGCGGGCATGGTGATGGTTTGGTTCGCCCCGGCGACGGTGGCGGTGACCGTGGTGGTGGCCCCGTTCGATGTCTCGGTGACGGTGCACAAGGACCCGGCTGGAATGTCCTGGTAGGTGTTCGTCAGTGTGGTCGCATCGGTTCCTGCTGGGATCGTCCATGTCGGCAGCGTGGCGCTGTCGCACGTGACGTCGATGGTGATGTCGCCCTGGCTACCGGCCGACGGGCCGTTGATCGTCTTGTGGATCTCGAGCGAGCCGGGCACCGGCCCGTACGTGTCCGTGAGGTCGGCGCTCGCCTGGGCGTTCGCCGCGATTGTCACGTGCTGTGGGCTGCCGGTGGTCACCACGCCGATAGTGCTGGTACTGCCGTCGGCCTGCTCGGTGACGGTGCAGGTCAGACCGGCGGGGATGTTGTCGTAGGTGTGCGATTGCTGTCCCGTGGCGCCGGCGGGGATCGTGAATGGGGGTAGGGGCAGGCCGTCGCAGTTGACGCCGATGGTGATCGCGCCCTGTTGACCCGCCGATACTCCGCTGATGGTTTTGGTCACGGTCAGCGAACCCGGCACGAACGTGTAGGTGTCGAGCAGCTCGGCGGTCGCGGCTCCGCCGGCCGGGACGGTCGCATCTTGTGGGCTGCCAACGGTGACGACACGAACGGTGCTGGACGATCCGTCGACGGTTTCGGTCACGGTGCAGGTGGCGCCGGACGGAACGTCGTCGTAGGAGTGCGACGTCGCGCCGGCCGCGGTTCCAGCGTCGATCACGAAGTCCGGCGTCAACGCGGTGCCGTCGCACTCGGCGTGGATCGTGACGGCATCCTGGCTGCCGGCGGCGGGGCCGGCGATGGTCTTGGTCACGGTGAGCTGACCGGGCGCGGGGGCGTAGGTGTCGGTGATGTCCGCGGCGGCGGTGTCGCCGGCGGGGATGGTCACGTTCTGCGGGCTGCCCGTCGTCGTCACCGCAACGGTGCTCGTGGAACCGTCCTCCGTCTCGGTGACGGTGCACACGGTGCCGGCGGGGATGTCGTCGAACGTCGCGGGGTCTGGAGAGGTGGCGCCGGCCGGGATGGTGACGTCGGTGACAAGGACACCGACCCCGCAGTCGATGTGGATGGTCACGGGTCCCTGCTCGCCGGCGGACGGCCCGTCGATGGTCTTGGTCACGGTGAGCGAACCGGGGGCGAACGTGTAGGTGTCGGTCACGTCCACGGTGCCGGTTCCGTCGGCGGCGATCGTGACGGGTGATCCGGTGATCGTCGTGGCGACGTTCACCGTGCTGGAGCTGCCGTCCGACGTCTCGGTGACGGTGCAGGTGGCGCCCGCGATCACGTCCGGGTACTGCTGTGAGTACGTGCCTCCCGCGGATCCGGCCGGGATGACCAGATCCGGTGTCAGTGCCGTGCCGTCACACACGGTGTGGATCGTCACCTCGCCCTGGGAGCCTGCCGCGTTCCCGGTGATTGTCTTGTTGACCACCAGTTCACCGGTCAGGTAGGTGTCGCTGAGGTCGGCCGTCGCGGTGCCGCCCGGTGGGACCGTCACCTCCGTCCCGGAACCCTGCTTCAGCACCGCCAGCGTGCCCGTGCGACCGTCGGGATTCTCGACCACCGTGCATACCGAGCCACCGGGGATGTCGGTGTAGGTCTGCGACACCGGATCTGTCGCACCGGCGGGAATGACGAACAGGGGTTGCAACGTCGTGGTCTGGCCGTTGTTGACGCAGGTCACCGTGATCGTGATCGGTCCCTGTTGCCCGGCCCCGCCGCCGGTGATGGTCTTGTTCACCACGAGCGAGCCCGGGTTCAGGTTGTAGGTGTCGGTCCGCTCGGCCGTTACGATCCCGCCGGGTGGCACGGTCACCTGGTCATCGCCGGCGACGACGACGCTGACCGCGGAGTTGGCGCCATCGCCGGACTCGTTGATCGTGCACACGGTGCCTGCGGCGAGTTTCGGGTACAGCTGGGAGCGGAACCCGGCGGGCGTTCCTGCCGGGATCACCAGCGCCGGCAGGGCCGTGCCATCGCAGATGGGCTGGATCGTGATCTCGCCCTGCAGCCCGGCGCCCGGTCCGGTGATCGTCTTCTTGACGATCAACGCGCCGGGCGTCAGGGAGTAGGTGTCCGTGATGTTCGCCGTGCCGGTCGCACCGGCGGGGATCGAAGTGGGTGTGCCGTTGTCTCCGGTGACGGTGGTTGTGACGGTGCTGGTGTCGCCGGTGGCGGTCTCCGTGGCGGTGCACACGGAGCCGGCGGGGATGCCGGTGTAGGTGCGCGACGTCGAACCGGCAGCTGCCCCAGCTGCGATGGTGAAGTCCGGCAACGGCGTGTCGACGCCGTTTTCGTTGCAGGTCACGCCGATGGTGACGTCGCCCTGCTGTCCCGCCGCCGGGCCGGCGATGGTCTTGGTCACGGTCAGCGAGCCGGGGGCGACGTCGTACGAGTCGGTGAGCAGGGCGTCGACGGCGCTGCCGCCCGGCACGGTGACCTGTTGGCCACTGCCGTCCACCGTGACCGTCACCGTGCTGGTGTGACCGTCCACGGTCTCGGTGATGCTGCAGACGCTGCCCGGAGCCACCACGTAGGTCTTGGACTGCTGGCCGGTCGCGCCGGCGGCGATCGTGAACGGCGGCAGGTCGGTTGCATCACAGGTCGGCTGGATCACGACCTCGCCCTGCT
>Ga0070682_100002596_pt1 | contig 9976 bp, 10 predicted proteins | sample KBSC63LmetaG_FD_64668 | JGI IMG/M metagenome (GOLD analysis project Ga0070682, IMG submission 64668) | Corn rhizosphere microbial communities from Kellogg Biological Station, Michigan, USA - KBS C6-3L metaG | ecosystem: Host-associated > Plants > Roots > Rhizosphere | place: USA: Michigan... | reverse complement strand
CCGCCGCCGCGACCACCGCCACCGCCGCCGCCGCCGAAGCCGCCACCACCGCCGCCGCCGAAGCCGCCACCACCACCGCCGCCCGCCCTGGGCTCGCGATCGCGGGCGACGTTCACATTCAGGCTACGGCCATCCACTTGCTGGCCATTGACGGCGTCGATCGCCTTCTGGGCGTCTTCTGCGCGTTCGTACTCGACGAAGCCGAAGCCACGAGGTTGGCCCGTCATGCGGTCCGTGACGACTGCAACAGACACTAACGTGCCAAATGGAGCGAACGTGCGCCGCAACTCCTCGTCGCCCGTCGAGTAGCTCAGGTTGCCAACGTACAGCTTGGTGCTCATGGAATCGATTCTGCCTGTTCGCGCTTGATAAACGTGTCGGGCCACGCTCAAGCGCAAGGCATGCTCCGATGACTCCCCACTCCGGGAGACGGCCCTCACTGCCGGCAACAATGCCTGCCGCCGCTCGCGACCGCGTCCTACGAACTTCGCACGAGTGGGCGCCGGTAGCCAGCTATTTTTCTCTGGTCTTCCGCCAGACTATGCATTTCGCTGGTCACTCCGCTCGGTTGTTTTGGCGGCTCTTTTGGCGGTTGTTTTGGCGGTTGTTTTGGTGGCTCATTTCCGGGTTCATTTGGCGGCTCATTTCTGGCGTCGCTGAGTTGCGAGCGGCCCTGCGGAGCCGGCGAGCCGCTCGCTGCGCGACCTCACGCTGACCCCCAATTCGTCACCGAGCCAGGAAACACCTCGCGAGTGGCGATCGGGCGTGGTATCGAAGCCAGGCAAGCTTGTTTTCGCCGCGCTACCAGTTCGGTTGCCGTCGGCGGCTGGCGAGAGTACTGTGCCGCCGGCAAGACCGGGCGGGCGCTGAGTGGTCTGCGGCGAATGGGCGGCGCAGTCCGAGCGTCGCTGAGAAGCGGCCTGCGCAGGTGGCCCGATCCGGGCGAGATTCGGGCCAGATGCAGCGCAGGTGGTCGGCCGTCATTGAAGATCTGAACGCAAATGGTCGCACTGGCGCCGAAAAACGAGTTTGAAGGGCGCGTCTCCGACTGGATGGTGTCGCCCGTATGCACGATCGAGGAAGGGACGCGGCTGGCCGAGGCGGCACGCCGGCTCGAGGCGCTGGGGGTCTCCGCGTTACCCGTACTGGATGTGAGCTCACGTCTCGCCGGCGTGTTCACGCGGTCCGACCTGTTGCGAGCCGGGCGCTTCGTGCGCCAGAACTCCGATCCGACGCGCCAGCTGATTCTACCCGATGCGTGCGTGGTCGATTTCATGAAAACGCGGGTGCCTGTGGTCCGCCGGCAGCTATCGCTCGCAGCGTGCGCGCGCCGCATGCACAAGCAGGGCCTGCACCGCCTGTACGTCGCAGAGAGCGGGCCGCTGGAGGGTGTGGTCAGCACGCGAGAGATGCTGAGCGCCGTGGCTCGCGCGGGCATTGAAGCACCACTTTCTCAGTTCGCGCAGCGCGCCATCGCCACCATCTCGCACCGCGACCCGCTCGCCTCGGCCATGGCCCGCTTGCGCTCGAACCCCTCACTCACCCTCGTGGTCATCGACGCTGAGCTCCCAGTCGGCGTGTTCGCGCGCGCCGACGCGGTGATCGCCCGCGACGCAGATCCGACGGAAGCCGTCCAGCACTGGATGGATCCGAACGTCGTTTCGCTGGCGCCTGACCTGCCGGCGCATCGCGGCGCGCTGCAACTGCACGACGCCAAACGCCGGCACGTCGCGGTGTGCGAGGGGCGGAACGTCATCGGTCTGATCTCTGCGCTGGGCTTCACGGAGTTGTTCGCCATCCACGCAGGCGCGTAGGCGCCGAAGGCGCCGGCCCCGTCATGGTTTGGGCAACGCAACCTCGCTGAGCGCATAGGAGCCCTTCGCCGCCCGCTGCATTGCCTCCAGCAGCTTCGGGTGGAGCGGCGCGTACGTGCTGCGGCTGAATAGACCAAACTTCTCGCCTCCACTGCCTTCCGCCCCGTTGTCCCAGTAGATGGGGACGATGCCGCGGTCGACGGCCGCCTTGGTCACGTACTCCATGTAGTAGCGACGGTAGTCGTCGAAGCCCTGCTGGTAGCAGGCGCCATATTCGCCGATGATCAACGGCACGCCTTGGTCGATGTATTTGGCCTTCAGCTTGTCGAACTGGCCGACGACAAAGTCTTCCTGACCCCAGCCGTCATTGCCCGGTGAAGCCTTGCCCCAGGTGTTCTTCTGGCCCTGGAGCGCGAACAGATAGGGGTCGTAGTAGTGGACCGAGAGGATCAAGCGTCCGGGCGTCGGATCTTTGGGTAGCTCGAAGCCTGCCAGGGTGTGGTCGATGTTGGTGTTGTAGCCCGGCACCACCAGGTGGCGCTGGCTGTTGTTGCCAGCGCTGGCGCGCACCACGTCGACGAAATCCTGATTGAGCGCGTTGATGATGCCGAAGTACTTTGGGTCGGGCTTGCCGTAGCCGTCGTGGATTTCATTCATCGACTCGAACAGCAGCTCTTCGCCGTAGCTGGCGAACTTGGCGGCGATCTGTCTCCATACGGCCTCGAAGCGAGCGCGCACGGCGGCGTTGTTGGCGTCGCTGATCGCGCCGGAGGGGTCGTTCAGGGTCAGCCACTCGACGGGTCTGCCGTTGGAGTTCGCGAAGCCGTCAGCGCCGTCGTGGTGCACGTTGATGATCGCATAGAGGCCCGCGTTGCGCGCGTAGTCGACCACTTCCGCGACGCGCGCGAGCCAGGCGGGCTCGATGGTGAACTCTGGTCCGGGCCCCGTGTGCAGGGACCAGGTGACGGGGATGCGCACCAGGGAGAAGCCCGCTCCAGCGACGGTCTGCAGCAGCTCGGGCGTGACGGGCGGGTTGCCCCAGGCCGTCTCGCTCTCCGGCGCATCGAGGCTGTTGCCCAGGTTCCAGCCGATTCTCATGCCCGCCAGGAGCTCCTTCGAGCTGTGCGTGAACTCGCGCGGCTTCGCCGGAGCCGCCGGCGTCGTCTGGGCGCCGGTTGCGGCAGACGAAGAAGATGCTGCCTTGGGAGCAGGAGGGAGAGTCAGGCAAGCGACCCAGAGCAGGGTCGTGCTGGCGATGAGAGAGAGTGCACGCGCTCGGTGAGACATCGCCTTTTTGTATCGAACGACGCTCGCGCGGAGCTACTCGCTTTCGGGCAGCAGCTTTGCTCGATCGGCGCTCACGCAAACTTTGCGAACGCCGATCGAGCAAAAGTGAGAGCTAGCGGACGGTGCCGCTCGCCGTGTCGATCACCCCGGGCCGCTGGCATTGGGCTGACGCTGATGCCGAGACCGACGGCCTGCTGCCGTCGGCTGAGAAGACGAGCGTCAAGTACTCCGGCGCAGCGTGCCAGCTGGGCGGCACGAGAGTGCCTCGGCTTCGCACGGGGCAGATCGCCACGAGGCCGCAGGCACACGGCTTGCTGCATCCGGCACATGATCCGGAAACTAACGACGGGCGAATTTCGACTTTACTCGCGAAAGAAGGACCCGAAGACAGGCCGAAGGCGCAATCTCGGCACGTTTCGCACGCGCGCCGAGGCACAAAAGCACGAGCGGGCCGTGCAATATTTCAAGCGCCACTGAGCGCGCTCACCGCGCAGGGGCTTGCGGCTTGACGCGGCCGCGGCGCGGGGCAACATCCAGAGACTATGAAAATCTCTCGTCTCCAGCAGTTGGTATTTGCAAGCGTTCTCGTAGCAGTCCCCAGCCTGGCGGCGACGCCATCCGTGGAGGCTTCTGCGCCGGTCTCCCTGTGCGGTGACGCCAAGGGCAGCGACGAGAAAGCAGACAATGGTTCGAAGGAGGGTACCAAGTCCGACGACAAGGCGGACAAGAAGGCCGACAAGAAAGACGGCAAGAACAAGCAGGTCTCCAAGGGCTCCGTCTGATCCATGCGGGAGGGCGCTGGCACCCCAGCGCTCCGCGGGCTCGGTCCGCCGAGCCCGCACCCACAATTGCCCAGCGCCTCGGCTCCCTGCACTGCGTGACGTTCCCGTGACGAAACCGGGACTGCCGCCAGCGGGTGAGGCGGCCCCGCGATCCTGCCTGGCAAGCGCGGTGCCGGTGACCCGGGGAGGTGCTAGGCTCGAACCGTGTTGCGTCCGGAATTGCTGCAGATCGCGCAGTCTCTGCTCGAGCGCGAGGGAGAAATTTCGCTCGATCACGTCGCCGACGCCATTGGTACCACCAGGATCACTCCCGACGAGATCGACGAGCTGTTCAGCTGGCTCGAGGCAGAGGGGCGGGAGGTGGGGACACCGGCTGGGCGCGGGGCCTCCGCGCTGCTCCAGGACGTGCTGCGCGTCGCGCGCAGCCTGAGGCTGGAGCTGGGGCGCGCTCCGCACCCGCGCGAGATCGCCGATCGCAGCGCGCTGCCGCTGGACGCGGTGCAGCGAGCGCTCTGGTTCGCGCGCATTCTTCAGCGCTGATGGGCGGTTGCGGCGGGACTGGCCCCGTGGCAGCTTGCGCGATGGATACTGATGAAGTCCTGCTGGTTCCCCGCCGCGCTCGCGCTATTGGCCTTCACGTGCGCTGACTCGGGGGACGTGCCCGACGAGGTCAGCAGCGCCTGCGAGCGCCAGCGCGAGTGCTGGGCTGCCGAGGGCGGCGACGTCGTCGCCTACGATCGAGATGAGTGCACCGCTCGCTTGTCCGCCGAGTACGACACGGCCAGCGGCTACGGCTGCGGCGCGGCCTATGCCGACTGGGTCAGCTGTCAGGCGACTCAGCGCGGCAATTGCCCGCCGGCCCTCGTGATCGACGAGTCCTCGTTCGCGGACTCGTCGGACGCCGACGAACCCGCGGACCCCTGTCAGGGTGCATACGACGCCTTCCGGCGCTGTCAGGGCGAGGCCAAGCGCGACGAGTGCGTCGTGGTTCTGTTCGGCGGCGCGGGCGGTTGCTCGATCGACTGCGCGCTGTTTTCCGGGGGCTGTTCGGTGCCCACCCGCGCCGGTGAGAGCTCCAGTTGCAGCTGTGATACCGGCGACAACGTGGGCAGCACCTTCACAGGTCAGTGCGGCCAGGACTCGCTGGAGACCAACGCGCGCAGCGCTTGCCAGTGAGCTCCGTATCTGGAGACCGGGTGGTCCGGTGAGGTGAGGGACGAGCCCTCCTGGTCGAGCCCGCCCGACGCAGGCAGGCTCGACCCAGAGCACCCTCCCGAAGCTCAGGGAACGGCGGCGGGCAGCTGCGCTTGCAGTTGCGAGAAGTCGTGCATCTCGCCGCCGTGGCCGCCGACGATGTGTAGATTCGCGGTCGGGATCGCGTGCGCCAGCAGCGACGCGGCGAAGTCGTCGGCGTTCAGTTGCACCGGGTTGCCGGGGCTGTAGGCGTCGACAACGAAGACGGTGTTCGAAGACTCCTCGTGCGCGAATAGCAGGTCCGCGGCGTGCTCCGAATCCAGCGGATAGAGCGTGAGCGGGTGCGTGGCGTCAGCGAGCGTGAGCTCACCGTTGTCCGGCACGGTCACGATGCTCACGTCGCGAGGCGTGGTCGCCAGCGCATCCGGGTGCAGCGTGGAAGGCCGCGACAGGATCTCGCGCCAGGCGGCCTGGGAGCTCTCGTGGATCACGAGCTGGGCGGACGGATTCTCCGCCAGCACCTGGCGGATGCCCGACACGTGGTCCTCGTGGAAGTGAGAGGCGACCACGTGGGTCAGCGGCTTGCCGGGGAAGGTCTTCGCCAGGTACTCCGACAGCGCGTGGCCACGGTCCTGATGCAGCGGAGCATCCACCAGCACGAGGCCGTTCGCTTGCTCCACGACGAAGCTGTGGTGTGAGCCGCCCATCAGCTGCACGACGCCGGGTTCGATCTGCCGCGGCGTGATGGCCACGTCGACGCCTGTAAACGGCAAGCCCAGGCTATCGAGCAGAAAGTACCACTGATGGCTCAACTCACCACGGTCAAACAGCGGCTGGTCGAGCACGGGCGTCGCCCCACCGGGGAACTGGAAGGTATCTGCCGTGAAGGTTGGGTTCACCTGCACGTCGCTCACCGTCTCTTCGAACAGCGTCAACCCGTCGCGCACCAGCTTCAGCTTGCGCGGGAAGTTGATGTTGCCGGCCGGAGCCCAGTCGGAGAAATCGACCTCCAGTGGGACGTCGCGCAGGTAGAAGTCATGCTCCATGGTCTGCAGCTTCGTCAGTTGCCCCGTCTGGGTGTTGACGAACAACGTCAGCGGCGCCGGGCCGCTGGAGTCGACCAGCTGGTGGTGGGCTACGCCGTCGACGAGCACGTCAGCCGCCGTCTTCAGGCTGGCGGGCGTCAGCGACTTCCAGAGCATGTGCGGTGTGAGCAGCAGCTCCTGCCGGTGGATCGCCGCCGCCTTGTCCGAGCTGAGCGCGCCCAGCGGCGTGCCGAAGAACGGCTCCGTGCTGGCGCCCAGCTGCCCGTTCACGACGTCGGTGTACGACGTCATGCCCGGAAACAGGATCTCCACCGTACGGTTGGTGTCGACTCGCAGTGAATCACCGGGAAAATCTACAGACACGGTGCGGTCGAAGTGGTTGGCCTGGGCTGGAGGATCCGTGGGGTGCTCACCCTCGTGAGGAATGTGCCGCGTGCCGTCGCCCTGAATGGCCAGCCCCTTCAGCGCGTCCAGATCCTGCTGGCCGCCGAGGCCGATCGCGAGCTTCTGCTGCGGGGTCTGCCCGGGCTGGATCTGCTCGACGTTCGTTTCTTCGTCGGTATCGTCTTTGCACGACCACGCGAGCAGCACGCATCCCGCCAACGTCGTGGTCCCCAGCATGCCTGTGGTCCACTTTCCAAGTTTCAACATGTTCACCCTCCGATAAGAATTGCTGTGGGAGCGTTACCATGGCGGTCGGCTGGTACCGCAACCGAAAAGGTCTCGAGCACGGATGGACGTCGCTGTCTGCATTGCATCATGGACGCCGGCCGGACCAGGAACGCCACGCACGAAACAGTACGAATCATTCGGGACACGTTAACCTCGAGCTCTCGAAGGGAGAAAACGAGATGACACAGATGGACACGCCAGCTCCACTCGATGCGGCCGAGCTGATCCGGACTCAATGGGACTTCGCTGCTCCTCGGCAGACCGAGCAGCGCTTTCGCGAGCTGTCCGCTCGCGCGTTTCAACAGCGGGACGAGGTCACTGCGCTCCAGCTGCAGACGCAGGTGGCACGAGCGCAGGGACTGGATCAGCGCTTCTCGGAAGCGATCGCGACCCTCGCGGAGGTCGAGGCACGGAGCGAGGGGCAGCCCGCGATCGTCCGCGTGCGGCTCTGGCTGGAGCAGGGTCGGGTGCTCAATTCGTCGGAGCAACCCGAGCCTGCGCGGCCGCTCTTCTTGCGCGCACTGGAGCTAGCGCGTGCCGAAGGGCTCGACGGCCTGGCGGTGGATGCCGCGCACATGGTCGCGATCACGCTGCTGAGCCAACCCGATGAGGCCATCGCCTGGAACGATCGTGCGCTGGACCTGGCGCGAGCCTCGTCGCAGCCGGATGCACGGCTTTGGCTGGGCGCGCTGCTGAACAACCAGGGTTGGACCCATTACGACAAGGGCGAACACGCGCGGGCGCTACAACTCTTTGAGGAAGCGCTGGCGTTTCGCCAGGAGACGCAGCCTCGAACCAAGCCGACCCGGATCGCACAGTGGTGCGTCGCCAAGGCGCTGCGCGCCCTGGGCCAGACGGAGCGAGCGCTGCGGATGCAAGAGCAGTTGCGAGTCGAGAAGGCCGCGATCGGCGAGGCGGACGGCTTCGTACAGGAAGAGCTGGGCGAATGCTACCTGGCGCTCGGCGACGCCGAGCGTGCACGGGGCCACTTTGCGCGCGCGCATGCTGAGCTCAGCAAGGACGCCTGGCTGGCACGGAAGGAAGCCGAGCGCCTGCAGCGCATCGGGCATCTCGGCGGTGTCGCGGACGCGGGGTAGTTGCTCGCAGCAAGCGACGATCAGCGCGCACGATGTAAGCTACCGCCGGAGCGGCCCTGCGCGCCATGCTGGGCGCATGACGACGCATTCAGAACTGGTTCCCTTGCTGGTCGTGCGCGGAGCCGCGCGCGCCATCGATTTCTACGAGCGCGCACTCGGCGCGCGCGTGCTCGCTCGCTACGAGCACGGCGCCGAGCGGCAGCTCAGCCACGCGGATCTCGCGCTCGGCAGCGCGCTGTTCTCCGTCACCGAGGAGGCGCGCGGCTGGAACAGCGATGCGCCGGAGTCGCTGGGTGGCTCCGCCGTTGTGATGCAGCTGTTCGTCAGCGACGCGGCTGCCACGCTGCGAGCGCTTCTGGAAGCGGGCGCGAGCAGCGTGTTCCCCCTCCAAGAGCTGTTGGGCGAGCGCATGGCGCGCGTGCGCGATCCCTTCGGCCATCTCTGGCTGCTGAGAGAGCGCGTCGAAGAGCTGACAGTGGACGAGCTCCAGCGACGGCGAGACGAGCTCTACCAGCGCTTCGCGGCACAACGCGCCAGCGCGGCTGCGACACCCCCCGAAAGCAAGGAGACGCTACCGCCTCCGGCGGCCTCGAGGCAAGCCCCGAAAGCGCGGATCCACCTGGTCCTGGGCCCCGTGGGCGCCGGAAAGTCCACGTTTGCGCTGGAGCTCGCCCGCCGGCACGGCGCGTTGCGGCTCACCCTCGACGAGTGGATGGCCGTGTTGTTCCGTCCCGACCGACCCCAGACGGGGCTGGCGGAGTGGTATGTCGAACGCGCAGAGCGCTGCGTGGAGCAGATCTGGGCGCTGGCACAGGCGCTGGTCGCCTCGGGGATGGGGGCCGTGCTGGAGCTCGGGTTGCTGCAGCGCACGGCGCGAGAGCCCTTCTATCGCCGGGTGGAAGCAGCGGGGCTCGGCCTCAGTGTCTATGTGCTGGATGCTCCACGTGACCTGCGGCGCAGCCGGGTGCAAGCCCGCAACGCGCAGCGGGGACCTACGTTCTCGATGCTCGTGCCGCCAGAGATCTTCGAGCTCGCGAGCGACCTGTGGGAGCCGCTCGTGCCGGAGGAGGGGGAGACGCGCGACGTGTCGTTTATCGACACCAGCAAACGCTAGCGAGCCGGGCTCAAAACAGCCCCAGCTGCGCCGGGCCGGCGGCACCCCCGTCGGGCTCGAGCCGCCCGTCGCCCCGGATGTGCACGACGCTGAGCCCGGCGCGCTGGAGCACGGGCGTGACCAGGCGGCGCCGGTGGCAGTGCGACGGGTCTTCCTCGGCGCACAGCAGGACCGTGCGCCGCTCGCGAGCGAGTTCGATCAGGCGCGCGATGCCGGCGAGGAAGTCCGCGGCCTGCGCGCGCCGTGGGTAGTCGACGTGCCCATCCGCCGTGTAGAAATGCGCGCCGTCGGGGCGCCCGCCCAGCTCGCGGCCGAGGAACACGTAGTCGATGCCGCAGGCGCGCAGCTGCGCCGACAGCGCGACCTTCGCAAACTGCGGAGACCACTTCGAGCTCGGGTGAGAGCGCACGTCCGCGAGCCGCTGGATCGCGTGACCGCGCAGCAGCTCCGAGAAATGCTCGGCCGTGTGCCGCGAGTGGCCGAGCGAGTACACGGTGGTCAAGCTGGTCCAGCTTAGCTAAATATCCGCGGTCAGCTCGAGGTAAAAAGCACGGCCCGGGCGCTGGACGCCGTAGTTGTCGAAGGCCTTGGCATCCGTCAGGTTGTCGGCCTCCAGCGTGGCGGAGCCGCGCGCAGGATAGCGATCGATCGTCCAGGTCAGGCCCGCGGCATGGGTCAGCTGCGTCTCGATCGTCTGCTTGAACTGGCGCAGGCCCACGCACACATTCTGGTACGTGTAAAAGCGATCATTGCCGAGCAGCGCTACCAGCTGGTCGGCGCTGCGCAGGAAGCCGTTCAGCTCCAGCATCCAGTCGTCGAGCGCGGGGTCGCGTATTGAAAATGCAAATCAATATCGATATACGGTTGGGCATGGGCCATCCGGGCATTGATTCAACACAGGCAGAGCTTTCGTGCGCGCCGTTGGTGCTTTGCGCTGGGCGAGGCGCCCTGAGCAGACGCCTCGCGCCAC
>Ga0070682_100002595_pt1 | contig 9983 bp, 8 predicted proteins | sample KBSC63LmetaG_FD_64668 | JGI IMG/M metagenome (GOLD analysis project Ga0070682, IMG submission 64668) | Corn rhizosphere microbial communities from Kellogg Biological Station, Michigan, USA - KBS C6-3L metaG | ecosystem: Host-associated > Plants > Roots > Rhizosphere | place: USA: Michigan... | reverse complement strand
TGTGGGCGAAGCGCGTCCCACGTCTGCTCGTCAACGAGTGGTACATGACCGACGACTATCACCAGGATCACGGCGACGGCGCCGACTTCTACTCGGTCGGCAAGACGCGCGGCTGCGGCGGGCTCGGCATCTGGGCGGGGGAGAAGCTCGCGGTGTCGAAGAACTTCGTCGCGTCGCGCGTGCTCGCCAACGGCCCGATCCGGTTGGTGTTCGAGCTCGACTACGCGCCGTGGGACGCGGGCGGCACGAAGGTGAGCGAAACCAAGCGCATCACGCTCGACGCCGGCACCTTCTTCAACCGCTTCGAAAGCACGTTCACCACCAAGAAAAGCCCGCTCGCCGTCGCGCTCGGCATCGCCAAGCACCCGGGTGGCACCGTCCAATCGGACACCGGGTCGATGCGCGTGTGGGAGCCCGTCGCCGCGGGGAAAGACGGCAATCTCGCCTGCGCGATAGCGCTCGCACCGGGCGGGGCAGGCATCGCGCAGCAGACGGACGAAAACTTCCTGCTCGTCACGGCGGCGAAACCGAACCAGGCCTTGCACTACTACGTCGGCTCGACGTGGGACCGCGCGGGCCACGTCGCGAGCGCCGAGGCCTGGAGCGCCGAGGTGCAGAAGCTCGCCGCGCGAAACGCGGCACCGGCGCGGCTCACACTCAGCGCCGGACCGGGAGCCGCGGCAGCTCCGGCACCCGCCGCGCCAACACCGGCCCACTGAGAAAAATCACGCCCCGCTCCGGGCGCGTTCCGTAGACGAAACGTCGGGCACGTTCCGTAGACGAGCCGCTGCGTTCGGCTACAATCCCGCACCTCCATGGCCAGCACGAGTCTCGACACCCAGCAGCTGATTTTCTCGGGCACGGCGTCGAGGAAGGGCCGCCACATCTCCGTCACGCCGGGCAACAGCACGCTCGCGCACCTCGCGTATGGGCGCATCCGACTCGACGCGGAGGAGCCGCGCGCCACGTTCGAAACGGGCGGGCGTGAAACGGCGTTCATCTGCATGAAGGGCGCCTGCCGCCTGGTGGTGAACGGCGAAGCGTACGAGCTCGGCACCCACGACGGCGCCTACGTGCCGCGCGGCAAGAGCGTCGAAGTCACGACCACGAGCGAGGTCGATCTGGTCGAGTGCTCGGCCGACGTCGAAAACGACTACCCGCTCCAGATCGTGCGCTACGCCGACGTGAAGCAAGACCCGGCGCTGAAGTTCACGGCCGGCGGCGAGGCGACCACGCGCGACCTCAACATCATCATCGGCAAGAACGTGACCGCCGGGCGCCTGCTCGCCGGCTTCACGCGCTCCAAGCCCGGCAACTGGACGAGCTGGCCGCCCCACGAGCACACGAAGCTACTCGAAGAGGTGTACGTCTACTTCGACATGCCCGAGCCCGGCTTCGGCATTCAGCTCGTGTACACCGAGCCGAACAAGCCCGAATTCGTGAGCCTGGTCCGTGACGGCGACGCCGTCTTGATGCCGGCCGGCTACCACCCGAACGTCGCCGCGCCCGGCCACAGCATCAACTTCGTGTGGATGATGGCGGCCCACCGCGAGGTGGAAGATCGACAATTCGGCGTCGTGAACGTGCAACCGGGCTTCGACCAAGCTGGGTCGGGACTCGAGGCGAGCCAGAACCCGGCGAGCACGGTCGCGCGATGAGCCTCTTTCGACTCGACGGGCAGAAGGCGCTCGTGACGGGCGCCTCGAAAGGGATTGGCGCCGCGATTGCGCTCGCGCTCGCGGAGGCGGGCGCGGACGTCGCGTGTCACGGCAACAGCCACGCACCGAGCGAAACCGCCGAGAAGGTGCGCGCGCTCGGTCGCCAGGCGTTGGCGTTGCAGGGCGATCTCGGTCAGCGCGAAACCGCGGCGGCGCTCGTGAGCGAAGCCGTCGCGAAGTTCGAGCGCATCGACATCCTCGTGAACAACGCCGGCACGATTCGCCGAGCCCCCGCGGTCGACTTCTCGGAAGCGGATTGGGATCTCGTCATCGACGTCAACTTGCGCAGCCTGTTTCGCCTGTGCCAGCTCGCCGGGCGCGGCATGCTCGAGCGCGGGCACGGGAAGATCGTGAACATTGCGTCGCTCCTGTCGTTCCAGGGCGGCATCACGGTGCCCGCCTACGCCGCCTCGAAGGGCGCCGTCGGTCAGCTCACCAAGGCGCTCGCCAACGAATGGGCGAGCAAGGGCGTCAACGTGAACGCGATCGCGCCCGGCTACATCCGTACCGACAACACCTCCGCGCTGCAGAGCGATCCGGTGCGCAGCCGGCAAATCCTCGAGCGCATTCCGGCGGGACGCTGGGGCGAGGTCACCGATCTCACGGGTGCCGCCGTGTTTCTCGCCTCGCGCGCGAGCAACTACGTGAACGGTCACTTGCTCGTCGTCGACGGCGGCTGGCTCGGTCGCTGAGCGCAGCGCAACGCCGGCGTCAAAGCGGCTTCGGAGCGCCGAAGCTCAGCGCCACGTCACGGGCTCGAACTTCGGCGCGATCGCGTGGTTGAGCGCGAACGCGACGAGGTAGGCCGAGCCGCAGAACGTGAACAGGATGGCGTAGCCCGCGGTAACGTTGTTCGCGGCCGTGAAGCTGTCGAGCAGCTTGCCCGCATAGATGGGAAAGGCCATGCCGCCGAGCGAGCCGGCCATCCCGCCCACACCGACGATCGAAGCCACGGCGTGCTTGGGGAACATGTCCGAGACGCTCGTGAATAGGTTCGCCGACCAGGCCTGATGGGCGGCCCCCGCGAGACCAATCAACGCAACGGCCGGCCACACGCCGACCTGCGTCACTCCGAGCACCGGCAACACGAGGCAGGCAAAGAGCAGCATCGAAACCTTGCGCGCTCGACTCACGGTAAAGCCCCGGCGCACCAGCATTCCCGGGATGTAGCCGCCCACGATGCTCAGCACCGTGACGATCACGTAGATCGAGACGAGGTGGACCCAGCTCTGCTTGAGGTCCATGCCGCGCGTCTTCTTGAAGTAGTCGGGCAGCCACGTGAGGAAGAACCACCACACGGGATCGGTGAGCAGCTTGCCGACGACGAACGACCACGCGGCGCGCTGCTTGAGGACGGACAGCCAGCTCGGCCGCTCGGGAGTCGAGTCCGCATCGGGCGGATCGCTGCGGATGTGCGCGAGCTCGGCGGGGTCGAGCCGCGCCACCTTCTCCGGCACGTCGTAGAACGGGATCCACACGAAGAGCCAGGCGAACCCCGCGATGCCCGCCGCGATGAACGCCGAGCGCCAGCCCCAGGTGGCCGCGAGCCAGGGCACGAATGCCGGCGCCACGATCGCTCCCACGTTGGCGCCGGAGTTGAAGAGCGCCGTGGCAAACGCGCGCTCCCGCTTCGGAAACCAGAGCGCCACGGCCTTCACGGCCGACGGGAAGTTGCCGCCTTCGCCGAGGCCGAGCGCCATGCGGGCGTGCGTGAAACCCGTCACCGTACCGGCGAACGAATGGCTGATCGCCGCGAGGCTCCACGCCCCGATCGAGAGCGCGTAGCCCAGCTTGGTGCCGACGCGATCGACGAGCGCGCCGAACAGCAGGAGGCCCACGGCGTAGGCGCCCTGGAACGCCGCGTTCACCGCGCCGAACTCCGCGTTCGTCCAGCCGAGCTCCTTGTCGAGGATGGGCTTCAGGAGCGAGAGGATCTGGCGGTCGATGTAGTTGACGCTCGTCGCGAAGAACAAAAGGGCGCAGACGACCCAGCGGTAGCGCCCCACGACTTCGGCTCGCGGCATTCGGCTATCCGGATCCTACGAGCTCGCCGTTCACCAATTCACGGTCATGCCGGCGGCGAAGCAGTTCAAGTTCTGATGTTCGCCGAGAAAGAACTTGGCTTGAGCGCGAAAGTACTCCAAGTCGAAGTGCAGATTGGGAGACAGGTTGTAGACGACGCCGCCGTTGATGCCCATCTGGTGCTTGATGTTGCTGTATTGCGGCAGCGTCTTGTCATAGTCCGTCAAGAAGAGGCGCGTGATGCCCCAGCCTGCGAACAGGTCGAACTTGTCCAGCACCACCTGGCTCTGCACGTAGTAACCGTCGGAGAGGCGCAGGTTGTTGTGCGGATCCAAGACGGCATAGCTTTGCTCGAACGCGAAGCCCATCCCGAGCCCCTTGCCGTAGTGCCCCGCTACACCCAGGTGCACCGGGCCGAGCTCGAGTCGCCCGCCGTAGCCGAATCCAGCAACTGTCTCGTCGCAGGGTCCCGTGGCCTCCGACGGGGCGCAGTACCCGTTCTTGTAGATCTTCTGAAAGGCCCCGTTCCCGAACAGAACGACTTTGCCGATCGTGCCCAAGGCGTGCTCGAAGGTGAGCTCGCCCTCGGGTCGCGCTAGCTGCGTGCGGGACCAGCCGCCCGCCGAAAGGTTCGCCGGGTCGAACAGGCCGACATTGAGCTGGAAGCCTGCAAGCACCGGGCTCCCATAGATCAATCCGGCGCCGAAGCCGCTGCCGAGGACTCCGAATCCCACCATGCCCTGAGTCGGGCCCTTGGAGTCGATGACGTTCGGGAAGCCGACACCGAACCGGTGCGCGTACATCACGTTGATGTCGGTGGCCCCACGCGAGAACAAGGTTCTGGTTCTCCCGGCGATGACGCTGCCCCACGACCCCTCGATCTTGCCGTACCCCTGTCGAACGTCGGCGGGGTTCGCACTGCCCTTGATCCTGCCCTCGCTCTCGACGAAGGCCCAGAGTTGGATGTAGGCCGACGCCTTGAGGTCCGGGAGGATCTGATTTCGCACGCCGAGGCCGAGCGTGTTGCCGATGAACCCGCTCCGGACGCGCATCATGTTGACCTTGCTTTGCTCGGTCGGGTCCGGGGTGTCGTTCTTCGAGGCCACGCTCCACGGGCCGAGGATGGTCTCGGCCACGACGCTCCCGTCGGGCAGCGTGATCATCTTGGTGGAAACGGGGCCGCCGTCGCCGATCACGTAGCTCGCAAACGCGGCTGCCCGACCGTCCGTGTACACCTCCCAGTCCTTGTCCTTGAGCAGCACCTTCTCCGCCCGGGCCGTGCCAGCGACGAAGAGCAGCGCGGCGCAGAGCGCGCCCGAAATGACTACGGAACGCACCAGTCGCTCCCAGCATCGCGATGAAGGCAAAGCGTGTCTCCTACGTTGTCCGTTGAATCGTGACCGTGAACGAAGGCTCGATTCGAGTTACGGGCTCGTCACCGAGGTCACCGAGATCAGCATCCACTGCGGGTAGTACGTCTTCTCGAGCTGGTTCGCCGGCGGTTGAGTGAAGTTGGCCGGTGCCGGATCCTTCATCCCGGTCAGGTCGACCATGCGGGGAGCGCAGTTCGAGCTGCCGTCCGGGTTCTGCCCGCAGTTCTGTTGTCCCTTGCCGTTCTCGTCGTGGATCTTGAACGTCAGCGTGCCACCGCCCTTGGCCTTGAAGCTCGCGTTGTACTTCACGAGGTAGGTGGCTTCTCGCTCACAGTCCGACCCGCCCTGAACGCCGGAGCCGTTGAAGTAGTAGACGTCGCCCGAAGGGTCGCCCGTGGTGGGAGTCACCTTGAGCTCGTACGTGTTCCACCAACCGGTGGGGTTGGCGTAAGACCCGCCGACGTACCACCAGTTGTTGTTGCCGGTCTCACTCAGGGCAGCAGACGAAGCGCGCGTACCGCCCGTGTAACAGCGAGTGCCGATCACGCCGCGCACTTCGATGTTGATGGTGTAGTCTTGTCCCGCTGTTCCGAGCACGGGGACGGTTTGCTCACGGTTGATGCCGCCGGAGGGGAGCGACGTGGCCGTGCCGGTCATCGGGCAGTTGTGGCCCGATGAGCCCGTGACCGAGGGGTTGCCGGAGCAAGTTCCCTCCCAGTAGAAGCCTTGCAAGCCGGGCACGACCGATTCGGGAGTAGGGCCGCCACTGCCCGTGCCGGCTGTGCCCGTGCCAGCCATGCCGGTGCCTGCCGTGCCACCTGCCGACATGCCGCCTTCAGCCATGCCGGCGCTGCCGCCCGTTGCCATGCCCGCGCTGCCGCCCGTCGTCGTCGCGGTTCCCGCGCTGCCGCCCACCATGCCGGTGTTACCCGTGCCGCCCATACCGGCAGGGCCGGTGCCGCCATTGGCTCCCGTGCCGGAGCCGGAGCTGCCGCCCATGCTGCCGCCGGTGCCGGTGCCGCCCGTCGCGCTCGTGCCCATGCCGGCCGTGCTCCCGCCGGTGCCCGTTCCGCCCGTGCCGGTGCCGCCCGTGCCGGTGCCGCCTGTCGCGCTCGTGCCGGAGCCGCTCGTCGCGCCGGAGCTCATGCCGCTCGTCCCGCCCGTGCTGACGCTGTCGACACCTTCCTGCGAACAGGCGACCGTTACAGCCAAACTGATGAGCGCCGGGGGCACCAAGTTCAAAAGCTTCATGAGGGTCCTCTAGGTGAGTAGCGAGGGGGTGCGCACAGTCTCCCACCGAACGGAGCCGGGGCGAGCGGTCCCCGCGAGCGGCGAAACATCGCGACGCGAAAACCCGCGGCTACGACGACGCGCAGCGCGGAGCAAGGGGTAAGTAAGTACTGCGAGCACGGGTTCCGCACACACCTCCCGCTCAATCGCGATGATGTGACGCGGCGCTCTCGTAAGCGATCAACTTCCGTACAGGTCGTGTGAACGCTCACGCGTGCAATTCCACACCATTCCCCATCGCGTGCCACCTGATCATTTATGGCGCCTGGTAACAATTTTGACGGTGGCGGCCGGGGTCGGACAACGTCATGGTGACGACGCATGCGCCCTGTCCTTGCCGGTGCACTTTTCTTCACCCTCGCCGCGTGCTCGACGGACACCCCTCCGACTGACGGCACGTCAGGCACCGGTGGAACCCACGCTTCGGGCGGCACGCCGTCCACCTCCGGGTCAGCCGGTCGCGCGCAGGGTGGCAACAGCGCCACGGGCGGCGCGAGCGGAAGCGGCAACGCCACAGGTGGAAAAGGCGGAGCCGTCAGCGCAGGTGGCAGCGCGGGCAACGCGAGTGGCGCCGGCGGCACGACCGCTGGCACGATGAGCACGGGCGGCACGCCGGCCGTCGGCGGCTCTCCGCCTACGGGTGGCACGGGACAGGGCGGTGCGCTCACGACCGGCGGCGTGTCCGGCGGCGGTGGCATGCTGACGGCTGGCTCGGGTGGTGACGCGGGTGGCGGCGCCGTCGCGGGAGCTTCTGGCAGCGCGGGCGGCGGCGCCACGCATTGGGTCGGCACGTGGGCCACCGGCCCGCAGACGACGGAGACCGACAACCTGCCGCCGTCACCCGGGCTCGCGAACAACACGCTGCGTCAGATCATCCACGTGTCGATTGGCGGCTCCCAGATCCGCGTGCGCATCTCGAACGCCTACGGGAAAAGCGCCGTGACGATCAGCGCCGTGCACATCGCCAAGGCGATGACCGGCAGCGCGATCGACACGGCGTCGGACAAGGCCCTCGCCTTCTCCGGGATGCCGAGCGTGACGATCGCGACCGGCAAAGAGGTGTGGTCCGACCCGCTCGATTTCACGCTCGCGCCGCTCTCGAACTACGCCGTGACGATCGTCTTCGGCACGCAGTCGGGCGACGTCACCGGTCACCCCGGCTCGCGCACGACCTCTTACATCGCGAGCGGCAATCACGTGAGCGATGCCAGTATCACCGGCAGCACGACCGATCACTGGTACTTCCTCACGGGTCTCGACGTGATGGCGCCGACGACGAGCCAGGCGATTGCCATCCTCGGCGATTCGATCACCGACGGCCGTGGCTCGACGACGAACGGCAACGATCGCTGGCCCGATCAGCTCGCCAAGCGGCTGCAGGCGGAACCGACCACCCAGGGCGTCGCGGTGCTCAACCTCGGCATCGGCGGCAACGCCGTCGTGAGCGGCGGGCTCGGCCCGACGGCAACGGCACGCTTCGACGCCGACATCCTCGGGCAAAGCGGCGTGAAATGGGTGATCGTCCTCGAAGGCATCAACGACATCGGCGCCGGCGCGGCGGCGGGAGGCCTCACGAGCGCGTTCCAGCAGTTCATCGACAAGTCGCACGCCAAGGACTTGCTGATCTACGGCATCCCCGTGCTGCCCTTCGCCGGCAGCGACTACGACTCGAGCGCGCACCAGACGGTGGCGACGCAGGTGAACGACTGGATCCGCGCCGCCGGCCACTTCGACGCCGTGCTGCCGCTCGACGCAGCGGTCGGCAGCGGCAGCCCGCCCAAGCTCACGGCGACGTACGACAGCGGCGACAACCTGCACCTGAGCCCTGCGGGCTATCAGAAGATGGCCGACACCATCGATCTGATGCTGTTCAAGTGAGCGCTCTCTGCACGGAGCGGGCGCGGCTCTAATTCGAGGCGCGTCGCTTCGGCGCTTGGACGACGCTGTCCTGGCACATTTGCCAGGCTTTCTCGATGAAACGCGCGGGTTTCCAGCCGTTCTGAACGACGAGCTCGTGGTAGGTTTCGACCGAAAGGAGCGCCAGGAGCATGTCGACGGCCTCGTCCACGCTCCAGGCGGCGCTCAGGTGACCGTCCGCCTTCGTGCGCACGAGCGCCGCTCGTAGAGCGCCGCGCCTCACCTCCACGCGATCGCGCCACGCGGCCGCCGCACCCGCGTCGAACGCCGCAGCTGCGATGAGCGCCATGCTGAGCTCGTGCAGCCGCTCCTCGATCCGAACGATCGTGACGAGCGTCTGCTCGAGCATCGCGACGCCTGTCTTCGCCTCGCGAATGGGTTGAACGAGCTCGTCGAGGTTGTCGCTGACGTGGACGTGACGCACGAGATCGAGCAGGAGCTCCGCCTTCGAGGCGTAGTGCGACTTGTAAACAGCCTGGCGGCTGACGCCGGCGGCCGCTGCGATCTCTTCGAGACCCACGGCGTTGAAGCTCCGGTCGAGCAGCAGCTTCCGCGCCGCGTCGAGCAGGCGCAGACGAGTCTGTTCTTTTGTGGTTGACACGATGTAAACCTGACCTTAGTTTACACCATGTCAACCGAGCGACCAACCCCTCTGTCGCTCGGGACACCAGGGAGAAAAACCATGAAAATTCATCACTTTACCGTCCCAGCGCAGCACCCCGAGCGCGTCGCAAGCGTGCTCGCCGAGCTGCTGGGGGCCCGCTCGCTCCCCCTTCCGCACTCGGGTGGCGGCTTCATCGTCTACGGCGGCGACTCCGATGGCAGCGCGATCGAGGTGTGGCCCGCGGCTCTGCGCAGCAAGGTGGGCGCTCACGAGCTCACGCCGAGCGAGCTGCCTCTGCCGGAAGCCTGGCCTCACCACGCGTACGTGACGAGCGACACGGCCGACAGCGAAACGATCCTCACCGTGTTCGCGCGCGAAGGTTGGAAGGCGGAGCGCGTGCGCAACGGTCCTCCTCACGCGGGCTTCGGCCTCGTGCGCGGTTGGATCGAAAACCAGACGACCATCGAGCTGGGAGGGAGCGAGATGCGCGGCGAGTACGAGCGGTTCTTCCAACTCATGACCGGCCGCACCGCGGCGTGAGCGCTCGAGCACGACGAGCTGCCGGAAGGTCCTGCCATGAAGAAATCACTCAAGATTGCGGCGCTCGCGTTCGACGGAGTCGCCCTCACAGCCTTCGCGGGGTCGGTGGTCGTTTCGGCGACTGCCAGCTCGCGACTGAGCCGAACGTTCGAAACGCATCGCGTCGAGCTGCCGCTCCCTTCAGCAACCGATACCGCAGCCGTCGCGCGCGGCGAGCACCTCGTGACGGCGCGCTACGGCTGTACGAGCTGCCACGGCCGGGATCTCGCCGGCGGCGTCATGATTGACGATCCCCCGATCGGGTCGGTGCTGGGTCCGAACCTGACGACGGGCAAGGGCGGGCGCACGGGGCAGTACGCCATGTCCGACTGGGATCGCATCGTGCGCCACGGTGTGAAGCCGGACGGCACGGGGGCACTCATGCCTTCCGAGGACTTTTTCAAGATGTCCGACGCAGAGCTCTCCGACATCGTCGCGTACGTTCGCTCGCTCCCCGCCGTCGATGCCGAGGTGGCCGCG
>Ga0070682_100002594_pt1 | contig 9987 bp, 7 predicted proteins | sample KBSC63LmetaG_FD_64668 | JGI IMG/M metagenome (GOLD analysis project Ga0070682, IMG submission 64668) | Corn rhizosphere microbial communities from Kellogg Biological Station, Michigan, USA - KBS C6-3L metaG | ecosystem: Host-associated > Plants > Roots > Rhizosphere | place: USA: Michigan... | reverse complement strand
CCGAGCACCCGCGTAACGCTCCTCGTTCCGCGCGGATCACAATTCGCCGGTGCAGGCGGAAAACTCGTGTCCAGATGAGGTTACTCACGCCCCTCTGAGACAGTATAATCATAAACGATCACACGTTAGGGTTGCGGGCATCGAGCCTACGCAGACGCCACGTGACCGACGATGCGGTAGGCTTCGTCGATACCGCCTCTTAGTCGATACCGCCTCTTAGGAAGGCCCCCTCATGAAGACAGCTACCCGAGTCATCCCCGTCGTCGCTTTGTTCGCTGCGGCGTGCTCGCAGACAGCGCCCTCGGATCAGAGCGGGGGTAGCTCGGGCGGGCCCACGACGGGCGGTAGCGGTGGGACCCCGTCCACCGGCACCGGCGGGAAGGCGGCGAGCGGTGGGACAGGCACCGGCGGAAGCAGCGGCTCGAGCACGGGCGCAACGAGCGGTACGGGGGCCAACGCCGGCGGTACGAGCGGCGCTGGCGTCGGCGCAACGAGCGGCACGGGGGCCAACGTCGGCGGTACGAGCGGCGCTGGCGTCGGCGGCTCGGCTGGCGGCGCGCCCCCCAGCGGCGGCATGAGCGGGACCGGCGCGGTGTCGGGCGATTCGGCCGGCGGCAGCGCAGGAAACGCGGGCAGCGCGGGCGGAGGCACGGCAGGTCAAGGCACGGCCGGCATGGGGCCGCTGACCTGCCCAGCTCTGCCGACCGCGGCCGTCGCGGCGAACGACGTCATCCAGTTCAACGACAACGGCGGCTGGTGTTGGTACCAGGACGAGCGCGCCGTGGTCGACACGAAGGGCGGCAAGTTCGTCATCGCCTCGGAAGCGAGCGGCGGCACGCGCGACAGCGATCAGGAAGTCGTCATCTACGACATCGCGAGCGGCGCCAAGCAACGCACGCAGCTCCAAGGCGATCTGAACCCCGACGACCACAACACGGCGGCAGTCTTCCTGCGACCGGACGGCGGCTACGCCGCGCTCTGGGCGACGCACCGCGACACTTGCCTGAGCTACTTCAGCACGTACGACGGCACCGCGTGGGCGACCCACAAGACGTACGACTGGAGCAAGGACGGCTGTCCGTGGGACGCGTCGAGCAATCCGAACCCGCCGCACAAGGTGACGTACGCGAACCCCTGGTTCCTATCGGCCGAGAACAAGGCCTACGCCGGCGTTCGCTCGGTGAGCACGAGCCCCGCGCTGCTGGTGTCGAGCGACGCCGGAAGCAGCTGGAACTTCTACGGCCGACTCACGTCGACGCCGACCACGGGCTACGTCGCCGGCTACTTCAAATACTGGGGCAACGGCGTCGACCGCATCGACTTCGTCGGGACGGAAGCGCACCCACGCGACAACAACAACAACCTCTGGCACGGGTATTACAAGGGCGGCAAGCTCTACGACACCAAGGACATGGTCGTCGACGACAACGCGGGCGACATGACCGCGAAGAACGTCGACCAGTTCACCCAGGTCTTCAAGACCGGCACCTCGGCCACGGGTGGGCCTGCCCTCTGTCGCATGTGGAACCACGACATCACCCGCTACGACGACGGAACCATCGTCGTGACCGGGCAAGGCCGGGCCGACACCTGCAACGACACGCCGAGCGGCTCCGATCCCGACAAGCGCATCATGTACTCGCGCTGGGACGGCACGAGCTGGAAGAGCACCTACCTCGTCAAGGCCGGAAACAAGCTCTACGCCGACGAGCAGGACTACACGGGCCTCAGCGCCGTCCACCCCGACAACCCGAACGTGGTGTTCGTTTCGTCGAACTTCGACCCGCGCGACGACACCACCAAGACGACGAAGAAGGAGATCTACATGGGCGTCACCTGCGACAAGGGCGCCACCTTCAAGTGGGCTCCGATCACGTCGGGGTCCACGGTCGACAACATTCGGCCCATCGTTCCCAAGTGGGACACGACCCACACGCTGCTCCTCTGGATGAAGGGCACGTACACCTCGGCGCAGAGCTACAGCATGCAGATCGTGGGAACGACCGCGATCTCGACGACTCCCGCTCCGTGAGCGCGTCCGCTCCGTAGGGGCTCCCCGCGGAGCACGTGGGCGCGCTAGTTGTTCTGCGCGCCTTCGACGATCCACTGGCGCACGAGCGCGACCTCTTCGGTCGACAGCGGCGGCGGGCGGAACGGCATGGGCCGGCCGAGGGCATCCGGCAACGACGTGGCGGTGACCTTCGTGATGAGGAAGCTCGCGTCCGGGTTTCCCGGCTCGATCAACTTGAGCCCTCCGCCTTGGAAGCTCGCTACGCCGACGGCGCCGCTCGTGGGATTGAACGGATCGGAGAGGTTCGGAAGCTCACCACCCGTGAAGTGACAGTAGGTGCACTTGCCGCCGGCCGTGCCGAGCATCGCGGGCGTTCCGAAGATGGGCTGAATGGTCGACGCGTAGGTCGCGTCGTTGGCGGCGCCAGCGGTGATCCACTGCCGCAGCGAGGCGATCTGGGCATCCGTGAGGCGCTCGATCTGCCAGGGCATGAAGGCACCCGCCGCCGCGGGTAGATTCGGGTTTCCGATCTTCATCATGATGAAGCTCTGGTCCGGATTGCCGGGGACGAGATTCTTCGCGGGCAGGTTCGCTTCCGGGTGCGCTCCGGCCCACGTGTTGTCGGAGCTCACGAGCCCCGTCGTGGGCGTGAACGGGTGCGCGATATCGATCAGAATGCCGCCCGTGTAGTGGCAAAGCACGCAGCTCGACGCGAAGATCGGTGCGATGTCGCGCGAGTAGCTGACGGCAGCCGACCCGGACATCCCCATGCCGCCCGCGCCGGCACCCGCGCCCGCGCCGCCGGCGGGACTTCCCGCGGTTCCTCCCGCGCCCGCGCCAGTTCCACCGGCTCCGGCGGCGGGCACCCCCGTGCCACCGGTGCCGCCCGTGACGTTCGTCGGAGCGTCGTCGGCGCCGCAACCGAGAGCGAAGGCGACCGGACAAGCCAAGGCAAACCAAAGCGACTTCATGCAAACCAGAATAGCAGCCGGTCGTCGAAAAACGACTTCGCGTTCGTGGCCAGCGCGGCGGACGACCCCGCGCTCCTCACGGACTCGCGGGGGGCCGCTCCGTCGAGAAGTCGACCAGGAACGACGGCAAGAAGGTCTCCATCCCTTGGGAGAACGGGCTGTCGGGCGGACGCATGCCGGGCTGGTAGCCCCGCGACACGAACGGGCGAACGAGCTCGGGGTTCCGGCTGAGGACGTGGACCGGGACGCGATAGTCCCAGCTGTCACCGTTCACCTCGGCGACGGGCTGGTGGTCGCCGAGGATGATCACGAGAGAGCCGTCATCGACGAAGCTTCGGAGGTAGCGCAAGAGCACCTCGAAGTCGTAGATGATCGACTTCCCGTACGCTCCGGTCGCGTGCTCGAAGTTCGGCCATTCGATCGGAAAGCGCTCGATGGGGAGGCGGTGATAGATCGAACCGTCCCCGATGCGGTTCCAGTCTTCCACGACGGGGGGCAGTGCCGACCAGGGCGCGTGACTCGAGACCAGCACGTATTGGATGAAGAGCGGTTGCTTGTGCTGCGCGATCTCTTTTCGATGCACGAAGTCGAGCACGAACTGATCCGGCATCGTCGCCCACGCGAACGCAGGCCCGCGGTAGCCGAGCTGGCGATTGTAGTATTTTTGCTCGAAATCGTAGAAATCGCCGATCGCCCAGTCGCGGGTGCTGTTCGGCTGCACGACGACCGTCCGGTAGCCGGCACGCCGGAAGTACGTCGCGATCGGCCGCGGCTTTCGGCTCGAGAGGATCTCGTAGTCGAGCTGATCGTGAACCGGAACGCCCGTATCGAGCGTGGCGTGCGCGAGCCAGGATTGGCCGCCGTAGGTCGGCGACGCGAGCATTCCGGTGGCCATCGAGAAGCCCTGTTTCGTGAGCTCCTGCTCGAAGACGTCGTAGAGCTTGCTCGTCGCTTCGATGTGCGGCGGCCAGACGAACATCGTCAGGCCGTACGATTCGACCAGAATCAAGTAGACGTTCGCGCCGTGCAGCTTGGCAAGATCGCTCGGCAAATCAGCGAGCATCGTTTCGGTCTCGTTGATCAGCTGCCCGTACGCCGACTTCTGCCCACGAACGCCCCACAGGAACAGGAAATTTTCCTGGAGCCGCGGCAGCGCGCTCGCGGCAAACCCCTGGGCAAACAGGTCCGCGTGCCGCGGCGAATGCTTGGTGTTCGCCGTCACGAAGTAGCAAACGCCGCACAGCGCGGCGGCAATCGCGATGTGCCGGCGCGCGCTCAGGTAGAGCTCGATGCGGCGCAGCGCCAGGTGACAGCAGAAAACCAATCCGGCGATCGCGGCGAGCACGAGCAGCCCGCCGCCGAAAAGCTCCCACCACGAGCGACTCGCGTTGAGGAAGCGGATCCCGTCCGGAATGAGCCCGAGATCGGTGTAGGCGTTGAAGCGCTGCGCAAAGTAGCGGCCCTTGATGCCGTCCCCGAACCGCAGCAAGCGCACCAGCAGAAGCCACGCGACGATACCCACGCGCATCCAGCGCGGCACGGGCGAGCGGAGCCAGCTCATGATGGCCAGGTTGAGCAGCACCGCCGCGATGTCGGTCGACGGCAACAGGTACCAGAACGCCGGCTCGTCGAGCGGGTAGCGGACGTTCACGACCGCGTCGAGCAGCGCGACGGCGCCAACGAAAAGGAGCGTGGCCCGGGCCAGCTGTAGCCCGCCGAGCGGCGCGGCCGCACGGGAAGCCTCGCTGTCGTCACGGCCCTCCTCCTCGACGGAATCGCCGTCCTCGCGTTCATCACGGTCGTCGTCCGCTTCGTCGTCGTCCGCTTCGTCGTCGTCGTTGTCCGCGTCGTCGTCCGCTTCGTCGTCGTCGTCCGCGTCGTCCGCGTCGTCGTCATCCGCGTCGTCGTCGTCCGCGCCGTCGTCATCCGCGTCGGGCTCCTCGCGTTCGCCCGGTTCGGGCGCGCTCTCTTCCGCGTCCGTTTCGTGACGCGTGTCGTCGTCACCCGGTGCGTCGAGCTTTTTCTTGCTGGCGTGGGGTTTCTTCATCGCTCCACGCCCTGCGACGGGCGGCCCACGACGTCGATTTGGTGCGCGAGGTACACGAGCTCCCCGCGCTCGATTTGCGCGTGGCGCAGCGCGACCCACGCCGCGAGGTGCGTTTGATTCACGACGGCGTGGCGACGGAGCTCGCGTTCGATCGTGTCGATGATGTGGTGGAGAAAGTACGCCTCGTCGGACGCATAGGCGCCCTCCCCCGGCCACACCACCCAGTCCGAGGCTCCTGCGGCGAGCACCGTTGCTCGGGCCGCGCGGAGGTGCGTGAACAGATGCCGTCCCGCGCGACTGTCACCCGCGGGCTGACCGTCGAGCACGCGCTCGTCCATCGAGCGATGATAGACGGCCAGCAACGCCTGATCGTGCTCGTGTGCCGGCTCGAAGATCGTCTCGCCGTCGAAGTTGATCGAAAACCAGAACAAACGGGGCGCAGCGGGGCCCGACACGAGGCGGCGCGTCACGACCGGCAAATCGACCAGATCCAGGAAGGCGTTGGCGACCAGCAGATCGACCGGGCCAAGCTCTGCGGGTTTTGCCAGGTAGCTCGCGAGGTCGCGGTGGTGAAACTCGACGCTGACATCGACGCCGTCGGCGCCCTGGATCCGAAGGGCGCCGGCCGCATCCGTGAAGTCGTGCCCCCGCTCGGCGGCCCACGCGCCGAGGTAGGGCCGCGCGGCTGCCAGCACGGACGCGTCGACCTCGAGCAGCCGATAGCTGGCGCTGCGCAGGATTTTCCAGTCGATGAGCCTCGCTACCATCGAGCCCACGCCGGCCCCGAGCTCGAGGACGTTCAGGCGCGCCGCTGGCACGGCAGACACCTCTCGACGCAGCCGCTCCACGACATCCTTGTTGAGCGCCCGATCGTCGACTGTCTTCTTCGAGGACAGGTAGCGGGCGAATGAATAGCTCGACGGCTGCACGTTGGTTTTGGTGCGCACGTTGTATCACGCCGCCCCGCCAGGGTACTCTCGGTGCGGGTGCACGGTGGCAAGACGACATCGCTTCTTTCTGGGCGCGGGACTGCTGCTTTCAACCACGTCGCTGTTCGTGGCTTGCGGGGGCGAGAGTAAAGATTCTGACAACGCGGGCGCCACCGGCGGCTCAGGGGGGCTCGGCCGCGGCGGCACGGGCACGGGCAAGGGCGGCACGGGCGGCAGCGCGGCCGCAGCGGGCAAGGCGGGCGCCGGAGCGGGCGGAAGCGAACCACGCGGCGGCACAGGCAATGGCGGCACGGCAGGGAACGGCGAAGGAGCGCGCGCAGGCGTAGGCACCGGCGGGATGCCGCCGAACGGCGGCCGCGGTGGCAGCGCGCCGATGGGCGGGACGGCCGGCAGGGCTGGCAGCGCGGGACGCGGGGGCAACGCCGGCGCGGGAACCGGCGGGCTCGATGCGGGCGGCGAAGGGGGAATGACCGGCGCCGCCTGCACGACCGACGACTGCCTGTGCGTGGGACAAACCTGCGAGCTGGACTGCGCTGCCGCAGGCGTTCTCGACGCCTGCAACTTCACGTGCGAGGGCGACGCCACCTGCGACCTTGCCTGCCCCAAGGGTGTTTGCACCGGGACCTGTGAGGAGTCGTCGTGCGTGCTCGACTGCAACGGCGGCTGCGAGCTCGAATGTCAGGACGCTTCTTGCGACGTGCAGTGCGAAACGGGCGGCTGCAACGCGAACTGCCAAGCAGGCTCGAATTGCACCACCGCGTGCCCCACCGGTGGCTGCCACACCGATTGCCAGGGCGAGGGCGGAACGTGCACCGTGAACGATTGCCCGGGCGGGTGCTACATGGGCTGCGGCCCCGGGACGACGTGCGAGCTACCGACGTGCTCGGGCGGTTGCATCATGGAGTGTCTCGGCGCGAGCTGCAGCATCGACAGCTGCCAGGCGGGCTGCTCGCTCGCCTGCTCGGCCGGCAGCACGTGCCACATCGACGAATGCACGGACGGCTCCTGCCACGTCGGGTGGCTCCAGACGGACGATCCGACCCCGTCGACCCTCGTGATCGGCGATTGCGCCGGCGGCGGCTGCAACGTCGAGTGCCGCGCCGGTGACACGTGCACCATCGAGAGCTGCGCGGGCGGCGACTGCACCATCACCTGCACCGAAGGCGCCACGTGCAACTGCTCGGCGACGGGCTGCATGGTCGTCGCGCCGACGCTTTGAGCGGGTTCTGAGCGCTAGCGCACGCGCGGCGGCGGAATCGGGACCTGGCACGTCTTGGGTGGGCTCAGCCACTTGAGGATGTTGAGCCAAAAGGTCTCGACCTGCTGATTTTCCACGTCGACCCACTCGCTGTCGTACGTGATCCATTCATCGCCCCAGACGACGACATGGCCAGCCTCGGCCTCGCTGACCTGGAGCGCGATGCGACCGTCGGCACCGCGCGCGACCGTCGTGCCGCCCGCGCTGTCGGGCTCGACGCCATTGTCCGTGAAGATGTTGCTCACCCCCATCGTCACGGGATGCGCCATCCATTCGGTGACGAAGCCGGACAGGTCGATGTCGGTCGTGCTGTACCCCATCCCCACGGTGCCGAGCAGACGGTTCACGTTGACGACCTCGGCCGACTCGTTGCCCGTGTAGCCGATGGTCGTCATGACGCCTCCGCCGTGCTTGACCCAGTCGCCGAAGGCCGTTGCCTCGTCGTCGGAGAAGGCGTGGTGCGCGGCCGCCATCAGTGAGCCGTTGGAGATGGCGGTCTCATCGACGTGCAACACGACGATCACCTGGAGGGGACTCAGGACCGCGGGCGTCAGCACCTGGTCGTCGAGCGCGACGGCACCGAGCGGCGAGCGGGCATCGAGCCACTCGGCAAAGATGTTGCCGCCCGTGCTCCACGGACCGATTTGGCCGATCGTGCCGATATTGAGGCAGTCGCAGACGCCGTCGTGACCCAAATCGACGTCGTCTACGATGCCATTTTGGTCGTTGTCGACGCCGTCGCACACCTCGGGCGTGCCGTTGCCTGGGGTCTGCCCGCCGGCGCCCGCCTGGGGGTCTACTGCGATGGTTCCGCCCGTCGCCCCGCTGCTCGAGCCGCCCATCACGACGATCGGCGTCGTGCCGCCCGTGCTGCTCGACGCGCCGCCGGTGCTGCTCGACGCGCTACTGCCGCCATGGCCGACGCCAGCGCTCGCCCCCGAGCTTTGCGCGCCCAGGCCTCCGACCTTGTCGTCCCCGTCGTCCGACGAGCAAGCGACCGCCACCCACGCGGCGAGGGCGATGGTGCTCAGACCCAGCAATTCCGTGCTTCGAGGCATCGCGTAAACTTCTCCGGCGCTTTCGAACGGCAGCAGCAACCTAGAGTTTACGACCAACCCATTCACCCGTCAGGAAACTGAACAAAAGGGCGATTTCATCGGGTTTCACCGCATGTGGGCGGATGGCGCCAGGCCCGCCCGGCTGAGCCTCGAAACACGGGGATCATCGGCCGCCGGGGGCCGAGGCCGCTCAGGAGGCCATCAGGCTTCGCTCGGCGCCATCGACGATGGCCGGCAGCGAACCGTCGAGCACACCCGCGACGCGAGCGAGCTCGCGCAACAGAGCAAGCTCGCCGAGCGACATGCCGTCGCTCACGAGCGCGATGACGACCGCGCAGGTGATGCCCTCGAGCGCGACCCCTTCTGCGATGAGCGCCTGCCCGATGCGGGTCGCTTCCACGACGATCGAAGGCGAGCGCGCGACGGCAGCGAGCGCGTCCGCGCGCTCACGCAGCCAATCCTTCTGGTCCAACGCGCCGATCCAGCCTGCGAGGCGGACGATGGCGTCGAGCTCCCCGGTCTGGACCTCGCCGTCGGCGACGGCGATCAGGCACGCACCCTCGAGCACGGCGCGTTTCGCGGGGAGAGCGCGGTCGCCCAGCGGTTTCACGAAAGACGCGGCGCCGGGCGCCGGGCGCAGGAACGCGAACGCTCGCTCGAGGTTGCCCGCCGCCTTGCCGGGGATGAAGGCGCCCTGTTCGAGGTCGCGCTTGTTCTCCATGAGCGTCTTCAAGAGCACCTGACGTGCACCCGACACGAAGAGCGGCCCCAAGACCTTGCGTGAAAGGGTTGCCGGCGCATCTGCGACGACCTCGACCTGGGTGGCCTCCGGACCGAGCGGCACGAAGCGGTGCACGACCACCATTCCGGAATTCGTCCCGTGAAGGTAACGGACGACGAGCGAGCCGTCGGGCGCGTCTTCCAGCTCGGAAATGTCGAACTGCGGCGCCCCCAGCACGTGAAACGTCGTGCGGATCCGACGCACGCCGGGCGGCGCTTCTTCCCACGCGTACTGGATGTCGGGGTGGACGTTGTGGCGAATGTGGTGGTCGATGTCGCGATACTGCTGCCTCACGACTTCGAGAGGTCGCTCGATGCGGAGGGACGCGGCGATGCGGATCGTGTCGGACATCGAGCGCTCTCTTAAGACAGCTTCGGGCCGCCGGCTACTCCGGCGTCGCGAGGCGGCGATCACGCGGCGTTGTGATGCTGGGGCCGGGCCCCCGCGTTCACGTTCGCGGGCGAACCTGCCTCGGTGAGCAACGCGTCCGGCACGCCCGCACGCATCACGTCGGCGAGCGGCGTGGCGCGAAACTCGGGGAGGAGGCGCGCGAATTTCGCGCCGGAGAGCGTGTGCGGCGTGCTCCACAGGTAGCGCATTTCGAGCATCTCGCGCGCGAGCTCCCAGAACGGGCGGAGCGCCGTGAACGCCCACCAGGGAAGCTGCGCGAAACCGAGTGGACGGCCGAGCTCCTGACTCAAGAAGACACGAAGGTCTTCGGCCGTGAAGGCGTGCCCGGGGAACGGCACGTCCTCGAACACCGAAAGCTCGGCCCGTCGCTCCGCGAGGCCCACGGCGGCCTCTGCCCAATCCGGGAGGTAGCAGTACGCCTGCATTGCCGCGGGATCGCCAGCCAGGGTGATCCGACCGTTCTTGAGCGTGCGCAGGAAAAGGAGGGACATCACGTCGTC
>Ga0070682_100002592_pt1 | contig 9988 bp, 6 predicted proteins | sample KBSC63LmetaG_FD_64668 | JGI IMG/M metagenome (GOLD analysis project Ga0070682, IMG submission 64668) | Corn rhizosphere microbial communities from Kellogg Biological Station, Michigan, USA - KBS C6-3L metaG | ecosystem: Host-associated > Plants > Roots > Rhizosphere | place: USA: Michigan... | reverse complement strand
CCAGGGGGCCTGCGTGGCGTCGGTGGCGAGCGTCATGGCCGTCGCTTGCGCGTCGATGAGCTGATCGCTCCAGCACGAACCGTCCCAGCGCAGGAGGTGGTCGATCAGCATCGCGTCGGAGAAGACGACGTAGCCGTCCGCGTCGTCGCTCATGCTCGCACCCCAGAACGTCAACGTGCCGTCGGGTGGCAAGGTCGCTACCGTGCTGGAGTTCCACCCGGCGTCCGAAACGCGAGACGCGCTGATTCGCCCGGGTTCGCTGCCGAAGAGCCACGGCGAGCCGCTCGCGGTGGTGGCGACCGCGAGGTTCGAAGCGACGTCCTCCACGCGATACTCGCCGTCGCGTACGCTCATGAGGCGTCCGACGCTGGTCGTCGTGAGCGGGGATGCCGACGACTCGAAGAGCACGAGCGCACCGTCCGGAGTGACAGCGAGGGACGGCTCGACCGGTTGCGTCTCACAGGTGACGTCCAGTACCTCCGTCACGGCGCAATCGGCGCGTCCGCACGTGAACATCGGCTCGATCGTGCGAGCCGAGACGTCGCACTGAGACGACGCGGTCGGCCCTGCAGTCTCCACCGCGGTCGGGCATTGCATGACGGGCGTCGCGCCGGCGTCCCTGGTCGTCGCGGGCCGTGCGTGCGGCGCGGTGTCGCCGCAGCCGAGCGGAAGCAGGAGGCCGATGGCGGCGCGGAGACGCCACCCATGACTCGAAACGGTGCTTCGACCCTGTCGCACGGCGCTAGACGTGAAGGATGCATCCGCGCTCCCTGACGGCGCAGAAAATTCCGACATGGTCGAACGATCCGGCCGACACGACAGACTGGCCACCTTAAGGCACCCCGGGTTACTGCTCTTCCTGGAGAGATGAAGATGAAGCGACTCTTGGTTCTGGGTTTGATTTTGTTCACGGGCGGCTGCAGCGGGAGCGACGACGAGAACGGTGCAGAGGAGGAGGTTCAGCTCCCAGCGGTGGACTGCGCCAAAGAGACAGTTCCGACCTACTCGCAAGTGACCATTTTCCAAACCACGTGCGTGCAGTGCCACGCCTCCACCAAGACGGGCGACGCGCGCAAGGGCAAGGGGGCAAAGGCCGCTCCGACCAATATCAACTTCGATACCTACGCGGACGCAAAGACGTCGGCGATCCCGGCGGCTCAGGAGCTCTACGAGGACGAGCGTGGCGCGATGCCCCCGGAGGATTCCACGCTTCCGGCGGCGACCGACGCTGAGAAGCACGCGGTCCTCGTCTGGGCCCAGTGCGGCACGCCGCAGTAAGAGGAAGCGAAGCCGGTTTCAGCGCGGATCGGTCACGCGCCCGGCGAACAGCACGACGCCGGTCCCCGTGTCGCGAATGACGTACGCGAACGGGTGATCGGCGCGGAACACCACGCGCTCGGGCTCGTCTTCCCGCGCCGAGGTCAGCTCCGCCATCGCGACGGCGGTTACGGCCGCCGCTTCCGTGCCGACCTCGTCCACCTCGACGAACGCCTGCTGCAACACTCGGTCGATGGCAATGGGCGGGTCGGCGGGCCTGCGTGCCGCTATGCCGCTGAAGTCGGCTTTTTCGCCGAACGCGGTGGTCATGCCCAGGCTTTCGAGCGCGCTACCGAGCGACAGCCCGGACGTGAACTTCCAGCGCGGAAGCCAGAGGTCGACTCGCTTGAAGGTCAGCGCCGAAAGCCAGTCGTCGTAGCTACTCGAAAGGCGGTTTTCCACGGCGTCGAGGCCGCTCGCGTCGTCGGGCAGGAGCACCACCATCGACAAGCCGCCCTTGTAGGGCAGCTCGACCAATGACACGCCGTCCACGGCGGCGTGTCGGAGCATTTGACGCTGCGCCATCATTTCGACCGTCGCCGGGCCGGTCGCGGTTTGGAACGGCTGCGCGCTCGTGGCTTCCGGAGAAAACTGCTCGAGCCACGTGCCCTTGAAATACAGGGCGTTCGTGATGACGAGCCGCGTGTTCCGGTCGACACCCCCACGCGGAATGACCTCCCGAATGCGATCGTGAGTGCGGGCGGCGGCCCAGCGGTTGATGGTGTCGCGTGCGTTCTCGCTGGCATCGACGAAGTTCACGCGCTCGAGCGGTGCGCGATACCGTGTGGCGAGGAGCGAAAGGAAGTCGCTCTCGAAGTCGACGTCCTCGTCACCCCAGAGTTGGTCGGTGACCTGAAGCGCGACGCCACCTCGCCCTTCTCGCGCGTTGAGCGCCGCGAGCAAGCTACCGAACGAGGCGTGCGATTCGGCGAGCTTGGTCGGTTCGAGGTGGAGGACTTTCGTCATCTCGAGCTGGGTCCGGCCACGCGCGCCCGCGGATGCCATGGCCATCGCAATCGACGCGCCCGCCGGCGAGTAGATGAGGTTCTTATCGCCTTCTTTGAGCTTCGTGTAGAGCTCGAACCCAAACCGGTTGCTGGCTTGCGCGGCGCCCACCGGGGAGGAAGCATCGAACGTGGCCGCACATCCGGCGCTGAGCACCGCCACGGCCAGAAAGCCGAGGATTCGGGACGCCCTGACGCTCGACGCTCGCATCGGCCTCGGGTGTTACGTCCGCGGCTTGCCGCGTCTTCCTTCTCGCGAGTCACGCGAGCGTCAAAAAATCCCTGACCTCGGCCTCGGTAAGCTCCCGAACACCGTCGGCAGCTTGCACGAGCGCACCGGCTTGATTCTGGCGAGCGGGCGGAATGCCGAGCAGCTGAACCCGCACGCCGAGCGCCTGAGCCGCTTCGACCCCGGCGCGAAAGTCATCGTCGCCGGTGAGCAGCAGTGCGTCGCAGACCGCGCGATTGTTCGCGAGCGTCACCAGATCTTCGACGAGCAGTCCGTCGACGCCTTTTTGGCCCCGCTCGTCGAGTGGACCGAGGCGTAGTTTGACGTTCGGCCGATACGCGAGCGCTACCTGCGCCGCATTCGGCGCCGCGGTAGCACCGTCGTACCAATAGATACGAAGCAGCGGCAGTCCGGTGAGCTCTCGCGTCAGCTCGCCGAGGAGCTTCAAGATCTTGTCGTGGTCGAGCCGAAGCGCGCTGCGACGAAGCTTCTCGCCGGCGACGAGACGTGAGCCTTCGCCGAACAAATAGCCGGCATCGACGAATACGGCAGCGCGATCCATGACGCAGGGAGCTTAGGGTGAGCTCGCCGCCGGGCGAAGCGGAGAGATTGGCGTGCGGCGCCGGGAGGGTGACTGTGCGAACTGCCCGGATCCGATCTCGTTCAGCGCACAGCGTGCCGCGTGGAATATTCTAGTTCGGCGTACGTTGCAGGCCTCCGCGGCGCCCACGACGTCGAGCAATGGCGTGCAGTTCGATTGACGCGCGACGGACTCTGCGTGTAGGACCGCGCTCGCATCGCTCCCGGATGGGACGCGATCAAAAGGAGGCGGACCGATGGGAATCGTTCAACGGGTGTGGTGTGGCGCAAGCGCGAGCTTGCTGCTCGTGGCGTGCGGCGCGGGTGAGTCGGGGGAGATGCTGGGGCACGACGAGCTCGCGCTCACGGCGCCGACCGCCGTCGGGGGCTTCGCGGTGCTCGCGAGCGGGCATGCGAGCTTCAAGGATCGCAGCACCGTGTCCGGAGGTCATATCGGGGTGGCGCCCGGAAGCGGCGACTCGGTCACCGCGGGTTTCGACTCGCGGGTCGCAATCGGCAAATCGACACTCGGGCAGCGGCTCGTGCTGAAGGATCGAGCCGGACTCGGCGATTTGTTCAGGACGACGTTGGCTGCCGGCTCTGGCGCTACCTTCACGTCGTTGTCGCCCTACGCGGCGCCGCCTGCGCAGCCGCCGATCGTGGCCTTCACGGCAGGGACGGGGACGCTAACGGTCAGTACTCCGACGACGCTCGCGGCGGGCAGCTACGGCAACGTGACCGTCAATTCCACGCTCACGTTGAGCGGCGGCACGTACCAGCTGGCGAACCTGACGCTCAACGCCAACACGGTCGTGCAGGCGAGCGCGCCGTCGATCCTGCGCGTCGCCGGCAAGATCACGGGCAGCAATCACGTGCGTCTAGCACCCACCGGCACACAGGGAGCGGGGGCGCTGCGCATCGTGGTCGCCGGAGCGACCGACGCGGCGGGCGGCATCGTCCTCGGCACGGACTCGACGCTGACGGCGCTCGTCGTTTCGCGCGCAAGCGTCACGATCAACGATCGGCTCATCGGTACAGGCGCTATCGCGGGTCGTGACGTGACGCTCGGCTTTGATTCGCGCTTCACGTTCGCGGTCGGGTTCGGTTGCAACGCCGACAGCGCGTGCGGCGACGGCAACGAATGCACCGCCGACGCGTGCGTCGACGCGCAATGCGTCCACACGGTGGTGGCGAACGGCAACGAGTGCTCCGACGACGGCAACCAGTGCACGGCCGATCGCTGCACGGGCGGCTCGTGCACGCACCCCGCAGCGGCGTCCGGCTCGGCTTGCGGCGACCATGGCGCCTGCGATGGTGCCGGCGTCTGCGTGCCCCCCGAATGCCTCACCGACACGGAATGCGACGACGACGACCCGTGCACCACCGAGACCTGCGTCAACAACCATTGCAGCCACGGCTCGGCGCCGGCCGGCACGACTTGCGGCCACGACGGACAATGCGACGGCGCGGGACATTGCGCCGAGCCAGAGTGCACCACGGCCGCCGACTGCAACGACGGCTTGGAGTGCACGGACGACGCTTGCACCAACGGCACGTGCGCTCACGACCCGAAACCGGCGCACACCTCGTGTGCCCATGGCGGCGTGTGCGACGGCACGGGATTGTGCGTGAATTGCGCGGGCGCCGAGGAGTGCAACGACGGGCTCGAATGCACGACCGACTCTTGCGTGAACAAGTTGTGCGCGCATGAGCCGCTTCCGTCGGGCCAAAGCTGTGCCCACGGCGGCTTATGCGACGGTGCCGGTCTCTGCCTGTCCCCCTGCACCACGGAAGACGACTGCAACGACGGCCTCGAGTGCACCGACGACTTTTGCAACAGCAACGGCGCGTGTTCTCACGAGTCGAAGCCGGCGCACACCTCCTGTGCCCATGGCGGTGTGTGCGACGGCGCGGGATTGTGCGTGAATTGCGCGGGCGCTGAGGAGTGTGACGACGGGCTCGAATGTACGATCGATCTCTGCCCGGACTCGACGTGCTCGCATGAGCCGAAACCGGCGGGCACGCCTTGTGCCCATGGCGGCACCTGCGACGACACCGGCCTCTGCCTGTAGATCACGCGTTCATCGAATGACCCGGAGCGCTAGCGCAAAACGCTTCGTTCCGGGTCTTTGCGGCGGCTCTGCAATTCCGAGCTCGACCACGAAGTCGCCGTTGGCGGCACCGAATCGGCCCGAACGTTACGGTGCCGCATCTCACTGACTTGCTACGGCGCCTGCCCCGACAGGCGATTGCGGAGGTCGTTGTACTCGCTCGGGCTCAAGCAGGTGAAGCGGTCGAGTGGGGGAAGGTTCGTCGAATCGAGCGCGGGTTTGTCGACGATTTCGAGGCTCAAGAGGCAGTAGGGACGCGCCGCGATCTTCGCGAGGGTGTCGGTGACTTCGTCCGCGCTGAGCTCTCGCACCGCGTGCGCGTCGTCGAATTCGATGCCGGTCGTCGCGGAGAAGATGAACCGGTGGTCGTACGCTTGGGCGTAGCCCATGCAGCCGAACTCGTCGGAGTACGCGTCGTCGCCGCGTTGGTTGATGGTGACCGGGTCCGCGAAGTACAGACGGCAGCGCGTGCCGAGGCGCTGGAGCTCGACGGCTTCGGGCGCGCGCGGATAGAGCGCGAAGGGCTCGAAGTACTCGAGCACGGGCGCCGCCTTCCACTCGCCCTGCCCGTCGGGCGTCAGCCATTCGATCGAGTTTCTGGCGAACGTGAGGTACGCCTCGTCACCGGACGGGAGCGGCCGAATGCGCACGGCGGGCTCCGGCAGCACCACCGCGCCCTCGCTCTCGATCGAGCCTGGCACCACCCGCGAAACGCCCACGCGCTGCACGGGAAGGCGCGCTTCGTCCTGTCCACTGTAGGGCAGGAGCAGGCGTTGCGACGACGAGGCGAAGAGCTGAGTCTTCTCGTCGAGCAGCGACGTGGAGCTCAAGTCGGTGCCGAGGATCGAATACGCGGTCTCCTCGGCGTACGGGTCGCTGAACAAGCCGAGCTTGAGCGCGTTGATGTTCTGCCCCATGAACTGAGCGACCGTGCCGATCGTGAAGATGCCGGCGTCGGCGGCGATGATCGAGCGGTGCCCGCCCGGAAGCTCATGGGTCGCGCCGTCCTGCGACGGGAAGGCGGGGTTTTGTAGATTGATCACGCGCAAGGTCGAGTGATCGCCGCTCGACCAGCCGAAGTCGCTCAGGTAGAGGCGATCGTCGGAGAACAGCGACGCCTGCAGTGACTCGTTCACGACCTTGAGCGTCGACGTACGCACGATGGACGCTCCACCCATCGCGTACACTTGCAAGACGCCTTGCGAGATCACGTAGAGGTAGCCGTTCTGGAAATAGAGCGTCTGGACCGAGCCCGGCACCGCGAGGTCGTAGCTGTCGACGGAGGTGGTGATCGCGTCCACTTGGTCGTCGGGCGCCGCGGCGTCGAGTCCGGTATTTTGGACCTCGTGCACGTTGCTGTCGATCTGGACGAAGCCTGTGTCGGTGTATTCGTAGATGTAGAGCTCCGTCGAGGCTTCGTTGCGGAGGCGCGGATAGGTCGTGCTGCGCGTTTCGTAGCTGTCGCAAAACCAGTTCGTGCGCTCGCGCTCTTCGCACTTTTTACCCACGGGCACCTGGATCGTCTTGTTCGAGACGCGCGCCACCTCGATGAGGCAGTCCGAGAGCGTCGTGCCGTGACAGGCGCGGTCGCCGCCGGAGTTGTCGGGCTCGACGTAGTCCGGGTTCGCACGAGTCTCGTAGACGGTCCAGCAGTAGTTGTAAGGCGTGGTCGTCGTGTGCGACGACGTGCACACCGGGTAGGTCTGCGTCTCCCACGCGTCGAGGAAGGTCTTCGAGATTTGCTCCGTGACGACGAAGTAGTGATCGCTCGCCCACAGCGAGGTGCCGAAGCTCCGCGCCTCGTAGATTTGGCTGCCGAGCGGCGTCGCGTCGGTCACTTGCTCGAAGAGCTGATCCTGGCTTTGGGAGGTGTCGATCAGCGTGTCGTAGAGCTCTTCCTCGAGGGTGTCTCCGAGCCGATAGACGTGCAGAGCGCGGTGCTGCCCGGTCGAGGGTGAGGCGGGGGCGACGGCATTCCCGTTCGCGCCGGTTCCGCCGGTCCCCGTTGACGTCGGGGTAGCCGTGTCGAGGGCGAGCGTCGTGTAAAAGACGAGCTTGTCGTTGAACCGCCGCGAGTCGAGCACGTCGACCGGGCCGAGCGCCACGAGCTCGACGAAGTGGAGCGACGTGCCGTCGAGCGCGAAGTGCAGGAGGTACGAGTCGCGGTTGTTCTGGCTCTTCGTCATCACGACCAGTTGCCCCTCGTGAAAGTAGAACTGATCGACGCGCCCCGGCAGCGGCGTCGCGCACAGAAACTCCGGCGCGCTGCCGTCGACCGCGACGACCATGAGTCCGTGATTGCCGGAGTAGAAGAGCCCGGCTGACTCAGTCACGGCCACGACGTCCGGAAGAGCGATTTCCACCGAACCGCCACCGGCGTCGTTCGTCGCTCCGGGCGTCTGGCGCAGAAGCCGCTCGACGCCGGCCAAGTAGCGGGGCTTGCTCTGATCCTCGAGCACGCCGACGTTGTATCCCCAGGTTACGCCGCCGAGCGCGTCGATGGCGTCCTCGTAGTGCGGATCGTCGGCGACCGTGCAGCGAAGCAGGCTGCCCGGATCGTACGTGGTGAGCTGCGTGGCAAGGCTCGACGCGCTCAGCACCTGCCCTTGCGTCGGCACGGCGAACCCGAGCCCCGCCACGCTCGTCATTCCGGCGGTCCCACTCGCGCCGCCTCCGGTTCCGCCCTGCGTGCTCGAGCCGCCTTGAGCACTTCCGCCGTGGCCGCCCCCGCCGAGCCCGGCACCGCTATTGCCCGCCGAACCGCCACTCTGCGTCCCGTTCGCGCCACTGCCCATGCCCCCGGCTGTGGCCCCCTGCGTCGGGCCGGCGCCGCCGTCGGCGCAGCCTGCGAGCGCAAGGGCGAGCGGTACCGCCAGCGACGTCGTCCAGCGCGCCGCCCGCGTGCCCAACCTCCGAGCAACCGTGACGGTGAGGCAAATGCTCATGGCCGGCCGGAAACGCAAGCCACGTGCCAGCGTCGAGGATCTTGCCCCCCGGCGACCGGGGAGGTTCGCACCTCCTGACAATCACAGGGGAAGTGCCACTACGGCGCGGCTTGGCTGGGCCTCCGTGACACACGACGACTGTGCCAGCCTGTGCCGCACCAAGCCTTCAGCGCACGACCGGCACGTCCGACGTGAAGTCGAAGCAGGTTTCGTTGCCCGAGGCCCACCTGAGGGCGTTGTACCAGAATTGTGGAACCTGATAGCCGGCGGCGGGCGTTCGGCCGTTGCACACGTTGTTCGGATCCGAGCAGGAAGCGTCGGGCGTGAAGCCTCCGGCGCCCGTCGCCTGCGACCATTGGCTCGAGTAGGTGACCCACTCGTCGAAGAACAGGAACACGCGTCCGGCGTCGAACACCTTGGTCGCGCCGTACACGGCGCTGCCCTCCGAGGCGACGAGAGCGGCATCGCCGGCACTGATCGTGCGGCCGTGAAAGGCGCCGACTGCCGTGATGTTCGCCCCGATCGGGTGGTCGGCATGAAAACCGTGCAGCGGGATGGAGCTGCCCGCGCAGTAGCAGCAGTTGTCGGGGCAGCTCCCGAAAGCGTCATCGGTGTTGAACGACATGCCCGTGAAGGAGAGCAGCTGGTTCGTGGGGTCGACCTCTTGCGGCTGACCGCCGTAACCCGTGAGCGCGATCACCGCGCCGCCCGCGCGTACCCAGCTCTCGAACGTCGAGAGCTCGGCGGACGAGAATTTCCAGTACGGCCCGCCTTCCTGTGCTTCGAGCGCCTGCAGAATGATCACGTCGTAGTGCCCGAGGAGGTCGGCGGTGATTTCGGTGTCCTTCGTGATGACGTTGACGCTCGTCCCCGCTTTGACGTGGGCGTTCAACCAGCTCTGCAGGGCGTCGGTGTTATCGGCTCCGCCCTGCATCGCGCCGTACGTCGGAGGGCGTCCGAACATGCCGATGCGGACGCATGACGCGTCCCCGCCGCTCGGGTTGATGGTCCCACCGCCGCCGGGGTTGATGGTGCCGCCGGTAGCGCCCGTGGCCCCCGAGCCCGTCGCGCCCGAGCCCTCGAGTCCTCCCCGCCCGTCGCCGCTCGCGCTGCACGCGAGCGCGCCGTGAAACCCACCGAACGCCACGAGCAGCGCCGCGCCCACCCGCCGGCCGCCAAGAGAAATCAGAAGAGACATTACAGGAGTCAAGTGTAGCTCCTCCGCGCTAAGACCGCAGCCGACGCTTACGGCTGCCACCCGCCGAGCACCACCGTCGGATCGCGCATGCTCGCGGCCTGTGTCGAGGAGAGCTGCGTCGAGCCCGACAGACGGCCGCTCACGTTGAGGGCGTTACCGTCGAGATCGGTGCTCTGGTACTCCCAGAAGCGGAGTGATGCGCTGGGTGAGCCGCCCGTGATCGTCCAGCCGGCGGAGCTGATGTGCGTGCCGAGCGCGCAGTTGATGTACGCGACGTGGCTGCCCGGATAGGCGCTCACGTCGATGCGCGCGAGCACGCTGCCGGTGATGCCCGAATCGGCCGTGATCTTCGAGTCGACGAAGACGTAGCCGTAGCCCGAAGTGCCATTGCGCGACTGGACGACGTAGCCGCTGCGACCGACCGTCTTGATCTCGCATTGGTCGAAGTACGCGGCGCCGGTGCCCCAGATGAAGTCGACGTTGCCAGCGACGTAGCAATTCTTGGCGTACAGCGTGCCGCTCCAGAGGAGCGTGTCCTGCAGGCTCAGGATGTCGGCGTCGCGGATCGTGCAGTGGGTGCAGCCTTCGAGCCGGAGCGCTTCCGC
>Ga0070682_100002590_pt1 | contig 9989 bp, 8 predicted proteins | sample KBSC63LmetaG_FD_64668 | JGI IMG/M metagenome (GOLD analysis project Ga0070682, IMG submission 64668) | Corn rhizosphere microbial communities from Kellogg Biological Station, Michigan, USA - KBS C6-3L metaG | ecosystem: Host-associated > Plants > Roots > Rhizosphere | place: USA: Michigan... | reverse complement strand
CCAATATTCCGGATCAACGCAGGATTTTGTCCGGCGTAGTGGTAAATGTCAGCGGTGAACGTCTGGGTGATCGAAAGATTCAGAGCATCAGCGACATGGAAGGTCAGTTTGACTTTCCGGCCCTCCTCGCGGGCGAATATGTGGTGACAGTTGGATTTTCCGGCTTCAAAAAATACGAGCAACGGCTGAGTGTTCAAATCGACGCGACTGTCGAGCACGATATCCTTTTGGAGCCGCTGCCGATCGCGGAGTCAGTCACCGTTACCGAGGATCGAACAAATGCAAGCAAAATAGAATCGACGACGCCGTCCGTTATCACACAGGAGGCATTGCGCGATGCGCCGCTGATCGATCAGAAATTTCAGGATGCGTTGCCGTTGCTGCCGGGCGTCGTGCGCGGTCCTGACGGAAACCTCAACATTAAAGGAACACGCCCCAGCCAGAGCGGAATACTCGTCTCGAGTTTGAACGTCACGGACCCGGTCACGGGCACGCCCGCAATCGAGTTGCCGCTCGAAGCGGTGGAAACCGTGCAGGTTCATTCAAATCCTTACTCGTCGGAGTTTGGAAAGTTCACGGGGGCCGTGACGACGATCGAGACGCGATCGGGAAGCAACGACTGGCGCTATCTGATGACGGGCGTCTTGCCGCGACCACGCTGGCGCGACGGCAAACTCTACGGCATCGGCGCGGCCACACCGCGAATCGCTGTCGGCGGTCCGATCAAAAAAGACAAGCTCTTCTTCTTTCAGAGTGTCGAATATCGATTCGTGCGCACGAACGTGCCGAGTCTTGAGGATTTGGAAGAACACCAGCGCGATATCAAACGCGAAAGTTTCGACTCTTTTTCGCGCATCGATTACGTCGTCAACTCCAACAATCGCCTGACTGGAAGCTTCTCGCTGTTTCCGCAGAAGTTTGACTACTTCAACCTGAACACTTTCAACCCTTCAGACACGACCGCGAATTTCCATCAACGCGGCTGGTTCTTTGCGCTGAACGAACAGGCGACGTTCAAGTCTGGAGCACTGCTGCAATCGAGCTTCAGCGCCAAACAGTTTGACGGCGACATCTTTGGGAACAGCGCTGCGCCTTATTTGATAACTCCGGAACGGAACTTTGGCGGCTGGTTCAACCGGCAACACCGCGAGAGCCGGCGTTATGAGCTGCTCGAAGTCTTTAACTTCGGGCAGCAAAAGTGGCGTGGCACGCACGCGTTAAAGACTGGAATAAACCTTAGTCACACGTCATTCGAGGGCACCGACAGGAACGAGCCACTACGCATTCTTCGGGCGAACGGAAGTACGCACCAACTGATTGACTTTGAGGGCGAAGGCATTCTCGCTCGCGAGCAGAACGAATTCGCCGCGTTCGTGCAGGACAAGTGGATCTTGAATTCGCGTGTCGTGTTTGACCTGGGCTTACGCTACGACCGCGATGGGATCGGCAGGAACAACAATTTCGCGCCACGTCTCGGATTCGTGTTGACGCCGTTTGATTCGGATCGCACGCTGGTGCGTGGCGGGGTCGGTCTTTTCTACGACAAGATCCCGCTCAACGTCGGTTCGTTCGAGCAGTATCAAAGCCGGCTAGTGACGACTTTCGCTGACGATGGTCTAACACCTGTGGATGGACCAAGGCTGCTTCTCAACACAGCGCCCGCGGAGTTGAAAAACCCGTATAGCCTCGCGTGGAATCTACAGGTCGATCAGCAGTTGCACTCGCGTTTGTTGCTGCGACTCGGCTATGAGGAAAGAAGCACGCGACACGATTTTGTTCTCGAGCCTGTCGAGGATGCGTTGCTGTTGCAGAACAACGGTCGCTCGCGTTACCGCGAGTTTCAGGCTGTAGCCCGGTTCCGTTTTCAGGAAGGCCGCAACATTTTTCTGTCGTACGTGAATTCGCAGGCGCGCGGTAATCTGAACGACTTCAACACGTATTTCGGAAATCTGAAACACCCGGTGATACGGCCCGATGAATACGGGAGACAACCGTTCGATGTGCCGCACCGGTTGCTCTTCTGGGGCGACTTTGGATTGCCGTTCGACGTCGTCGCCACGCCTGTCGTCGACTGGCATAGTGGTTTTCCATTTTCACTCCTGGATGAGGAGCAGAATTTTGTTGGACCACGCAATGAGGGCGGGCGCTTTCCGAAGTTGTTGACGTTTGATCTGCTCGTGACGAAAGGGCTAAAGATTCCGTTTCGTGGTAAGAAGTACAAAGGGCGGGCGGGGTTCACGATCTTCAACATCACGAATCACTGGAACCCGCGTGACGTGCAGAACAATCTCGCCAGCCAGCAATTCGGGACGTTTTTCAACAGTCCCGATCGCAGTGTGCGTCTGAAGTTCGAGTTTGTGAAATACTGACCCACGGATTTCACTGATTGGTAAATCCGGGATTTTTCTGCTTAATCCGCGTGCAAATTTCCTCTGAGGATCTGAATATGAAGCATTTGTTTGTAATTCTGATTTCCCTCTTGTTTTGCCAGACGCTGATGGCCCAGAGTGAGACGCCATCAAAATTCGAACCGACGAACCACGGTTTCAACTACGAGCGGCGCATCGCCATGATACCGATGCGCGACGGCGTGAAACTCCACACAGTAATCCTCGTGCCGAAGGGCGCAAGAAACGCGCCGATGCTCATGACGCGTACGCCGTACAATGCAGACGCGCTCACCAGTAACAACAACAGCTCCGATCTCGGCTCGATCCTGAGCGGCTACGACAACGCAACGGACGTGATCGTCGAAGGGGGGTACATCCGCGTGGTCCAGGACATTCGCGGCAAGTACGGTTCCGAGGGAGACTACGTGATGAACCGGCCGCTTGTTGGACCACAGAACCCGACGAAGGTCGATCACGCCACTGACACTTACGACACCATCGACTGGCTCGTGAAAAATGTCCCGGAGAGCAATGGGCGCGTCGGCATTCTCGGAATCTCCTACGACGGCTTTCTGCCGTTGATGGCGCTGATCAATCCGCATCCGGCATTGAAGGTTTCCGTGCCGATGAATCCGATGGTCGATGGCTGGATGGGCGACGACTGGTTTCATCTCGGCGCCTTTCGCCAGCAGGGCATGAGCTACATCTACGATCAGGAAGCAACGCGCGGCAACGAGATCCTTTGGTGGACCAGTCACGCCGACGATTACGACATGTTTATGGAAGCCGTTTCCGCCGGCGAACTCGGCCGCCGCCGTGGACTCGAACAGGTTGGCTTCTGGCGCAAGATCCTCGAGCATCCGAATTACGACGCTTACTGGCAGGACCAGGCGGTCGACAAGATACTCGCGAAGCAGCCACTCAAAGTCCCCGTGATGCTCGTACACAGCCTGTGGGACCAGGAAGACATCTACGGCGACATCGCAGTGTACAAAGCGATCGAACCCAAAGACACAAACAACGACAAAGTGTTTCTCGTGCTTGGTCCGTGGCATCACGGGCAGGAGATTCGCGACGGCAGCGCGCTCGGCGCGATCAGATTCAACAGCGATACGGCGTTGACGTTTCGACGCGAGATACTGCGGCCGTTTCTCGATCAATATCTGAAGGAGGGTGCGCCGAAAGCCAACGTGTCGCCGGTAGTCGCATTCGAAACCGGCACTAACAAGTGGCTGCATCTGTCGAGCTGGCCGCAGGGATGTGAGAGCGGGTGCACTGTGAAACCGACGCCGCTGTATCTCAATGCTGGCCTGAGTGCGGGTTTCACGTCGAAGTCCGGGACGCCGGACTATGCAGAGTATGTTTCGGATCCGTCGAAGCCTGTGCCTTACCGCGCGCGTCCGATCGACGCGACGAGCTGGTCGCGGTGGTTGGTTGACGATCAGCGCGAGGCTTCGGGCCGTCCGGATGTCCTTGCCTATACTTCAGAAGTCTTGACGGCGCCGGTGAAGATCAGCGGTGAGCCGATCGTGAACCTGATGGCTTCGACGAGTGGAACGGATTCTGATTGGGTGGTGAAACTGATTGACGTCTACCCGGATCAGGTTGCGGGACAGCCCAACATGGCTGCTTACCAGTTGATGATTTCCGCCGATGTTCTTCGCGGTCGCTTTCGCGAGAGTTTTGAGTTTCCAAAACCGATAACGCCGAATACGCCGCTGCTCTATCGCTTTGGGCTGCCGACGGCGAATCACGTGTTTCTACCGGGACACCGCATCATGGTCCAGATTCAGTCGAGCTGGTTCCCGCTCTACGATCGCAACCCGCAGACGTTTGTAAAGAACATCTTCTGGGCCAAGCCGGAGGACTACAAAAAAGCGAGACAGCGGATCTACGGCAAGAGTTTTATCGAGCTGCCGCTGGTCACCAAGTCTTAGCCACAAAAAGGCACAAAAGGACACATAAAGTAGATTCTTTTTGTGCATTTTGTGCTTCTTTGTGGCTGCTAAATATGATCGAAGCAGATACTGAAAGAGGCCGATGGTTCTTACCTCCTGAGCGGTATGCTCACGGTGCGCGACGCAAATCGCCAGCTTCATCTCGACCTTCCGGAAGATGGCAGCTACACTACGCTCGCCGGTTTCCTCATGGCCCAGGCTGGGCACTTGCCAAACGAAGGTGAGGGGGTCGAGTACCTGGATTCGACATTCAAGATCGAGCGTCTCGAAGGTCGACGCATTCGCCGTGTGCGTCTGACGCAAAATGCCGGCGCCTCATTGCAGGTCGCCGGCAAAGGAGCCACATGAAACTCCACATTCTGTTTGCGCTAACACTGCTAATCCCCAGCGTGTCTACGTCCGTCGCCAAAGACGACATCACCAAAGAATTGATGACGTCAAACGGAAAGACACGCGTGTACTATCTTTACATTCCCTCTACCGTCACAGCTCCAGCGCCGCTGATCGTTATGCTTCACGGATCGAACCGCACCGGCGTCACGCTCGTTGAAAAGTGGAAGGACTACGCGAAGAAAGAAGGGATCATTATCGCCGGTCCGGATGCGTTGAATTTGCGTGGCTGGGCGTCGCCGCAAGATGGTCCGGATTTCCTTCGCGATCTGGTCGAGGAGCTCAAGAGCAAATACCCGGTGAACCCGCGGCGCGTGTACCTGTTTGGACACTCTTCCGGTGCGACGTTTGCGATACACATGTCGCTGATGGAGTCGCAGTATTTTGCGGCGACTGCGATTCACGCGGGAGCACTGGCGGAAGAGGACAAGGATTTGATCCGTCTCGCCAAACGAAAGATACCGATCTCGATCCAGGTTGGAGACAGCGACGAGTTGTTTCCGCTCAAAGCTGTGAGGGAGACGAGAGATGCGTTGAAGGAAGCGGGCATTCCCGTCGATCTGATCGAGATCGAAAACCACGATCACTGGTATTACGACAAGGCCGCGAAGTTCAACCAGACGGCGTGGGAGTTTTTAAAGAAGTACGAGCTTGATGCTGATCCGGTCTACCGAAAATACACGTGGAACTAATCACGTCTCAGCACACGACCATCAGCAGCACTGATCTCAATACTCTTACCGATCCTCACCACGTTGCCATCCATGCTCGGATCTTCGCCCGAGAGGTTACCAAGAGCCGTCACCCACTTTAGATTTCTTTTCACCTGTTCCTTCTGTTCAATCCTCACGAGGTAAAACCCGTGGTCTCTCACTTCGTAAAGCAAAAACAGGTCGCGATCATGCTCGAGATAATAAACGCGCACAAGCCGGTCTTTCGGGCTCATTCCCACGTAAAAAATCCGTCGAGCCACCGTCCGTACGTGCGGAGGCGGAGTGAATTCACCAACGCCATCGTGTCGCAGGAGGTAACCCCCTGCTGAAGTCGACCAACGAAAAAACGTCCGCTGCGGGTATACAAACTGTTCCGCAGGCATAAACGACTCCGGTGTGGGCGCATACGCCGAGCCCAGCGTTGCCAACGAGAAAATCAGGCACACTACGAGAAAGTTCTTCATGGCGTCTCCTTTTGGCGGGGCGGTGAGGCCTACCAGTTTACTACAATTCGGCCGTTGCGGAACCGTGTTATCGCTCTTCATCCGTGGCATAATCTGCGCCGGGGTGAAGACATGCAAAAACGCCGTTTGCGCCAGATCGAGGAATACATACTGGTCTTTTTTCAGACTCACCAACGAACGCGCATTCTTGCTAAGGAGCTTTTCAACAGCACGAATGCGTACGCAAACGCCGACATCGTCCGCGCCCTCGAAGATCTGGAAAAGAAAGAACGCCTGCTGGTCCGTCACACAACCGAGGGTAATGACTACGTCTCTTTGACCACTCAGGGAGCGGCTCATCTCGGCCTGAATGAACCGGATGGAGATAACGACTTTCCCGCTATGCCCCATCCGCCGAAGAGCGCTACGAAGGTTGGATAAGTTTTAGAAGTTATGAAAGCTTTGTTTCCTGCCGCCCTTGTGCTCCTCATGTGTTTTTGTGTCATGGCGCAGGCGCCGGCCGGCGATGATGCGACTGCCGGCACGGCGAATTCGCTGGCGGAAGTACGCGACATGCACAACGCGTTGCTGGTCGTTTTCAAATCTCGTGTTCTCGACGTCAATGATCGCGAACGTGCGATCATCCAGGATGTGCTGAAAGCCGATCCGATACCGCAAGGACGCTATCGCTGGGTCTACATGCAGTTAGCAAGCAGGCTAAACAAGTACATCCGGAAGTACAAAAGCCTGAGTGCCGCGACTGAACTCGCAGATGCCGACTACGTCATCTACTTCAACGTGGTCGAGTTTCGCAGAATCTTGTACACGTATTACCCGTACGGTGAGTTGTTTGTGATCGTCAAAGGTTCTCCTGAGAAACTGAAGCCGCCGCGCATCGTTTGGAGGGCAAGGAAAATGCTGATTGCAGACGATGCGATCGGTGAACTCATCAAAGACCTCAAAGCCGCTCGTGGCGAAACCTGAGCGCGCACCGCCGACTAATGCGCTCGAAAACATTCATCCTCCTAATTATCGTCCTGGTGCTGCTGCTCTCACAGGTTCCCTTCGCTTATCGTCGCTTCAAACTCCGCCGGCTCGATGCGGCGATTCAACAACTCAACACTCAACGCACGACGGGCGCGCAGACCGGTTTCGTCGATTACAGGGGGGTGGTCCATGTTCACTCGTCGCTGGGCGGGCACAGCGCAGGCACTTTTTCCGAAATCATCTCTGCGGCACAGGCGAACGGTTTGCAGTTTGTCGTCATGACTGAGCACACCGAGAAGGATTTCGACACGGCCAGCCTGACGTTGAAGGGCATGCACGGCGAGGTGCTCTTTATAAATGGAAACGAGGTGAGTGCCGAAAACGGCGATCGCCTGCTCGTGCTTCCTGAGGAGATCTCGATCGTCGCTTACCCGGAAGAGTTCAGGAACTGGGAGACGGCGGGTCTCGATGGCGTCGAGATCTACAACGTGTTTACGAATGCGCGGCGAGTGAATCCTGTTGCCGCGTTCTTCGACGTCTTGTGGTCTCAACGTGCGTACCCGGAACTGATCTTTGCGTTGTACCTGCAAAGGCCGGATGAGAGTCTGAAGAAGTGGGACCAGGCTTTGGCGCGAACGAGATTGACAGCGGTCGGCGGCAACGATGCGCACTCGAACATTGGCGTGAGTTTGAAAGACAGCTCAGGGAAAACTCTGCTGGGGATTCAACTCGATCCTTACGCAACCAGCTTTCGGCTCGTGAGATTGCACGTGCTGGTTGAGCAAAACAGACCGCTGGATGAGGCGAGTGTACTCGAGGCGATTAGGGCTGGGCACTGTTTTGTCGGTTTTGACTTTCTCGGCGACCCCGCGGGTTTCGCGTTTGAGGCGCAAAACCAGGGCGAGAACAAGATTCAGGGTGACGAGATCTTGTTGCGGAGCGAGACGCGTCTGCGCGTCCGAACGCCGGTTCCAAGCCGGATCGTGGTGTTGAAGGACGGGGCAGTGTTTTTGGATGAGAGCGGGATTAATAACAAAGAAATTGCGGTGACCGAGCGAGGGGTTTACCGGGTCGAGGTTTACCTGCCGCAACTCGGCGGGCTGGTGGCCCAAAAGCCTTGGATCATCTCAAATCCGATTTACGTTCGTTGAGAGAAGAATTCAGTTGGACAGGATTTTCTTTCCTTTAAAAACGGTCTCGCCCCACCGGGTGCCCTGCTAGCTCCCCTGTGGGGCGACGAACCTTTCGCTGGAAAGCTCCAGCTTCACTTGTCTCGGAAGCGGTGCGTACGTTCACCGAATACTGTTGGAGGCCGAGTAGTTGGCCCCGCGCTCCCATGTGCCCCAAGTGTTAGGGGCTGAGGAGTACAGCCTTCCACACACTGTTTTTTCAAGTCCGATCAGTCTAGGCTTCGTCACCGAAACTGTCAATATTCAGCTTGACCGAACGTGAACAATACAAGTCTCAAATTGCTAGAATGCCACACAAATGGAATTGAAAATAACAACACCGAAAAACTTCAGCTTTCGCCGCACTGTCGCCAGCCACGGCTGGTACGGACTGCTTCCCTTCGCCCTCGATGCTGACAAATGGGAACTGACCCGCGTCATCGACGTTGGCAGGAAACCGCCGGTGACGATCGTCTTAACGGGACGGAAAAACCACGTCCACATCAGTACCTCGCGCCCGCTCAATAAGTCTGAAGCCGCCATCGTATTGCGCGATGCGCGTCACATTCTCCGGCTCGACGACGATCTGCAAAGTTTCTACCTGGCCACCGAGAACGATCCTGAGTTTGCCTGGATCGTCGAGCAGGGCGCCGGACGCCTGCTGCGGTCGCCCACGGTCTTCGAGGACCTGGTCAAGATGATCTGCACCACGAACTGTTCGTGGGCGCTGACAGAAAAAATGGTGACCGGCCTCGTTGCAAACCTCGGGCGCGAGGCCAACGACGGGCGACGCTCTTTTCCAAATGCCGAAGCGCTGGCCGCGATGCCGGCTAAGTTTTTTGTAGACGAAGTCCGCGCTGGATACCGCGCGCCGTATCTCAAGGAACTCGCGGATCGAGTCGCGTCCGGAGAATTGGATGTCGAGCAGTGGTTGACGAGTGATTTGCCCACGTCCGAACTGGTCAAACAAATCAAAGGCGTCAAAGGGGCGGGCAATTACGCGGCGGAAAATCTCTTGAAGCTGCTCGGACGTTACGACGGACTGGCGCTGGATTCGTGGACGCGAGCAAAATTCTTCAAGGTGCGGAACAACGGCCGGAAGGCGAATGACAAGAAGATCGCGCGCTACTACGCGCGCTTCAACGAGTGGCGTGGTCTCGCGCTCTGGTGCGACGTGACGCGGGATTGGTTGTAGGTCTTATAGGCCCTGGCGGACCTATAAGACCTTCTTCTTACTTGTAAGACCTTCTTCTTACTTGTTCAAGACCCACGTCGAATCTTGCGGGCCACGTGGGCTTTCGCTGTGACGAACGACAGTCAACACTTTTCCATCTGCTGAAAGCGTCAGCTTGTCAGTGTTGGTGAAGCTAACTTCATTGCCATCTGGTCCCTGTCCAGTCACCTTGCTGACTAACTCAAGCGTCTTTCCATCGCTCGACAGAACCGCCTTTCGCACGAACTTACCACGCCCCGTATCTCCCGTCGTCTCAGTGCCGTCGAGATTGAAGGTGCGTGGACCACCCATCATGCCGCGACCACCCCCTTGACCACCGCCCTGAGGAGCTCCACCTGCTGCAGGTGCACCTGACGGAGGACCACCCGGACCACCGCCGCCAGTGACCTTCTCTTCGATCGTGATCTCTTTCTCTGTTTGCGTGATAACCCAGGAAATGCTTTCCGCGTTCTGGACACGTTGTGAGAGACCCTGGCTCTTGCTCTTGTCAAGCGTCCAGGTTCCGGCGAAGTTCGGCGCAGCAGCTTGCGCAGCCAGAGCAAACACTAACGCGCTTGTCAGGCCAAAAGCGTAAACCAACTTTCTCATTCAAGATCTCCTTCAACTGTTCATGATTTCGTACGTGTGGCGCGAGTCTAACAAAACGAAGAACAAAAAACTGTAACGGAATGTAAAGATTTGTATAGAGAAGGTAAAGAAGGAACC
>Ga0070682_100002588_pt1 | contig 9995 bp, 22 predicted proteins | sample KBSC63LmetaG_FD_64668 | JGI IMG/M metagenome (GOLD analysis project Ga0070682, IMG submission 64668) | Corn rhizosphere microbial communities from Kellogg Biological Station, Michigan, USA - KBS C6-3L metaG | ecosystem: Host-associated > Plants > Roots > Rhizosphere | place: USA: Michigan... | reverse complement strand
AAGCGCTCGGCATGAAGAAGCCGGCCGCGCCGCTCCGGGAGGGGCAAGCGCGACCGGCTGGTTGTCCTAGTACCTCCGGCGTCCCGCTGGGCGCGCCGGCTCCACCAAGAGGAAGGTTGTTCGGACAAGTGGAAACGATACCGGAGGGCGCTGCTCCTCCACCCGATGATCTGGCGCGGCGGCTCGTCGTGCTCGCGATGCTCGGCAAGCGGGTCGCCGATGCGGTCGCCGAGACGAAGGCGTCGCTGGCTGCTGAGCTCTCCGTGGGCGACGTGAAGAAGCCGACCCACCCCGATGACCCGCGGCTGCGGCTCGGCTCGGTGACGTTCGCCGCGGGCAAGATGTCCGCGGTCGTGACGGACCCGGCTGCGCTCTCGGCGTGGCTCGGGCGCCGCTACCCGGGCCAGGGTCGGCTCGACTGGGAGCCGGCGGACAAGGCCGAGTACGAGGCGTTCCGTGAGACCTATGCCGGCGAGCGGGTCGGTCGGTGGGTACCGGCCGAGGGTCTGTTCGAGGCGATCCTGGCGGCCTCCCGGGCGGCCGGCGAGCCGATGTCTCCCGACGGCGACCTCGACGTGCCGGGGGTCAAGGTTTCCGAGGGCGAGCCGTACCTCTCGGTGCGGCCGGCGACCTCGGTCCCTGACTACGCGTGGCGCTCGGTGCTGTCCGCGACGGCGAAGGAGGTCACCGGTGGCGACGCGTAAGCCGGCTCCGGTCGTGATCGAGGGCTCGGTGGACGAGGGGTCGGCGCCAGTGGCCGCTGCGACCCATGACGACGTGCTGGCCGACCTGGAGCGTCAGACCGAGGTGGCCGCTCGGCGGGCCGAGATAGCGGGGCTGGAGCGGGAGCTGCCGCGCCGGCCGCTGATCTACCCGGCGATGCTGCGGGCCCAGAAGCTCATCGGTGCCGTGGCGAAGGCGTCGCGGAACGAGCAGCAGGGGTTCAACTTCCGCGGCATCGATGCCGTGGTGAACACGGTCGGTCCTGCGCTGCGCGAAGCCGGGGTGATCGTGGTGCCGTCGGTCTCTCGGCTCGACTACGACCCGGTGCAGGTCGAGCGCCGGCGGGGCGATCGGGTCGACATCCAGCACTCGATCCAGGTGCGGGCGCACGTCACCTACCGGTTCATCGCCGAGGACGGCTCCGAGGTGGAGGTGCCGGTGGTCGGCGAGGCCATCGACTACGGCGACAAGGGCGTGGCGAAGGCGATGAGCGTCGCGTTCCGGATCGCGCTGCTCCAGACGTTCGCGATCCCGACCGACGACCCCGACCCGGACACCGAGGTCTACCAGCGGGGCTCGGCTCCGCCGGCGGTGGATCGGGGCCAAGCTCCCTCGCGGGTGCCGCCGGCCGAGCGGCCGAAGGCGCCGTACCCGGCTGCTCCTCCGCAACCTCCGGCCGAGCCGTATGCGGGCTCGGATGATGACTTCGCGATCGACATCGCGAACCTGGAGGAGATGGGGGAGGCCGGCCTCGAACCGCTCCGCCAGCTCTGGCGGCAGGCGGCGGCTGCCGGCCGGCCGGACCTGGCCGACGCTGTGTCGCGCTCGGTGGCCGGAATCAAGCGGGCCGCGGAGCAGGGCCCGTCGGCGGAGCCTCCGGCGGCTCAGGAGGGACCGTCGTGACCCTGGAGGACTGGCCGCTGGTGCTCCGTGCCGGCTTCGGCACCGCGCTCCATGCCGGGCGCGAGGTGGAGACCGAGGGTCGGAAGTCACTGGCCACCCGGTGCGGCCTGGTCTCCCGACCGGGCGTGCTGTACCTGTTCCCGTCCAGCGCTGACGAGGCCGCGCTCGGGGCGTCGTGCTCGCGCTGTCTGCGGAGCCGGCGATGAGACTCCGGTCGGGCGTCCGCTCGGCCGGTCACCAAGAGGAAGGAGCCACGTCGTGGCTAAGCAAGGAACGGGCGGTGCACGGGTCGTTCTGCCCGCCACCGTTGAGGAACTGACGGGGAGGCTCGCCGGTCTCGACCGGCTGGTGGTCTCGTCCGAGTGGGAGAAGGCCGCCATCGTGTGGGCCTTCACGACCAATGACAACGGGCGCCCACAGAAAGCCAGTGGTTCTGCTGGGTTTCCGAAGCCGATCATGGCCTTCGCCCGGCTCGGTCTCGCCGGGCTTCGGTCCGATGCGACAATCCGCACCTACCGCGCCGCGTGGCAGTCGGCGATCGACTCGGGCGCCGCGGTCGCGGTCGCTCCGGGCGATGCGGTCGTGCTGCCGGCGCTGACCTGGCCGCCCACCGGGACGACCAACTCCAACAGCCCGGCGGGCATCGCTCGTGATCCGAAGGCGCTCGCCGGCGTCCTGGACCGGGCGACGGCCGAGGTGCTGGCCGAGGCGCTGGTCTCGGAGCGGTTGTCCGAGGGGCAGTTCTCGGTGCTGGCCGAGGCGGTCGAGGTGGCCGCCACTGCTCCGGTGACAGACGAGGTGCTGACGGATCACGTCGCGACGCCCGATGCTGCGGTCGAGGCTCGGGAACGGAAGGCTCGGGAGGCTGCGGTGGCCGCTGATCGGAAGGCTGCTCGGGCGGAGGCCGAAGCTCGCCGGCTGGCGGCCGAGCTGGCTCGTCGGGACAAGGCGGAGCGGGACGCCCAGGCCATCGCTGCCGGTGGTCGGGTCACCACGGTCGAGGAGGTGAACCGGCGCAACGGCGGCAACCTGACCGACGGGGTGAGTGCTCGGATGTCTCTGCTCGCCGAGGTCGAGTCCGCCATCCGCAAGGTCGGTCGGACGGTGGAAGCGATGGCGCCGCTGTCCGAGGAGGAGGCCGCGCACATCAACCGGTACATCGCCGAGAAGGTGTTCTCGGCGATGGATGCGGGGGTGCGGTCGTGAGGTCGACAACCAACCGGGAGTGGACCCAGGCCGAGCACGACCTCGCTGAGCGCATCGTGGATGCCGTGGCGGCTGCTCCTCCGGGGTCGGTCGTCGGGGCGCTCTCCGTGGCTCGTGGAGCGGGTCTCTCTGTCGCTCGGGATGCTCGGGCCCGGTCGCTGGCCAAGGTCTACGACGTGATGCCGCTGGCGGCGATCATCGCGCCGGAGCGCTCCCAGCGGGCGCTCGTGGTCCGGCCGGATCACACCTACGTCCTGACGGTCGAGCGGCTGCCGATCACCGAGGACGTGATCGGCCGCGTCCACAAGATGCACACCATCGGAACCCGGGCCCGTGCGCTCGCCGCTCCACTGGTGGGCAACAAGGACCTGCTCTCCCTGGTGATCATCCAGCAGTTGAACGGTCTGGTCGCCCAGCTCGACCCGGAGGTCTGGAACCAGATCGAGGCGCTGTATCGGACCGAGAAGGGCTCGGGTGAAACCACTTCGGAGTGACCTCGGAGCCACAAGGGCCCCGGCGGGCGTGTCGTCCGCCGGGGCCTTATGGTTGGTCGGTCCGCGCGGTTGGAGCCGCCGGACCGTTCTCTCTCGCGTCACCGAGGAGGTAATCGTGAGTCTAGGGCCCGCTCCGTTCGGCTGCTCGGTGTGGCCTCGGTGAGCGATGCCTGGTTCGCTCAGCTCCCGCTCAACCTGATCCGTGACCCTGTCTACCGGTCGGTGTCCGGCCGTGCTCGGCTGCTCCTGCTAACGATGCTGGCGGAGCGGCCGGACTGGGTGGCGGTGCTCGCGCTGCGCTCGGGTGCGTTCGCCGGCGGGGTCGGCTGCTCCCGCTCCGAGGTCGAGGACGATCTGCGCGCGCTGGAGTCCGCCGGCCTGGTGGTCGTGGACTGGGAGCAGGAGTTCGTTCTCCTGGTGCCGCTGCTGGTGGCGCGGGCCGCCAACTACACCGGTGCGGATCGGGTGCGGTTGGCGATGCAACGGCTCGCGGACCAGATGGTGGGCCCGCTCGCCGACGCTGTTGCTTTGCTGCTATCTGCCCAGGTGGAAGGGCTTAGCATGCCCATCGGAAGGGCATCGGGAGGGCATGCGGAATCTCCGTCTAAGTCTCAGTCTCAGTCTTTAGTTCCGGTTTCTACGGAACTGAACAACAACGGGACTTCGCGCGCGCGCGCGAACCCGGCCGGCTTCGAGGAGTTCTGGGCGGTCTACCCGCGCAAGGTCGGTAAGCCGAAAGCTCAGGACGCGTGGCGGCGTGCCGTGGCTCGGGCGTCGTCGGCGGCGGTGCTCGCCGGCGCGGTGGCTTACCGGGACGATCCGAACCGGGAGGCCGGCTTCACGGCCCATCCCACGACCTGGCTGAACCGGGACGGCTGGGCCGACGCGCCGCTTCCGACGCGAGAGCGGGCTCGGAGCCCCACGACCACCGAGCGCATGCAGGCCGCGCTCGCCGCCGGGGACCGGTTGTCCCCACCCCGACAAGCCCTGGGAGGGCCTGATGGAACCTCGTGAAGCTGCTGCGGTGCTGGCCAAGGCCGCGGCCTACGATCACCGCCGCGTCGATGAGGCCGATGTGCTGGCCTGGTCGGAAGCGCTGTCTGAGGCGGAGGTGTCGCTGGCGGACGCGGTGCGGGCGGTGACCCTGCACTACACCCGGTCGCGGGACTGGCTGATGCCGTTCGATGTGATCGGGCTGGCCCTGGGGATGCGCCGGGAGCGTCAGGCGCGCGGTGGTCTGGTCGACCTTCCTCCCGGTCTGGATCAGGCCACGGAGCGGGAGTACCGCCGGCGGTACTGGGCGCTGCTCGCCGGTGACGGCTCGGTGGATCGTGAGCAGGCTCATCTGGTCGTGGATCGGTCCTTCGGCATCGTCCGTGCTCCGGTCGCGGTCCCGATGCCGGCGGAGCTGCGGGCCGCGGTCGAGTCGGCGTTCTCGATGCCTGTAGACGGTTGATCGCAATGCTCTGGTACTGGTGCTGGCGACCTGGGAGAATGGCCGTATACAAGCTCCTGGGGAGGTGCCGGAATGACTGCTCGACAGGTGGCCGATGCCGTGCTCGCCCATCGTCAAGAGACCGAGCTCGGTCCGCGGCCGACCGCCGAGGACCGGAAGGTGTGGACGGCTGCTGTCCGCGACATGGGCACGGACGTGCGGACCGCGGTGTGGGCTGCTCGGGTCCACTACGAGAACCGGGTCGGCGAACCGCTGACCCCGCGGGCCTGGATCGCTGCTGTCCGCCGGGTGCGCTCGGTGATGGACGAGCGGGCTGCTGCTCGGCCGGCGGTGACCCCGGAGGAGGCGCTGGCGCTCGGCCGGATCGCTGCGGCCTCCCACGCGTCGCGCTGCCCGGAGTGCGGCGCCGGCCCTGGCGAGCCGTGCACGAACCCGCTCACCGGCCTGGCGATGGTCGGCGGCTGGCACTTCCGGCGCTCGGTGCTGCCGCGTCGGGACCGCGTGCCGGCCTGAGCTAATACCGCGGCGCGTGGTATCTTTGGGGCTCGGTCGCCGCTCGGGCGGCCCTAGCTCCGGGAGGCTGTCGTGCCTGATGCCAAGGTTGATGCGTCGATCGAGGAGGTGAAGCGGCGGGCTGCCCTGCCGGGGTCGGGCTCGCCGTTTTTCTTCTCCGAGGAGACGATGCGCTGGTGGCGCTCGAAGCCGCTGGAGAAGGTGCTCGCCGTCCCCGACGGGACGCTGCTGTTCATCACCTCGGACTGGCCTCGCTGGTTCGAGGAGATGGGCGGGCCGCGCCAGTACACGCTGCGCTCGTGCGAGCCGTCCGGCTACATCACCACGCTGGCCGACGCGCATTCGGATCGGGCGCTGGTCGGTCGGGCCCAGCGCTACGTCGCTGCCAGCGCTCGGGCCGAGGGAAAGGACCGGCCGCTCAAATCGCTGGCGGCGGAGTTCTTCGCCGCGATGGAACCCGAGGAAACCTCCGATGACCAGGATTGAGCGGGTCTGGTCGCGGATGGACATTGTTGCGCTCCGGGCGCTCCCACCGATCGCGCTCGGGTCGCTGGAGGTGCCGCCGACGAAGCGCAAGATCGCCGGGCTGCGGCTCATCGAGGTGTCCGTGCACCGGATGGTGGTCTCGGGTGAGGTGCGCCGGCTGTCGGTGGTGCTCGGCCTCGGCCCGGATACGCTTTCCACCCATTCGGTCACCTACTGCGACGGGGGTTCGGGCTGGGAGCTGCCGCTGGATCGGCTGCCGCGGGCCGCGCTCGACCTGCTCGCCGCTGAGCCGTTGTGGACGGGCCAAGCTGTCCGTGTCTGACCCCGGTCGCGCTCTGCGGCCGGTCCACCAAGAGAGGAAGGTTGTTCCCGATGTCTGAACCCGAAGCCAAGGTGCGGTCGATCGATCGCCCGGAGCACCGGTACTACCAGCCGAACGAGCTCTCCGATCTGCCGATGGAGAAGCGGCGCGGCCGGCTCATCGTCCAGATCATGCTCGATGATCTGCCGCTGGCCGCGGTCGGTTCGGCGGCCGAGCTCGGGTTGATCTGCCGGGGTGCCTCCGGTGTCGAGCTGGTGCGGTCGGTGGGCGTGCTCTCGGTCTACAAGGAGCTGACGGCCGGCGAGCTGCAAGAGGCGCTGCTCCGGGCTCGAGCTGACTGGGACCGCTCGGCCGACCTGTACGACGCGGCGGTGGAGTCGGGCTCGTGGCCGGCGTCGTGGGCGGACCGGATTCTGGTCGAGCAGTACGCGACGAACTGCGACCTGCCGCCGGCGGTGCGAGAGTGAGCCGGCTGCGGGTCTGGTTCGGCCTTCCCGAGCCGGTGGCGCCGGTCGCCCAAGCTGCTCCGGCTCCGGCCTCCTCAGAGCCTCCCGTGGGGGACGCTGCGCTCCGGGCCCAGGTGCTCTCGGTGGTGGCGCTGGCCGGCCTGGCGGTGGACCCGCGACACGGGCTCGGGCGTGGTCGGTTGTGAGACGCGAGACGGTGGTCGTGGTGGGCGCGTTGGTGGCGCTCGGGTGTGCTGCCGGCGTGCTGCTGGTGCCGTCGCCGACGGTGGCCTCCTGGCTGCTCCTCCTCGGTGGTGCTGCTGTCCTGGCGGCGGTGCTGGCGGTGCTGGGGACGTGAGTGTGGGCGGACGTAAACGCTCGCCGCTCGCGCGCTACAGCGCGACGGTGGTCGTCAGCGTCCGGTTGACCCCGGCCGAGGCCCAGATGCTCGATGCGTCGGGTCTCGACCGGGGCTCGGCGATCCGTGCGCTGCTGGCTCGGGCGGACTGGTCGGGCTCGGCGTTCACGGGGCAGACGCTCCCGGTGCTGTGGGCCCGGCTCATCGCTGACATCGACGGTCACGTGCGGAGATTCCCGGTGCTGCGCTCCCGGGTCGAGGCCGCGGTGGTCCCTCTCGTGGAGCAGGAGGAGTACCCGGCTGCCCTGGCGGCCTGGCGACGGCTCCTGGCCGAACACAGTGAGGATGCGGAGCCGAGCGTGATGCAGCCGATCGACTGGTCGGGTCGCCGGCGGTCGTGAAGGGAATCGGCCTCGCTGCTATCCGCTGCTATCCGGTGCTATACGCTGCGGGGGTGACGGAGCGGGAGCACAAGCCACGGACCAAGGTCGTCATGGTGCGGATGACGGAATCGGCCTACGCGTCGGTGTCGGCAGAGGCGGCTCGGCTCGGGCTGAGCCGGTCGGAGCTGCTGCGCGAGTCGCTGCTCTTCGCATGGGGCAAGCTCGGCCGGCCTCGCCCGGCGGTCGAGACCCGGGCGGAGTTCAAGCCATGAGCCAGCCGGCGCTGCTCCCGGAGCCTCCGCGGCCGGTTCGCTCTCGGCGGCTGGTCTACCGGGTGGTGCTGGTGCACGGCGGCTTCGGCTACCCGGCGGGCTGGCCGTTCCTCCACCGGTTCACCCGGGCCGCGGCCAACGTGCAGGTGCACAAGCTCGCCGAGCAGGGCGTTCGGGCGGTCGTGCAGCGCGGTCGGATCGAGTGGGAGGACGAGGGCTCGTGAAGGTCCAACTGACGGTGGTCCCGCCGAACGACCCGCGTGGTCGGGAGCACCCGCTGCCGCTCTGGCCGGACGGCTGGCCGGTCCCGCGGCTCGGCGACGAGGTGCGGCTGGCCGACGGCGCGATCACCCGAGTGCACGTCGTGGAGTGGCTGCCGCACGGCGAGCACGGCTCCGACCCGTTCGTCTACGTCGTGCTCCGGGCGGAGCGCTGATGGCCGAGTTCATGGCCGACGACGTGGACTGGCTGCGGGTGCTCGCCCGGACCTACCCGGCCGGCCCGTCCCGGGCTCGGCTGATCGCGGTCGCCGAAGCCATCGCCGACGCGCTCTCGTCCTCCTCCGGTGCCGCCAACCCTCCGTGCGCTGCGGCGCTGAACCTCGCCGGCGAGCACTTCCCGTGCGACTGGCCGACGGACGAGAACGGGCGGCACGACGGCTGGGCCCATGCAAGCTCGGCGGCCTCGGCGGTCTGGAAGGGCGTCGAGTGATCTACGACTGGGCGTTCTACGTCCTCTCGGGGCTGGTCGTTCTCCTGGCGATCGCGTGGCTCGTGGTCGGCATCCAGGACATGCGCTGGGCCTGGCGGACGCGCGACGCTCCCTGGAATCGGAGGCGGAAGTGAGGTGGACACAGCCCTCCTGCGACGACTGCTGGACCCTGCATGCGAGCCGGGCCGCGCCGCGCCGGCTCGCTGAGGCTCACCGCGAGGCCGAGATGTGCTGCTGGTGCGGTGAGCTGACGCGCTCGGGCATCTATGTCCGGGTCGACCCGACCACGGTGCCGTTCCCGACGACGGCGGACGGAGTTCCGCTGTGACTTGTTGGCTGTGCGGGAAGCCTCGGCCGTGCCACTGCATGGCCGACGATCTGGACGAACTGGTTGACGGCGAGCAGGGCCGCCCGGTGGACGGCGGTCTCTGGACCGCGGACACGGCGTCGGTCTACGCGCAGGACGACTGGCTGTCCGAGCGGACCGCGTTGGCCGGTCGGCACGGCCATCTGCGGGAGGGCGCGGTCCTTCCGATCAGTACCGACCCGCTCCTTGCCCGGGTGCTCCGCTCGCCGTCCCATGCGCCTCCGGTCCCACGGTTCTCCTGGTCCTGGGACCAGCCGGACACCGACCCGGTCGAGGACTTGCGCAACGCGATCGCTGCGCTGTCCGGTCGGGAGCGCCGGGATGAGGTCATCGTCATCGGCGGCCCGGCGCACGGTTCGGCCGTGGCGGTGGCGGCGGACCGCAATCACCTCGTGGTGCCCGAGGATCAGGTCGAGCAGGTCTTGGCGGGGGAGTCGGTCGACCCGTCCTCGGTGGCCTCCTGGCGGCAGGTTCCGTACGCGATCGAGTCGGTGCTCGGCCAGCGGTACGCGCTGGCGCCGGGCTGGCGCCCGGTCCGGCTCGGCTGCTCGGGAGAGGTCTCGGAGGAGCTGATGGTGCGCTATCCCGAGGCGACGTCTCTCCTCCGGCGCCAGGTGCTTTCGGAGCATCGGGCCGAAGCTGCTCGGCTGCTCGCCACCGGCGCGGTCGCGCTCTGCGGGCTGGAGGTGCGCGTCGACCCCGACATTCCGCGCGACGTGCTGCTGATCCGCACGTTCCAGGTCATCGCTGTCCCACCCCACCAAGAGGAAGGTTCTGCCCATGAACGAACCGAACGATCCCGTCGAGGGGGGAGTGCTCCCGGGTCCGCGGCCTCCCGACGCATCGATGCGCGCGAGCTCGGCCAAGCTGTCGAGCGACGCCGCGCACAACGACCGGCTTCGGGCTGAGGCGTACGCCGAGGGGTTCCGTGCCGGCATGCGCTCGGTGGTCACGGTGCTCGACAACCTCCTGGCCGGCTGGCGATGAGCGTGGTGTTCGGGTTCCTGGCCGGCGCCGCGATCGGCTACGTGCTCGACCAGTACCGGCAGGCTCGCCGGCGGGCTCGGGTCGATGACGCGATCGTGCGGGCCCGGACGGCGATCGGTGACGAGCGCTGGCGCGAGTACGGGCCGGACGAATGAGCGCGGCCTGTCGGGCGTGCGGGGCGCCGGTGCTCTGGGCCGAGACGATGGAGGGCAAGCGCATGCCGATCGACCCCTGGGACGATCCGAACGGGAACCTGGCGGTGCGGTCGGCGCTCGGCGTGCTCTACGTCCGGCCGTGCAAGGTCGACCATCCACTCCTCGCCGGCGAGCGGCGCAAGGTCTCCCACTTCGCCACCTGCCCGCAGGGCG
>Ga0070682_100002584_pt1 | contig 9998 bp, 7 predicted proteins | sample KBSC63LmetaG_FD_64668 | JGI IMG/M metagenome (GOLD analysis project Ga0070682, IMG submission 64668) | Corn rhizosphere microbial communities from Kellogg Biological Station, Michigan, USA - KBS C6-3L metaG | ecosystem: Host-associated > Plants > Roots > Rhizosphere | place: USA: Michigan... | reverse complement strand
GCACCCGGTCGTGCGAGCTCGCGCAGGCCGAGCGCGATGAGCTCCTTCATCGCGCTCGTGGTGGTCGCATAAAACCGCTGGCCCATGGCCGTGAGCGCCACCGAGCCGAACCTGAGCTCGGCCTCGCGGTTCATCCACAGGACCGGCCCGCGCGGGCCGAGGAGCACGGCAGGCAGCGGGAGCGTCGTCGCGAGCGCGTCGAGGACCGTAGATACGGCCGCACCACCCTCAGGCAATACGCCAAACCGAGCCAGGGCGCGCTCGCCCTCCGCGCGGCAGCCGAGCACGAGCTCTTCCTCGCGCGCGTCGAACGGCGCTTCGCACTCCGAGCGACACACGGCCATGAACCCGCGCGGCGCGCCCCCCGTGTCGCGAAAGCCGACGACGAGCTGGCGTGCGCTCGCCGTGTGGCGGAAGTGGTCTTGGTACGTCTCCGAGCGGAGCCAATTCTCCCAGCCCAGCGCTTCCTCGACGCGCAGCAGGCAATCAGGCTGAGAGAACAGGTCGGGCAGCCTCGGTTCGACGAGGAGCCGTTGCAGACCGCTCGCCGTGTAGCGCCGCGTGTCCTCCAGGTTGGCGTCACGCTGATAGAGCGCCGCGCGGGGCGCCTCCTCCGCGGCATTTCCGAACGCCATGACATTCAAGCCCGTCACCGGCACGAGGTCGCGCACCCGGGCGAGGATGGTCTCGCACACCTCCGACGGTGAAGCGGCTAGCGCGAGGCTCTCGTGATAGCCCCGCGAGACTCGGTCATCCATCGAACCGTCGAGCGTAGCCCGGGCGAGACCGGCGGCATACAGGAAGCTTGCTGTCGTCTCCCATCGCACACGGTCTCCGTTTGGCCTACACGTCAGATTCCGAATCCGACCTCGGCGCTCACCGACAGCCACGGTCCGTCGACGGCATAGACTCGTTCGCTCCCATCCACCAATCCGCGCACGGGCAGCGCGACGAAGCCGGCGCCCAGCTCGAAAGCGAACGAGGGCGAGCGCTCCGGCGACGGGCTCACGGCAACGCGTGCGCGCGCTTCCGGCCCTCCCCACGCCGCCGACACACCGTGCCCTTCGAGCGCGACTCCGGGATCCGGCTCACCGGTTAGGCGGACCCAGCCCAAGCGCGCCCCCGGCCCGAGCTCGACGCGCACGCTGCCCGTGGTGAGGCCGAAGCCGAGCACCGCGCCGGCCGAAAGCGCGGCGATCGAGATTTGCGCTGAGTGAGCGTGGAACCCACCGGTAGAGCCTTCGGCGAAGAGCGTGGGAACGAGCAGGTTGCCCACGGGCGAGCGGAACGCGGCCCGAGCACCGAACAAGACGGCGGCGGGCTTGCCGAGCCATTGTGCGACGCCGCCGACCGCCAACGAGGAACGCTGCCACCCGCGACGGGGCGGGTGCGAAACTTCCTGCTCCGTAGGCGCGGGCTCGGTGACTTTCGTTGCCTTCGCAGGCACGGCAGGCGGCGGCGCCTCCGGGACGCCCATCGACATGGAATGCACGAGCTCGGCCGTTGCGAGCGCGATGGCGCGCGCGCGGTGATCCGGGGAGAGAGCACCCACGTCGAGGCTCGACTCACGCTTCGCGCTCGACATCGTCACCTCGATGCGCACCCGCTCGCCGGCACACCGAAGGGAGACACGGTCGGGGGGCGCGCGCGTCGCGCCGCGCTCGCGCAGCAGCACGTCGAGCTCGAGCCGCACCGCTGCGGGCAGCGGGCTCGCGAGCTCCGCGGGGCAATCCGTGACTTCCACGTCCGGTGCGCTGGGGGGCAGGGAGGCCTCGGCTTGCGCGCGTTCGGACGCGAGCAAGGTGAGAACCAAGGCTCGGGTGAGGAGTCTCGACATCGCTCTGTCGGCGGCGTCGGGCGCCTACTCCAGGTGTGCGTAGCGACGCACTTCCGCGCGGCGGCGCCCCTTCGGGTAGTCGCGGTCGTACTGCTCGGCGAGGTGCACCGCCGTAGAGAGCTCTCCGAGCTTGGACGCGGCCTCGGCTTGACGCAGCAGGGCGTCTTCCGCGAGCGGGCTGCCTGGCCAGGCGCTCCGCACGCGGCCGAACATGGTCATGGCTTCACGCGTACGGCCGAGACCGCCCAGAGTTCTGCCCAACGTGAACGCGGCGAGGGGCGCGCGTTCGTCCCCCGGATGCTCGCGGATGACCCGTTGCAAATAGGGGACCGCCTCGGACGGGTGCTCGGAGAGGCGCGCGACGTCCGCCGCCAGCAGCAGATCTTGCACGCTGCTTCCGGCCAGAGTCGGGTCCCGCGCGAGCAACGCGAATGCCCCACTGTAGTCATGTCGTGCAACGCGAGCGCGGTAGCCGGCGGACTCTCGCTCCTTCTCGGGGGGCGGAGCTGCCTCGCGCTGCGGCGTGCCACTCCCCGCGGCCTGCGCGGCTGCACGGGGGAAGAGCCCGCTCTCCCCGGCGCCGAGCACCACCTCGGTGTCGCTGCCGCTCCAAGACACGGCCACCTTGCCGCGAGCGACCTCCACCCAGGTGCTCTCGGCCCGGCGCTCGAGCATGAACTCGGTGCCGACGACCTTCACGGTGACGAGGCCCGCGTGCACCTCGAAGGTTCGCCCCGGGTTCGGCACGACGACGTAGCGAGCCGCGCCCTGCACCTGCTCGACGAGCACGCGCGAATCGTTCTCTTCCACGACTCGCACGTTCGATGCGGCGGAAGCGGGCCGGATTTCCGAGCCTTCGCGCAGCCGAACGGCCGCGGGCGCCACGCTGTGCTCGGCGGGGCGGTTCGAGGCGGTGACGTGCGCTCCGTGGCCGCCCTGCAGCGCAACGGTGACCCCGGCGGCCACCGCCACGAGCGCCGCCGCCGCGAACGCCGCACGGACGAAAACCCGCCGTCGACCGAGTCGCCCCTCGACGCTCGTGAGCAGTCGCTCCGTTCGCTCACCGTCCCACCCGACGTTCAGTCCACGCAGCGGAACGCGCTGAGGGTCGCTCATCGGATTTCCCCCATCGTGCCCTGGGCCGCCCTGAGGCGACGCTGCACGGTCGACACGGAAGCGCCGAGCAGGTCCGCGATGGACTCGAGCGTTTCTCCCTCGACGAACCTCAGCACCCACACGAGCCGCTCGTCGCGCGGCATTTTTTCGAGCGTCCGATAGATGTACGAGACCGTTGCGCGGTCTTCCGGGCTGGCTGCCGCGTCGACCAGATCTCTCTGCGCGTCGATGTCCGTTTCGCGGAACCAGCGCAGGACCCAGCGCTTCTTGAGCCAGCGCCGCGCGCGCCGCACGGTGATGCGCCTGAGCCACGGCCGCACCGCTTCCGGGTCGCGGAGCTTCGACAGGCCTCGATGGGCCTGCATGAACACGTCTTGGACGACGTCGTCCACGTCCGCGGGGCGGCCCGTGAGCTTCAGGACCAGCGCGCCCACGTAGGGCGCATGCTGCCGAAATACCTCATCGAAGCGGAGCGAATGAGTCGCTGATGCCGCGTTCGTCGCGGGCGCGCGCTCGAGCGGCTCGGCCGTGCGCGGGGCACCGGGGCGAGTCTGAACGACACCGCTCGAGGTTTCCTCTCCCGCGACGGACCGACGGGGTCGGCGCAGAGCCGGCTCGCTCGACACATTCCATCCTCGCATGACGAGCCGCTCGAGCGCCACCGGGAAGGAGGGCGGAAAGCGGGGAGTGCGAGCGCTGACGCAAATCGTCGACAAGCCACTATCCTGGTGGCCCGCAGGTCCCCAAACCTGGTCAACGGGAACCCGTGAGGTGGCTCTGCTATGCTCTCGGCGTTCGCGGAGGAAATTGCGACCATCCTTCTGGCGAAGCTCCCTGTTTGTCGGCTGGGTGACGCTGGTGAGCGCCTGCACCGGGACCGAGGGGGATCTCTTGCGCACTCCGCAAGGCGTGGCGCCGCAGGATGGTGGGACCAGCACCGACCCCGAACCCGCGCCGCAGAGCACGTGGCAGATCCAGCTCACGGGCGAGCTCGACACCACGCTCGACGTGCAAATATTCACGTTCGATCTCACGACGCCGCGTTCGGTGGGAACCGCGCTGCATGCCGCGGGAAGGCTCGTTTTCTGCTACTTCAGCGCGGGTACGCGCGAGTCGTTTCGGGACGACGCCGCCGCGTTTCCGGCGAGCAGTCTCGGTGATGCCCTGCCGGATTATCCCGACGAACGCTGGGTCGATGTGCGCGACGCGACGGTCCGCTCGATCATGCAGGAGCGCGTGGGAAAGGCCGCCGAGGCCGGGTGTGACGGCATTCACCCGAGCGGGCTCGACGCGTTCCTCACGAGCACCGGTCTCGACCTCCAGCGCGCGGACGCGGTCGACTACGCGCGTTGGTTGAGCGGCGTCGCTCACGCGCGTGGCCTCTCCATCGGGCTCGTGCAAAGCGATACCGCTTTCAGCAACGCGCTCGTTGCCGACTTCGATTGGGTCGTGGTTTGGAGCTGCCTCGCGACCGATTGCGATGCCGCGGTGCCTTTCACGGCAGCCGGGAAGGCGGCGTTTCTCGTGGAGTACGGCGACGAGAGCCGTTCCGGTGAGGTGTGCCCCCAAGCCGACGCGCTCGGTTTGTCGGCCATCATCAAGAGGAACCCGGATCTCGACGCATTTCGCGTGGGCTGCCCGTAGCGCCAGGCTCGAAACCCGCGTCCCGAGGGGGGCGGCGTAGAAAAGTGCGAGCCCCCTGACCAGGGTTTGCCGGGGTGGGGCCACTTGCTTGGCAGGACCCCGAGCTTGCCCGCCAAGACCCTCCCCCTGCGTCGCTCGCTGACCTTGACAGTCGCGGCAGTGGCACTCGGCTGCACGGGCACCATCACCGAGCCCCTGTCGGACGGCAACCTTGCCGCCACGGGGGGCGCGGGCAGCGTCGGGAGTGGTGGCACGGGTGCCAAAGTCGGTGCGGGCGGCACCGCCGCGTCGACCACGAGTGGCGGGAGCAGCGGCAGCTCGGGTGCTGCGTCGGGGGGCACGACCGGAAAGCCGACCTTGTCCCAAGTCGCCGACGGGTACTTCCCGAGCGCTGCTCTGACCAGTCCGGCGACGCGAGTCTTTCGTTTGACGCGCAGGCAGCTCGATCTCACGACGAAAACGCTTCTTCCGAATCAGTTCGACGCGACCGCCGAAGCGAGCCTGCCGCGCGATCCGCTGCAAACCAACTACGAGTACGCCGACAACCTGGGCTTCAACCCCGCGAATTTCACGCCGTTCGTCGACTGGGTCGCCGAGCTTGCCGGCGCCGTCAAGGAGGCTCCCAGCAGCGTGGTCGACTGCGGCTCGGACCCCTCCACGGCTTGTCTGACCGACGAGGCCCGCGCGTTCGTCAGCCGGGCGTTTCGCGGCACGGCAAGCGACGCACAGCTTGCGCGCTACACCGACTTCTTCGTTGCCGACGTCGCGGCCGTGGGCCTCGCGCAAGCGACCTCGACGCTGGTCGAGCTGGTGCTTTCGTCCCCCCACTACGCGTTTCGGGACGAGGTGCTGACCGACGCCGCCGGCACGCTGAAGCCGGCCGAGCAGCTGCAGAACATCACCTACACGCTGGCTGACGCCCCTCCGGAGGCGGTCGGGCTCTCCTCCTCTGACCCGAGCGCGTACGTCGAGACGCCCGCGCTCGCGCAGCAGACGATCGAGCGAGTCCTCGAAAGCGCCGAAGCTCGCGAAAAGCTGACGCGGTTTTTCATGGCCTGGCTCGAGGTTAAAGAGCCCGACGAGTTCACGATCGCGACCAGCACCTTCCCCGAGTTCACGCCCGAGGTCGCAGCGGCCGTCGTGGAGGAGACTCGATCGTTCCTTTCGCGGCAACTCGGCCAGGCCGCCCCGAGGATGAAGGACATCACCGAAGAAAACCCGACCTCCGTGGCGGGCACGACGGCCTTTCTCTATCGGGACGCGGGCGACACGGGCTCGGTCGACCTCGACCCGACTCAGCGCATCGGCATCTTCACGCAACCCGCCGTGCTCGCGTCGCACTCGGGGCCGACCACGAGCCGGCTGGTCAAGCGGGGCGTGTTCTTCGTTCGCAAAATCATGTGCATGCCGCTCGGCTCGCCACCGGACGACGTCGACACCACGCTGCCGACCACCGGGGGCGCCACCGAACGGGAGCGCATCGCCACGGTGACGACTCCTGCCAAGTGCGCGGGGTGCCACGCCGCCATCAATCCGTTCGGGTTCATGCTGGAGAATTTCGACGCGATTGGCCGCTGGCGGACCACCGACGAAGGCGCGCCGATCGACCCCAGCATCGAGGTGGACTTTCTCGACGAGGGTCCCATGAGCACCAGCTCGCCGGTCGACGCGCTGCGCACGTTCACTCGCTCCTGGCTCTTCCAACAGTGCTTCGCGCGCCAGGTCTTCCGCTTCTACATGGGCCGTGACGAGACGGCCGGCGATGACCCGACCCTCCGGAAAATGTTCTACGACTTTGCCGACAACGATGCACAAGACATCGTGCAAATGCTGCGCACGCTCGCGAGCTCGACGACCTTCGCGAGCCGCCTGGAGGCCCCATGAAACGTCGGCGTCCACTGACTCGCCGGGACCTGATCAAGAGCTTCGGGCCGCTCGCGTTCCTCTTGATGCCCGTCGCGAGATCCATGGGCTACGTCGCCGGGGGTTCGTTCAGCGGGGCGCCCCGCTTCGTGCATTTCTTCAAGGGTCCGTCGTTCCACTCCCCCACGGTGAGCCCGACGACATCGGTGGCGAGCCTCCCCGCGCCGCTGGCCCCGCTTGCGCCGCACTCGGCCGACATCGTCTTGTTCTCGAACATGAGCATTCACGGCGGCTCACCGAAGACGGACGGCTATCAGGAAGAGCACGCCGCGGGTCTCATCGGCTGCTCGACGGGAAACAGCTACCACTACTCGAAGGACGACTCGTACTACGCGTACACCGACAACGAATCGATCGACGTGGCGATCGCCGATCACTACCAGACCCTACCTGCGCTCGCGGCCCTGCCTTTTGCGAGTCTCCACCTCGGCGTGGGCGCGCAATCCGACGCTGACGACGTCGGCCTCGGTCAACGGTACATCTCGTACCGCAAGCGGCAGTCCGGGGATTCCCAGTACGGCAACGTCATCGAGCCGATCCAGGACGCCGGGCAGGTTTACGAATCGTTGATGCAGCGGGTGAACCTGCTCTGCGGCCAAGACTCCAATCAGCCGAGCACGGACACGACCGCGCTCCGCGCCGCGCTCGAGCGGAAGCAGAGCCTGATCGATTTCAGGCTCGCCGACATCGACGACGCCAAACGCACGCTCGGCATGGACTCCGTTCACGCGCAAAAGCTCGACGGCCTGGTCGACGGCTGGCGGGAGGTCGAGAAGGCCACGACCGCCGAGCTCGCGGGACTGGATTCAGGCACGACCGGCGGGGGAAGCGCGGCGTGCCCCACTTCGGCCAAGCCGACCGGGAACGCCGAGAAAAAGAACAACTGCGACCAGCTGTCGCCCATTGCAGACCAGATGATCGAGCTCGTGAGGCTCGCTTTCGAGTGGGACCTCACGCGGGTCGTGAGCATGACCATGTCCGGCGCGTCGAGCGGGCACCGCTGGCCCAGCCAAGGTGTCGACAAGGCGCACCACACGCTCGAGCACAGCAACGACGTGGCGGGCCAGAACGTCATGGGCGGCTACTTCTCCGAAAAGTTCGCGCGGCTCTTGGCGGCGCTCAAGACCATCGACGACGGCGACGGCAAGACCGCTCTCTTCAACAGCTCGGTCATGCTCGGCATGGAATGCTGGAGCGACAGCTCGAGCGGCCACTACCTGAAGAACATCCCTTTCATCTTCGCGGGTCAGGGCGGGGGCGCTTTCGAAACGGGGCGCGTCATCAACGCCGGCGGTCGGAACAACAACGACCTCCTGATCTCGATTCAGAACGCGTCAGGCATCGCGTCGAGCACCTTTGGCCTGGCGAGTCTGTGCAAGGGGCCGATCCTCTAGAGGCCATCAGCGTCCTCGCGTAGAATCGCGCGGACATGGCTTTACGGGCCCGCGGCGGATTCGCTCTGGCGTTTTGGACGGTGTGCGCGCTCGGGGTGGCGTCCTGCGGGTGCAGCAGCGGCGGCTCCGGTGCGGACGGCGGCACGGGAGGCACCGCCCACGACCCCGACGTGTGGGTGGACATGCCGCCCGACGTCGACGCCAAGGTCCGCGCGTTGGTCGACGAGATGGCGCGTCTCACCTGCGAACGCTCCCGAAACTGCTGCGGCAAGTACGGTTTTCGTCCGCTGACCAGTTGCTCGGCCTACGCGAGCACGCTGATCGTCGGCGGTGCGTACGGGCATATCGGCCCGGGCGATCCGACGGCCTTCGAGTTTCATTTCAACGAAGCACTCGCGCAGATTTGCCTCGACGAGTTTCGGAAGGACAAAAACGAGTGCGTGTTTGCGGACCAGCTGCCGCTCACCGCGTGGCAATACGCCTGCTCCGGGACGCTGCTCGTCAACCGGAAGGATGAGCCGTCGCGGGAATGCCTGTTCGACGAGCACTGCGCCCTCGATCCCGCACCGGGCACGCGGTGCGTGGATGACCATTGCCTGTCGGAGGTCGAAGTGCCCGTGGGCGCCGAATGCTTCCTGGCGGAGGGCGCGACCGTGGCTCCCACCTGCGGCCCGCTCGGCCGCTGCAACTCGAGCAGCGTGTGCGAGCCGCGCGGGCAGGCGGGTGGATCCTGCTACGCGGGGACCGATACCTGCGTCGCAGGGTACGGATGCGTGGGCGGTGTGTGCGTGCCGCCTTCTCCGGACGGCACCGTCTGCCAGGACAACGGCGCCTGTCTCGAGCACGCGTACTGCGTGTGCTCCGGCGGGGCCTGCGAAACCGACATTTGCATTTCCTCGCGCGCTTCGGGACAGCCGTGCGAATTCGAGCTGCAGTGCCAAGGCGCAGACACGTGCGTGAATGGCTTCTGCAAACCGGATGCGCTGTTCCTGTGCGAGCTACCGAAGCGCTAGCGAGCGGAACCGAACACCCGCGCGGCGCGGCGCTCCCGCTCACTCGAGCGTGATGCTCTTGCGCAGCTTGACGGGATCGCCCGTGAAACACGCGAGTTTTACGCTCTCGAAGAAATTCTCGAGGCAACGTGCGCCCTCGCTGCCGGCGAGCGCACCCTCGATAGTGGCGCTCACGTCGCCGGTTGGCGCGACGGTGATCGTGATGGTGCCGGAATTCTTCCCGGCTCCCGGGGCGCGGCAGCCTTGGTGGGCGCGGGTTTCGGCGTCTTTGAGCGCGGCGCGAACGGCGGTCTGATCCGCCGTTGCGCTGCAGGTCACGCAAACCCCGCTCGCATGGGGAGCTTTGCCGTCCGCACAGACGCATGCGCCGGCGCCGTCACGTGTTTGCCCAGCGGGGCACGGCGGCGGCGCTGCTGCGGTGCTCGCGCACGGGGCGGGTGCGGGCGCAGCGGCGGGGCCGGCCGCGTGGAGCTTTTGCCAGCCGAAGATCGCCGCGCCGCCCGCCACGATGCCGAGCAGAGCGACTGCGCCGAGGACACGACTGCCCTTCGCGGGGGCACCGCCCACGGTCTCCGAGATCCCGCGCTCGGTGACGCTGGGGAACCGCGGGTCGGCCGCCGGATACGGAGCGTTCGGCGCGGAGAAGTGCGCGCCTGGGAGCTGCGTGCCCGTTCCGACCGTGGGCGGGACAGGCTCGATCGCGTAGGCCGCCGTCGTGGGCGCGGGCATCGCCGCGGGGAAACCGGGCCGGAGCCAGCTCACGAGGGCACCGTACGCGTCGCTGGCGTTCGCGAAGCGCGCGGCCGGATCACGGGCGACGGCGCGAGCGAACCACGCGTCGAAGGCCTGCTCCGCCTCGAGCACGATGCCGTACTGGCGGGCGCGCGCCGAAGCTGGGACGAGCGGCTCGAAGAGGATTTCGCGCATGAGCGCTGGGAGGGTCGTGTCCTCCTGACTGGCGCGCATCCAGTACGGGCGCTGGGTCAAGAGCGTGAAGGCGATGAGCCCCAGCGCCCAGACGTCCGTGGGCGGTCCGACGCGGCCGTTCTCGGTTTGTTCGGGCGCCATCCA
>Ga0070682_100002580_pt1 | contig 10000 bp, 8 predicted proteins | sample KBSC63LmetaG_FD_64668 | JGI IMG/M metagenome (GOLD analysis project Ga0070682, IMG submission 64668) | Corn rhizosphere microbial communities from Kellogg Biological Station, Michigan, USA - KBS C6-3L metaG | ecosystem: Host-associated > Plants > Roots > Rhizosphere | place: USA: Michigan... | reverse complement strand
CCCGGGAGAACCACGAGGACTCGCGAGCGCGGTTTGTGAAGGCGGGCCAAGCCCTGGTATTGTCGATGATTGCTCGTGGTCTAAGTGATGGCGTCGCCCGTCGTACTCCACATCCGCCGCCCGTACGCCGACGCCGAGGAATACCTCCGCGCGGAAGCCTGGAGCATCGAGGAGCGAGCGATGCTGCTCATCGATCAGCCGCCGCTCGACAAGGACACGCCGATCGTCTTCGACGTGACGCTCCGCGACGGGTCACGGCCGATCAAGGCCGAGGCGAAGGTGACGCGCCACGTCGAGCCCGAAGGTGAGCGACCGGGCGGCCTCCGCGTGCGGTTCAAGCGCTACGGCGCACCGACGAAAGCGTTCATCGAGCGCGCGCTCGCGATGGTGGCGCGCGGCGACAGCGTGCCCCCCGCGCCGATGCCGGCACCGAGCGATCCGCTCGCCGTCGCCGACCAGCCGCCGCCCGAGATCGCCTCGAGCGTCGAGCACGTGCCGCCCGACCTCTCGGCCGCCGTCGATCCTCAGGACTCCGCGCCGACCCTGATGCTCGACCTCAAGAACGTCTTCCGCCCGGTCCCCGTCGCCCCGACCGGCTCCCCCGACGTGGCCCAGGGCCTTGCGTCCCTGCGAGCCCGCGCCGCCGCCACCCCCGAAACGCCCCCCAACCGCGAAGTCCTCCTCGAGAAGCTCCGCCAGCGCGGCATGACCGACGACGTGACGAGCCGCTTCCAGCGCCCGTTCTAGGCTCGTCTGCGCACGGGCTGCGCGGGTCGAGATCCGTCGACGGGCCGTTCCCTGGAGTGGAAGGGCGGGCGACCGCGACGTGGACGCAATCGGAACGACGAGCTGATGCCCCCGCGAGAGTGCGGCGTGGTGCGGCCCGCGTGCTCGGCCTTCGGCCTGTGCGCGCGGGTGCCCCCAAGCGCTGGCGAAGCCAGCGCGGGGGCACGACGGTGACGGGCGGTGACGGACGGCGATGGGCAGTGACGGACGGTGACGGGCGGTGACGAGCGGTGACGGGCGGCGTGGGGCGCGGGTGCGCGTGAACGTGCGGAGTGCGACCGGGTGCGCGGGTGGTGACAGCTGCGCGCTTGGGCGGTGAGCAGCTGCGCGGCGTGGCGTGGGCGTGATGTTACGGCGCCGTTGAACGGCGGGGGAGCGAGGTCGTGGCGAGCCACGCCGCAAGAGCGCGATGACGACTGATGAGGTTGTTGGGCGGCGTGGTGCTCGGCATCGGGGCTATGGGACGACGACGCGGCCCGCTGTTAACCACCGCCCCGATGCCCGAGCGGTAGGGCTGGTGCTGAGGAGGATCTCGCGGTGCACCAGCGATTCAGACCGGATTCAGCCCTCGCATCAGATTGTTCGGTGAGATTTCTTCTGAGATTGTTCTTGACTGCTTCCATCAGCGCCAGCGCCGAGTAGCGACAATCGGGCCGTGAACGCAGCTTCGTTGCGTTCACGTTGAGCGTGAGCGTGCATTCGACGCGCCGACGACTTCGCCGCCGTTTCGGTGCGCAGAACGACGCCTGTCGGGAGCAGGCGAAGCCGCAAATCTCCGTGTTAGAGGTCGTTGAAGGGAACGACCCCACGCTCCGGCGTCGCGTGGTCAGGAGGTTCAATCATGGCATCAGCAATCGTGATGAGGCTCGAGGACGCCTCATGGCAAACGGCACACGAAGCGCTCGTCCGCCTCGCCGCCGAGCAAGCGGGTCTCGATTTCGAAAAAGGACGCTGGCTGCTCCTCGCCCACCGCGCCGGAACCCACGTGCGCCTTGGCTACGCGTCCTTCCACGAATACACCGAGCGGCTCTTCGGCTACGGCCCGCGCCTCAGTCAGGAGAAGCTCCGCGTTGCCGAGGCCCTCGAAGAGCTTCCCGAGACCGCCCGCGACCTACAAACCGGGGCCATCTGCTTCTCGCTCGCGCGCGAGCTCACTCGCGTCGCGACCCCATCCACCGAGCGGGAGTGGCTCGAAGCCGCCCGGGGGCGGACCGTGCGTGAAGTCGAGCACCTCGTCGCCGGGCATCGTCCGGGAAGTCTTCCCGACGACGTTTCGGACCCCGACCTCGAGCGCCACGTGCTCCGCCTCGAGCTTTCGGGCGCCGTCCTCGCGACCTTTCGCGAAGCGATGGCGAAGATCCGCCGCGACGCAGGCGAGCCGCTCGATGACGACGCGGCCATCCTGCTTCTCTGCCGTCAAGCCCTCGAAGGCCCTAAGGACCCGGGCCGCTCCAGCTACCAAATCGCGCTCACGGTTTGCGAGAGCTGCCGTCGAGCAAAGCAACAAGGTCGTGGTGAGCTCATCGAAGTCCGTCCTGAAATCGTCGAGATGGCGGAATGCGACGGGCAGCACATTGGAAACGTGAACGCCCCCGTGGACGCGTACGACGACGCCGACGCTCGCGTACACGTGGGCGCACGTCCGGTCCGCGCGACTCAGACCATTCCCCCGGCAATCCGCCGCGCGGTCTTGAGGCGGGACGGCGGGAAATGTCGCGTCCCCGGTTGCCGGCACGCCGTCTATCCGGACGTCCACCACATCGTGCTCCGGTGCGAAGACGGCAAGCACAGCCTCGACAACCTCGTGACCCTTTGCGCAGCGCACCACCACGCCGTCCACGAAGGCAGGCTCATCGTCACCGGATCCGCTTCCTCGCAGTTGCACTTCATCCATGCCGACGGCACGCCCTACGGCGGTGCCGTCTCCCCCGCTGTTGCCGATGCGCGCACGAAGGCCCTGCATGCCCTCACGGGCTTGGGCTTCCGCGAAGGTGAAGCCAAGCGCGCGCTGGCCCGGATCCCGAATTCCGTCTCCTCCCTCGAGAAGCTCGTTCGCCAAGCGCTCCGCGAGCTCGCTCATCAGATGATGCGGCGAACCGGGGGCTGAAACGGCGGCGGGCGTCTAGCGCACGTTCTCAATCGGCAGGTGCGTGAGCTCGATGTCGAGTTTTTTGCTCAGGTCGAAGATGCGCTCGTCGCGGTAGAACTCGCCGAACACGATGCGCTTCACGCCGACGTTGGCGACGAGCTTGAAGCAGCCGAAGCAAGGCGAGGCGGTCACGTAGATGTCGGAGCCTTCGAGCCGCACGCCGTTGCGCGCGGCCTGGACGATCGCGTTTGCCTCGGCGTGCACGGTGCGGACGCAGTGACCGTCTTCCATCATGTGGCCTTCGTCGTCGCAGTGGGGGAGACCGCGGATCGAGCCGTTGTACCCGGTCGCGAGGATCATGCGGTCGCGCACCATGACCGCACCGACGTGCTTTCGGTCGCACGTCGAGCGGGTCGAAACGACGCGCCCGATGGCCATGAAGTACTCGTCCCAGGTCGCCCGCGGCCGTGCTTCGCTCATGCCTCCTCCTACACCTCCACGGCGCCCGTCTCCACGCGGCTTGACCGCGACCGGGGAAAGTGGCTTGTTTCGCGCATGTTCCGACCGCTACCGCGGCTTTCCGCTTTGATCCTGTGCGCCGCACCGGCCGCGCTCGCCGCGCCGCCCGCGCGGGAGTCCGCCAAGGCGCTGATTGCCGAGGTCGAAAAGGGGCCCGCGAAGAAGGACGCGGCCCGCGACGCGCTCGCCGAAGCGCACCGCGCGCTCACGCGCGCCGACCGCGCTCGGCTCGCGGGCGATCAGCGCCACGGCGCCGCGCTCGAGGCGCTCGCGCTCGAATGGGCGGAGGCGGCGCGTGACCTCGCGCGGCGCGCGGCCGCCGAGGAGCGCGCGTTCGCGTTGGAGAAGGAGCTCGGCGAGTCGACGGTCGCGCTCGAGAAGGCGCGCACGCTCATCGAGCAAACGAACGCGCGCCGCAATCGCGCCGAGGTGCAGCTCCGCGAGCTCGATGCAGCGCGCGCGGCGACACCGAAGCCCACCCCCGAGGCGCCGGCAGCCAAGCCCGCCAAGGGCGAGAAGAAGAAGGGCGACGCGAAGAGCGCCGTCGAGAAGGGGGGCTCCGAATGAGCCGGCAGAGGTCGAGCTCGCACGCTCTTTTGCTGGTCGCCCTGCTCGGACTCGCGTGCGCGTCCACGCCGCGGCCACAGGTGCTCGTCGCCGTGGACGCGGAAGAGAAGAGCCCCGCGGTGGCGCAGGCTCGCGCCGAGGCTCCCCAAGCGTTCGCGCGGGCAGCCCAGCTCAAGCGCGACGCCGAAGCGGCCCATGACGCCGGCGACCCCGCCGGAGCACAAATCCTCGGTGAGCAGGCGCTCGCTGCCTACCAGCGCGCCGTGACGCTCGCCGGGATCACCCGCGCCGAGGCCCGCGCGGCCGCGGCCGAGGTCAGCGTCGGTCGCATCAAGGCGACGGTCGCCCAGACGGAGCAGACGCAGAAGCAGCTCGAAGCCGACACGACCGCGCTCGAGCTGCGCCTCAAAGTGGCGCGGGAAACGCTGCCGGCACCGGTGAGCGGGCCCCCCGCTTCCCCCGAGCGCGAGCTCGCGCGACGGGAAGCGGCGCGAGCCCTCGTCGCTCAGGCGCGCCTGTTGTGCTCCGCCTCACGCATGCTCGATCCGAAGCGTGCGACGCTCGAGGCAGAGTTCAAGAAGATCGGCGAGCTCGAAGCGGCCCTCGCGTCGAAGGCGATGACGCCCATCGACGACGCGCGCGCCGTGCGCAGCGCGTGCCTCGCCGAGCTCACGGCGACGCGCCGCCCGCGCACGCAGGCGAACCCGGCCGATCCCTCGACCGACGCGCTGCTCAAGGAGCTCAGCCAGGCGTCGCTCGTGCCGAGCCGGGACGATCGCGGCGTCGTCGTGACGCTCGGCACCCCCTTCGAGCGCGACGACAAGCTCACGAGCCAGGCGGCGACGCGGCTTGGCGATCTCGCGGGCGTGGCCAAGGCGCACCCCGATTTCCCGCTGATGGTCGTCGTGCACAGCGCCGGAAAGCTGCCCGAAGCGCGTGAAACCGCGCGCACCGAGCGCGCCGCCAGCGCGCTGCGCGAGCACGGTGCGCCCAAGGTCGAGACGGCGAGCGTCGGCATGGCCCTGCCCCGCGTCGACCCGCGGGAGCCCGGCGCCGCCATGCGCAACGACCGCGTCGAGATCGTGTTCGTCGCGCCGAGCGCGAGCTAAGGCGCACCCGGCGCGCGACGTTTCCCGCGGAGTGCGGGGCGCTCACTCACACGCGTGGGCCGGCTCGCACGCTCCGTCGGCGCAGTGAGCGCTGTAACAGACGTCGTCGTTCGTGCAGGATTCGCCGAGATCACGGAAGGCGCTGCACTTGCCGTCACCGCCACAACGCGCGTACGGGGCGCACCCGGGCATGAGCTGCCCGAGCGGGCGCATCGCGCAGGCGTCACCGGCGGCCGGCAGCGGCGTGCACGTCGCGGAGAACGTCCCCGCAAGGATGTCGAGCGACGTGAGCGGACAGTACCGCCCGTCGGCGCAATCCTCCGGCAAGCCCACGCCACAGTTGCCGCCCGCCACGGACGGCGTGCGGCATTCCCACTGCAAGGCGCTCTTCTCGATCCCGGTCAGCACGCAGGAAAGGCCGCTCTCGCACAAAGCGCCGCCGCCGGGATCGCAGGCCGCGCCCTCGCCGCCGAGCTTCACGGCATCGATCGGCACGCACGCGCCGGGCTGCATTTTGCCGCTGTCCGCGCCGCCGCAGAAGAAGCCCGGCTCGCACTGCACCTCGACGCCGCCCTCGCAGGGCTCGCCTTGCGCGGCGGGCTTAGCGCAGTGTTTGGTGACATTCGAGCAGACGAGCTCGTCGCCGCACTCGTCGTCGACCGAGCACGGCTTGCCGGCGGAGTAGCGCTCGACGCAGGTTCCCGGACAGGTGCCGCCGGTCTCGCAGATGAGCGAGCCCTCGCACTCCTCGTTGAGCCCGCAGTCGTCGCCCTTGGCCGCCGTGCCCGTGATCGCGTCCTCGCACTCCGGGATACCGCGTGTCGTGAGCATGTCGCACGGGCGAGCGACGAGCGCATCGAGACAGTCCTGCATGCGATCGGCGTGATACTCGACGCGCCCGTCGTCGACCGCTTGCGACAACGCATCGAGACCGCCCTGCTTCAAGCGTTCCTCGGTGAGCACCGCGCAGTCCTCGTAGGCGGTGAGCAGATCGTAGAGAAATCCCTCGCAGCGCTCGAGCACCGCGCAGTACGCCGTGGCGTAAGCCTTCGGAGCGTCTTCGAGGGGAATGCCCGCCGCTGGCTTGCCGGCACCCCCGGAGGAGCCGCCCTTCGCCGCGCCCGATCCGCCCGTCGCGCCGCTCGCTTCACCCGACGCGCCGCCCGTTCCCGACGACCCGCCGGAAGGCGCCGGGCCGAAGTCGTCACTCTCGCCTCCGCACGCCAGAGCCACCGCGACGGGAGCACCCCAGAGCCACCAAAGCCTTTTCATCGGTAAGCCTCGCGCAGGATTATACCAGGACGGCGCGCCGGAGTAGCATCCGAGCAACGAGCCTCCGCCGACGCTTCCGATGACGACGCAATCCGAGCGGGCCCGCGCAGCCCTCGACGCCTACTACGCAAGCGATCTCGATCGCGCGCTCACACTTCACCACATCGAGGATCCGCTCGAGCGTGCCCTGGCGCTCTTTCGCGACGCTTCCGCGCGCGTTCCGGCGTACGGGCGCTTCCTCGCCGAGCATGACGTGGACCCCGCGACGGTGCGTTCGCGCGCGGAGTTCGAGCGGCTGCCGACACCCACGAAGGAGAGCTACTACCGGCGCCACCGCTTGCCGGAGCTGTGCCGCGACGGCCGGCTCGAGCTGTCCGACTTCGCGGCGGTCTCGTCGGGGTCGACCGGCGAGCCCGCGATTTGGCCTCGATTCGTGAGCGACGAGCTCGGCACCGCCCAACGCTTCGAGCAGGTGCTGCGCGACGCCTTCGGAGCCGCTTCGCGCCGCACGCTCGGGGTGGTGTGCTTCGCGCTCGGCAGCTGGGTCGGCGGCATGTACACGACGGCCGCCTGCCGTCACGTGGCAGCCAAGGGGTACCCGCTCACGCTCGTCACCCCGGGCAACAACATCACGGAGATCTTGCGCGTGGTTCGCGCCCTCGGGCCGCATTTCGAGCAGACCGTGCTCTTCGGCTACCCGCCGTTCTTGAAGGACGTGATCGACGCGGGCCGAGCGGACGGGCTCGACTGGGCGCTGTTCGCGCCGAAGCTCGTCACGGCAGGCGAGGTCTTCAGCGAGGCGTGGCGCAGCCTGGTCGCCGAACGCGCGGGGATCCGCGAGCCCGCACGCGGCACGGCGTCGCTCTACGGCACCGCCGACGGCGGCGTGCTCGCCAACGAGACGCCGCTCTCGGTCACCATCCGCCGCGCGCTCGCCGAGCGCCCCGCGCTCGCTGCGGCCATTTTCGGGGAGCCGCGCCTGCCGACCTTGCTCCAGTACGATCCGCTCCATCGCTACTTCGAAGCGGACGGGGCCGAGCTCCTCTTCACCGGCGACGGCGGTGTGCCGCTCGTTCGCTACCGGATCCTCGACCGCGGCGGCGTGCTCCCGTACGGCGAGCTCATCGACCGTCTACGCGAGAGCGGCACCGACCCGCTGGCGGAGCTCTCCGGCACGGCGCGCGACATGCCTTTCGTCTACGTGTTCGGGCGCACGGGCTTCGCGCTCTCGCTCTACGGGGCGAACGTCTATCCCGAGAACGTCGCGAGCGGCCTCGAGGAGCGAGCGATCGCGCCGCACGTCACGGGGAAGTTCGTGCTCGAGCTCGAGCACCGAGCCGATGAGAACGTCTCGCTGAAGCTCACCGTCGAGCTCGCCGCCGCCGCATCGCCGAGCGACGCACTCGCCGCCGACGTTGCTCGCCGCGTGCGCGCCGAGATCGAGCGCCAGAACAGCGAATTTCTGAGCTACGTCCCCGAAACGCACCGCACGCCGCGCGTCGTGCTCTTGCCGCTCGCGCACCCCGATTACTTCCCGAAGGGCGTGAAGCACCGCTACACGCGCTGAGCCGAAGCCCCGAGCCGGTTCCGGCGGGTCTGGAAAACGGGGCGAAACCGACTCCAAAAACCTCCGGCCACGGGGCCTAAGCCTGGACGGCGGCGCCCGGGAGGCGAATGCTTGAGGGAGACCCGGGCATTATCGAGCGAGAGACAAAGCGTTGCTTCGCGATTCCTTGTTTGGCGAGCGCATCGTTTGGGCATCACGCCCCGCGGTCATACGAGCCACCGCGTTCCAGCGCTCCCTCGCCGTCGTCGCCTTCGTGGCGTCGTTCATCACGCTGTGCTTCTCGCTGCTGGTGGCAATCCTCTTGCACGGGGAGTTCCTGCCGCTGCTCTTCTTCGCGTTTTGGTGCGCGACGCTCGGGCTCGGCATCCTGCAGGGACCGCGGCTGATCCTCGCGCAAGCGCGCTACGTCGTCACCGACCAGCACGTCATCGCGATCTACGGACCGATTCGCCGCACGATCGAGCGGCGCGCCATCAGCTTCGCGCGCATCTATTGGGACGAGAGCCACCCGGACGCGGGCGACGTGGAGCTCGTGCGCGCGGTTCCGACCGGCGCGCTCAAGCGACGCCTGATGCTGCGGCTGAGCGGCGTGAGGGCGCCGGACCGCGTTTGGGCGATCGTGCGCGGCGCGGAACGGCTGGCGCCGCGCGGCGGAGCCGACCGGCCGCTCACGCAACGGCTCGACGTGGGCGAGCACGTGGTGTGGTCGGCGCAGCCGCGCCAGGCTCTCAAACGCTTCGTACCGAGCGGACAGCGCGAGTGGACGTTGCTCGCGATCGCGCTCGCGCTGTTCATCGGCGGCGGGCGCGTCGCGCTCGGCGGCATTCACGCTCTGCGCCGCGTGCACGAGGACGGGGGCATGCCGCTCCGCTCGCTGCCGTTCGCGATCCTCGCGTTCGGCGTCGCCTCGACGATTCTCCTGCTGTTCGGCATCGCCTGCTACCTCGTGTACGACGCCATCATCCGCAGCGGCTATCTCTCGGCGCACACGCGCTACCTCGTGACGAACAAGCGCGTCTTGATCCAGCGCCGCGGGGAGGAGCTTCACCTCGATCGGCAGAAGATCTACGACGTGATCGAGTCGCCCAAGGGGGACGGCCTCCACGACGTGTTCCTCGTGCTCGACGGACCGCGCGCGCGCGCCGTGGCGGCGAGCGGTGCGTTCGGGGAGCTCGCGCGCGGGCCGCACCTGCGTCCCGTGTTCGAGGCCGTGGAAGACGCCGAGGGCGTGAGCCGCATCCTGCGCGCCCGGCCCGAAATGCCGCACGCGGCGTAGCGCTCGGCGCGGCTGACTCGTCTTTTTCAGCGGGCGCGCGGTGACCTGCCGGGAGGGAGCTTCCGGAGCTCCGCGCTCGCGCGCTCGCGTAGAGCGCGCGCGTTCACGAGCCATGGCTCGGTCGGCGGGGCGCTCGCGAGGTACGCGTCCCAATGGCGCACGGCATCCTCGAGCGCGGCGCGCCGGTCGCCGCGCTCGGTGACGTGGCGCGCTCGCGCGTGGAGAGCGAGCGCTCGGACGTAGTCGAGCTCGTACGGCGGCTCGAACGCCCCCGGGAGCTCGAGCGGGTCGTCGGACGGGTAGTGCGACAGGGGCAGCCGCGCCTCGACGACGAGCTCGAGCACGGCCCACGCGCCCGCCAGATCCCCGCTCCGCTCGAGCGCCAGGCCGAGGCCGTAGCGCGCCCGGAGCTCGACGAGATCCGTGGGGGCGTCCGCCGCCGCACGCTGGAAATCGGCGGCGGCCCGCGCGACCTCGCCGGTACGGAGCTCCGCGTGCGCCCGCTCGTAGTACGCGAGCGAGCGCTCGCTCGCGTCGACCGCGAGCTCGAGCACACGGGTTTCCGCGTCGCGCGCACCCCCAGGGTCGCCCCGTTGCGCCCGCGCCCGGGCGAGTTCGTGCCACGCGCGCGCGAGCAACGTGCCCTCGGGAAGCTTCGGGATCGCGGCTTCGAGTAGACGCTCGGCTTCCGGGGCCCGCCCGAGGTTCGACCCGACGAGCGCACTCGCCATCGCGCACGCGAGGCGTGGATCCTCGGGAGGCGGCTGCCGCATCAGGTCGAACATCGCGACCGCCGAGCGCGCGAAGCGTCTTGC
>Ga0070682_100002578_pt1 | contig 10002 bp, 8 predicted proteins | sample KBSC63LmetaG_FD_64668 | JGI IMG/M metagenome (GOLD analysis project Ga0070682, IMG submission 64668) | Corn rhizosphere microbial communities from Kellogg Biological Station, Michigan, USA - KBS C6-3L metaG | ecosystem: Host-associated > Plants > Roots > Rhizosphere | place: USA: Michigan... | reverse complement strand
GCAGGTAGCCCGGCCGGCCGAAGGTGGTCACCATCACCACCCGGCACTCCGGCAGTGCCTCGGTCAGGGCGGCGGCTGCCTCGAGCCCGGACACGTGCGGGAGCTCGATGTCGAGCAGCGCCACGTCGGGCCTGACCTCCAGGGCCGTCGGCACGATGTCGGCACCGTCCGAGACCTGCGCCACGACCTCGAGGTCGTCCTCGAGGTCGAGGAGGACGGCGAGGGCGCCGCGCATCATCGCCTGGTCCTCGGCCAGGAGCACCCGGATCACCCCCGGCCTCCGGGGAGGGTGGCGACCAGCCGGAACCCGTCGTTGCTCGGCTCCACGACCAACGCGCCCCCCGCCGAGACCACGCGGTCGCGCAGCCCCTCGATCCCGCCGGTCCGGAACGCCGGTGTCGAAGGTGCGCCGACACCGTCGTCGGCGATGGTCAGCGCGATCCGTCCACCCACGTCGGTGAGGGCGATCCGGCACGCGCTCGCACCGGAGTGTCGCAGCACGTTGGTCGCGCCCTCGCGCACGACCCAGGCCAGCACCTCGTCTGCCGCAGCCGATGGCATGACCGAGTCGTCGACCGTGGTCGCGATCCCGGCCGCGCCGAGCGCGCGTCGGGCACCGGCCAGCTCCTCGGCGAGGGTCGGCGCGCGCATCGCGTCGACCGCCTGTCGTACGTCGACCAGCGCCTGCCGGCCGATGTGCTCGATGTCGGCGGCGTGTTCGGCCGCCGCGTCGGGGTCCTGCGCCACCAGCCGGCGGACGGCCTGGGCCTTGACCACCATCACCGAAAGCGTGTGGCCCAGCAGGTCGTGCAGGTCGCGGGAGAAGCGCTCCCGCTCCTCAGCGACCGCGACCCGCGCGAGCTCCGCCCGGGTTCGCCGGAGCTCGGCAACCGTGTCCAGCAGCGCGGTGAACGCCGCGTTCGCCACGCCTGCCAGCAGCACCACGAAGCCCTCGGTGAGCACACGGCTGGACTGGTGCGGCGTGACCGCCCACGCGGCCCACATCGACGCGGCCGCGACGACCGGGATCGCGAGCACCAGCCAGCGCCCGCGAAGCACCGCTGCCAGCGCGTTGGCCAGCAGCACCCACGTGGGCAGCCACTGGCTGCTGCCGTGGGTCGCGCCGGCGAACGTCGCGGCCACCATCGTTGACAGCGCGACGTAGGCCCGCGGGTCGCGCCACGGAGGTCCGCCGGTGAGGGCCGCGGTCACCGCCGAGGCGGCGATCACGAGGATCATCGCCACCTGGAACACGATCTCGCCGGCGCTGCCGTGCAGGTCGAGCGCCGGCCCGATGAGCAGGACCGGGGTCCACACCAGCACCGAGGCATTGCGCTGCCACGAGCAGCCAAACCGGCTTCGCACGGCGGTCACGCTACGCGGTTGGTCGCGCGGTCCGCGTGTCGGCGGCGGAGCCCGATGATCACCACGGCACCGACCACCAGATGGATGGCAGCCAGGGTCAGCGCCGCCGGCACGGTCCGTGCACCGGCCGGCCCGGCCAGGGACACCACCCACACCGCCATCGCGACCCCGGTCCACACGCGGCGCGCCCCCGGCGTACGACGCTCCAGGATGCGCAGGAGCCCCGCTCCGGCCGCGCCCACCACCACCGCGGTGACGACCACCGACAACAGCCCCACGTCGCGGCTGCTCGACCCGGATCTCACCGCGACGTCCACCCCGGCCACGGTCCCGACGACCCACACCACCGCCGCCGCACCCGCGGCGACCACCGCCACCGGCCAGTCGTCGCGCCACGTGCCAACCGCCTGCACTGCCCGGTCCTGCACCGTCTCACTCATCGTCCTGTCTCCCTTCCGCGCCCGGCCCCGAGCGACATGTCCACGCTAGGAACCGCGATGCCAGCGCGGCAGAGCCAGATGTCGACGAGCGACTGCGACAAATGTCCGACCGACATGAGAAACGCGTCAGCCCGACCAGGTCATGCGCCAACCAAGAAGAAGCGAGTGCGCATAGTTTGGAACCAGGGCAGCTGACTCCCTGGGGAGGTGCGATGTCGGAGAGTGAGCGAGACAACGGGTTGCCGGGGCCGCGCCAGGCGCCGCGCGCAGCCGATTTCGACGCCATGTACGTGGCAGGGCGGCCGCCTTGGGATATCGGCAGGCCGCAGGCGGCGTTCCGCGAACTGGCCGATCGCGGCGGACTGGTCGGGCGGGTGCTGGACGTCGGCTGCGGCACCGGCGAGCATGCCCTGATGGCCGCGGCCGTCGGGCTCAACGCGACCGGTGTGGACGCAGCGGCCGCAGCGCTCGAGATCGCAAGGCGGAAGGCGAGCGAGCGCGATCTCGCTGCCCGCTTCATCACCTGGAACGCGTTGGCGCTGGCCGATCTCGGTGAGTCCTTCGACACCGTCCTCGACTGTGGGCTCTTCCACGTCTTTGACGATCCCGACCGACCGACGTTCGTGAGTGCCTTGCGCGCTTCGATGCCGGTCGGCGCTCGGTACTACCTGCTCTGCTTCAGCGATCTTGAACCTGGCGAGTGGGGGCCGCGTCGCGTCCAGCAAGCGGAGATCCGGGCCAGCTTCAGTGACGGCTGGCGCGTGGAGACGATCGAACCGGCGAAGCTCGAGCTCACGATCGAGCCGGAAAGCGTGCGCGCCTGGCTCGCATCGATCGTGCGAGTCTGAGAGCCGCTGCTGGTTCACCCTCAGCGGGTGACGTTTCCGCGTCCGGTGATGTTCACAATGACGCGAGGACAGGCTCACACCTGGGCCGAGGAAAGGATCCACAGATGGGATGCCTGCTGGCACTGCTCGCCGGGTTCGCGCCTCGAGTGGCGCTGGTGCTCATCTGGATCTTCACGAACTTGGTGGACCGCGCCTTCACCGGCTTCCTCATCCCGCTGTTCGGAGTGATCCTCTTCCCCTACGCGACCTTGTTCTACGTCCTTGCCTACAACCCGGTGACCGAGGTGAGCGGTTGGGGCTGGGCCTTCGTGGTCCTGGGCTTCATCTTCGACATCGGGCACTGGGCTGGTGGCGGCGCGACCGGTCGACAGCGGTACGCCAGCGCCTAGCGGGCGTCAACGGCTGGCACAACTCGAGTACGCGCCCACCAGCGTGCAGGTCCAGGTCGACCGCACATCTGCCGAGGGTCGCCTCGAGCGCGGCGGGGCCGGGACCGGCTGGCCGCCTGCTCTGCTGCGGGTGGACGAGGCGTCGGGCATGTAGGGTCGTGCGGAACGAAACTCAAGGGCGCGCCGGGAAGACTGGTCGGCAGAGGACTTGCCGATGACCGAGTCGAGGGCCACAGCCGACCTGCGTTCTGGTGTTCGCGTGTCCACATTGTCGATTGCCTGGACGGTAGTCGCGAGCACGGTGGCTATCGGAGCTGGGCTCCAAGCTTCGAGCCTGGTCCTGATCGCGTTCGGTTGCACTGGTTTGCTGGACGCGGCTGGCTCCCTCGCTCTCGTCGTCCACTTTCGGCACGCCTTGAGGCACGAGACTTTCTCAGAACGCCATGAGCGCATCGCTTTCCTCGTCGTGACGGGAGGCCTGGTCGTTGTCGCGTTGACGACCATGGTCGAGAGCGTGAGCCGGCTGCTGACGAAGACGCAGGGTGAGCAGACCCTTACCGGGATCGGGGTGGCCTCGGCGTCAGTCGTCGCACTGACCCTTCTTGCGCGGGTGAAGCTCACGCTCGGCCGCAGGATTCCCAGCCAGGCACTCTTCGCTGACGGTCTGTTGTCGACGACGGGGGCCGTGTTGGGTGTGGTGACCGTCCTGGGCACGCTGCTGAGTGCATTGGGGTGGTGGTGGGCCGATCCGATCGCGGCGCTTGCCGTCGCGGTAGGTGCACTCGCTGTCGCTGTCATCCTGGCCCGGCAGTAGCAGCGACGAGGATCAACGTCCGCACCCAGCCGCACATAGGTGCTGGAGAGATACGGTCCATGCCGTTCGGCGCGGACTTGATCGTGGGCTCGGCGTCCACCGGGTCCGTCGTCGGCTCTTTGCTGTGTTGTGTGAGGCGCCCCGCCTCAGCGCGTCCGGGGGGGACGGGTGCGCGAGGCGGGGCGGCGCCCACTGGCATCGGGCATGCTGGAACCTCGATGCCAGCCGTGGGGGCGCCTGCCGATTCTCGCCTGCCTACGGTAGGAAAAAGGTTGAAATCGGTACTACGACCATCGCCCAATAGCCAAGCCGGGCAGGGCGTCTATATCTTGCGGGGACTCATCGGTCGTTCCGATGCGGGGCCGCGTCGACGTTCTTGAGCATCCGCGAGCACAAAGGACGGCCGAACCCACATCTATCGGGTTCGGCCGTCCGTGATGCCCCTAGACATCACCCTGTAGCCAAGGCACGCAACGCCCCTTCCCAGAGAACTGGAAAGGGGCGTTGTCCCCCGAGTGCCCTAGCTCGACCGTGGTCAGCCGAACCAGGTCTGGGAGTGCTCGCCAGTGAGAGGCGGCACAAGTTCTCGCGGTTGCAGCTGACGCGTCGAGTGCTGAGCAGTGAAGGGGCCGTGGATCCGCTGACCCGCAGCCGGGCCGCCAAGCCCGGTACGTGCGAGCGGATGAGGCTCATTGGAATCTCCTCGGGTGCCGGTGAAGGGGATGAGAAGAGACTTACGTGCCGTCATTAAGGACCGATTAACGTCTGGTTCCTGACCGTCGCGCTCAGCCCCGAGGCACCGATGACGGTGGCGGGGTGAGCCAGGCGTAGCAGGACAATGCCTTGTGAGCGGAATGCCGCGGCCGCGGCTACGCCGGAGTGCGGGCTGAACATCCAGCTCGCCACGGTGTCCACCACTGCTGGCGGGCCGGTGTCAGCCCGGGTACGGCTCCGCAGGGCAGCACAGCGTCGGGCCAAGGGCGCAGGTCGGCTGCTGGCCCAGACTCCGCGAGTCTGCTGACCGGTTCCAGAGATCACCGACGGTGGATCAGGGCAGGGGTCGGGCTGCCCGGCTTGACTGGTTGTTCAGCGAGCCACCCATCGCGACGTCGACAGGGTTCGGACGACCATGATCACGTCTGGAGCGGAGCCAGGCCCCTCATCGTCGAACACGTTGCGGCTGCTGCCGGTCAGGCCTCGTCGATCCACGCAGGTCACCTGCCCGCTGGGCGGGTTCCCGTTGGCGAGACAGGTCTGGAGCTTGGTGTAGTTGTTGGTGCCGGTCGCTGCGTGGAAGACGTCAATCGACTTCCACCCTCGACCGCCCAGGACGCGTTCGTCATACCGAAGTGACAAGATGGCGGGATCCGACACCGTGGCCGACAGGCCGGTGGCGTGCGCCTCGACCGGAAGTCCGATGTCCGCGGACGAGGAGGCGGACGTGAGTTCCTGGACAAGGACAGACGCGCCAGAGGTGTCCGTGAACGGCACCTGGAACCCGGCGCTCTGCCGGTCCAAGTCGAACGTCTGAGCCTGACAACCGGGCTGCCGCGGCACCAGGCAGCGCCCCGTGCCGTACCCAGCACCGGCGCTCACCTTGGCCGGCGTCGCGGACCCTGACGGGAGCAGGAGGTTTCCGCTGCCCGCCGTCACGGCCCCCGGAGACGGCTGTGAGTACGCCCCGGTGACCAGGCTGGTGCCGGTCCCACCGCTCTTGGTGATCTGACCTTGGTTGACCACCGTCGACAGCTGGGCGATACCGAAGTCGTTGTTGCCCTCCAGGTAGCTGCCGTCGTCCTCGAACCGGAGCGTGCCGGTGCCAGCGGTCAGGCCGGTGTGAGGGCGTAGCTCGAGGCGGGTGCCATGGTCCGCGAAGATGGTTCCGCCGTCATGGACGCGCAGAAGGCCGCGCACCAGCAGCTGGTACTGGTCTCCGAGGTTGACCGGACCCCCGGAGACATCGACAACCCCGGCGTCGTCGACCACCAGCCGCCCGGTCGCGCCCGCGATGGGGAGCCCTGACACGCAGGGTGCCTCGCCCAGCGGATAGGGCCCCGGGAAGTAGGCGCACTCCCGCGTGGTGAGCGTTGCCTCGCTCGACGGGCCGGGTGTGTGCAGGAGCAGCGTCCCAGACACCTTCACCGTGGCCGGACCGGCGAGCGCGGCACCGTCGAGCTCCACGCGACCCTGGATCGTCGAGGGTGTCAGCGCGCCACCGTACACGTAGAGCTTGCCGCCGGCCTGGACCTGCAAGACGGCGTCCGAGGCGACGCCGAGGGCGACCAGCCGAGCGTCCTGTCCTCCGCGGATGACCGGCAGGCCGCCGGGCGGGATGCAGACGTAGGGGTTGCTCAGGTGCACCGGAGCAATGCCCAGGGACCAGTTGGCATCGTTGTCCCACTGGTCGTCGGCCCCCGGAGTGACTCCAGCTCCTTGCCAGAGGTTGGGTGTGAGCCCAGTCAAGACATCGCAGACGCTCGGCAGTCCTTGAGCGGGCATGGACAGGGCCGTCGCGGGGGTACTCCCGGCGGCCGGAACGGACGCTGCCAACACCAAGGCAGCAACGGATCCAAAGACGAATCGGGAGAAGGTCAACATCGCTACGCCTCCCAGCAGAGCAGTAACGTGGCAACGGAAGCGTCACCTCCTTGGAACCTACCCAGACCTCCGAGGCGTAATCGAAGACTGCCGCCCTCAATTCTGGGTGAAACGGCGACTAGCCTGTCGACGTGGAGTTCCGGCTTTTGGGTCCGCTCGAGGTGGCCGAGGCAGGCAGCACGGCCCGCCTCGGTCCGCCACGCCAACGCGCCGTTCTGGCAATGCTCGTCCTCGCCGCACCCGACGTCGTCTCCACAGACCGACTGGTCCATGGCCTGTGGGGAGAGAATCCGCCTAGCAAGCCACTGGCCGCGCTCCGCGTCCACATCCACGGGGTGCGCGCGGCGCTCCGGGAGATCAGCGAAACTGGGCAGGTCGAGAGGGTTGCGCCCGGCTACCGGCTCCCGGTCACTGCCGAGCAGACCGACATCGGCCGGTTCGCGGCACTCCAGCAGCGGGCGCGAGACGAGCGCCTGCGAGATGAATCGGCCGCGGCGGCAGCAACCTTGAAGGAGGCGCTCGGCCTGTGGCGCGGACCGGCTCTCACTGACGTCCGCGAAGTGCCGTTCGCCGAACCGGAGGCAGTCCGACTCGACGAGCTGCGCATGCTGGCTCAAGAGGACTTCTACGACGTCCGCCTCGAGCTTGGCCAGCACGCCGACTTGGTTGCCGACCTGGAGCAGGCGGTGCTCGAGCAGCCGATGCGCGAACGCCTCTGGGGCCAACTCATGACCGCCCTCTACCGTTGTCACCGCCAGGCCGATGCGTTGAGAACATACGCCCAGGCGCGGGAGCGGCTCGCCGACGAGCTCGGCATCGACCCCGGACAGGCGCTGCAAGAGCTCGAGCTGGCGATCCTGCGGCAGGACCCTGCTCTGACCGCGCCGCCGGCGCCGCTCGCGTCCCCGCGCGGTGTTGCCGACACGGCGCGGGTCGCGCTGGCCGCCACCAAGTTGCCGGGGGTCGCACCCCGGGAGCTGGCCAGGCTGCCGCGGCCTTCGACCCGGACCTTCGGGCGCCGCGAGCTCGTCGCTCAGATCCGCGGCCTGCTGTCGGACCGAGAGGTTCGGTCGCTCACCCTGATCGGACCGGGCGGGGCCGGAAAGTCCAGGGTGGCAGTGGTGGCCGCGGCCGCCGCGGCCGACGACAACGAGGACCGCGTCGTCTACGTCACCGCCACCGAGCGCACCGACGTGGACCAGCTCGGACACGAGATCACCCTCGCCGTGACCGGAACCGACGACGAGGCTGCCCTCGGCGACCTGGACGCGCACACCCTCGTGGTACTGGACAATTTGGAGTCGGTCACCGATGGCGAACGGCTCGTCCGCAATCTCGTCGAACGGACCACCCACCTGACCGTGCTGGCCACGAGCCGACTGCCGCTGCGGCTCCGTGCCGAGCACGAGATCCCGGTCCCTCCTCTCGGGGTTCCGCCGGAGGGCGCGTCCGCCGATGAGATCGCCGCCGCCCCCGCCGTGAAGATGTTCGTCGACCGGGCCACCGCCGTCGCGCCCGACTTCCGGCTCCACGACCACATCGACGCCGTCGCCGACCTGTGCCGCTACCTCGACGGCCTTCCACTTGCGATCGAGCTGGCAGCGGCGCACGCGCGGCTGCTCACACCTGGCCAAGTCCGGTCTGCGCTGGAGGAGGACCTCGGGATTCTGTCCGCGCCCACCAGCGACCTCCCGGAACGGCAGCGGACCTTGACCGCCACGATCGAGTGGAGCTACGCCAGGCTCGACCCCGACGCCCGCACGGTCGCAGACCGCCTCTCCCTCTTCGAGCGCGGGTTCACGGTGGAGGCGGTCGAGGCGATTTGCGATGACGTGCCCGACGTCCTGGGCGCGCTTGCAGAGATCGCCGAGGCCCGGCTGATCCGCCGTGCCGACTCGCGCGTCGAGATTCGGTTCGTCGTCCTAGGCACCGTCCGGGCGTACGCACGGAACCGTCTTCATGAGCAAGGGGACATCGAGGACCGCAGGGTGGCGCTGGCGGACTACCTGCTTGCGAGAGCCCGCGAATGGGCAGGTCAGCTCGACGGCGACGAGGGTGCCGCGGTGGTCGGGAGGTTCGACGACACCGCCGCCGATCTGAACGCGGCTCTTGACTGGGCTGCCGAAACAGACCGGACTGACCTGGCCGTGGAGATGATCACGACGCTCACCGACCTCTGGATCGCGTCTGGGCGACTCGTCGAAGGCTTGCGACGTACCCAGCAACTCCTCGCGCTGGCTGGGCCCACCCAGGCGCAACAGGCCGATCTGCACCTGACCGCCGGAAAGCTCGCGTATCACCTCACCGACTGGAAGCTTGCGGCCGAGGAGATGCGCGCTGCGCTCGCGATGCCCGACATCCAGCCGGCTACCGCGACTGCGGCCCGCTGCCACCTCGGTGCCGCGCTCACAATGACAGGCGCGGCCGAAGAAGGTGCCATGCTGGCGTCGCAGGCGCTGGAGGAAGCTGAGCGGCTCGGCAGCTACCCGACCACCGCGATCGCCCTTTCGGTGCTGGCTATTGCGCGCGCCATCGCCGGCGACGCCGAGGGCGAGCGTTCCTACTACGAGCGCCGGCTCGCGGTCGTCTCCGCGCGCGGTGACGTAGCCAGAATCGCCGACACCCTCAACACCCTCGCCGAGATCGCGCTCGACGAGGCGGACGCGGCGACGGCACGCGCCTACGCCTCGGAGTCGGTCCTCATCGCCGGATCGGCGTTGATGCTGGAGGCTCGGGACGCGGCGATCACACTGGCAAGGGCGGCCGCCGTGGACGGCGACCCGGAAACGGCGGGAGACCATCTCCACGCTGCTCTGCAACTGGCTGACCGGACCGGCCAGTCACTTGCACTGGCCCAGTGTCTTCGGGTAGGCGGGTGCCTAGCCATCCTCACTGAGGATCCCGTGACCGCGGTCCGTGCCTTCGCGTTGGCACAGCAGGTGTCCGCCTCGCCATCGGGCACCAACGAGCCCATCGAGGCCGACCTCGCGGCACGGCTGGCCGAGGCGAGAACGGCGCTCGGCGAGGACGGGTTCCAACGTGAGTGGGAGCTGGGCTGCACGCTCCCGGCCGCGTCCGTACGCTCCAGGGTCGACGCCCTGGCTGCTCAGCTTGCCACCCCTAGCAGCTGACCCGATCCTGACCGGTCGGTACGACACCTAACATTTCGGGCATATGGGGTGGGAACGCCCGTGCCACGCTGTGGTCAGCACCTGTTGCACCCAGGAACGGGGCCCCGGGGGCTCCCATCGCTGGGGGAAAGCGCGGGAGACATGAGCCCGAGGCCACCGTCACTGAATCGAGGCCAAGGGGCGCGTAAAAGAGGGGTGACCCCCCGGTCTCGACACTTCCATGGTAGGCGGATGGTTCCGAAGGGGACGCACCCGTTGGGGTGGGCGCCGCCCCACGGCGACGGTGAACCGGAGCGCTCCGAGCTCCTGTGGTCGAGGTGGGGGTGGGTGGTCAGCAGAGCAGCGGCATCGCCTGGATCGTGGTCAGCGCTTGGCGATGGCGTCCCGGCGTGCACGTCGGGATGGTCCAGGGATTCG
>Ga0070682_100002576_pt1 | contig 10008 bp, 7 predicted proteins | sample KBSC63LmetaG_FD_64668 | JGI IMG/M metagenome (GOLD analysis project Ga0070682, IMG submission 64668) | Corn rhizosphere microbial communities from Kellogg Biological Station, Michigan, USA - KBS C6-3L metaG | ecosystem: Host-associated > Plants > Roots > Rhizosphere | place: USA: Michigan... | reverse complement strand
CGAGTGGTGAGATTGGCGAGATCAAACTGCGCGGTATCGATGAGATCGAGCTCTGCTCGAGCCGAACGGCCGGTCTCCAGCACATCACTCAAAGTGGGCCCGTACTTCTTCAACAAACCGAACAATCGGTCGCGGCGCTGACGCACCTCCTGGAGACGCGCAGGATCGAGCTCGACCGAGCCGGCGTAATCCTCGACGCTTCGCGCCAGCTCCTGCAGCGCATAGAACCCCGCGTCGAACAGCTCCTGCATCCGCGCCGCTGCCGGATCGATTCGCTCGATGGAAGTGAGCGGCCGCTGCGCATGTCCCAGCTGTGTGAGCACGCTCGCTTCGTCTCCGGAGAGAAGATCGTTGAGGCCACTCGCGAGTGTGCGCAGCTCGTCGGCATTCTCCAGCACCCGCGCTTCGTCCTCCAGCTTCGAGTCCTCTCCCGGTGAGACGCGCGCCTCCTCGATCTCCTTCGCGACGTGCCTCAGGTAGTCAGCGCGCTTTTCCGCGTCTGCCCGCCGTGAGGTAAGCGCAGAGATCTCGCGGCGGACGGCAGCGAGATCACCATACGTGCTACGGACGAGCGCCGCCTGCGACTCGGCGGCGCCGAATGCATCGAGTATCTCGCGCTGCGATTGCGCGTCGAGCAGGGTTTGAGCGTCGTGCTGACCATGAAGATTGACGAGATGTCGTCCGATCTCCGCGAGCACCGTCGCCGTAACGGGTGCGCCGTTGATCCACGCGCGGCCCCTTCCGTTGGCGGCGATCTCACGCTTGAGCACCAGCGTGTCGTCTTCGACTTCGATTCCACGCTCGTCGGCGATCGCTTCGATGCCGTACACATTTGCGACGTCGAATACGCCCTCGACGGTTGCCTTCTCCGCGCCGGAGCGGATGAGATCCGCGCTTGCGCGCTCCCCGAGCAGCAAGCCGAGGGCGCCGACGATGATGGATTTCCCGGCGCCCGTCTCTCCCGAGAGAACATTGAACCCTTCGCCGAGCGGAAGCGTCACACTCTCGATGATCGCGAAATTGCGGATTCTCAGCTCGGTCAGCATCAGGAGCCTGGATCCCTTTCGGAGGGCAGGCCTCCCCAGCCCAGCTTGACGCTCATGCGCTCGAAGAACGTCGCGCCGGGAAAGCGGACTATACGCACGGGATTGTCAGCCTTTCTCACCTTGAGCTTCTCGCCCTTCACGAAGCTGGTGCCAACCTGTCCGTCGACCGTGACGAGCAGCTCCGTTGGACTCTCGTTCGCCTCGATCGTGACTTCCGCGTCGGCCGGAATCACGAGCGAGCGGATCGCCAACGTGTGCGGTGAGACCGGAGTGATGATGATGGACTCGACCGTTGGCACCACGACGGGGCCGCCCGCTGAAAGACTGTAAGCGGTCGAGCCTGTCGGCGTGGAAATGACGATTCCGTCGGCCGCGTACTGGCCGATGCTCTCGTCGTCGACGAAGACATTCAGCCGGACGACGCGGGCGAAGCCACCTTTATGCAAAACGAAGTCGTTGAGAGCGCGCCACTGCTTGCGCACCTGGCCGGCCTGATCGATCGCCCGCGCGGACAACGCCATGCGCGGCTGGGCGACGTAATCTCCGCTCGCGAGGTTCCTGAGCGCCGCCTCGAAATCCTCGCTCTGGCAGCTGGTGAGAAAACCGAGCCGGCCGAGGTTCACGCCGAGAATGGGAATCTCCTTTCCGTCGAGAAAGCGCGCCCCGCGCAACAGAGTTCCGTCTCCGCCGAGCGTGACGAGTGCATCCAGCTCGGAAGGGTTCTCCAGCCGGCCGCCCTTGTCCGCAACCTCATGAAGTCCCTGCTCGAGAAACGGCTCAATCGTCAGCTCGGGCGCAAGGCGAAAGAGCGTAGCCATGATCTGCGGCAGCTCATCGTAACCCTGATGCCCGATGACACCGAGCCGCATCAGACGGCGCGGAGGTGGGTGCCCCGCAAGCTCTCCAATCCGAACGCAGCGCTCGCGCGCTGAGCGATTCCGCGAGCATCGAGGCCGAGCGCGGCCAGCTGCTTTGCGCGAGGCGCCTGGTCGATGAAATCGTCGGGAACTCCGTGAGCGACAACCTTCACCGCTGGATCGATCTCTCCGATCACAGCCGCCATGTGCGCTCCGAAGCCGTTGATCACCGTCCCCTCCTCGACGACCAGAATATTTCGGTGATCGCGCACGACTTCGCGCAGTGTTTGCTCGTCATGCGGCTTCAGATAGCGGCAGTTCACGACCGATACGCTGGCTCCCGTGTCGGCGAGGATTTCCGCTGCTGCAAGCGCCGGAAGAACCATCGTACCAACGGCGAGGATGGCGACGGCCTCCTCCGCGTCCCTGCCCGCGCTGCCGCTCCGGCGAAGTATCTCCCACGACGCGTGCGGTACCCGCTCGATCTCGGCCGCGGGAGGAACGATGTCTGGCGTCGCGTCACGTGGATAGCGGAGACAGAACGGACCGGCTTCGTAGGCGAGTCCACTGCGAAGCAGCCCGATCATCTCTTTCCCGTTCATCGGCGCTGTGACGACCATTCCGGGAACGGCGAGCATGTACGCAATGTCGTACACGCCCATGTGGGTCGGGCCATCTTCTCCTACCAGACCTGCGCGATCCATCGCGAACACAACCGGAAGGTGTTGAATTGCGACGTCGTGGATGACGTTGTCGTACGCCCGCTGAAGGAAGGTCGAGTAGATGGCGCAAACCGGCCGAATCCCCTCGGTTGCGAGGCCGGCCGCAAATGTCACCGCGTGTCCTTCCGCGATGCCGACGTCAAAAAAGCGATCGGGATACGTCTTCGCGAACGCGCTCGTCCCGGTTCCGCTCGGCATCGCGCCTGTAATGGCAACGAGCTTCGGATTCTCCCTCGCCAGCTCCAGCAATCCCGTTCCGAACGCCGCGGTATAGGCGGTGTTCGCGGACGACACCTTTCTTTGTTTGCCCGTCGCGGGGTCGTGACCGGGAGGAAGCGCGTGCCACTTTTCGATGTGCTCGCCGGCCGGGAACCCCTTTCCTTTCTGGGTGATGCAATGGATCAGGCGAGGACCGCTCAAATCCTTGACCGCGGCGAACGTGTCCATCAGCGCATCGATGTCATGCCCATCGATCGGGCCGAAATAGCGAAAGCCCAGCTCCTCGAAGAGAACGCCGGGGGTGAGGAAGGACTTCATGCTCTCCTCCCATTTTCTTACCAGATGGCCCACGGCTGAGAGTGGTCCCGGTGCGGAATCGACTACCGAGCCGATCGCCGATCTCACACGGTTGTATAGCGGATTCCGCTGGATTGACGTCAGGTATTTGGACATCGCCCCGACGTTGGGGGCAATCGACATCTCGTTGTCATTCAGCACGACGATGAAGTCGCGCTCCGACGCCCCGGCGTTGTTCAACCCTTCATAGGCCAGACCACAGGTCAGCGCGCCATCGCCCAAGATCGAAACGACCTTGAAATCCTGTCCGTTGAGGTCGCGCGCGACGGCCATTCCATAGCCAGCCGATATCGCCGTGCCGGCGTGACCGGCCCCGAATGTGTCGTATTCGCTTTCGGTGCGCTTGAGAAAGCCGGACAAGCCGCCTTCCTGTCGCAGTGTCTCGATCCTCGACCCACGGCCGGTGAGCAGCTTGTGCGGGTAGCCCTGGTGCCCGACGTCCCACACGATCTTGTCGCGAGGCGTTTCAAAAACGGCGTGGAGGGCGACGGTCAGCTCTACCACGCCGAGGCCGGCACCGATGTGTCCACCCGTGCGCGAACAGACTTCGATGAGCCGCGCGCGCATCTCATCCGAGACGGCGCGCAGCTCATCGCGCGTCATCGGCTTGAGGTCCGCGGGCGAATTTATGCTATCGAGAATTGACATTTTCCGGGTGCTCTTCAGGACGTCCGTGTGACTATGAAATTAGCGACTTGGGACAGCTCGTGCGTCAGCATTTTCTGCTCGGTAAGCGCGTCCAGTCCATCGTCTATCAACGCCCGTGCCCGCCGCCTCGCGCCATCGACGCCGAGGAGGGCCGGATAGGTGCTCTTGCCGAGCGCCACATCCCTTCCCGTCGTCTTCCCGAGCGCCCCAGTGGTCGAGGTCACGTCCAGCACGTCATCCATGATCTGAAACGAGAGTCCGATTGCCTTGCCGAAGCGCGCGAACGCGTCAAGCGCGGCGGGAGAAGCGCTCGCAGCCAGTGCGCCGATTCTAAGCGAACCCACTATGAGCGCGGCGGTCTTGGCGGCGTGGATCGCCTCCCGCTCGTCGAGAGAAAGAGACAGGCCCTCACCGGCGAGATCTCTTGCCTGCCCCCCGATCATCCCCGAGACTCCTCCCGACTCCATGAGCGTTCCGAGAATCGCATCCCTCACCTCACGTGACAGATGCATTGCGCGCGCGGCATCGCGCACGACGAGCGCCGCGATCGGGATCATGGCGACGCCCGCGATTATCGCGGTCCGCGAGCCATACACTTTGTGGACGGTGGGACGTCCGCGTCGCATGTCGTCGTCGTCCATGCACGGCAGATCGTCGTGGACCAGCGAATAAGCGTGGATCACTTCAGGCGCGCAGGCGAGCATCGTCGGATCGCCCTCGCCGCCGGCCGCCCGGTAAGCATACAAGACGAGCAGCGGACGAATCCTCTTGCCAGGGCTCTTCAACGCGTAACGAATAGCGTCCGCGATCCCGATGGTAAGCGCCGACAGATGAGTGTCGCATATCTCATCCAGGCAACGCTCGACGAGTATGCGGTCCGCGTCGAAGGGGACGGCCACCGCTTTAGAGATCCATCTCCCGGAGCTCGAATCCGCTCGATTTCTCCAGCAGCATCTGCACCTTCGTTTCGGCGCGCTCGAGCTCGGTCGACGCCGTGCGCAAAAGCTCGACGCCCTCCTCGAACAGCTTGAGCGAGGCATCGAGCCCGACCTGCTGATCCTCGAGCGCGGCCAGAATCTCCTCGAGCCGGCGAAGACTTGCTTCGAAGTTCATGCTTATGGAGTGGATAAGGAGGCGGCCAATGGGCCAACCAACAATATCACTGGCCGCTTCGCGTCAGCGCAAACGCGACGATCTCATCGCTCCAGCCCCAAGCCTTCCCATCTCCGCCCGCGGCGATCACGACGTACTGACGGCCATCGGCTCCCATGTAAGTCATCGGTGTGGCTTTCCCACCGGCCGGGAGCTCGGTCTTCCACAGCTCGCGGCCATTGGCCAAGTCAAAGGCGCGGAAGTACCTGTCGAGCGAGGCGCCGATGAAAACGAGGCCGCCCGCAGTCGTGATCGGTCCGCCGAGGTTGAAGGAGCCCGGGATATTCGGCGGGACGTGAATCCCTAGCTTCTCGAGTCCCTCGGACGTTCCGAGCGGAACGCTCCATATCACCGATCGCGTGCGCAAACTCACCGCAACCAGGGATCCGAATGGAGGCGGCGTGCATGGCGCTCCACTCGGCGCCAGAAACAGCTCGCGCTTGAGGACATACGGTGTGCCGTGCATCATCGCGTACTCGGTTCCGATGCGCTCGTGTCCCATATCCATGTCGTGCCGCCCCTCGTATTGCGCGCGGGGTATGAGCGTGATGACGGCAGCGATGCGATTGGTTGGAATCACTACCACGTCGCGTGCTGGATCGTACGCGAGCCCACCCCAGTGAGCGCCGCCCACATTCGAAGGAATGATCAGTGAGCCCTTGAGGCTGGGCGGCGTGAACGTGCCGTCGTTTCTGATCGCATCAAATCTCGCGGTGCAAGCGGCACGATCCTCGGCCGTCGAGCCCCAGACTTCAGACTTTGCCAACGTCTGCGGACTGAGTGGAGGCAGCCCGCTGTTCAGTATCTGAGTGGGCCACGACTCCTCGCCGGGGACGTCGGTCGCCGGGACTCGGCCTTCAGTCACGGGGAACAGAGGCTTACCAGTTTCCCGATCGAGGACGAAAAGCTGACCCGTTTTCGTTCCCTGTAGCACGGCGGGAACACTTCGACCGTCGATCTGCACGTCTACCAGCGCTGGAGGAGACGCATTGTCGTAATCCCAAAGGTCGTGGCGAACGGTCTGGAAAGACCACACCGTCCGGCCAGTCGACGCGCGGATCGCGACGATCGAATTCGCATACTGATTGCGTCCCTTTCGCTCGCCGCCGAAATAGTCCACGCTCGGCGATCCGGTTGGGACGAACACCAGATCTCGCGCGGGATCCGACGCGAAGACGGGCCATGCGTTGGCTGCGCCGGTGCGATGGGCATTCGGCCCAATCCACGTCGCCGAAGCCGGATCCGCGGGATCATTGGGAACCGGATCCCACGTCCATCGAAGCGCGCCGGTGCGCGCGTCGAACCCGCGCACCTCGCCACTCGCTGCATCTATTCGGTTGTTGTCGGCGACGGCGGAACCGACAACGACGATTCCGTTCACGACAGTGGGTGGCGACGTCTCCTCGTACTCGGATGCGAACGCGGGTGCGTTGCGCAGCCCATTCCGGAGCTGGATGACGCCTTTTTCACCGAATGCGGCGCAGGGCGAGCCGGTGGCGGCGTCGAGTGCGATCAGCCGGGTGTCGATCGTCGCGACGAACACGGTAAGCGAGCACGCCGAGCTCGGCGCGGCCGTTGGGTCAGTCCAAAGAGCGACGCCCCGATTGGCGAAGTCACCGAACTCTGTGCCGCGATCAACCTTCGGATCGAAGCGCCACCGCTCGACGCCGGTCGTCGCGTCGATCGCGAACACCCTGCCCAGCGGGGTGCTCAAGTACATAGTGCCGCGAAAAACCAGCGGCGTTACCTCGAGCGCTGTCGGAGCCTTCGTCTTGAGCTCCGGCGCGGCTTCTCCCGTGTGAAATCTCCAGGCCACATGCAGGCGCGAAACATTGCTCGTATCGATCTGAGCCAATGGGGAGTGCCGGTCGCCCAGCGGCGTTCGGCCGTATGAGGGCCATTCGGTATCCACGGGGGGTGCGCCGACTTGAGCTCTTACACGCGGCGCACACGCCAACGCCGCCATGGCCAAGCCCGCCGCCCGCAAAATTCTCCAGATCATTGCTAGAAGATAGAGTTTCCCAGCCCGCGCCACACGCTTGACTTGACGGCCACTATCATATAACCTTCAATCCGGATGAACGGATTGATGCTTTGAAGCCGACCGCCCTTTTCGGGCAGATGACCGCCCTCGCCGACCCGACGAGGAGCCGGCTTCTGCTCGCCCTCGAGCGCAACGAGCTCACGGTCAACGAGCTTCGCGCCGTCATGCAGCTCCCCCAGTCCACGATCAGCCGCCACCTCAAGATGCTGAGCGCCGAAGGATGGGTAGAAGCGCGCGCCGAAGGCACCAGTCGCCACTACCGGATCGCCACCGATTCCCTCGATCCGGCATCTCGACGCCTCTGGCACCTGGTCCGTGATGAAGTCGTCCATTCGACCGCCGCGGAACACGATGCTCGGCGCACACAGTCGGTGCTGGCCGAGCGGAGCACGAGATCGCAGCAGTTCTTTTCGACATCCGCGGGGCAGTGGGACAGGATGCGGCTCGAGCTGTTTGGCCGGCGCGCCGATACCGCGCTCCTGGGGCTTCTCGACGAAAGCTGGAAGGTGGCGGACCTCGGCTCGGGCACCGGTGCCATTGCGCAGTCGATCGCGCCATTCGTGTCGCAGGTCATCGCAGTGGATGAATCGAACGCGATGCTGTCGGCGGCGCGAAAGCGCCTGAACGGCATCGAGAACGTCGACATCCGAAATGGCCGGCTGGAATCACTTCCACTCGCCGATGGCGAGGTGGACGTAGCACTTCTATTCCTGGTTCTGCACTACGCGCCCGACCCAGTGCGCGTGATCGCCGAGGCCGTGCGCGTTCTCAAGCCGGGCGGGCGCCTTCTCGTCCTCGACATGATGCCTCACGATAGGCAGGACCTCAGGCAGACGATGGGGCACCTCTGGCAGGGTTTCGACAATGCGACGCTGACGGGTTGGATGAAGTCGGCCGGTCTCGACGGAATCCGTTACAACCCGCTTCCCCCGGACCCGGAAGCAAAGGGACCGATGCTGTTCGCCGCGACGGGCAAGCGCAGCGTAGCGGCGGCAGATCGAAATACCTCACGAAGAAAAGCGGGCGCGGTTCCGCTCATGAAAACCGCATGACGGGCGAATCAACGCAGACCTCTTACTGGAGCGAACAGTGGGCACCATCGCAGAACCGATGAACGCATTTACGGCAGCCGTCGAAGCCGGCCGCGAGCCGTACAAGGTTAAGGATCTCTCGCTCGCCGAATTCGGCCGCAACGAGATTCGCCTCGCCGAGCACGAGATGCCGGGCCTCATGGCCCTGCGCGCCGAGTACAAGAAGCAGCAGCCGCTGGCAGGCGCGAAGATCATGGGCTCGCTGCACATGACCGTGCAGACCGCTGTCCTGATCGAGACCCTCGCCGACCTCGGCGCCGACGTGCGCTGGGTGTCGTGCAACATCTTCTCAACCCAGGATCACGCTGCCGCGGCAGTTGTCGTCGGAAGAAAGGGAACGCTCGACGATCCGCAGGGAACGCCGGTGTTTGCCTGGAAGGGCGAGAGCCTCGAGGAGTACTGGTGGTGCACGGACCAGGCGCTCGTCTGGCCAGATGGCTCGGGCCCGAACATGCTGCTTGATGATGGTGGCGACGCAACTCTGCTCGTGCACAAAGGCGTCGAGTTCGAAAAGGCCGGCCGCGTTCCCCAGTTCGACCCCGCCAAGGATTCCGAGGAATACGAAGTCATTCTGAATCTTCTGCGCCGTGAGTTCGCCAAGAATCCGCAGCGGTGGACGAGGATGTCGAAGGACCTGCGTGGCGTCTCGGAAGAGACCACGACGGGAGTACACCGCCTCTATCAGATGATGGAAGCGGGCACGCTTCTCTTCCCCGCGATCAACGTCAACGACTCGGTCACGAAGAGCAAGTTCGACAACCTTTACGGCTGCCGTCACTCGCTGACCGACGGAATCCTGCGCGCATCCGATGTCATGCTCGCCGGAAAGGTCGCCGTCATCTGCGGCTACGGCGATGTCGGCAAGGGCTGCGCGCAGGCGCTCAAGGGACAGGGCGCACGCGTCGTCATCACCGAGATCGATCCGATCTGCGCGCTACAGGCAGCGATGGAAGGCTACCAGGTCACGACGCTCGAGGATGTTGTGAAGAGCGCCGACATCTTCGTGACCGCCACCGGCAACAAGAACATCATCACCGCCGAACACATGGCGCAGATGAAGGACAAGGCGATCGTCGGGAACATCGGCCACTTCGACAACGAGATCGACATGGCCGGCCTGAAGAAGACGAAGGGCGTGAAGCGCGTTCAGATCAAGCCGCAGTATGATGAGTACATCTTCCCAGATGGCCACAGCGTCATGATTCTCGCCGAAGGACGTCTGCTCAACCTGGGCTGCGCTACCGGCCACCCGAGCTTCGTGATGTCAGCGAGCTTCACCAACCAGGTGATGGCGCAGATCGAGCTGCACACGAACTGCGATGCCTACGAGTGCAAGGTGTACACGCTGCCGAAGCGGCTGGATGAAAAAGTTGCGCGGCTCCACCTCGACAAGCTCGGCGTGAAGCTCACCAAGCTCACAGCGGATCAGGCGGAGTATCTCTCAGTTCCCGTCGAAGGGCCGTACAAGTCGGACCACTACCGCTACTAGAAAAGCGGGCTACTTCTTCGCCGCGGAGGAATCTTCGGCGAAGAAGGGTGAGTGGATGACGGGACGGTTTTGATCGTAAGCCCGTTTCGTAATCAGAGCGACCGTGCTGTCGCGCCCGAGCCAGTTCTCGACAGCGGGCGGATCCAGAAGCTTGTAGCGTCTTGCCAGCTCGGCGCGGTACCACTTCGCGCCGAGTAGCGGGACTGTGACGATCGTGACGTCTCTGCGCGTGCCTTCGGCCTGCTGCAGATACCAGAGAGGATAGGTGTCGTTGTCCCCCAGCGCGAGAAAAATTCCGCTCGGTGGAACTCGTGACAGCATCTCGCCCTGCTCTACTCTTGCCGAAGCTTCCGCGGGATCGGTTCTACGGTCGACCGCGCCCC
>Ga0070682_100002574_pt1 | contig 10010 bp, 11 predicted proteins | sample KBSC63LmetaG_FD_64668 | JGI IMG/M metagenome (GOLD analysis project Ga0070682, IMG submission 64668) | Corn rhizosphere microbial communities from Kellogg Biological Station, Michigan, USA - KBS C6-3L metaG | ecosystem: Host-associated > Plants > Roots > Rhizosphere | place: USA: Michigan... | reverse complement strand
CCGTGCGTTTCTACGCTCCGTGCGTTTCTACGCTCCGTGCGTTTCTACGCTCCGTGCGTCTTACGCGCCGCCGGCGCCGGACTCGGGCGCGCCGCCGCTTGCTCCGCTCGCGCCGCCCTGGCCGCCGGCTCCGAGATTCTCCGAAGCTTCGCGGCATTGGTCGATGCAGTCGAAGTAGTAGTTGATGCAGGCGTTCGAGACCTTGGCTTTGCCGGTTTCGTAGCAGTGCTCGTAGGGCTCGCCGAGGGCTTCGGCGGGGGCTTGGCATTGGCGCTCGAGCTCGACGCACTCGCGAGGACCGTCGCGGAGCGCCGTGAGCGGACGGTCTTGCTGGCAACCGGGGGCGAACCAGAGCGAGCCGAGAAGGGGCATGAAAACGAGGGTGGCGGGGTGTTTCAAGGGAGCTCCGAGACGCGAGAAAGTACGACAATCGTAGCGCCGTGGAGCGGCGCGAGCCACCGCCCCTTGCGCTATGCTTCCGTGCATGAGTGCCGTCCTTTCATCCGAGGTCGGGATTCGGCGCTTCGCACCCGAAGACGAACGCTTCGTGGCGGCGCTTTCGCGCGAGGCGTTCACGCCTTTCTCGCCGCAGTCGGAAAGCTCCACGCAGCGGATGGTGCACGCGCCGCGCAGCACGACGCTGGTCGCCACGTGCGACCGGAAGCCGGTGGGCTTCGTCGTCGTCGAGGAGCACGGGCGCGGCCTGGCGTCGATTCAGGCCATCGCCGTCGCTCCGTCCGAGCGCGCTCGAGGCGTTGGGCAGCGCCTGCTCACCGCCGCGATCCGTTTCGCGCGTGAAACCGGCGCGCGCGAGCTTCGCCTCTGCACGGCGCAAGCCAACGTCGAGGCCCTGGCCCTGTTCTTGAAGGCCGGGTTCCGCATCGTCCGGCGGATGCCGCGCTTCTACCCGCGCGGCCAAGACGCCTGCGAGCTCTCCCGTTCGATCTAGTGCGGGGTTCATGCCTAAGATGCCGGGGTGAGCGCCAGCACCTCGGAGGGAGCACGCCCGTTTCCGACTCGCCTGTTCGCGTTCGCGTTCCTCGGGTGGGCGTTCGACTTCTACGACCTCGTGCTGTTCGGCTTCATCAAGGATCGCGTCTCGCACGACCTCGGGCTCTCGCATCACCTCGAGCCCTGGCTCCTCGGGGTGGCGCTCAGCACCTCGGGCCTCGGCGGTATCGTCGGCGGTCGGCTCGCCGATCGCTTCGGCAAGCGCTCGATCCTCGCGCTCACGATCGCCGTCTATTCGCTCGGCTCGCTCGTGTGCGGGCTCGCACCCACGATCGGCGTGTTCATCGCGGGCCGCGCGCTCGTCGGACTCGGTGTCGGCGGCGAATGGGCGATTGGCCACAGCATGCTCGCGGAATCCGTGGCGCCGGGGCGGCGCGGGCGCGCGTCCTCCTGGCTCCAGGCGGGAGAGCCCGTCGGCGTCGCGCTCGCCGCCGTCGCAGGCTTCTTGATCGTCCCGCTCGTCGGCTGGCGCGTCGTGCTCGTCGGCTCGAGTGCCACGGCCATGCTCGCCTTCTTCGCGCGCCGCTCGCTTCACCTGCCGAGCGAGCCCACGGTCACGCCCGCGAGCTTCCGTAAGCTACTCACACCGGGGCTCCCGTCGCGCCTGGCTCGCGGCTGGATCCTCGGCGTGTTCAAGCTCGGCACGTACTGGAGCTGCTACACTTGGCTGCCGACGTTCCTGCTCACGCACATGCACCAGTCGACGGGGAAGAGCCTCACCTGGGTCATCACGGCACAGGTCGGGCAGTTCTCCGGCATGCTGGCGTTCGGGCGGTTCGCCGATCGCTTCGGACGGCGTATCGCGTTCGCCTGCTTCTCGTTGCTCACCGCGGCCGCACTCGCGCCGCTCGCCTTCGCCTGGCAAGAGCTCGCGGCGACGCCCGTCCTCTTCTGGACGGCGATGCTGCTGCTCGGCTTCGGCTCCGGGTGCACGGCGGGCTTCGGCGCGCTGCTCGCCGAGCTCTTCCCGACGGAGCTGCGCGGCCTCGCCATGGGCTCGACGTACAATCTCGCGCGTACCGCGCAGCTCGGCGCGCCCGTGCTCGTTGCCTGGGCGGTCGAGCACGCGGGCCTCGCCGGTGGACTGAGCGTGCCGCTCGTGCTCGCGTTGCTCACCGCTTCGTGGGTTTGGACGCTGCCGGAAACGCGCGGGATCCGGCTGCCGACGCTCGCCGACCGCGCCACCTAGGCCTTGCCTCGGCGCTCCGGCGGGAGCCTTCAGTGACCGTGGAAAACGGCCTCGATGTCGTGGCCGTCGGGGTCGAGCACGAACGCACCGTAGTAGTTCGGGTGGTAATGGGCGCGGACGCCGGGCGCGCCAAAGTCCTTCCCGCCTGCGGCGAGCGCCGCCTGGTAGAAGGCGTCGACCTCCTCCCGGCTCTTCGCGACGAACGCCACGTGCGTCGGGGTGATCGTCCGGAGGTGCTCTGGTTTCTGGAAGCTTGCCGGACCGCTTCCGAGCCAGAACTCGGGCTTGTCGCTGCCGAACCCGCAGGCCTGACCGAAGTCCATCATCGCTTTCATCCCGAGCGGCGCGAGCGCCTTCTCGTAGAACGCCTTCGAGCGCGCGTAGTCGCTCACCGTGAGCGTGATGTGATCGATGATCGCCATGTGTGTGCCTGTAGGACAAGGAGACGTACGTGCCGTCGTGGACCGTACGGGCGCCGGTCACGAGGCGAAACCGCTTCGGAGGTGCCGAGACCGGAGCGTAGAGCCTTTGGAGGCGATGACAATGGGTGCTAACGTCAAAAGCTCGCCGGCGCAGTCCGGATGCAACGACAGAGGGTCGGCGAGCGGGACGGGCGCGCGCCACGAGAGAAGGCAGGGCTGAGACGTTGCTCAAACGGCAGGAGTGGCTGGATCTCGCGAGGAAGCTCGATTGGACCTACTCCTACGTCCAGGAGCAGGATGTGTTCCCGGAGGCGATGAGCGGGCGCCCGTGGCTCGAGCACGCCGCGTGGCAAGCGTGGGACGAGCCGTACCGCACCACGTTCGCGGAGTACGTCGCGGGACAGCACGAGAAGGAGGGAGCCATCACCGCGGTGCGTGACGCCGTCGGCAAAGTCGCCGATTTCGACCGGCACGATCGCGGGTGGCTGAGCGCGTTGAAGCTCCACGGGGCAACGTTGCCGCTGGCGGAGTTCGCGGCCGTCATCGGCAACCTGCGCGCGGCCCGCTTCGGCCGTGACAGCGCCTGGCGCACGACGGCCGCCTTCGGCGCGCTCGACGAGCTTCGCCACACCCAGATCCCGCTCGCCATCCTGCACGAGCTCGTGGGCTGGGACCCGCAGTTCGACTGGACTCATCGGCTGTTCCACACGAACGAATGGGTGGCCGTCGCCGCGCGCCATTTCGTGGACGAGCTCCTGCTCGGGGCGAATCCCATCGAGTTCGCGATTGCCACGAATTTCGTGTTCGAAACGGGCTTCACGAACCTGCAATTCGTCGGTCTCTCCGCGGTCGCTCACGGCGTCGGCGACCGCATGTTCGAGAAGATGGTGCAGAGCATCCAGACCGACGAGGCGCGCCACGCGCAGATCGGCGGCCCCGTGCTGCGCACACTCGTCGAGCACGACAAGGAGTACGCCCAGTACCTGGTCGACAAATGGTTCTGGAGGTCGTGGCTCTTCTTCGCGGTCGTGACGGGGTTCGCGATGGACTACCTCACGCCGCTCAAGGAGCGAAAGCAGTCGTTCCGCGAGTTCGTCGGCGAATGGATCATCGAGCAGTTCGAACGCATGATCCACGAGTACGGGCTCGCGCGCCCCTGGTACTGGGCGGAGTTCATCAAGAGCACCGGCTACTATCACCACCTGCTCTACGCGAGCGCCTACACGTACCGCGCCACCGTCTGGTTCGATCTCGTGCTGCCCGGTCCCGACGAGCGCGCCTGGCTCGCGGAGAAGTACCCGGAGTCGTGGGCCGAGATCGACCCGGTGTGGAGCCGCCTCACGGAGCGCTGGCAAGCGTCGGGACCCGGTGTGGAGTGGTACACGCACGGCGTGACGCCGGTCGGCTTTTGCTCGCTCTGCCAGCTGGTTTTGTGCGGGGGGACACCGGCCGAGAACAGCGCGCGCGTCGTCGAGCGCGACGGACGTCGCTTCATCTTCTGCAGCGAGCCGTGTGCCTGGATCTTCGAGCGTGAGCCCGAGCGCTACGCACAGCACCTCACGATCGTCGAGCGCATCCTCGCGGGCCAGGCGCCGGGCAACTTGATCGAGCTCGTGCGCGACTACTTCGGCCTGACCGAGGCGACGTGGGGCAAGGACGCGCACCGCGGCCACTATTCGTTCCTCGTCAACGCGCCCGGAGGGACCGCGGAATGACGCCCGACGAGCTCGTGCCGCTCTACGGCTTCGTGCAGGGCGATACGCTCGGGCTCCTCGTGCTCGTCCGCACGACGGACACCGTCGCAGAGCTCGCGGCGGTGCTGCAGGAGGCGGCCACGATGCGCGTCGCCCCGTCGCTCGACTTCTACGTGCGTCATCGGCGCGCGCGCCTCGACCCCGCCTTGACCATCCACGCCGCGGGACTCACGGCGCTCGACCGCGTGGAGCTCGTGCGGGAGCGGAGCCCATGACGTTCACGCGCGCGCTGCCCGATGCGGAGCTCTGGACCGGCGAAATGCGCGGCCTCGTCGTCGGCGGCCGCCGCGTGCTCTTGGTCCGAACCGAGCACGAGGTGTGCGCCTACGAGGATCGCTGCGCGCACCTCGGCGTGCAACTCAGTAGCGGCAAGCTCGAGAACGGCGTGATCACCTGCGCCGTGCACCACTACCAATACGACGCGAGCACGGGGCGCGGCATCAATCCGGAGAACGTGGCCCTGCGCGTCTTTCCCGTGTGCATCCTCGGCGCGGACATCGCCGTAGACGTGGGGAGCGGCGGATGAGCGAGCCTCGAACCGACGCGCTACCCGGCGTGGGACCCGTGCTCGAGGCGAGCGAATCCGGGCGCGCGGTCGTCGCCGCCATCGTGCACTTGAATCCGGACGCCCACGTTCAAGATCGCGGCGCGTACCTCCGCGTCTCGGTCCCCGGCCGCTGCAGGGTCACGCGCAGCGCGATCGAGACGGCGCTCGGACACGGCTTCGAGTGGCCCGGCGGGCTCGAGCTCGTGATGCCCGCGTTCCAGGGGCTGCTCTCCCTCGACGAGGAAGCGGCGGAGTGGAGGCTCGACCGCGCATGAGCAATCGGCGCACCTACTGGCACCTCGAAGGCAAGCGACGCGTCCCTTCCGCGTACGAGCTCAAGAGCTCGAAGCTCCTTTACTACCCCGGGCGTGGGTTCGAGGTGCCGACGCCGGTCAGCGAGTGGTTTGCGCGTCATCAGGCGGGGTCGGCGCTCGCGCTCGCCGGGCTCGAGCGTTTCCGCGATCCGCGCGAGACGACGTACACGAGCTACGTCGCACTCGCTCGCGACAAGGAGTCGTTCGTCGACGGCCTTCTGCGTTCCGCGGAGGAGACCGGGTACGACGCGCGCCTCGGCACGGAATGGCTCGACAGCCTCGAGCGCTGGCTGCCGATTCTGCTCTATCCGTGCCATGGCCTGCAGATGGTGACGGCTTACGTCGCGCACCTCGCGCCGGTGAGCGAGGTCGTGATCGCGCTCGCCTTCCAGCAGGCGGACGAGATCCGGCGCGTGCACCGCCTGGCGCAGCGCGTCGCGCTGTTGCGGAAGGTTCGACCGGGCTTCGGAGAGGGCGCGCGGCGCGCGTGGCAGGAAGCGCCGGAGTGGCAACCCCTGCGGCGCGTCATCGAGGAGCTCCTAGTCACTTATGATTTTGGAGAAGCGCTCGTTAGGCTGAATTTGGTGGTCAAACCTCTATTCGATGCCTTCTTCGTCGAGCGGGGGAGCCGCCTGGCGGAAGCACGCCAGGATCCGCTGCTTTGCCGGCTTTTGTTCTCGCTTCAGGAGGACTGCCGCTGGCACGCGAGCGTCACGGATGCTCTCGTACAAGCGCTGATTTCCGTCGGCGATGCAAATGACCAGGTCATCGGCACGTGGGTGCGCAGTGCCCGCCCCGACATGGTGAGCGCCCTATCCGCCCTCGAGCCCCTCTGGAACTCCAAGCTCGAACCGTACCAAGCAGTGATGGAGGCGCTCGACGCGCAGACGGCCGCGCGTCTGCGGAACCTCGGAGTCCAGTTGGACGGAGCATGATGATGACGCCCGACGCCGCGCCCGGAAGCATGCCCTCGAGAGAGGCGTGGGAGAGCGAAACGCGCTTCCGCACGATGGCCGACAACGCTCCCGTGCTCCTGTGGATGGCGGGCACCGACGGCCTCTGCAACTTCTTCAACCAGCGCTGGCTCGAGTTCACGGGCAGGACGCTCGAAGAAGAGTCCGGCAGCGGCTGGGCGAGCGGCGTGCACCCGGAAGATTTCCAGCGCTGCATGTCCACCTACCTCGAGTCCTTCGTCGCGCGCAGGCCCTTCGGCATGGAGTACCGGCTCAAGCGGCGGGACGGCGCGTACCGCTGGCTGTTCGATCAGGGCGCGCCGCGCTTCGAGCTCGACGGACGCTTCGCCGGCTTCATCGGCTCGTGCACCGACATCACCGAGCAGCGCCTCGCCCGCGACGCGCTCGGCCGCCTCACGGTCGAGCTCGAAGATCGCGTGCGCGAGCGAACCGCCATCGCCGCCGAACGCGAAGTGCTCCTGCGCGAGGTGCATCACCGCGTGAAGAACGACCTGCAGCTCATCTCGAGCTTGCTCAGCATGCAGGCGCGCCGCCTCGCCGACGCGGACTCCGTCGTCGCGCTCACGGAATGTCAGAGCCGCGTGCAGACGATCGCGCTCATTCACGAGTACATGTACCAGTCCGAAAACCTCGCCCGACTGCCGCTGTCGCGCAACATCCGGGGCCTCGCCGCCAACCTCTTGCGCGGCGTTGGGCCGGCCGATCGCGCGATCCGGCTCGAGGTCGACGTCGAGGAGGAGCTCGAGCTCCCGGTCGATCGCGCGATCCCGTGCGGGCTCATCCTCAACGAGCTCATGACCAACGCGCTGAAGCATGCCTTTCCCGAGGGCCGCACGGGGACGCTGCGCGTCGCGCTGCGGCGTGAGCTCCCCGATCGCGTCGTTTTGGGCGTGAGCGACGACGGCGTCGGCCTGCCCGAAGCGCACGACGGCGCCGGCAACGGCTCGCTCGGCTGGCGCCTCGTGAAGGCGTTCGCCGAGCAGCTCGGTGCAGAATTGCGGGTTTCCTCCGATGCGGGCACGAAGGTCGAAGTCGTGTTCCGCGCCGAGGGATAGCAGGGGAAGAAGGAACGGGTATCGGAGGCGGTAAAAGATGGCGGCGATTCTGGTAGTCGAAGACGAGAGGGTAGTCGCGAGCGACATTGCGGAGTCGCTCGCGCAGATGGGCTACGACGTGGTCGGGACGGCCGCATCCTCCAGCGAGTGCATCGAGCACGCCGAGAAGCGGCGCCCGGACCTGGTGCTGATGGACATTCGCATCGAGGGACCGCTCGACGGCATCGAGACCGCGCGCCTGTTGCGCTCGCGCTTCGACGTTCCCGTCATCTTCCTCACGGCGTTCGCCGACGAGGCGACGGTCGCGCGCGCGAAGCACACCGAAGCCCACGGCTACATCTTGAAGCCATTTCGCGCCGGCGAGCTCAAGAGCGCCGTCGAGATCGCGCTCCACAAGCACGCGATGGAGCTCGAGCTCAAGCTGCGCGAGCGCTGGTTTTCGACCACGCTGCGCGCCATCGGCGACGCCGTCATGGCGATCGACTCCGAGGGCAACGTCAAGTTCGCGAATCCCGTCGCAGAGGGGCTGCTCGGCGAGCGCACGGAGGACCTCATGGGTCGCTCCTTCCCGGAAGTGTTTCGCCCGATCGACGAGCGCACGCGCGAGCTCATCCCACTGCCGACGCCGGCGGAGGTGGCGACCGGCAAGCCGTTCGAGCTCAAGGACGGCGCGGCGCTCGTCAACGCGAACGGCGAGCTACCGATCGAGGACAGCTTCTCACCAATCATCGACGACCACGGCAAGCTGCTGGGCTCCGTCATCGTCTTTCGCGACGTGAGCGAGTCGCGCCGGTTGCGCGAGCGCGTCGCGCTCAGCGACCGCATGTCGTCGCTCGGGACGCTGGCCGCGGGGGTCGCTCACGAGATCAACAATCCGCTCACCTACGTGCTCGGCAACGCCTCGGTCGTCTATCGCGACCTCGAGCGCCTGCGGCTCGCCGTGCGCCAGCGCCGCGAATCTGCGGGCCAGCTGCTCGAGATGGTGGAGCAGACCACGCACGCGATGGCCGAAGCCCTGCTCGAGATCCAGGACGGCGCCGAGCGCATCCGCGGCATCGTGGTCGATCTGCGCTCGTTCTCGCGACCGGACGCGGCGAGCCACGCCGGTGACGTGCGTGCTGCGCTCGAGTGGGCGCTGCGCGTCACGGAGCTCGAGATCACGGCGCGCGCGCGCCTCGTCAAGAACCTGAGCGAATTGCCGCCGGTGCGCGCGAGCGGCGCGCCGCTCGGCCAGGTGTTCGTGAACTTGCTCTTGAACGCCGCGCAAGCCATCGAGGAAGGCCGAGCGCGCGACGAAGTCGTGGAAGTGACGACCGGCACGGACGGCGCGGGCTCCGTCTTCATCGACGTGAGGGACAGCGGCAGCGGGATGTCGTCCGACGTGCAGAAGCGCATCTTCGAACCCTTCTTCACGACCAAGCCGGTCGGCAAAGGAACGGGGCTCGGCCTGTCGATCTGCCACGGCATCGTCAGGGCGGCCGGCGGCAGCATCGAGGTCGAGAGCACACCCGGCGTCGGTAGCCGCTTCCGCGTGCGCCTACCGATCAGCGAAGTCGAGGCGAAATCGAGCACGACGCCGCGCAGCGAGCAGACGGCGCGCCTGCGCGGTCGCCTGCTCGTGATCGACGACGAGCCCCAGGTCGGCACGGCCATGCGCCGCGTGCTGGCGGGTCACGAGGTCGTCTCGGCGACGAGCGCCGAGGAAGCGCTGAGTAAGCTCTCCGAGGACCCCGCGTTCGACCTGATCTTCTGCGACGTGGCGATGCCCGAGCGCTCGGGGCAGGACCTCTATGAGGAGCTCGTCGCGACGCAACCCGCGCTCGCGGACCGCATCGTATTCGTGACCGGCGGTACGTTCACTCCGCAACTCACGGAGTTTTTGCAAGCGGTGCCGCGACCGTGTCTCTCGAAGCCGTTCGGCGCGGCGGAGCTCCGCGATCACGTCGAGCGCTTGCTCAAAGCCCAAGCCGAGAGCTCACGTCCTCGGCTCAGCAAGAGCCGCTGACGACTCCCGAACGACGCTTCGCTTTCCTGACGGCCGGCGGCGGGGGCCCGCAACTCAACGGAAGGTCGGCGCTCACGGTGCGCGCCGGCCGCCGCACGTCCGTCATGCAAAAACCAAAGCATTCAGCGACGTTTCTCGTGATCTGCTGCGCCGTGGCGTGCGGGGCCGAGGATCCCGGCGGTGCCGGTACGGGAGGCGGCGAAGGCGCACGCGGCGGTGCCGCTGCAGGCGGCAGCGGCAAGGCAGGAAGCAGCGGAGCGAACGCAGGCAAAGGTGGGAGTGCCGGCACGAGCGCGCCGAACGGCGGCGCGGGAACGAGCGCCGCAGGTACTGCGGGTAGCGCGGCGGCCGCGAGCGGTGGTGTCGCGGGCAGCGGCATGCTCGCGGGTGGAACTGGCTCGGGTGCGGCAGGCGCTGGCTTTGCGGGCGCGTCGAGCGGCGGCGCGGGTCGCGGTGGCGCGGGCGCGGGCGGCGGCGTGAGCGCGGGAGCGAGCAACGCCGGCGGCAGAGGCGGCGCAGGCGGCATGAGCGCGGGGATGGGCGGAAAAGCGGGCACGAGCGGTGGCGCCGGCATGGCGGGCAGCGGCGGCACGAGCAGCGGCTCGTGCGATGCGCCGCCCGATCCGAGCCCGCTCGTGGGATGGGCGTCCGTGTCGGGTGGCGGCGTGACGACGACGACCGGCGGCGGCAACGCGACGCCCACCACCGTCACGACGCTCAGCGAATTCCAGAGTGCCGT
>Ga0070682_100002571_pt1 | contig 10017 bp, 4 predicted proteins | sample KBSC63LmetaG_FD_64668 | JGI IMG/M metagenome (GOLD analysis project Ga0070682, IMG submission 64668) | Corn rhizosphere microbial communities from Kellogg Biological Station, Michigan, USA - KBS C6-3L metaG | ecosystem: Host-associated > Plants > Roots > Rhizosphere | place: USA: Michigan... | reverse complement strand
TATAGACCGGGTTCATTGGACTTATCAATTTCCTTTTATTGGTGGGTTAGGGCCTCGGTTGGTTAGGGAATTACCTCCACACGAACGAGTATTTATTAGCAGCACGGGCAGAGTTTGACTCTGGTGCATTTTCACAGAAGAGCACTCACTACTTAGCGGAGTGTGTTAGCCTCATTTCCAACTACTAGTTTTACATATAAACTTCGTGAGAAAGATTGGAGTTTCGAGGCCCCATACTGACTGAAAGAATAGTACCTTGCATTTTCTAATAGATTTTATAGAATATACTCTTTTTGACTTTCATAATGGTCTTTTCTTTCTGAATCCGAGCGGAGTATTCCTTCCTTAGAGCTCTTTCCTGGGCGACCTGGCTTGCTTGTAAATATATAGTGGGTAATTTTGGCATAGTCGATCAGTTCATTACTAGATTCTCCAACTTAGGGAATACTTTCTTCTTTTCCTACTCTTACCTGCCGGGGAATTGACTTAACTTAAATGAGTGAATTTACTACAATACAAGACAAAAGAAGCAAGACCTTACAATAGCAATTCAACGTAGAAAAATAGATTTTATTTTCTCACTTAAAATTCCTTCATAAGAAACTCATCTCTATACTCCTTGCCCTACTACTCTTCTCATATATAGGTGGTTTTTTATACCTCTATTGCCATTTCTTCATATTCGAATTTATCCCCACTGTCCAGCCCTATCTCAGTTTAAACTCCAATATGCTTCCCTAGTTCCTAAGCATAGACATTACTAAAGAAAGTCATCTATCTCATAGTTCCACTTTGATACCTATCCGTTTTTCAAACCCTATAGCAGGTAGCTCAGACTAGTACCATCTTTCTTGACGTTGCATTTCCAAACTCAAAACATACGATAGTAGATCTTAGTCCGGCAGCAAAAACGACTAGCGTCGCTTCAACAACAGATATAGAAGAAGAAAGAACTCATAGAGAGATATTATAAGCTACTTTACCTCCTTACCTGCTTGCTTAGCAGGATGCGTATATACCAGACCTAAGTTACCTACTTTCCTCTCCTCTACTATGAAAAGAAAGAAAGCCTACTACTCTTGTGTTGACTACAGAAAAGAAAGAACTCATATCGTTAAGCGAGAGTGACTTTCGCTTACGGGAAGCAGCACAGGCGAAGTACTCTCGTGAATAGAAATAAAACCGCTAGTTCAAAGCAGTTCAAGCCAAAAAGAATAACCTCTTTCGGCGGGACTCAGTTCCAAGCACGGTGGACTGCGGGATGCTTACTCTCATCTCTCTTTCAGGATTGATTCCTGCTCACGATAGCTTGCTTGGCTACTTTACTATACCTCTGAATCCTTCTCTACCCAACTGACATATCTCTATTCTCCGCGGCATCACTCAGTCTCTGATTGTCTTAAGGGCAGAGCTCACTCTCCCAACTATCCGGACAGGTATCTCATTGATCTTTCATTTTCTTGATCTTCTATTAAATGATGAACTTGCTAATGCAACTTATTCTACTAAATGCTAGAAGCAAACCAACATGCTAGAGACAAAGCTAACAACTACTATTCGAGAAAAGGAAGAAATAAAGAAATAAAACAACAACAGGTCTTTGCAATACATCAGTATTCTTCTACAACAAGAAGAAGAGGCAATACATAAGTATTATTCATAAACAAGAAGAAGAGGCAATACATAAGTATTATTCATAAAGGCAATATCTCTACACACCACACCTGAAAAGAAAATACTGAACAATACAATACTTATGCTCACTACACTCTTGATCAGGAAGTACCAGCTCCTCATAAGTGAGACAACAGAACAGAAGTAGAAGCTACCGGATTCACGCCCGCTAAGAAAACCTCTTCTTCTTTAGATCCTGAAAAAACGAAAATAAGTAAGAAGGAGCAGTAGTAGGAAGACTTAAGTGACTTCGTTCATTTACGTTGAGATAGACGAGTAACTACTTTTTTCTATTTTTCAGGATCTACGGTCACCGCGGAGGGCAGCCTTCACGATGAGCGATTGCTGTTCTTCCAGCAGCGCCCTCTTCCGCATTTCAAGAATGCGGATTTGCCTCCGAACATCCTGTGTATGATTGTGTATCCAAAGTTGTGCATTGGGCATCCAAAGTTGTGGATCGACGGAATAGAGAAACAGGGGGTCCTGAAGGAAATCTAAACTTTCTTTGCAGTAATGCAAGCTTATCGTTTTCTAGAGCCTGCTGTTCCTGAGGTATTATGGCGAGTCTTGCTGCGATATCCATCGCTTTGACTCGGCACTTGTCCCGCAAAATGGAGAGTGCGCCGAAGCTTCTATTTATAGGCGAGCCTATTCTTTAGCGGAAGAATTTCTTATTAGAAGTCCTTTTTTTAATAGACTGTAACATAGATAATTTGCCCGGCACCCAGCAAGAGGATGCGCCGCAACGGCTTGATAGCTATCAAGAAATCCTGCCTGTTCAGAGTAAGAAAACGGATGCGCTTTAGCTTTCGCGCTAGAAAGAGATAATGAATGCGAGCAAGTGAGTAACGTAGATTCTACACGTTATACGTTACTCATTTGTGTAGAACATAAGAGAGCCCTCCATTAGTGCAAAAAAGAATGAATCCCTTGATAAGGCCCCCGGGTATCGACACGCGGCTTAATCCCGATCACATCCTGAGGCAATAATAGAGCGAATAATGAAAAGAGTACTCCACCACGAGCAGCGAAAGCACGCTCAGCCAATCCTCACTCGACGGCTCCGTCCTTGCTTAAGGAAAAAGCCGAACCACTCGCAGATGGATCTTTTTTTTTCTACCTTTACTGCTCACTCTGTCAGTCCACTAACACCAAACATATTCACGTCATGAAAGAATAGATTCCAGATAAAAAGTATACTAGCACATATTCACGTCATTAAAGATTAGATTCCAGATTTTGGGTATAAAGTATACTCTCACAGATTCATCCTTGAGTGCGTGAAGATAGGGCAAGGTAATGCGGAGAATGCCACGACTCTTATATGTTTCAAATCGGGATGGCATGTGTCATTTCTTATAAGGGTCAGGGGCGTAGCGAGAGAGAGAGATAGCTAACCTAGCCATTGGCGGAGAGAGGGAGGCAACTGAAGCTTTTAGAGTCGGGTTTAGGTCTTCTTTTTGCTTGCCAGAATCCATCAACAGGGGCTCCACAGGGAGGTATTTATTCCATAAAGTTATCAAGTTATAGTGGAATTACCAACCGGACTGGCTTTCTCCAAGAGAGGGTTTTGTCTTTTCCGCTTCCTCGCGCAAAGAAAAAAAAAAGAATCTCTTCTACGGCTACGGCTCCACCCACGAATCTAGGTACTGAGAGACCTCACAGCTAACCTCATTCCTCGCTTCATAAGCACATTGTTTAATTACCCTTGATTGTGTCCTCTGGCATCCAGATCAACGAAAATGCTCATCTTGTGGCTCTATTCTCCTGTTCTCCGTTTGAATACTACCGGGTAAGGTGGCTCGGTGAGAACATAACTAGCCCTCCCGTCAGCAAAGTGAAACCCCCTCCTCTAGGCTTGTTACAGTGGTGGGTGATGCACGTCGAGACCCAATGAATTGGACTTGATCATCACCATCTGCGCCCGCATCTTTGCTTGCACCGTCCGACTGTGATTTCTCTGGAGTGTCAAAGATGAGATTAAAGCTTGGCATTTAAGACTGTTATGCATGGAACTTTGTGGCTGCCTTTTTATTTTAGTATTACGCGGTGCCTTCTTTCCAAGGTATGGCGTATCTTCGCTATTAGGGATTGCAGTCTTATCAGAGGGGTTCTCGGCGTGCCATGCGTGTTATCAGTTTCTGACTGGGGTGCCACTGGTGGGGTTAGGATTCGGGGAGATCTTAGAGGTGGTGAAACTGCTCAGAGAAACCCTGGTTCATACCTTTAGTGGGTTCAGACTGGAATTTACGTCCAGGGACGGGGGAGGAGCGCCACTAAGCAGACTCCTGCTCCAAGTGCTGGGTCTACTTGTTGCTTTGAACGAAGAAAAGGGGCAATTGAACATTGGAATTCCCCTTCGACGTTGGGGAAACCGGCTCACAGTAGCTCTGGGTCGGTTACAGAAAGAAGGGCTGGAATTCAATCTGACCAACGGCGCTTCGATTACTAAGGGTAAGGGAGCGCATCAGGCTCTACTTATTCTACGCCTTACAGGCTGACCCGAAAGAGGATAAGATAAATTTTTGGTTCTTCCAACATCTGGTAAGGAGAAGAGCTTTGGGTTTCCTAAGGGGAGCCCCACCAAGCGGGTTGAAAAGCCTCCACTCGAGTTTAATTAAAACCCTAGTCAAAGAGATACCCGAACTTATGGGGGAAGTGAGGCAGAAGCAGGAATCTTGTCCTTTCTTTAGCTCGCTGGTGTGAGCTGAGCTTGGCTATCCGAGCCGAGGAAAGATGTCAACCAATGGACAACGTACGTAGTAAAGATCGTGTATTTACAACGGAATAGTATACAAAGGAATTCTTCGAACACATATAGGTTACCAGGATACCTAACAAACTTCTCAAAAACCCAAACAGGAAGAACCATTACCCTTACTAGTACCAAGGCTAGAGATCCGGATTTGAACCAAGGAATGGAATCAAATGCAACAAGAAAAAGGTATGAATGAACCGTTAGAAACAAGCTAAGATATCTGGATTGCCAATCAAAGGAAGTAAGAAACTATTCTCTTCTCTTTTCTTTTCAGGTTCTAGTATACGCCTACATAAAGAGAAACCTTAACCTTGCTTGCTTGTCTTGTAACTGGAAACCATAGACCCGGAAACCGTATCAAACCATATCAAATAACAGGAAGAAGCAGGAATGGAAACATAAACCGTCAGAACCACGGAAAGAGATCCTGATTCCCAATCTTCGGCTGTAAGAAACAGAAGGATGATTCAGTATACTAGACTAGCACATCTCGATACCCCTTTCCTTTAGCCAAGAAAAATAGACACGATGTCGTTTTATTTTTTCGCATTGGAAAAGACTATCCATAACCTATGTCCCTAACCGGATTCTGTGTCAGAAAGCGTGAATCTTTATTGCATTCCATGCTCTGCCTTCGCCCGAGCGGTCTCCAGGGAAGGAAGCCAATAATGGGTGTGTCAGGGTGGAATAAAGAAATAGGAAAGAAAAGCCTATCAGTAAAGAGAGAACCCTTACCAAGAAACGGCTTCCACCAAGGTAATGAATACTACCTCTCAAGCAAGGGAAACCTATGAAGACAGAAAAGAGAACCCTAAAGGTTAGAGCCAAGGCAAGAAAGAATGCTAAACCTAAGAACCTGTCCTTTAAAGGTTATACGAAGACAGAAAACTTACCCAGACCAGAAAACACATTCCTTAGAACCATAGGTCTATTCAACGAACTAGTCCGGAGCCGGGCATAGTAAAATACTTATTACTAGCCTCCTCTGGGCCTCGCTTACACCCTATCCGCATAAACCCACGGAACCTTTTTCATGTGTGCCTAACCAACTGGTTCACGTTTTCAAGTAGTATTTCTCGGTTATGAATCACGAGTCTCAACTCGGAGTTGCTCTTTCTTTTACCCGGATATTGCAATGGACGAAGTAGACAGTCAGGTATTTGGATGCTACCGTTCGAGATTGTGAAGTCGTCTGGTCCACTTAGCTTCTGCACGATCTAGAGTTTCCAATACTACTTACTTTTACTTTTACTTTACTAGAAACGAGAGAGCAATACGAACGAAGACCAATCCATAGGCCCTACTGCGCATTCTCCTAGCTAGAAAACTGTTCTATCGAGACTGCCCACCTCATATTTGCGAGCGAGGGATGAAGCAGTAGTACGGACTAGAGGCGACCGTTACAGCCACCTTCACTGCAACTTCTAATCAATATAGATCGTAATGAAAAGCAAGGGTATGTGTTTGATTCGCCCCATGGTGGCAGCTTTCCATGAATTGACGTAGAAGCAACCATCCGAGTACGGGAAACCCTGAGTTTACTTTACTTTACGATACTTTACGAAACGAAGGAAAATAGCAATGGAATGGAATAATGCTATCCGTACGCTATTGATATTCCTAGCGCTATCCCTTTTCTTTGCAAAGAAGCCCCTTCCCTTAATAAATTGAAAACATCATAAGGCTTTACTCAAAAAAGTCAGATTTGGCTCGGGTGCATCAAAACTTGCAACCCTCAGAGTATCCTGATATTGATGAGGTGGCCTTTTCCTTTGCCCTTTTTCTTTCGCCCTTTAACCCGGAAGAAGAACGAAGAGGATCTTGTCCAAAAGATGATGTCGGATATTTTATTTAAGTGATGCCAAAAAGCGCTAGCTTCTAGTCTAAGTCTGAAAAAAAAGGAAGGGAGAATGAAAATTAGATGGAATCATCGCTTTCATAAAAAGTAAATCCAAAGAAATAATATTGAAATTATCCTTTGCCTTCCTTGCCGGGATCAATCAGCAGGCTAATGCAATCAGAGGTGGGTGGGAGTGAAGTAGGTTTCGCGAGCATACACCCATATACTAAATATGTGGTGAGCATCCAATTCGTTGAGAATCGAGATGGTAGGTAGGGCATTGTGCTCAGTGAGTGAGGCATGCTCTTGCCTTCTTTTAGTGCTTCTTTAGTTACCCTACGCACACCATTGAGTTCACGTGATCTTTGTGCGTGCCCAAAAAGTTCTAACTAAAGAACTTTAAACCGAAAGCAGACCGAATAAGTAGTTGTTGAAGTAGCTCTTTTGTCAAGTAGTAGCTCTTTGACCCAAGCCTCCTAATATAATAGCTTTTCGCTTTATCTTTAAAGAGGAGAGGTTAGAGGAGGGGAATCAAAAGAATGGAGTCAGATCCACCTTCATACATAAGTAGAAGTGCTAGTCTAGGCATGTTCCTTTCAAAGAGGATCGATCAGTGTAAGTCCCTATAATCTTTATTTTTATAGGCTAGCTTCAATACGTCTGGGCCAAGGGCTTTCAAATCCAATATCCCTTCCTCGCTCCGCCCCTCATCCACAAAGCTTACGAAAAGAAGGAATTCCAGATAAGGGAGCCACTTCGTGTGTATACGTGGAACTACCAAGTCTGAATTGGGCAAATAGACGACATCAAAAGTCTAAAAAGAATCTCAGAGGAGGACCGAAGAGAGTAAGTGATCTTTTTCCCTAAGCTATAAAACAGGAGTAGTCAATCCACTTGGGATACTTTCCCGCTGTGCGCCTCTTCTTTCTTCCATTGTTTCATTTTATCCCGCTCACTGCCCTATGGACCGCATTCATCGATATTGGAATGAATTCATAAAAAATGATAACTAGGGCGTAGCGTAGCATAAAAGAGAATGAATAGTAGCCTACTTAAAGCAAGCTTTCATAGGCCATGTTACTCTTTACTCGGCTGTTCGTTCAAGAAAATCAAATCAAGTACAAGTAGTAGTGCCAACAGTCTCATGCAAATAAATCGTTCATCCTTGGAGGGTGTTTTTACTTGTAAAGAAAGTTTTTATCAAATCAAAGGTGCGATTCTCTCCTCTTACAATAGCCTGTGAGAATGCCAGTGCCCAACTATTCTGTCTCGATCTTAAGCTTAAGTAAGAATGATAAGTCTTCGAGGCAATAAAAGCATAAATCGCCATCACCAGTCATTAAGTAAGGGTCGATGAAATTGGGGGGCTTTCGTTGAAGATCTCAGTTCTTTCGCGCATATGGAGTCAGTCCATCCCGAGCATCACAAGCTTCCTGAACCTTTTCCTTCACACAGTGATGAGGTAGTCGAATTCCTATATGTCGATAACTTGTGTAAAAGCTCTTGTAGAAGTAAGAGTCCCTCTGAGATCTTTCGTTAGCCCGAACGAACACTCTTCCTCTGAGATAGAATCAAATAAGTGACAAATGAATGGTAACACATGGTACCTATCCGTGGTCGGGAAATGCTTTGTGCCCTGTGTCCTTGCTTTGCTCTACCGAAGGATGACGCAAGGTTTTTCTAACAACAGTGTTCGGTTACCATATCTTTGAATGACAAAATGCCCGGTCCTCCAATCGTTAGAAAGAACCTTCCTTCTTATATTATATCTACTAGAAGATCTATGCGCCGGTATTTAGTAGTTCAATGAAATAGAAGGTCTCGATAAGTTCGAAAGTCGATAGAAAATCCGTCTTTAGTCTATAGATAATCCATCTGTCATCAGAAAGGATTTGATGGCTTACTTCTTGAGTATGACACTCTTCTCAATCCTCTCCTGGCACAACTACCTTCGAGTCCGTGCCTTTCTATTAGCAGGATTGGATTATGCGACCGCACCCTTTGCTCTCAAGCCTTTCAGGTTCAGTTTCAGTCTAGAGGCTAGGAGTGAGGCTCTTTTCCTACAGTTTCCGGGAATAACTACCTTTCCGATCCGATATTATAAGTGTAGGATTGGCAAAGTATTCGGTGCACTAGATCCTAAGGCCGCAGGCTTAACTCAACGATTTCCGCTCTTAAGGGAGAGAAGCATATAGGAAGGCCTGGCCAGAAAGTTCCGGGAGTATAGGTCAAGCAGGGAGAGACCGATGAGTCAAAAGAGTACCCAGGCTATGATTCTCAAACTCTTACTACTAACACTAGGGTTGGGTTGTCAAGTACTCGGCTTCCTTTACCTGTCTATCCCTACCTTTCCTTTCGAACAACGGAACAGCGTCACACCTTACGGAAATGGATTTCGCTTCTTCTTTTCCTTGTGCAAGCGGGCAAGGCCCAAAATCCATTCTATGCAAAAGCAGCTACCCCCTGGGAACACCTTTAGACAGACAGAAACCGAAGCACTATGATTGTCATGAGAAGGTGGTGTGCTTTTACCTATTGAAAAGAAGAAAGTGTTCTTGAGTCGAAGAAGCAGGTTCAATCTCACTCGGATTGCCACCAAAACCTGTATAAACAGCTTCAACGAGAACAGCGAGCGCCTCCTGCTCAACATAAAGTGGCCTACGAAGACAAGTGTGAGGAAATGCTTACACTGAAGCTTCCACTCCCATATGGGCAAGAAGAGCTCCTTCTCTTTTTGCCAAAGCAAAGAAGAGCCATTGTCTCCCGTACTCGTTGATTGGAAATCAAAGAAAAGAAGAATGTTCAACTGAAAACAGAAGCAAACCAAACAGGAGTAAGTGGAAGAGTTTGAAGTTCTTTCTTTTTATAATAGATCTATGCTGTAGTTCCGTAGCAGTGAATATCCTCCGCAAAGGAAATATTCGTATTCGTATTTTAGTAGAGGAGGTTCCGCCTTGCCTCAACCTTAGCGTATCTCGGCTATGTCCCAATCGTGAAAACTCTCGATTTGAATGCACTTTTACAAGCAACAAGAGTGCAATTGGCAACTGCCTCATATCGTTCATCTAATGATGTGGTATACAACTATAAAAAAAATAAAATCTTTACATTGATCATATCCATGGCATGGGTCGTATCAGAACGAACAAGGAAAAGATTCATTAGCAAAAGCACCCGAAGCTTTGAAGCAGATGGATCAACATAACCACAATTGACCCTGTTTTCCACCTACTAGCAGCAGGAGTATTCATTTTGTTCTGGAACACTTCCCAAATCGATATACGAAGAAGGGCAATCTCAGTATTTAAGTAAGAGATTTTTTATACGTATGCTAATCCATGCATCTGGAATGATACTTGCATAGGAAAGAAAGGAGTGTGTTTAGCGAGTAATAGGAGAAAGGAGTGTGTATGGCTAGGTAATAGAGAACAATAAAGGAATCAACACCTGCGTATCGTTCCATTCACTAGTACTGTACAACTACTACTAGCTTGTAACACTCACTAGCAAAAGTCATTCTATTCATCGATACAGACTACTAGGGCTGAATACATACGTTACTCTCATAGTTTCACAAGGTTTAGAGAACTACTAGTTCTGTTTCATTCTACTAGTCGTTCCAATAGCACGGAATTCCCATCTCTTGTACCGGGACCAGTAAGACCTATTCCTTCTCTTTCTGTCTAGCTTGAGGAATCATGGTGGACTTTTCTTTCTGTTTAGCTTTACTTATCAAAGACTTCTC
>Ga0070682_100002570_pt1 | contig 10017 bp, 10 predicted proteins | sample KBSC63LmetaG_FD_64668 | JGI IMG/M metagenome (GOLD analysis project Ga0070682, IMG submission 64668) | Corn rhizosphere microbial communities from Kellogg Biological Station, Michigan, USA - KBS C6-3L metaG | ecosystem: Host-associated > Plants > Roots > Rhizosphere | place: USA: Michigan... | reverse complement strand
AGAAGCTGCCGGCGATTGGGTCGAAGATTTTCCTGGCGTTCGAGTTGGAGAAGGCGCACTTCTTCGATGCTATTAGCGGGGAGCGGATCGGCTAACAGCTCTTAACTGCAAAGAACGGGATGCGAGCCGTCAGAGGCACAGAGATTAGTTGTCAGTGCACTACGCCCTGACGTCTCTAACCGTGATTTCCGGTGCCGCCCGTCGAGGAAGGATGCTCCAGTGGAGAGCGTCTGGCTTCTCTCTTCTGGGTGAGCAATTTCAAGAATCTCAAAGTCTGGCGGAAGGCACACGCGCTGGCACTCAACGTTCATAGCGCGGTTGCCGGAATTCGCGGATCAAACCACGTGGGGCTGCGAAGCCATCTGATACGCGCCTCAATGTCCATCCCGACAAATATCGTCGAGGGCACAGGCCAAAAGAGTAAACGTGAGTTCGGTCGATTTGTTCGGTTCGCGCTCAACTCCACGTCGGAACTGGAGTACCACCTACTTGTTGCGCGCGATACTCAGGCAATGACGCACGGCGATTTTGATCGCCTTTCAATCCAAACGATTGAAGTGCGTAAGATGCTTCACGGTCTGCTGCGCTACCTTGAAATAGATCTACCATGAACGGAGCGACGGAACGTCGGAATGTCGTCAACTAAAAACTGACTGCTGTGCCTCTGAAAGCTCGCATCCCGTGCAGTTAGGTTTTTTTCTTTTCGTACGTCCCCATCAACTCCGCCTGGGCGAGGATGTGCCCCTCCATCGCTTTCTCCAGCTCCGCCTTGGTCGGCTTTTTCAAATTCACCGTGTCGTCCAAAGCATAGAGCTTGAAGAAGTACCGGTGCCTGCCGATTGGCGGACATGGGCCACCGTACGTCTGCTTTCCCCAATCGTTCGTTCCCTGCATCGCGCCATGGGGAAGCAACCCGCTCCGCGCCGCGTTCTCGGCGATGCGCGTCGTGCTGTCGGAGATGTTGTACACGACCCAGTGCACGTACACGCGCTGGGGCTTGGCGGGATCGGGGGCGTCCGGGTCATCGACGATGAGCGCCAGGCTGCGCGTGCCATCCGGCGTGCCCGACCACTCCAGCTGCGGAGAAATGTCCTCGCCTTCGCACGTGAATTTTGACGGAATGGCCCCATTCGGTGCGAATGCGGTTGATGATAGTTTGAAAGGCATCTCGCGCTGACCCTCAGGTTTGTGATGTGGGAGTTCGAGTTAGCTGCACCATTCGCGCCTTCGTGACGCTTTCCCCTCCATAACAGGTTGTGCGCTTTCTGAGCGAGGCGCGCTGGCTCTCAAAAGCCACTTCCTTCGCCTGCCAAAAAACAACCTTCGCCTAATATCGCGTTCCTGGAGGCGTGACAGGAGTGTCCTTGATACATGGAAGCGCGAACGACGAATGCGTCGATCCAGACACGACAACGGAGGAACAATGACGGCACAACATCTCAAGCCCCTCGCGGCCTTTATTCTGGCAAGTGCGATTGCGGCGTGCTCCAGCGACGTTACGGGCGCTAACCTGCAGCCCGTAAAGCTTTCGTTTACGAGCAACGTCTCAACTGTGCCAGCATCTTCTAACTCGGCTTTGAAGTCCGACCTCGCCGTTGGACCGGCGGGCGATCTCGTGCTGACAAAGATCCAGGTGGTGCTCGACAAGATCGAGCTCAATGAGTCGGAGACCACGAGCTGCATCGCCGAGATCGAAGCGAGCGACGACGATTCGGGCGAGCACGGCGAAGCCGGAATGGAGTGCGAAGATGTGTCGCGCAATCCGGTGCTGGTCGATATCCCGCTCGATGCGACGCTGGCGACGGCGATCAACGTCCCGCTCGCGCCGGGCACCTATTCCAAGCTCGAAGCGAAGCTCGAGCCCGCACGCGACGGCGCGACCGCGTTCAATTCGGCTAATCCAACGCTGGTTGGCAAGAGCGTAAGGGTCGAAGGGACATTCAAGGGAACGCCATTCGTGTTCACCTCAGCGGTGCGCAGCGGATTGGAGATGGAGTTCAATCCGCCGCTCGTCATCGACGCGACGACCACCAACGCCACCGTCAGCATCGATGTGGCAAAATGGTTCCAGGACAGCTCAGGCGCGGTTATCGATCCGGGCACTGCGACCGCTGGAAGCGACGCGCTCTCAAGGATCGAGGATAACATCCGACGCTCGTTCCATGCTTTCGAGGATGACGACGAGTCGGGGATCGACGATCACGGCGGACATGAGGGACACGACTAGTCTTCCGATGTTCGGCATAGAAGAAAACGGGGGTCGTCCTTAGACGGCCCCCGTTTTCTTGTGAATGTGACGGTGTTCTGACGCACCGCCGTTATCAATTCCGGACTTCGAATAATGGCGCCCGGGATTCGAATCGACTCCGGCGCCGCACCCACGTCTCGGGGAGTCAGATGAAGAACACGAGTCCCAGTGCCCTACTCATGCTCGCGCTGGCGATCGCCTTTCTCTCTACGGCAAGCTGTACCCGTGCCGGCGCCACAAAAGCACATGTGCGGGCAATGAAGCCTGCGCCCACATCAGCGCAGCCAGGGTCGGCGTCTCGCCAGCATTCCGATACCGAGAGCGTAACTCCGAGAGTGTGGGAGCTGACGGCCTAGGCGCGATCTCTTGGTGCGCGAAAAAATGTCTCCGTCCACTCCATCAAGTGCTCGGACAGATTGCCCTGCGATCCCGCGTTTGTGGAGGCAGTAGGCATCCCCAGCCGTGTGCGGGCAACGAGAGCTCGCAGCTCGATCTCGATCTCCACGAGTGAGCTTTGCTTGCGCTCCGTTTCCACATGCTCGCGGAGTGCCCTCCGCAGGAGAGCGAATGATGTGAGTGTGTGGCCGGTGGCGCGGCGAAGCGACCTTTCAGCTTCGGCGGGCAGTTGGATGGGAGAATCGTGGTGCTGGTCTGGTTCCGTCATTTGGCGCCGTCCTGCGTAAGGAGGCGTCGCCAGAAGCGCCAGATTCAATGGTACTCACGCGTGGGCACCGCCTGCGATCTGGTGTTGTATCGCAGGTCCCAAACACGCGCGCAGAGGTATTCGCTACGCGTTCCTATAGTACTCCACTATCGCCCATTTTACGATCTGCTCCATCAGCAGATTCGCATTCGCAACGGCGAACTCGTCCCCCAGGGCATGATTTCTGAGAGCGCTCTCCTTCGCGGAGGCCTTGATGGTGAGGATCATCTGCACGGGCCCAACCCCCGAATCCCTCAGGAAGGCAACGCAAGGATTCAGGCAGGCACGGAGCTCGTCCATCGTTTCCAGGCTCTCTTTGACGGCGTCGTGCAGAGCCGTTCCGAACTGGCGGGAAGCTTCGCTTGGCAACGGGTACGGCAGGGTTTGCTTTTGTGGCTGTTTCGCTGGCTGCATCACCGGCTTGTCGCTCCTCGAACCTTGCAGGATGGCGTCGCCAGGAGCGCCTACACCTCCCGAATCTTCCGGAGGGAAAACACGGGCTGGTGACTTAAGTCCCGTGAAGGCCGGAGGCCTATTTGAAACGTACGTTGGCAGACGTTCCGTGGCAACCCGTCCTTCTAGATTTGAATGCTCAGGAGATGAAATGAGAATCAGTCCACTCGCCGGCAAGCCAGCGCCCGAATCGATACTCGCGAACATTCCGCGTCTTGTGACGTCGTATTACGCGCTCGAGCCCGACGTGTCGGTCGCGGCGCAAAAGGTCTCGTTCGGTACTTCCGGACACCGCGGGACTTCTTCCGACGGCTCGTTCAACGAGGAGCACATCCTCGCGATCACCCAGGCGATCTGTCTCTACCGCCAACAAAAGGGAATCGACGGGCCGCTCTTCATCGGCATCGACACCCACGCTCTCTCCGAGCCCGCGTTCGATTCGGCGCTCGAGGTTCTCGCGGCGAACGGAGTGGAGGTGATGATCGACGATCAGGATTCATTCACGCCAACGCCGGTCGTGTCTCACGCAATTCTCACCTACAATCGTGGCAGGAAGACCGGGCTCGCCGACGGGGTTGTCATCACGCCATCGCACAATCCGCCCGAGGACGGAGGATTCAAGTACAACCCGCCCAACGGCGGACCCGCCGATGCGGACATCACGACGTGGGTCCAGAACAAGGCGAATGAATTTCTCGCCGACGGTCTGAAGTCGGTGCGAAGAATCTCATTCTCCAAAGCCAAGGCTGCCGCGACCACGCATCGCCACAATTATATGGGTGCCTACATCGGCGATCTCGGTGCCGTCATCGACTTCGACGCGATTCGCGCGGCCCGACTCACACTCGGCGTGGACCCACTCGGCGGCGCGGGCGTCCATTACTGGGCCAGAATCGCCGACCGATACAAGATTCCGCTGACGGTCGTGAGCGAAGTAGTGGACGCGACGTTCCGGTTCATGACCGTCGACTGGGATGGGAAGATCCGGATGGACTGCTCGTCGCCGTACGCGATGACGCGGTTGATTGCCCTCAAGGATCGATTCGACGTGGCGTGGGCGTGCGACACCGATCACGATCGTCACGGCATCGTCGCCAAGAGCACCGGACTTCTAAACCCGAATCACTACCTCGCGGTATCGATCGACTACCTGTTCACGCATCGTCCGGACTGGCCGAGCACAGCGGGAGTGGGGAAGACCGTGGTCAGCAGCAGCATGATCGACCGCGTGGCCGCGCGCCTCAAGCGCCGCCTCAACGAAGTTCCCGTCGGCTTCAAGTGGTTCGTCGATGGGCTCGTCAACAGCTCCATCGGTTTCAGCGGCGAAGAGAGCGCGGGTGCGTCGTTTCTCCGGCGCGATGGAAAAGTGTGGACGACGGACAAGGACGGAATCATCATGGGCCTGCTCGCGGCGGAGATGACCGCGGTCACCGGCAAGGATCCCGGCGAGCTTTACAAGGATCTCACCCGCGCATTTGGGGATCCCGTTTACGAGCGCATCGATGCGCCCGCTACGGTCGAGCAGAAGAAGGTACTGGCCAAACTGTCGCCGAAAGATGTCGACATCTCGGAGCTCGCCGGCGAGAAAATCACCAGCATGTTGACGACTGCGCCGGGCACCACGAACCCACTTGGCGGATTGAAGGTAGTGGCCGAGAATGGGTGGTTTGCCGCGCGACCGTCGGGGACGGAAGATATTTACAAGTTGTATGCGGAAAGCTTCAGGGGCGCGAGCCACCTGAAGAAAATCCAGGCTGAGGGGCAGGAGATCATCGCGCGCGCATTCAAATCGGCGGCGCCGTCACCCTGACGCAGGCGTCACTGTGAATGAAGGGTCACTCTGACGTAGGGCTACGCTCCGCTCGACGAGTTTCCGGCGCGCCAGGCTCGCGGTGCAATGGCAGCGCGATCGCGAATACCGTCTTTCCCGCCTCCGTGTATTCGGCCCATGCGCGTCCGCCCTGGGATTCCGCGGTTTCACGAACGATGCTGAGGCCAAGGCCAGTGCCTTCAGCTTTGGAAGTGCCTTCGTGCGCGCGGTAGAACCGCTCGAAGAGCTGATCGCGCTTGTCAGCTGGAACGCCGATGCCGTTGTCGCAGACGCGCACTACGATCTCTCGCTCGCCCGACTCGGTCTCCTCGATAACGCCGCTGATCTCGACTGTTCGCTTGCTCTTCGCCGGATCGGCGTACTTGATGGCGTTCGACAGATAGTTCTTGATGCAGAGCTCGATGACGGCGGCGCTTACTTCGACCTCGGGCATGTTGGGATTTATCCTGATGTCGATATTTGCGGATTGCGCCGCTTCGCGCACCTGCCGGGAGGCTTCTCTCACCGCCTCGGCGAGCATGACGTGGCGATGGTGGCGGACATCGTCAGTTTCCGTCCGCGACAGGGCGAGCACGTTGTCAACGGTGTTCCGCATCTCGCGCGCGTTTCTGCCGATGATCTCCACCAGTTCCACACGCTTCGGCGTCGCGATGTCGGGCATTTCGTGGAGGACACTGCTGGCGCCGAGCACCGCGCCTATTCGATTCTTGATCTCGTGCGAGATGACACGGTTGACGCCACGAAGCCTCTCCTCGCGCTCTGAAACGTTCTTGTCGGCGAGCAGGAGAAAGTGTCCCATGGTCGACTGCTGGATGATCGTCACGGCGCGGTACAGTCGGAATCCGCACGCCATCAGCTCCCCATTCTCGCACGGCTCCTGGATTTCGTCGACGACGCGCGCGAAGAAGGTGAAGAGAATTCCGCCGAGGAATTCGTATTCCTTGAGGATCTCGTAGGCGTCGAACCCCTGTTTGTGACGGAGCGTGCCCAGCTCCATCGCTTTGGCGACGACGGGCATATCGACGCCGATCTCCGCCGCCGGATTCTGCACGTAGTCGGCAACGCCCTCGATGAGGAGCGGAACGTGATCGAGCAGCTCCTCGGTTGGGAAAATACTGTTCTGATCGAGCGTGATTCGATTGGCGATCCGTCCAAGCCACTGCGTCGTGAGCTCGCGCTTCGATTCCCGCAGCTTGGTGGCGAGCACGCCCGCCATCGGGCACTCGTCGTCCAGTCCCGGAGTCATGGTTGGTTGTTCAGGCTCACAACTATTTCTTCGTCTTCTTGTAGGTACCGATCAACTCGCCACTGCCGACGACGTGGCCCTTCATCGCCGCTTCGACATCGGCTTTCTTCGGCTTGTTGAGCGTGAGCACCGTGTCGAGCGCGGACGCCTTGAAGAAGTAGCGGTGCGTTCCGATGGGAGGGCACGGGCCCATGTAGCCAACGGCGTTTCGCTCATTCAGTCCCTGTGCGGCTCCTGCCGGGAATCCGGACTTCGACGCATTCTCGGCGATCATCGAGGTACTTGGCGGAATGTTGTAGGCAACCCAGTGTGAGACGACGCGGGTCGGCTTGGCCGGATCGGGTGCGTCGGGATCTTCGACGATCAGAACGACGCTCCTGGTGCCGGCCGGAACGCCACCCAGCTCGAGCGGCGGTGAAATGCCGGCTCCTTCGCATGTGTACTTGACCGGAATCGAGCCATTGGGGCTGAAGGCGGTCGATGTCACAGTGAGCTGAGCCGGTGACGCCGTATCGGCGACGATGTTGCCTCTCGGTGGTCCGACATTGCTGATGACCTCAGCGGTGTCGGTTTTGGCGGGCTCGGTCTTGGCGCAGGCGGTCAGGGATAGCGCGAGCGAGGCGATTGCGAGCGGTCGATGGGATTTCATTGGCGGTCCGAGTTATGGGCGTTATCGCGGGGCTGGCGGGAATTCTATGCGACAATCGTTCCTTCACAGAAGACTAAACGGGATGCGGGCTCTCAGAGGTACAGAGTTCAGTTGTTAGAAAGTGCACTCTGACGTTTCTGGCGCTTGTTGGGGTAAATGCGCGCACGGCCGGGCGTCACGCAACCGAGAGGCGTCAGCGGGTAGTCGAACTAGCAACTGGAAACCATGCTTCTGACGGCTCGCATCCCGTTCTTGGTAGTACCGAAATCACCTAACGGCGTGAGGCCACGTCCGGCCTGAGCGTCACGGCCTCGTGAAGGTACACGTGCGTCTCGAGCGGCCGCGGCGCTCTCAGCTCCACCTGCACCAGCGTTCGGAGGCATCGTGGGAGCGAACCCTCCACGGGAATCTCGCTCGCGCAGAGCAGGGGGACGCCAACCCATCCCATCTTGCGCGCCGCCACCGCGGGGAAAAGCGACTTGAGATCGGTCGTCATCGTGAAGAGCACGCTTACAATCTCATCCACCTCGAGCCAGTTCCGCTCGACGATCTTCTCAAGGAGCTCGCGCGTTGCCTCCGTGATCAGCTGGGGATCGTCGGCCTCGACGGATGTCGCGCCGCGGATGGCGTGGGTGCGTCGCCAAAGGCGGGAACTCTGGGGGACAAGCGCCACGAAGCGCGTGTAGTTCTCGGCGTGGTCCTGGATGCCGTCCCTGAGCACGGCAAGTCCATAGCGCTCCGCCGCCTCCTGACTGGCAATCGCCGCGCGCGACGGGTCGCCGGCGTCGGCGATCTCGCGCGCAGCGCCCGCCGTATCGAATGCCTTGGTTGCCTTGATCGATGGATTGCTCTCGAAGAACCGCGCGCATTGGGCGAGCGCAACCGGATGACTCGCGGCGCTGCGCAATCCCTGGATCGTCGCGCCCTTCGGCGCGAGCAGACAGTGGCGTACCGGCACGATCGCTTCGCCGACGTTCCGCATCTCCGGGTGCGCGATCAGCGCCTGCCACCCCGCCTCGACTCGCCCGACAATGGAGTTCTCGATGGGAATCACGCAGGCATCGGCGTCTCCGGAAGTCACGGCGCGGATTGCGCCGGCAAACGTGGCGGCTGGAATCGGCTCGACGGGGTGCCGCCATATCGCTGCGATCGCAGCCTCGCCGTAAGCGCCGCGATCTCCCTGAAATGCCACCCGCATCGTCGAGGCTCGAGGGTCGGCGTTCGCGGATTTATGCGGCTTCGTTCCGTTGGTGTGCGCTTTCGATTTCAGCATTTGACTGTCAGAATGAGAGTTGGCGAGCTGGCGACGGGCACAAAAAAACCTCCGTCTCTGCGGAGGCCCTGTCTGTCTGCGATTGTCTTTGAGATCTAGAGAATGCGCGACCGAGGGCCCCCACGGATAAATCCGTAAAAGCCGAGGTAATAGGTCGAGGAAAAGCTGAGGTTGGTCACGGAAGCAACGATAGGTTGGCGGGCAGCAAAAGTAAAGGCAGAATCAAGCTGAAGGCTACCGGCCGTAAGCGGGTTGGGTGGCGGCGGCTTCGAAGTAGGCGATTATCGCCCAGCGCACCACCTTCGCCAGGATGTGGTCCTCGATGCGCATCGTGGGGCCGGTGGTCGAGGTGTGGTTTCGCGCGACGGCGCGGAACTCTGCCTTGATTCTCACCACCATGGCTTCGGGCGTCGCTCCACTCGCCTCGAGCTCGCGTGCGCATTCACTCACCACGTCCTCGAGCGCGCACATCGAATCGGATTTGGTCGTCACGGCGCAGCTCAGGGCGCGCTCGAACTCGGCCGCGGAGGCGGCAGAGAACTCGAACGTCGGGACAGAAGAGTCGCCAGTGAGTGTAGACATTCCCAACTAGTACCCACGGATCCGGTCGCGGGTCCACTCTCTTAAGATCAGTCAGTCTCTGGGGTCAGTCTTTCTTTACTGCCCGACCGATGCAGACTGTGATGTTGTCCGTGCCACCGCCGTCGAGCGCGTCCTGCAGCAGCTGCTCGCACGCCTGACGCGCCGATGTCATCGTGCGGAGACGCTCGGCGATCTTTTCGTCGGTGACATGCTTGGTGAGACCGTCGCTGCATAGAAGATGGACCGTGTTCCACGCAGTAGGAACACGAGTTACCACGGGAGCGGTTTGCGATCCGCCGATCGAGCTGGAGAGGACGTTCGCGAGCGGAGTGTTGCGCACCGCGGCGGCGAACACACCGCTGTCGATCAGCTCCTGTGCCAGCGTCTGGTCGTGGGAGATCTGTGTCAGAGCGCCGTTCTTGTACTCGTAGTAACGGGAATCTCCGACCTGAAGGACGTAGGTCCACGGCCAGATGATGATCATGAGGGTGAGCGTCGTCGCCATTCCGGTGGAGTCCGGGTCCGACGCGCCGCGCTCTATTACCGCGCGATGACACTTGAGCGCCGCCTGCTCGAGGTCGTGTACGAAACTCTCGTCGCTGCGGTCGTTGTGGTAGTAGCAGCGCGCGCTCTCGTTCACGTACTGCGTCAGCTCTTCGACCGCGAGCTGGCTCGCCTTGTCACCCCTCTGCCCGCCGCCAACGCCGTCCGCGACCATGATGATCGATGCGACGCGATCCTCGACGATCGGCAATTGGTCGAGCTCCGGCAAGCTCGATTGACGGAGCTTGAATCGCTGGCGCAGCGAGCCGAGGAGGAAGTGGTCCTGATTGGTGGGACGCACCTTCCCCGCGTGGGTGATGCCGAACGCATCGAGCTCATCGTCGCGGGGTTTGCGCTCTGGCATCTCGGTACGTTGGGATGATTCTGGGGATCGCGCCAGAGCGGGATTCGTGGCATGTGAACTACGACTGAACGGGATGCGAGCCGTCAGAGGCGTAGCTGGCAGTTGTCGGTTCACTACGCCTTGAC
>Ga0070682_100002564_pt1 | contig 10032 bp, 8 predicted proteins | sample KBSC63LmetaG_FD_64668 | JGI IMG/M metagenome (GOLD analysis project Ga0070682, IMG submission 64668) | Corn rhizosphere microbial communities from Kellogg Biological Station, Michigan, USA - KBS C6-3L metaG | ecosystem: Host-associated > Plants > Roots > Rhizosphere | place: USA: Michigan... | reverse complement strand
GCCTTGCCGCCTTTCCCACCGCTGCCCGCACGCCCCGCCTGCCCCGCCTTGCCGCCGTGGTGCGGAGGCTGGTCGTCGTCGTCACCTCCGCAACCACCCACCTGTGCCGCTGCAAGTGCCAGCAGGGCGAAGCTAGTCACAAGCTGCAAGCGCGCCACAGTCCTCTAGGATGCTCGCCCCACCGCAACCATTCAATGGCTGCGCAGAGCGGCGTGCATCAGGCCGAATTCGCTCGACTATCTCGACCCGTCGCGCGCATTCGACCCCTCACCCACCACCCCTCACCCACCTCACCCGCGCGCGCTCAAGAGCCACTCGATGATTCGAAAGTCGAAGTCCGTGTCGATGTCGAGCGCCGTCTCCTGCGGCACGATGACGAAGCGCACGGTCTCGCCGGTCTGCGAGTCTTGCTCGAGGATCGTCTTCCGCCGGCTCACGATCGGCAGACTCTGCCGATTGTAAGCTTCCGCGTACTGCTGGCGATTGCTGGGCGCCACGTCGAGCCCCCGCTCCGTCATGTACGACAGCGCATGCACGCCGTCGGGAGCGACGCGCACGACCTTGCGGGGATGCTCGCGCGCCGGCGTCATGACGATGGCCGAGTCGGCGGCCGGATCGTCCACGAGCGTTTGAATGCAGCGATCGACGTCCTCGGGCCGAATCAGCGGGGCCGTGGGGCACAGACGCACGACGAGATCCGGCTCGTAACGCTCGTTCGCACCGAGCCACTCGAGCGCATGTCGGATGTAGCCGAGCTCGATCGCCTTGTCGGTGGCGTGCTCGGGGGGGCGCACGAACGGCGTCTCCGCGCCATGCGCGCGCCCGACGGCCGCGTACTCCTCCGAGTCCGTCGAGAGCACCACGCGCGTGACGAGACGGCACTGCTTCGCAATGCCGATCGCCCAGGACATGAGCGGCTTGCCGACCAAGGGACGAACGTTCTTGCCCGGGAGCCCCTTCGAGCCCGACCGAGCGCCAATGATGCCGAGTACTTCCATCTTGCCTTGCCTTCGTCAGTATCTGGTCTTCGAAAACCGCCACCCGGGCTCGACCTTTTGCATCTCGACCTCGTCGTTGCGCCGCACCAGGCCGCACTCGCGGTAGCGACGGTGGGCGGCATCGAGCGCTGCGCGATCGAGCGTGACGCCGAGGCCCGGTCCGTCCGGGAGCGTGACCGAGCCGCCGTCGATGCGGAGCTTCCCGCCCGCGATGATCTCGTCGGATTGCCAGACGTAGTGCGTGTCGAGCGCGTAGCGAAGCTTCGGTAGCGCCGCCCCGAGGTGCGTCATCGCGGCGAACGAGATGCCGGCGTGCGAGTTCGAGTGCATCGACAGCTCGCGACCGAACGTATCGCACAGGCGCGCGAGCTCCATCGAAGCACGCAACCCGCCCCAGAAGTGATGGTCGGCCAGCAGCACGTCCTCCGAGCCGAGCCGGATACTCGATGGCAACTCGTCGAAAGAGGTCGTGCACATGTTCGTAGCGAGCGGAATCGCGAGCTCGCGGCGCAGGCGGGCCATCTCGCTCTGCCCGCGCACCGGATCCTCGTAGTATTCGATCGCCCCGCGCAGGCGCTGCCCCTCGCGCAGAGCCGTTGCGTAGCTCCAGGCGGCGTTCGGGTCGATCCGGATCGGTACCTCGGCACCGAACGTCTCGCGCAGCGCGAGCGTCGCCCGCACCTCGAGGTCCGGCTCGAGGATCCCCGCCTTCACCTTGAGCGACGCGAACCCGTGGGCATCGATCATGGCCCGCGCTTGCCGAACCAGGCCGTCCACGTCGAGCGCCGCCGCTTGTCGCGCGCGTGCCCAGCCTTCCGCCGCGGGATCCTCACCGAAACCGAGCGGGCCGCCGGCGCCCGCGTGCTTGAAGAAGAGGTAGCCGGCATAAGGCACTCGCTCGCGGACGACCCCACCGAGCAGGTCCGCGACCCGGCAATCGTGACGCTTGCCGATCGCGTCGAGGCAGGCCACCTCGAGCGCACTCTCGGCGTGCACGAGGCTTCGCTGATCCCACGGCATGTCGCCGCGCGCACCGTCGCTGCCGAGCGTCGCGCGCAATAGCTCGTGGAGGGCGTGCTGGTCGTACACGCTCATCCCTCGCATCGAGGGCGCCACGCGTTCGAGCCCGGCGAGCACGGCCGAATCGCCCGGGATCTCGCTCAATCCCACGACGCCCACCTCCGTCTCGAGCTCGAGCACGATGCGCAACGCGTACGGCGCGTGCAACCCCCCGGCATTCAGGAGCGGGGGATCGCCGAGGGCGATCGGCGTGATCCGCAGGGACTCGAGCTTCATCGTCATCGAGCTCACGCCGGCGGGTAAGTCGAGAGACCGTGTCGATCCATGAAGCGTTTGACGATCTCCTCGTTCTCGGCCAAGTGCACGAGCTGATCCCAGTTCCACGCACGGGGCGGCGCCGCCGCCGTCGTCGCGAACGCGCTCACGGGCACGCAGTTCTGGCCGGTGCCGTCGAACCCGATGTTTTCGATCATCGAGTCACAGGGGTACACGCAAAATGTCCGCGTGGCGTAGTGCGCGAGCGCCCACGGCACGCTCCAGATGTCGACGCGATTCTCCAGGTACGCTTCGGAGCGGCAGAGCTCCGCGAGGTCGCCCGCGAGATCGGCCAGGCTCACGTTGCGGGCTTCGAGCTCACCCACGGCGCGCGCCAGATCGGGCTGGTAGTCGCGCCAGCGGTCGCGCCACGTCGCCCAGCCCCACGGGCAGAAGCGGCGGAGCAGGAGCGGCGACATGTCGCCCCGAATGAACGGACAAGGGTACAGGTAGCCGCACAGACTGCGGATGCACCGGTCGTAACGCAGCGCCGTGAGGCCCTCCTCGAAGAACGCCATGCCGCCGGGCCGGAGCACGCAATCGTCCTCGAGCAAGATCGCCGCGTCGGCCTCTTCGAGCGTGTGGTGCAGCGCGAAGCGCACGGAGCGCGCGAGCCCGAGCCGCTGCTCGTGCCGGTGAAGATCGATGCTGATCTCCTTGCGCTCGGCGAGCGCCGTCAGCATCTGCTCCTGGCGGGCCCGCACCGCGGCGTCCGCGGGATGGTCGAGGAACGCCCGCACGTGGCGGACTCCGTTTCGAATCAAGCTCTCCAGGACGGCCAGCGAGTGCTCGGGACGATTGTACAGGAGCAGGATGGTGTCGATCCGCATCGGCGCTTACACGGGCGCGGGCGTCAGGTAGGCGTGCGGGATTTCGTGGAGCATCTTGGGTGGATCGTGCTGCTCTTTCACGAACTGGATCCCTGCTTCGAGGCTCGCGAGGCGCCGCGACTCCCCTTTGAGATACTTGTCGATGAAGCGCGAGCCACCCGCCTTGACGAGCTCGATCACCTCGCGACGGTTGCGCAGGTTGCCGACGCCGCGGCTCATCAAGATGTTGAGCCCGGACACCTGAATCAGGCTCTGGTTCAAGAGCACGTAGTCCGAGCCGAAGCCGAACGGGATGCAGTGGCACGCCGGTGAAAGGATGCGGGGGTTGTCCCAGAGCGGCGCCGTGTTGCCGGACGACGCGTCGAACAGGAGGTTGCACCCGCGCCCGCCGAAATGCTCGAGCATGGTCGCCGCGATCGTGTCGGTCACGCCGCTCAGCTCCTCGCGAAAGCGCGGCATGTTGTCCTTCTGGTTGAGCCGGGAGACGATGTCGCGCGGGGGCACGTAGACCTCGACCGCCTCGGGATCGAGCGATTTGAGCACCGCCGCACGCTCGGGTGACGGGTCGACCACCACGAGCTTCGCCTCGGGCGTGGAGCGCAAATGGATGTACGCCGCGATCATGCCCGACTGGCCGGCGCCGAACAAAAGCATGCGCCGATTCCGCAGCGTGTCGGGATGGCGCGTGAGCGCGTTCCGCACGTCCGCGAGCAGGAAGGCGTACATGAACGGCAGGAGCTCGGCTTCGGTCGGACGCTCGTCGGCGCGAAAGCACACCTCGTACGAGTACGGCGGCAGGAGCGCGTAGCGCGCGTACGTGCCGTCGTGCGCACCCTTGCCGTGACCGAGGATGGTGCTCTCCTTGAACTCGCACTCCGTGTAGCGATGGAGGACGGTGCACGCGTAGCAGTTGTAGTGGCTGCACGGCGCGTGGCCGAAGATCGCGACGTAGTCACCCACGCGCACGTTCCCGCCGTTGCTCGGCGCCGAGACGACCCGCCCCACGCCGCCGTTGCCGAACACGAAGCTCCCGTCGCGCAAGAACTCTTGCTTGCGCGGGTGCAGATTGGCCGGATGGCTGGCGAGCCAGAACGAGCCGTGCAGCGGCACGTACAGGACTTCGACGACGATTTCGCCATTTCGCGGCGAGCGAAGCTCGCTCTCGACGAGCTCGGTGACGAGCTCGCTCTTGGTCTCGTCGCGGTACCGCGTGCGGATCTGCTGGGTCGTGGTGGGCGCGCTCATGCGAGGCGAGAGACTACACCTCGCCACGAGCACGGTCGAATCGCAGCGCGGATTTTCTTGGACTCGGCAAGCGTGGGGCGAATAGGCTACGCGAAGTTTGCGCGGCGCAAAGCTCAGCGCAAAGCGCCGGTCCTCTCCCCCGCTCCCATGAGTCACCCCTACCGTATTGCCATCGTTGGCCTCGGGGTTCACGGGACGGGGATTGCCGGCCGTCTGCTCGAGAACCCAGCGCGCTTCGAGCTCGTGGCGCTCGTCGATGCGTCGGTCGCGACTTTGATGCGCTTTCGCTCGCGCTCGCCGCGGTCGCGCGTGCCCTTCTTCCGCAGCGTCGCGGAGGCCCTGCGCACGCAGCCCGACGCCTTCTTCGTCGCCACGCCGGCGCCCGCCCACGTGGCCGGGGTGCGCGCCATCATCGAGGGCGGATTTTCGGGGCCGATCCTGATCGAGAAGCCCGTTTCCAACTCGGTGAGCGAGGTCGACGGCCTCCTCGACTGGATCAGCAGCACCGGCTGGCGCGGCCGCGCGGCGGTCGATTTTCACCGCCGCTGCGCGGGCATCTACCACGAGCTCCATCGCCACGTGCGCTCGGGCGAGCTCGGTGCGGTCGTCGGGATGGAGTTCGTGCGCCCGTGCAAGCTGTCGATGAACGGCGCGCATTTCGCCGACCTCGGCAACTGGTACGCGGGCTCCGCCCCCGTCTCCGTGAAGGCGGAGCTCCAGGAGCACTCGACGATCGATCACCGGGGGTCGGCCTTCTTCGACCCGCCGGGCCGCGTCGAGGTGAAGTACGCGAGCGGCGTTCGCTTCGAGCTCGAGACGCGCCAGCGCGAAGGCGCACCCGGACCGTTCGGGATGCGCGTGCGCCTGGAGCACGGCGAGCTGTTCATCGACGACGAAGAGACACATCTCGAAATCCGCTCGCCGCAGGGCGTGAAGCGGGTCGCGTCGGACAAGGTCCAATTCGGCTACAACTGGATCGAAGCCACCCTGCTTTCCCTGCTCGACGCGTCGACGGGGTTCACGCCGTGCTCGCTCGTCGAAGCGCGTGACGCCCTCGCCGTGATCGTCGCGGCGCACGTCTCGCACCAGGCGGGCGGCAGGCCCGTGGCGCTTCCGCTCGAGGGGCCGGAGCGCAGCGTCGCACTCAGAGTCGCATGAACCGTAACGCCTTCAAGCAGTCGGCGAAGAAGCTCATCGGACCGCTCTACCGCAAGGCGCGTGAGGCCCTGCCCGCTCCCGTGCGGAACGAGGTATTCGGGTACTGGGAGTACCACCGCACGCGGCACGGGCAGTCGCCCTACTGGGAGCGGCGCGAGCAGCCCGACGCGACGCGACGTCTCGTGCGGCTCGGCTTCGTCGGCGCCGGTCGCTACGCGCAAAATCACCTCAAGGTGCTCGCGCAGCTCGACCGCGTCGAGCTCAGCGCCCTACTCACGACCGGTGGGCCGCGCGGGCAGGCCGCCGCTCGCGAGTTCGGCTTCAAGCGCACGTTCACCGACGCCGACGCGTTCTTCGCGCAAAGCGACCTCGACGCGTTCGTCGTCGTGGTGCCACCGGAGTTCCTCAAGGGGCTCGCGCTGCGGGGCCTCGCGACCGGCAAGCCGGTCCTGCTCGAGAAACCGCCGGGCGTCACCGCCGCCGACGCGGCCGAGCTCACCCTGTGCGCCCAGGCGCACGGCACGTTCGGCATGGTGTGCATGAACCGCCGGTTCTTCTCCGTGCTCGAGCACGGTCTCGCGCACCTCGCCTCGTGCGGGCCGATCCGCGCGATGACGGTCGAGATCCCGCAGCAGGTGACGCGCGATCGGCAGTCGGGTCGCGTGAGCGCCTTCGACCACGAGCACTACTTCATGCGCATGTCGATCCACGGCGTCGATCTCGTGCGCTACGTGCTGGGCGAGCCCCTCAGCGTGCACGCGGTAGCCCATCCGAACCGCGAGGGTCACAACGCGAGCGCGACGTTCGCGACGGTGCTCGAGTTTCCCGGCAACGCCGTGGCGACCATCACCGACGCCTGGGATACGCCGCACGTCTGGCGCATCAAGATCACGGCCGAGCAGGGCTGGGTCGAGCTCGAACCGCTCGAGCACGGCTTCATCGCGACGGCCCGCCCCGAGCTGCACGGCGGCGTTCAGAAAACCGCGCTACGCCCCGACCCCGTCGACGTCGAGTTCCGAGAGGGCGTGTACGCGCAGGATCTCGCGTTCGTCGAGGCCGTTCGCGCCAAGACCCCGCCCACGTTGCCGGCCTGCACGCTCGAGGACGCCCACCAAACCATGCTCCTCATGGAGCGCATCCTTCACCCTTCGAACTCATCCCATTCGAAGTAACTTTCGCCGTCGATGATGCCGCGACACACGCGGTCGAGCACCGTCGAGCGACCGGGCAAGAGCTCGTCGAGCGAGCTGAACCCGAAGCGCGTCGGCGCAAAGCTCGTCCCCTGTTTCGGATCGTAGAAGGGGAACGGCATCATCAAACGGAAGAAGTAGTAATAATACCACTTCCGCGCGCGGGCCTTGAGCTCGTCGGAGACGCGCGGCAGCTCGTGCACGTGCTGGAGTAGCGCGAAATACTCCGCGCGGTTCGCAGGATCGATCGTGAAGCCCTTGCCGCGCATGAAGGCCTCGCCCGCGACGACGACGGGCGTACCGAGCATCACGAGCTCGACCCCGACGCGCGCGCCGTAGACGAGCGCCGCGCGGCTCATCGCACCGAGCGCGTACGAGCTCAGCTTGTCCTCGGCGCGCACGACCTTCACGTTGTCGGGTAAGGTCGGGAACTCGCGATCGAGCTCGTTCGCGAGCGGTTGATTCGTCGGGAGCCCGCCCGGCGCTTCGGCGGGGTGCAGTCGAATCACGAGCTGCACGTCCTTGCGCGCGCCGAAATCCCGCACGGTATCGAACAGCCACTCGAGCATGTTCGAGAAGACGTTGAACCGGTAGTAGAGCTGAGCGTCCCAGAGAATGTTGGTGAACAGCGTCACGATCGGCCGCTCGTCGAGGCCGAGCGCCGCGCGGATCGCAGTTTCGTCGCGCACGGCGTCCACGTGGTACGAGGCGTAGTCGCGCGACACGAAGTGCTTCTGATCGAGGTACTCGTCGGCAACGCGCACGCGCTCCGGCGTCATCTCGAGCGATTCCCAGTGGGCGTTGGGCGCCTGAATCAGCGCTTGGTGGTAGCTCATGTCGTGCGACAGCCAGATCGTGCCCTTGCGCGGCGGCAGCCCGTGAACGACGACGCGCACGCCGCGCGAGCGCGCGAGCTCGCAGTAGACCCCCGCGGTCACGTAGACACCTGCCTCCGCGACGTACACGTCGGGGCGCACGTCGTCGAACAGGCGCTCCCCGCGCTCGACCATCACGATCGAGGAGGCCAACAGGCGCCGCGCGATGAACCGCGTGCGCTCGTCGTCGACGGGAATGCCGCGCAGTGTAACCCTGAGGAGTGACGAGTACGCGTGCTCGCCCACGCGAATCCCGCGATGCATGAAGTCACGCAGCTCCGCGAGCGGAACGTCGCGCGCGAGCTCGCTCGCGCGCTCGACGTCGCCCGGCTGGGCGAAAGCTGCCAGCGACACGCGCTCGAGCCCGGGTACGTCGTGGCTCTCGCCGAGCAGCACCATGCACGTTTGGCACGTCGCGCGCATGCCGGCCGGCCAAAGCTCGGGCCCGAACGCACCGGGATCCGGGTGGCCCGCGCCGAACGCGTTGAGCTCACAGGCCGGCAGGCTTTCGTCGCAGCCGAGCACGAACACGCTCGCCCCGCGCAGGCGCAGCGCCGTGGCGATGACGGTGTCGGTGACGCGCGTGAGGAAAACGGCCCCGTACATGCTGCCCACGAGCACCCGAGGCGTTCCGGCCGCCGGCATGGCGGCGAGCGCCGTCGAGCTCTGCCCGAGGATCTCGCGCCACTGCTCGGACAGACTTTCCGGTAGGCGCCGCTCGCTGCCCGCCGTCGCGAGCGCGTGATTCGCCAGCGTGTGGAGCCGGTACTTTGCCTTCCGGCGCACCGGGAAGGTGAGCGCCGCGATCTCGTGACGAAGCTTGGAGGCGGTGGTCATGCTCGCGCGAGCGAAGCCTACACCATCCGGGTCATGCGTCAGGCGTCAGGCGAGCGGCTTTCGCTCGATTCAAGCGGCGGATCGTGAGATACCGCCCTGCCCCGCGTCGCGCGATGACCTTCACGACCCTCACCTACCTGCTGTTCTTCTGCGTGGTGTTCGCAGGGTATTGGAGCCTCAAGAGCCGCACGCACCAGAACGCGCTGCTCGTCGTCGCCAGCTACTTCTTCTACGGCTGGTGGGATTTTCGCTTCTGCGCGCTGATGATGTTCTCGAGCTTGGTCGATTACACGATCACGCTCGCCATCGCGAATACCGAGGCCCCGCGCCGCCGCAAGCTCTTGATGCTGACGAGCTGCTTCATCAATTTCGGGCTCCTCGGCTTCTTCAAGTACTACGATTTTTTCGCGACCAGCGCGCGCGAAGCGTTCGCGCTCGCCGGCGTTCATCTCGACGACTTCACTCTGAACGTCGTGCTGCCGGCCGGCATCAGCTTCTACACGTTCCAGACGATGAGCTACACGCTCGACGTTTACCGACGGAAGATGAACGCGTACCGCGGGCTCTTCGACTACCTGGCCTTCGTCTCGTTCTTTCCGCATCTGGTTGCCGGCCCTATCATGCGGGCGATCGACTTCTTGCCGCAGTTTCGCAGCGAGCGGCGCTTCGACCGCGAGCTCGCCGTCGACGGCTGCCGCCAGGTCCTGTGGGGCGTCGTGAAGAAGCTTTCGCTCGCCGACAACCTGGCCAAGGTCGTCGACCTCGCGTACCGCGATCCGCACGCGTTCACGGGGCCGCAGCTCGCCTTCGCGACGCTGTGCTTCTCGCTGCAGATCTACTGCGACTTCTCGGCCTACGCCGACATTGCGACCGGCTCCGCCAAGCTGCTCGGGTTCCGGTTGGCACGAAACTTCGCCTACCCTTACTTCTCGCAGAGCCCCGCCGAGTTCTGGCGGCGCTGGCACATCACGCTTTCGACGTGGTTTCGCGACTACGTGTACTGGCCACTCGGCGGCAGCCGCGTCGGGCCCGCGCGGCGCGCGTTCAACGTCCTCGTGACCTTCGTGCTCAGCGGCCTGTGGCACGGCGCGTCGTACAACTTCATCATCTGGGGCGGCCTGAACGGGCTCGCCGTACTGCCGAGCCTCCTTCGCGACGAGGGCGAGCGGCGTGGCGTGCGCGAGGTGCCCGGCGGCGAATCGAACGTCCCGAGGCTCGCCACGCTCGCGCGCATGCTGGCTACGTTCGTATTCATTTGCTTCACCTGGATCTTCTTCCGCGCCGCGACGCTCGAGGAAGCCTCGTACATCGTCCGGAAGATCGCGCTCGAGGTCTGGCAGCCCGGCAAGTACGGCGGGCTAACGCTCGGCTCGTCGGTCTGGCTGCTGTTCCTCCCGTTCCTCCTGACCGAATGGCTCCGCCGACGCGAGCTGCACCCCCTCGCAGGGCTCGGCGCCCCGAGCTGGGTTCGGCTCGCGCTCTACACCGTGCTGCTGTGGGGCGCGCTCTTCTTGTCGCCGGGCAGCTCGAGCCCGTTCATCTACTTCCAGTTCTGACGACGCGA
>Ga0070682_100002563_pt1 | contig 10034 bp, 9 predicted proteins | sample KBSC63LmetaG_FD_64668 | JGI IMG/M metagenome (GOLD analysis project Ga0070682, IMG submission 64668) | Corn rhizosphere microbial communities from Kellogg Biological Station, Michigan, USA - KBS C6-3L metaG | ecosystem: Host-associated > Plants > Roots > Rhizosphere | place: USA: Michigan... | reverse complement strand
GACCTGAAAACCTTCGCGGCGCTGGGCATCCACGGCACCAGCGCGATCACCGCGCTGACCGCGCAGAACACGCAAGGCGTCAGTGCCGTGCATCCGGTGCCGGCGAGGCACTTGTGCGCCGAACTCGACGCCGTGTTCGATGATTTCGCAATCATCGCGGTCAAGACGGGGATGCTGGGCGATGCCCGCACGGTGCGCTGCGTCGCGCGCGAACTCGCGCGCCGCAAGCCACGCTGGATCGTGGTCGATCCCGTGATGATCGCGACCTCCGGCGCGCGCCTGCTGGACAAGAACGCGGTCAAGGTGCTGATCGAAAACCTGATCCCGCTGGCCGACGTGTTGACGCCCAACCTGCCCGAAGCCGAAGCGTTGGCCGGCATGGGCATCAAGACCGCCCGCGAGGGCGAACGCGCGGCAACGATGTTGCGCGAATTCGGGGCCAAGGCGGTGCTGCTGAAAGGTGGCCATGGCCGCGGCCGGGAAGTGGTCGATCGCTGGTTCGATGCGCACGGCGGCTTCGAAATCCGCAACCGCAAACTGCCGTTCGAGGCACACGGCACCGGCTGCACGCTTTCGGCAGCACTGGCGGCCGAACTCGCGATGGGCCGTGCACCGCGGGCGGCGGCGCGCCGCGCGATCGCCTTCGTGCAACGCGCGCTGAAGCTCGCGTACACCCCAGGCATGACGCCACTCAGGGTTCTGGCGCAGCACCCGCGCTAAAATCGCGGCAACTTCGCGCCCGTTCCATGTCATGTCCGTGCTGCTGATCCTCCGCCTCGCCCTGCTGGGCCTGATCGCGCTGTTTCTGCTGAGCGCGCTCGCCGTGCATCTCCGCAGCCGCGTGCGCCTGAAACTCGGCCGCCAGTTGGCGAGCCACGCCACCGTGTTCGCGCCGTACAACTTACTGATGTACGCGTTTTCGGCGGTGCCAGCCGGCGCATTCCCCGACCGCAAGCGCTTTACCGCGGTCGATGTGCTGCGCGACAACTGGCAGACCATCCGCGACGAGGCCGCCGGGCTGTTCGACCAGGGCCACATCCGCGATGCACTGAAGGACGACGACGCCAGCTTCGCCTCGTTCCTGAAGGTCGGCTGGAAGCGTTTCTACGTGAAGTGGTACGGCGAACCGTTGCCGTCCGCGCAAACGCTGTGTCCGAAAACCGTGGAACTGGTGAACCGCATCCCCGGCGTCAAGGCCGCGATGTTCGCGCTGCTGCCGCCCGGCACCACGCTGAACCCGCATCGCGACCCATTCGCCGGCTCGCTGCGTTATCACCTCGGGCTGATCACGCCCAACTCCCCCGATTGCCACATCTTCGTGGACGGCCAGGAATACTTCTGGCGCGATGGCGAGGACGTGATTTTCGACGAGACCTGCGTGCATTGGGTCGAGAACAAGACCGACATGACGCGCGTGATCTTCTTCGCCGATCTCGAACGCCCGCTGCGTTCGCGCGCGATGGCGTGGATCAACCACCACGTCGGCAACTTCATGGGCGCAATCACCGCGTCGCCGAATCAGGTCAGCGAACGCACCGGCGCGATCAACCGGCTTTTCTCGGCATTGCGGCAGCGCCGCGAGAAAAACCGTGGTTTCAAGCAGCGCCACCGCAAGCTGTTCAAGGCGATGAAATTCGCGGGCAGCGTGGCGTTGTTGTGGATCCTGTTGCTGGCGCCCTGGCCGCTGCTGCGCTGAACGCCTGTCACACCGGGCCCGGTTCGCGCGTCTTTGTTGTATCCCGACCCGGAACCTGCACCGTGGCCTCGCCAACCGATCTGTTCCAGCACCATCGTCCCCGGCTGTTCGGCCTCGCCTACCGCATGCTCGGTGTACCCGCGGACGCGGAAGACGTGCTGCACGACGCGTGGTTGCGCTGGCAGGCGCAGGACGTGGCGACGCTGGACGATCCCGAAGCGTGGCTGGTCACCGTGACCACGCGCATCGCGCTGGATCGATTGCGGCGCGCCAAGACCGAACGCGAACACTATTCCGGTCCGTGGCTGCCGGAGCCCACGGATGAGCCAACCCGTCCGCCCGACGCGGAGCTGGAGAGCAGCGAAACGCTGACGCTGTCGTTCCTGCTGCTGCTCGAACGGTTGAGCCCCGATGAACGCGCCGCGTTCCTGCTGCACGAAGTTTTCGATTACAGCCACGCCGAGGCCTCGGCGATTCTTGGCATCCAAGAAGATGCCTGCCGCCAGCGCGTCAGTCGCGCGAAAGCGCGGCTGCGCGAAGGCCGGCCACGCTTCCAGGTCGACGCGCCCGCGCAACGGCGCCTGCTCGAACGCTTCGTGGAAGCCATGCGGCAACCGACGCAGGAGCGCCTGCGCGCGCTGTTCGCCGAGGACGCGGTGCATATCGCGGATGGCGGCGGCGTGGCGCGTGCCACACTGCACCCGCTGCACGGTGCCGAGCGGTTGACGAGGCTATACCTGCAACTCGCGCGCCGTGCGTGGGGCGTCGACCTGCGTTACGAACTGCGCACGCTGAACGGGGCACCCGCACTGCTTTGCTGGCATGGCCAGCAGTTGTTCTCCGCAATGTGGATCGATTGCGAAGACGAACGGATCACCTCGATCCACACCATCCGCCATCCGGGCAAACTCGCGCGGATCGAGGCGGTCACGAAACGGGAGATCGGCGCGTCCTTGCATTGAGTGGCGGAAATTCCCGTCTCGTCAAACCCGCCTCAAGGAGCAGCATCCATGTCCCGTTTCAACCTCAAGAAGCATTTTCCCGGCCTGCAGCCGCTGTTCGCACTGAGCAAGCAACTTCACGAAGGCACGCTCGAACCAAAACTGTGCAACCTCGTTTTGATGCGCGCCTCGCAGCTCAACGGCTGCGCCTACTGCCTCGACATGCACAGCAAGGATGCCCGCGCCGCCGGCGAATCCGAGCAACGCCTTCACGTGCTGCCGGCCTGGCGTGAAACGTCGTTCTACAGCACGCGCGAACGCGCCGCGCTGGCATGGTGCGAAGCCCTCACGCAGCTTCCCGCGCACGACCAGTCGGTGCCCGACGCCTTGTACGAGGAGGCCCGCGCGCAATTCGACGAAAAGGAATTGGTCGACCTGACGCTGCTGGTGACGCTGATCAACAGCTGGAACCGCATCAACATCGCAGCTCAGCCAGAAGTCGGCGACTACAAGCCCGGAATGTTCGGCTGAGCGATCACAGGAACGCGCTGCGCGGCATCAGTCGCACACGCGTTCGACCAACGCTTGGGCAAACGATTCGGTCGTGCCGTTGCCGCCAAGGTCCGGCGTGACGCGATCGTGGGCTTCCAGCGTGGCGCGGATCGCGTCGCGGATGCGCTCAGCCTTGGCGGTCATGTCGAGGTGATCCAGCATTTCGGCCGCGGCCAGCAGCAGCGCGCAGGGATCGGCCAGGTTCTTGCCCGCGATGTCTGGCGCGGAGCCATGCACCGCCTCGAAGATCGCCGCGCCATGGCCGATGTTGGCGCCGGGCGCGAGGCCCAAGCCGCCCACCAACCCCGCGCACAGGTCCGAAAGAATGTCGCCGAACAGGTTGGTGGTGACGATCACGTCGAACTGCCATGGGTTCATCACCAACTGCATGCAGGTGTTGTCCACGATCATTTCGTTGAATTCGATCTGCGGGTATTCCTTCGCGATCTCGCGCGCGATGTCGAGGAACAGGCCCGAGGCGGTCTTGATGATGTTGGCCTTGTGCACCGCGGTGACTTTCTTGCGGCCCTTGCGCACCGCCAGCTCGAAGGCGTGGCGCACGATCCGCGACGCGCCCTTGCGGGTATTGCGGACGATCGATTGCGCGGTCTCGCCGTCTGCCGACATCGTCTGGCCTTCGGAAAGGTAGGCGCCTTCGGTGTTCTCGCGCACCGTGATGATGTCGATGTTCTCGTAGCGCGCCTTCGTCCCCGGAAAGCTGATCGCCGGGCGCACGTTCGCATACAGGTCGAAGTGCCGGCGCAACGCCACGTTGAGCGAAGAAAAGCCCTTCCCGATCGGCGTGGTCAGCGGGCCTTTCAGCGCGACACCGTGTTTCGCGATCGCGTCGAGCGTCGCCTGCGGCAACAGCTCGCCGTGCTTTTCCAGCGCCACCATGCCGGCGTCGACGAAGTCGTACTCGAGGCCGCACTCCAACGCATCCAGCACCTTCAGGGTGGCGGCCATGATTTCCGGGCCGATGCCGTCGCCGCGGATTACTGCAATCGTCTTGCCCACACACAGCTCCTTCATTTTGTGGTCTTCGAGAAGCCGGAAACTCGACAGTTTCGTCGGCATTGGCGCGGACCGGTGACTGGCTACCCGTCATTCCGGACAAACCGCAAGCTTGTTGCTTGTCATGCCGGAGCGGGCCGCCGGCCCGAACCCGGAACCGGTTTGGCCAGATCGCCAGGCGCAACCGATTCCGGGTTCCGACGCGATGGAGCGGCGTCGGCCCTGGAATGACGAGATTTCGAAACGGGCTTGACAGTCCAGAACGGCCGTCTGCAGCCTGACTTTCACAACAGCCGCTTCGTCAGGCGCAATGGGCGCGACGGTTTGGAAAGGCAAAAGCGGAATTATCGGGTGTTACGGCGCGGCTTGCAAAAGTTCCTGCAACTTGCCGCTGCGCTCGGCCGCAGCAAGCTGGTCGAAGCCGCCCACGTGGGTGCCATTGATGAAGATCTGCGGCACGGTGCGCGCGCCCGGCGCGCGATTCAGCATCTCGGCGCGCGCCGCGGGATCGATATCGATCCGCCGCTCGCGCCATTCGAGCCCCTTGGCCTTCAAAAGGTTCTTGGCGGCCACGCAGTAACCGCAGACCGCGGTGGAATAGATTTCGATATTGGCCATGATGCACAAAGGTATCGGCAGTCGCGTTATTTTACTCCCCTTGAACATGCTGGAACCGAGAATGGCTGCCGGTTTCCGCCTGATCTGCCATTTCCGTTCACACGCGAACCAAACGCCATCCGGCAGGTCCAATCCAGACCCGTTGATCCGATGTCCATGTCGAAGCGCTTCCGCCCCCTGCTGACCCTGGCCGCGACGCTTGCCTTGTCGCTGCCGGCGCTTGCGCAACAGGCCGACGTGCGACTGCCCAGCCTCGGCAGCTCCGCCGACGCCGTGATGTCGCCGCAGGAAGCCCAGGCCTACGGCGCGGAATTCATGCGTGAACTGCGGGCCGCGCACCTGGTGATGGACGATCCGCAGGTCGACCAGTACCTGCGTACGCTCGGCTACCGGCTGGCCTCCGCCAGCAGCGATCCGGCGCAGCAGTACACGTTCACCGCCCTGAACGTGCCGGAGATCAATGCATTCGCGACGTTCGGCGGCTACGTCTTCATCTTCTCGGGCATGTTCACCCTCACGCAAAACCAGGACCAGCTCGCCGCGGTGATGGCGCACGAACTGGCGCACGTCAGCCAGCGCCACCTGCAGCGCGCAATCGAGGACCAGAAGAAAACCGCGCCGCTGTACGTGCTGGGCGCGTTCGCGGCGGCACTGGCGGCGTCGCAGGTCGACTCGACCGATCGCCGCGTCCAGACCCAGCCCTATGGCTACGGTTACGGCAACGCGCCCTACTCGCAGGGCATGGACCCCAGCGTCGGCGCGTTTTATTCCGTGTTGGCGATGATGCAACAGCACCAGATCGACTTCACCCGCAAGGACGAAGCCGAAGCCGACCACGTCGGCATCGACACGCTGGCCAAGGCCGGTTTCGATCCGATCGGCATGGCCACGGTGTTCGCCCACATGCAGTCGGTCCTGCGCCCCGGCGGCGACGGCGGGATGGCCGCCGGCAACATCCCGGACTTCCTGCAAAACCACCCCGTTTCCAGCGTGCGCATCGCCGACGCGCGGGCCCGCGCGCGCGTACTCGAGGCCACCCTGAAATCGCAGCCCTCCGGTACGGCCAATGCATCGCTGCCCGGCCTGCTGCCGCTGCCGTTCGTCAAAGGTGGCGCGCTGCTGGACCATTCCGCGCGCGGCCCCAGCGAAATGCAATACGAATTGATGCGCGAGCGGGTGCGCGTGCTGTCGTCCAACGACCCGCGGTCGGTGCTCGACTACTACACCCGCAACATGGCCAGCAGCACGAAGTTCGCCGACGCGCCCGCCAACCGCTACGGCTACGCGCTGGCCCTGCTGCAACTGAACCAGGCGTCCAAGGCCGTGCCGATCATGGCCAAGCTTTCGAAAGAGCAACCCGACAACTTGAGCCTTGCCCTAGGGCTGGCCGATGCCGAACGCCACGCCGGCCAGCGCAGTGACGCGCTGCAGCGCTATGCCTCGCTCAACGCGATGTGGCCCAACGATCCGGCCATCGTGCTGGACTACAGCCGCACGCTGCTGGACGACGGCAGCAAGCCGAGCGCCAGGACCGCGCAGGCGCTGTTGAAGCCCCTGCTCAATGACGATTCCGAGCCTTCGCTGTATTCCGCCTACGGCCATGCCTGCCACGTCGCGGGCGACGACGTGCACGCCGGCATCGCGTATGCGGACGCCACCTTCCTGTCCGGCCACGCCGCCGACGCGCTGGACCAGTTGCATCGCCTGCTGAAACGCACCGACCTCGACTATTACAGCCGCGCCCAGATCGACGCGCGCATCGCGCAGGTCACGCCGATCGTGCTGGAAATCCGCCGGCGGCATCTCGACCAGGACCAGGACGGCAACGACAACAGCTCGCTGCAGAACGAGGCCTCGCCGAACCGGCCAACCGGATTCCGGTTCGGCGCCTGCGCGGGTGCCGCATGCATGCAGCCGTGAATCGGCGCGTCCCGCTGTCCGCGGCGGTGCGTTCGCTTATCATGCCGCTTTGGGCCCTTCGACTCGCGCCATGATCCCGATCCGCCATTCGCTCCGCCGGCTGCTGCCGGTCCTGCTCGTGCCGCTCGCATTCGCATTCGCCGATGCGCACGCCGCACCGCCGGCTTCGGCCTCATCGTCGCCGCCGCCGGCCGCGCCCGCGCATCCGCAGGTCGAGGTCAAGACCTCGCAGGGCGACTTCGTGATCGAACTGTTTCCCGACAAGGCGCCCAAGAGCGTTGCCAATTTCCTGCAGTACGTGAAGGACGGCTTCTATGACGGCACCGTGTTCCACCGCGTGATTCCGGGTTACCTGGTCCAAGGCGGGCTGTACACGCGCCAATTGCGGCCCAAGCGGACGCAGCCGTCGATTCCCGATGAAGCCAACAACGGCTTGTCGAACCTGCGCGGCACCGTCGCCGCCGCGCGCGGACCCGATCCCGATTCGGCCACCGCGCAGTTCTTCGTCAACGTGGTCGACAATCCGCGCCTCGATTACGTGGGCAACCAGAGCGGCATGACCTGGGGCTATGCGGTGTTCGGCAAGATCGTCAAGGGCATGGACGTGGTGGACAAGATCGACAACCTGCCGACCGGCCCGCAGGGCCCGTTCATCGGCGACGTCCCGCGTCCGCTGGTGGTGATCGAAGGCGCGAAGGTGATCGGCGAAGCCGCGCACCCGGTCGAGGAACCGGTGTCGCCGGTGACCGGACAGGTACCTGCTTCGGCACCGCCGGCTTCGAAGAAGCCCGCGAAGCACTGATCCGTGGCGACGCTGTTCGTCTCCGACCTGCACCTCGACGACGCGCGCCCGCACATCGTCGATGACTTCGAGCGCTTCTGCGCGGGCGAAGCACGCAGCGCCGACGCGCTTTACATCCTGGGCGACCTGTTCGAAGCCTACATCGGCGACGATGATGACGCCGCCTTGAATGCGCGCGTCGCCCGCGCGCTGCGTGGCGCCGCCGACGCGGGCGCACCGGTGTATTTCGTCGTCGGCAACCGCGATTTCCTGCTGGGCGAGGCTTACGCGCGGCGCTGCGGCATGGGCCTCGTGGACGATGGCGCCGTCATCGACCTGTACGGTACGCCCACCCTGATCCTGCACGGCGACGTGCTGTGCACCGACGACGACGCCTATCTTGCATTTCGCAAACAGGTGCGCGATCCGGCCTGGCAGCAAGCCTTCCTTGCACGCCCATTGCGCGAACGCCGCGCGTTCGCGGCGCAGGCCCGCGACGCCAGCCGCGCGCACACCTCGTCCACCGACATGGCGATCATGGACGTGAACCCGCAAGCGGTGGAAAACGCGCTGCGCCAGGCCGGCGTCACGCGGATGATCCACGGCCACACCCATCGCCCCGCGATCCACGAATTCACGCTCGACGGTAAGCCCGCCCAACGCCTCGTGCTCGGCGACTGGTACGAGCAGGGCTCGGTCCTGCGGGTGGACCGTGGCGCCATCCGACTGGATCGGCTGGCCGCGAACTGACGGAGTCACCATGCAACTGATCGGCATGCTCGATTCACCCTACGTGCGGCGCGCCGCGATTTCGCTGCGGATGCTCGGCATTCCGTTCGAGCATCGCCCACTGTCGGTGTTTCGCGATTTCGAGGCGTTCCAATCCCTGAATCCACTGGTCAAGGCGCCGACCTTGATCTGCGACGATGGCTGCGTACTGGTCGAGTCCTCGTTGATCATCGATTACGCGGAAACGCTTGCCGGACGCAGCCTGATGCCGCGCGATCCCGAAGCGCGCCGCCGCGCACTGCGTCCGATCGGCCTGGCACTGGTGGCATGCGAAAAGGCGGTGCAGCATTTCTACGAGCTGAAGCGCGCGCCGGAACTGCGGGATGCGGGCTGGCTGCAACGCGTGGACGGACAACTGCGCGACGCTTGCGGGTTGCTCGATGCGGAATTGCACGAGGCATCCGTCGACCGTTGGCTCTGCGGCGATGCCCCGACGCAGGCCGATGTTACGGTCGCCGTGGCGTGGACGTTCACGCAAATCGTGGCTGCGGAGATCGTGTCGGCACGCGACTACCCCGCGTTCGCGGCCTTCGCCGCGCGTGCAGAACGGCTGCCGGCATTCAAGGCATTGCAGCCGATCTGACGGCTAACTGCTGGCGTCGATCGCCTCGCGCAGGCGTTCCACGCCGAGCACTTCCATGTCACCGATGCGCGCGGATTTCTTCGGCGCATTCGCCCGCGGCACGATCGCGCGCCGGAACCCATGGTGCGCAGCTTCCTTCAGGCGTTCCTCGCCGTTCGGCACGGGGCGCACCTCGCCGGATAGCCCGACTTCGCCGAACGCCACGGTTTTCTCGGGCAAGGCGCGATCGCGAAAACTCGACAACACCGCCAGCAACACCGGCAGGTCGGCCGCCGTTTCCTGCACCCGGATACCGCCGACCACGTTGACGAACACGTCCTGGTCGAACACCGCCGCGCCACCGTGGCGGTGCAGCACCGCCAGCAGCATCGCCAACCGGTTCTGTTCCAGCCCCAGCGCGACGCGGCGCGGATTGCCGAGACTCGATTGATCGACCAGCGCCTGCACTTCCACCAGCAACGGGCGCGTGCCTTCACGCGTCACCATCACGGCGCTGCCGGGCGTCGCACCCTGTTGCGACGACAGGAAAATCGCGGACGGGTTCGGCACTTCGCGCAGGCCCTTGTCGCCCATCGCGAACACGCCGAGTTCGTTGACGGCGCCGAAGCGGTTCTTGAACGCGCGCAGCACCCGGAAGCGCGAACCGATTTCGCCCTCGAAATACAGCACCGCATCGACCATGTGTTCCAGCACGCGCGGACCGGCAATTCCGCCTTCCTTGGTCACGTGGCCGACCAGGAACACCGAGGTGCCGGTCTGCTTGGCGAAACGCGTCAGGCGCGCCGCCGATTCGCGCACCTGCGATACTGAACCCGGCGCCGCCGGCAGCGTTTCGGTCCAGATCGTCTGGATCGAATCGATCACGAGCGCCCGCGGCTTTTCCGCGACCGCGTGTTCGAGGATGCGCTCGACGCAGGTTTCCGCCAGCGCGCGCAACGGACCGAGTTCCAGCCCCAAACGGTGCCCGCGCGCCGCGATCTGGGCCAGCGATTCCTCGCCACTCACGTACAACCCCGGCAGCCGTTCGCCCAGCGCCGCCAACGTCTGCAGCAACAGCGTCGACTTGCCGATGCCGGGGTCGCCACCTACCAGCACCACCGAACCTTCGACCAGCCCGCCGCCCAGCACGCGATCGAGTTC
>Ga0070682_100002560_pt1 | contig 10038 bp, 3 predicted proteins | sample KBSC63LmetaG_FD_64668 | JGI IMG/M metagenome (GOLD analysis project Ga0070682, IMG submission 64668) | Corn rhizosphere microbial communities from Kellogg Biological Station, Michigan, USA - KBS C6-3L metaG | ecosystem: Host-associated > Plants > Roots > Rhizosphere | place: USA: Michigan... | reverse complement strand
CGGATTCTCCGCGATGGCCCTGTCCCGTTTTCCGGGGCTGCAAGTGCTCGGCCTGCTTTGCCTGGTCACGCTGCTGACCGGCTTCGTCTGCGATGCTTTCCTGACGACCAGCTTCTTGAGGCTCTTTTATGGGTGGAAGGAAGAGCTGCCGACGGCTTCGAACAGCGGCTCCCGCCGTCAAGCGATGACCGCTGGACAATGACCTAGGAGAACAATGACCTAGGGGAACAATGACCTAGGGGAACAATGACCTAGACGATCGAGCAGCGCTGCCGGCGACGCCTCAGAAATACCCCGACCAGCGCCGCGAGCAGCGGGACCGCTGCCGTGACGCGAGATCGGCCTGGGCCCACAGGCAGCGCGCATCCGCCCTCATCGGCGCTGGTAGAAGGCTCTGGAGCGGGCATCGGTGTGCTCGGCCCCAGCTCGGCGTCTGGGATGTCCGCATCGGCTGCAATCAGCCGGATATCGGCGCAGTGATGGTAGAAGTACCCTGGCACGTGCTGCGCCATGAACTGCACGACCTGCAGCGTGCAACGCTCGCAGGTAAAATCAGGCAGCTTCAGCTGGACTTTGAACGGCTCAGCTCGAGGCTCCAGGACCAGAGTACGCGCAAAGAGCCCGTCCTGAAGGACTGGGTAGCTAGGTGGATCCTCGATCTCCGCGCTGAGCGAGACGCCCGTCACTCCATCGCCATTGGTGGTCGTCACCGGCGGATCGAGGAGCTCCGCGCGCTCTCGGGCAAGTGCGATCCGAAAGTGCCCTGGGTGTGCCACCCCTTCTTGCCAGCTGACCTCGATCGTAGATGAAGCTCGGTAGGTGCTGATGATGCCGGTGGTTTGCCCGTCGGCCTCGCCGCCGCAGGGTGCCGTCTTCTGAGGGTTGCCCAGGCTGTCTTCTTCTATCCAGGAGGCCGGTGTCAGCAAACGGAGATGGGCGCTGGCGCTCATGCTCCACGCCAAGGAGAACGCCCCTAACGCTGCTGATCCCAGCGCGCGCAGCGCCGGATTGCGAGATTCGCGGGACCGAGCTCTGCGTGGCGAATGCCTCTTCATGTAGAACGTCACATCAGCCTCATGCAGCAGCGAAGTCACTCTTTAGCTCACATTGTCAGATAACATTTCGATTCGCCTGTTCGCAATGGCCGATGCCTTCTCGCCGCAGCCCAATCGCCGCAGCCCAATCGCCGCAGCCTCTCACCGCAGCCTGAAATCCCGGCCGCTCGGCGAATTTGACGAATCGTGATCGCACTCTCGGGGTGGCCTCATTCGAGGTCGGGCGCAGCGCAGTCATGGAGACACCGAGTTCGTCGAGACGACATCTTCTTGAAGTCCGGCCAGATCTTTCCAGACTCGAATGTTGGCTTCCTCATCATCCGCACGGGCCGTGTCGCCCAGCTCCGTCGTGCCGAAGCCAACGTCAAAATACTCGCCAGTCACGCACTGCGAGTCTGCGCTCTGCTCACATTGCTTCAGAGCTCGAGGCGCCGTGCGATCGGCGCAGGCGGCGGAGACCGCGATTTGAAGTCGAAGGCTCGCCGCTGGTCGACTGCCGACTTCTGCGATCCTTCTCAGAGCTCCCACGCTGTGGACTTCAGCTGCAGGTCAAGCCATCTGGGAGGGCGTTGCTGCCGAAGTCCCCAACGGCTGGGGCGCTGCCGGCGCGTGACGCGCACCCACCCAAGCAGCGGCCGCGTCTCGACGCTATAGGCCCGATCGCTTCTACTGTCGCGGAATCCCTGGAGCGCATACGCCTCCGCAGCACCCGTCTCGGAGGGTCCCGTGCTGGGCCAATTCAGGCTGGGAAAGGGAGCGGCCGACCTTGCTACGTTGCCGTTGCCCAAGGGAGTGCCTCGGATGGGTGCAGAATCGTTCCACCACCGACGACTGAAAGCCCAGAGCCGAGCGCAGCCCGTTGCGAGCGCGGTTTACACCATGCTAATGGATGCGCTCATGTGGCTTTCCATGCGTGTATCTGGGTTGTGTCCTCCCCAGCTTCACCGCTGCGATCTCGCAATGACTGAGCTCTCGACTGCCTCTGGCCGAGCTCGGCGCGAAATGCGGCGGCAAGCGGTGTTAGGCTGCCTGGCGGGGGGAATCGCGCTCGCCGTGCTGCCTGCGTGCTCGGACCTGAAACCCGGTGAGGATACTGGTACCGCCGTCTTCAAGCTGAACCAACTGCCGGCGAACTTTGCCTGCCTCGACAAACCGCCAGCGCCCCCGCCTCCGGCGCCGACGGCACCCGGCTTCAGTTATACTGGTTTTGTTCCGGATTATCGAAACCCTCTGATCTCTGTCAAGGCAAACGTTCGGAGCTGTTCCACCACCGACGCGGTGTGTGATCCGGGCATCGCGCAAGGCGTGCCGATCCCATCTCCGATGCCTGGCTATCCGGATGGATTCGCGGTTGGGCTGCCGGCATCGCCTTTTCAAAGCTACATTCGGCTCGTTGCCCCCGATTACGCGCCCCTCGACTACTACGTGAAGGGCCCGATGATCGAAAACGTGGTCGCCACGGTGCCATTCAGCATGGTGAGCATCTCATCGCTGGGCGAGTTCCTCGCGGGGCTCGGGGCAGATCCTATGACTGCCTCGCAATTGGGCGTGCTGGTGATGGTCGTTTTTGACTGTAACTCCGATCCCGCCCCGAATGTGCAGTTGAAGTTGACGACGCGTCAGCCAGCAACCGACGTCATCCCGTGGGCGATTCAGGATTTCATTCCCGTCGCGGGTCGCCCGACAGACGAACGCGGCATTGCGGGCTTCGTCAATGTGCCGCTCGAGAACGTCACGGTGGAAGCCCTCATCGATGGTCGAAGCTTCGGCTCCACCAGCTTTCCTGTGCTGCCCGGTCGTCTTACGGGTGGCACCCTGCGGCCCGCCTACGATAAGGCCTACTGAGCGCGGCGAGAGCTGCGGCAGGTGCGCGCTGCAACCTGCCGCAGGTGGCCTGCTGTATCCTGCAGGTAACCCATCCCCTGCGGTGAGACCGCGGTGTCGCGAACGCTAATCCGTAGCTCGTGGCGCTGGTATGAATCCTCCAGCAGCCAGAAAGCTCAGGTATCGGCGCAGCAGGGCGCGATCCAGCGCCGTGCAATGGATGTCCTGCTCGGCTAGCAAACGGATGGTCGCTTCGCTGTGGATCTGCGGGCGGTAGCCGACCCGAGAAAGCTCCAGATAGGTGAGATTGTCGGGCGGCCAACGATCCGTGAAGAACGAGAGCAACGGACGAATCGGCCCCGCTTCGGCTTGCTCCAGCCTCTTCAACCAGGCGGCGTAGGGGACGGGTTGAATGGGGTAGCCCAGAGTACGCAGCAGCTGAAGCAAGCTGCTGAATCGCCAGCCATCCGGATGATGCAAATGAAACGCCTGGCCCCGCGACTCGGGCTGGCAAGACAAGTGGACGATGGAACGCGCCACGAAGTCCACCGGTGAAACCTCTACTGCCACGTCGAGATCCGCGGGCAGGCAGCCGATGTCGATCACGGCTCCTTTCAAGAAGCGGCAAAGAAAATCCGTCGCGTTCCACGCGCCATTGGTGGCGCCGCTAATGAACCCGGGACGGTAGACGGTCACGGGAATTCCGCGCTCCGCGGCCTCGCGCACCATCGCATCCGCCACCCATTTGCACTGCGAATAAGGCAAACGAAGGCCGCGAGCGTGGGTGGGGATAGTGGTCTCGGAAATAGACTCTCCCTGGTACCCAGGAGAGTCGTACACGGCGACGGACGAGACGTGGTGCATTGCCTTCGGACGCCCCAGCGACGCCAGGCGCAGCATCTCGCGGGTCGCATCCACGTGGGACGGCTTCAGATCCAGGTAGGAAGCGACGAAGCTGACCTGGGCGCCATTGTTGTAGATGCTGTCGATCTCGGTCGCCAGTTGTTGGAAGACACGCTCACTGAGCCCGAGCATCGGCTTTGCCAGGTCACCAACGACAGCTCGGACTCGGCGGCGCAACGCCTCCGTCGGCAATCCGTATGAAGTGAGATTGCGCTCGAGCCGGTTCATCGCATCCGCCTCGGTCTGCGCTCTGACCAGACAGGTCACGCTCGCAGAAGTCCGCTGCAGCAACTCGGAGAGCAAGAACGCGCCGAGAAAACCGGTCGCTCCAGTCAACAGAACCGAGTTCGGGACGGCGCTGAGCTGACCGGGACGGGGCCCAATCGACGGTTCGAGCGCCGCCGCGCTGCGCGGATCGACCGTCTCGGTGTCCAGTGCGGGCCCGGATGCGATGAGCGGCACCAGCTGCGCCGCCAGACTCTTCACACTGGTCACCGCAGCATCCAGACCGAGGCGCAGGGAAGAGGGGAGAGCCAGTTTGCGTTGCAACGTCGAGCGCAGCTGCACGGCCGTCAACGAATCCAGGCCCAAAGCGCTGAGCGGCACGTCCAACGCCAGCGGCTGCCGATCATGGGCAGGCAGGGATTGGGCTACCTCCTCCGACAGGATACGCACCAGGTGCTCTTCCAACTGCTCGGGCGGCAAGGCGTCTAGCGTGGCACGGAGGGAAGCCGTGCCGGCAGGAGCTGCCGGTGGTGCTCCATTTGGTGTCTCACGCTCCGCTTCCAGGGCCGCCAATATGTCAGGCAGCGACGCGCGAGCGGCGCTGGATAGTTTCCCGCTGGCGGAGAGCCGCTGCAACAGCGCCTCCAGCTCAGCAGGCGCTCCTCCTCGTGCTGGAGCCTGCGCAGGGCTATCGATCCAATAGCGCTTGCGCTGCCACGGATAGGTCGGCAGCGAAACGTGCTCGCAGCCCGGAAAGAGCTCCTTCCAGGCCACGCTGCCACCGCTCACAAACCACTCTCCCAGAGCCTCGAGCATTGAAGACGTCTCCGAACCCGACGTTCGAAGTGCGGAAAGCAGCCGAGCCGTCGCGGAGCTGGTTCGTGTTAGGGATGCGCCTGCCTCGACCCCCAACTGCAGGAACAGATCGACCCCCGCCGCGGACAGCGCGGCGTATCCAGCGGCGAGGTCGTCGGCTGTCGTACTACGACGCAGCCAGTAACCCGCAGTTGCGCGAGAAGCTGCCACGGAGGCCTGCTCCGGCACGCTGGGAACGCGCGGCTGTTGGTACTGGATGGACTCCGCAACCTGGCGCAATTTCTCCGGTGACGCGTCCGGGCCTCCCACCTCGACCAAGCGCGCGGCGTCCTCCAGGCTGAATATACCCGCCACGGCCGCGGCGGCAAACTCGCCTGAGCCGCTGCCGAACACGAAATCTGGCTCTACCCCCCAGGAACGCCAGAGAGCTGCCAGCGCCCATTGCAGCGCGAAGAGCGCACAGCGATCTGCCGCAGCCGAGTTCGGGGCGGCACCAGCCAACATGAAGTCGCGCAGCGAGAAGTGCAGCACCGGCTCGAATGCGCCGCTGGCCGCGTCGAGCGCGGCGCGGAACGCCGGCCATTCTGCGTAGAGCTCGCGGCCCAGTGCGCCTGTTGGCAGCCCGGAACCGCTGAAAATCCAGGCTCGCTTGCCGCTGGGCGCTGCTGGCACCGGGGCGCCCAGCTGTCTCGAGCCTGCCGCGTCGAGAGCTTCGATCAGGGCCGCGCTGGTCGACGCCGTCAGCGCCAGTCGATGCTCGCTGAAGGAGCGGGTGGTCGCGAGACTGAAGGCCACATCCAAAAGCGCGAGCTCCGGGTGCGCTCGCAGCTGGTCACGCAGTCGCTGCGCCAAGCTCGCGAGGGCGCGCGGGCTGCGCGCGGAGAGTACGATCAGTTCGGCTGAGCGCTGGGGGCGCGATGCCGCCGGCGCTGGCGCAGGCGCCTCCTCGAGCACGAGATGCGCATTCGTCCCGCTGATGCCGAAGGCGCTCACGCCCGCGATGCGAGGGACAGCTCGGCGGGGCCAATCGATTGGCTCATCGGCAACGCGGACAGGCAGCTCACTCCAAGGGACGTGAGGATTCAGGCCGTCGAGGTGCAGAGTCTTGGGGATGCGCTGGTGCTGCAAGGCGAGCAGCGCCTTGATCAGACTCCCCACGCCAGCGGCACCCTCCATATGGCCAAGGTTACTCTTCACCGAGCTGAGCACGACGCGATCTTCGGGCGCTCGCCCCTGCGACAGCACGCTGCCCAACGCTTGCACCTCGATCGTATCGCCGAGCGCGGTACCAGCGGCGAAGCACTCCACGTAGCCCACCGCCGCAGGCGCGACGCCGGCACTCCGTAGAGCGGCAGCGATCACGGCTTGTTGTGCGGGCCCATTCGGAGCCGCCATCCCGCTGCGCCGGCCGTCCTGATTTACGGCGCTGCCGCGGATCAATCCCAGCACTCGATGGCCGCGCTTTCTCGCCTCCGACAGCCGCTCCAAGACCACGACGCCAGCGCCCTCCGAACGCACGTAGCCATCGGCGGATGCGGAGAAGGATCGGGAACGACCGGTCGGAGACAGCGTGCCGAGACGGCTGAAGTAAACGGTGCCCTGCGGATTCAAGATCACGTTCACGCCCCCCGCCAGAGCCAAGTGGCACTCTCCGCTGCGCAGGGCTTGGCAGGCGAGGTGGACGGCGACCAACGATGAAGAACACGCCGTGTCGATCGGCATGTTCGGCCCTTTCAAGCCCAACCAATATGAGAGCCGGCCGGCAATGGTGCTGTGCGCCGTACCGAGCAATGCATAGGCGTCGATGGCCGTCGGATCCGCGAGCACGCGATTCTGGTAGTCGTTTCCACAGATCCCCAGGTAAACGCCGGCATCGGAGCCCATCAGCGTCTGGGGCGCGATTCCCGCAGACTCCAGCGCCTCCCACGTCGTTTCCAAGAGCAAGCGCTGCTGTGGATCAATGCTCACGGCTTCTCGCGGCGAGATTCCGAAAAACTCTGGCTCGAATCGATCCAGACCCTCGAGGAATCCGCCCCAGCGCGTGATCATCTTGCCCGCGGCATTCGGGTCCGGATCGTACCACTCGTCGATGTCCCAGCGCTCCTTGGGCACTTCGCTGATCGCATCGCCCCCTTGCTCGAGCAACTGCCAAAACGAGTCGAGATCGGTGACACCACCTGGGAAACGGCAGCCAATACCCACAATGGCGATCGGTTCCTCGGTGGAGGCGCGCGAGACCGAGGCCGGTCGCTGCCGCTCTTGCTCCACCTCGACGAGCTTCAGCACCTCGGAGAGCAGATACTGGCTGATGGCCGTCGTTGTCGGATGGTCGAACGCCAGGGTCGCCGGCAGGGTAGCTCCCGCGCGCCGCCCCAGCGCGTTGCGCAACTCGACGGCCATCAGCGAGTCCAGGCCCAGCTCGCGCAGCGGCTTGTCGAGAGGAACCTGCGACGGCGTCGCCCAGGAGAGCACCCGCGCAATCTCGGCTTGGACCCCGGCTTGCACGGTCGCCAACCGATCTTCGGGATTCAGCGCCGCCAGCTCGCGTGCCCAATCGCTCTTGGCGCTGCTCGAGCGCACCGGCGAGGACCGCAGCAACCCGCGCCAGAGCGGCGGTATCGTGTCACCTAGAGCCTTCCTCATCACGCGCAGGTCGAGCTGCACGACAAGCAGCTGAGGTTCCGTTCGCGTGAGTGCTTGCCCGAACAGGGCTCGGCCTTGCTCGGGCGAGAACATGCCGATTCCTTGGCGAGCGAAGCGCGCTTGCAGGTTGGCGTCGAGCCGCGATGCAAACCCACCACCCAACCACGGCCCCCACGCCAGGCTCGTCCCCGGCCGTCCCTGCGCGCGGCGCTGGGCGGCGAGACCATCGAGGAACGCATTGGCTGCCGCGTAGCCGCTCTGTCCAGCGGAGCCGAGCGTACCGGCCAGCGAAGAGAACAGCACGAAGGCGTCCAGATCTGCGCGCTCCGTGAGCTGGTGTAGATGCCATGCGCCCAGCACCTTTGGGCCCAGAACCCGAGCAAAACGCTCCGCCGTCTGCTCCTGCAGCATCCCATCATCCAAGACACCTGCTGCGTGGACCACCACGCGCAGCGGGTGCTCGGCAGGGATCATGCTCAGGACACGGGCCAAGGCCGCGCGATCGGTCACGTCCAGCGCCGCGACCGTTACGCTTGTTCCGAGAGCCTGGAGCTCGGCCACGGTCTGATCCGCTGCCGGGGTGTTCATGCCCTGCCGACTCGTGAGCAGGAGGTGCCGGAACCCTCGCCCGGCCAACTCCTTCGCCACTTCCCGACCGAGGGCTCCGAGTCCGCCGGTTACGAGCGCGGTGCCCTCCGTTCTCAGCCGCGCGCGTGGGGCTTGCAGCACGATCTTGCCGATGTGGTGCGCCTGCGCCATGTGGCGGAATGCGGCCTCCGCGTCCGTGAGAGGAAAGGCTTGGACGGGCAATGCTCGGAGTCGGCCGGTTTCGAAGCCCTCACGGATCGCCGCAAGCATCTGCCCGATGCGATCGGGATCGACCTGGGCCAGATCGAAGGCTCGATAGAACACACCGGGATGCTCCGTAGCGACCTGCGCCGCATCGCGGAGATCTACTTTGCCCATCTCGATGAAGCGCCCACCGTGGGAGAGCAGGCCGAGGCTGGCGTCGATGAACTCGCTCGCGAGTGAATTGAGTACGACATCCACTCCCCCTGCTCCGTCACGGAACTCGCGCGCGAAGGCGAGGTCCCGCGAATTGGCAATGCGTCGAACGCCGAGCCCTCGTAGCACCTCCCATTTGGGCGCACTGGCTGTGGCCAGGACCTCTGCGCCCCTCCAGTGCGCCAGCTGGATCGCCGCCATGCCCACGCCACCCGCAGCTGCGTGCACCAAGAGCCGCTCTCCGGCCTTCAGTGCAGCGAGATCATAGAGCGCGTACCACGCGGTCGCGAAGGTGACGGGGATGGTCGCCGCTTGCTCCATCGACAGCCCTGTTGGTATCCGAGCAACGCAGCGCGCATCGACCGTCACGAAACGCCGAAACGCTCCGGACGCAATCGCCATCACGGCGTCGCCGACTGCGTATTGCGAGACGCCAGCCCCCACCGCAGTCACTCGCCCCGCACACTCGCCTCCGAGCGGCCCCGCCTCTCCGGGGTACATCCCCAGTGCGTTGAGAACGTCGCGAAAGTTGAGTCCGGCGGCCACGACCTCTACCTCGAGCTCGCCTGCGGACGGCGCGCGCCGCTCGCTGGCCTCGAGGCTCAGGCTGTCCAGCGTTCCTTTGCGCCGCGTCGAGAGCTGGTAGTTCGCCGCTTCTTCAACGGCCAGCGCCGCCGGCGCTTTCGACACTCGAGCCACGTGGCGCTGCTCCCCCCGCCACGCGACTTGGCTCTCTTCGTCCGCGCTGCTCAGCTCTTTCTGTAAAATCTCCGAAAGCGATGCACCCGCCTCGATGTCCACGAGGGTGAGCCGCAGCTCAGGGTTCTCTTGCATCACCGTCCGCGCCAGACCCCAGACAGCAGCTGCTGCTGGGCTCACCGCATCCTTTGCCGTCACCGCCACCGCGGAGCGCGTCACCCACCAGAGCCGCGGAGGGGAGGCTTCCCGTAGCGCCGCTTTGGCCCACTCCAGTCCGGCGATCACGGCGCTCGTGTCAGCACTCTCGGTTGCGCTCTCATCGTCGAAACGACAGATGATATGATCTGCCGCTGCAGCCTCGGCCCCTGCTGCGCGCTCCACCAGCTGCACGGTCGCTCCGCGAGCGCGTAGCTGTTCGGCGAACACGCTGTCCACGGAGCCTCCGATCGACACCACTCTCCACCGCCCCGAGAGCTTTGCCGGGAGCGAGGAGCTGGCCACAGCAGGCCAGTCCAGCTGATAGAAACAGGCGAGTGCTTCCCCGGCGCGATCTTGTCCGAGCGCAGAGACTTCGACCCGTCTCGCCGCCATCGAGCTCAGCTCGGCGATGACACCACCCGCTCCATCATACAGCGTCACGGCTGCCGTCACGGCGTCCGCCGCGGCTGAGCTCAGCAGTCGAGCATGTGCGACGGCGGTGGTCGCGCCGGTCTGAAGCAGCGCGAGACGGCCGAGCTCGAAGGGTAAGAAGGCCCCTTCCAGACCCTGCAGCAGAGCGGCGAGGGCTTGCAGCGCGCTATCGAGCAGCGCCGGATGCAGACCGTACGAGCTCGCTTCCGCTCCGTCCGCCAACGCCACTTCCGCCACC
>Ga0070682_100002557_pt1 | contig 10048 bp, 9 predicted proteins | sample KBSC63LmetaG_FD_64668 | JGI IMG/M metagenome (GOLD analysis project Ga0070682, IMG submission 64668) | Corn rhizosphere microbial communities from Kellogg Biological Station, Michigan, USA - KBS C6-3L metaG | ecosystem: Host-associated > Plants > Roots > Rhizosphere | place: USA: Michigan... | reverse complement strand
ATCCGCGTGCCGCTCAAGCCGCAACATGGATTGTTCGACGAGGCCCTGCGGGCCTGAAGGATTCGCGATGCTGATCGAGAGACTGTGGGTCGCGAACGACCTGCGCAACTTCCAGTATTTGATCGCGTGCTCGCAGACCGGCGAGGCGTTGGCCGTGGACCCGCTCGATGCGCGCATGACGCTCAAGGCGGCGAAGGAGCGCGGGTACACGATCACGCAGATCCTCAACACGCACGAGCATCTCGATCACACCGCGGGGAACGCGGAAGTGGTCAAGGCGACGGGCGCGAAGGTGCTGGCGCATGCGGGCGCGGCGAGTGCGATCGGCAGCGTCGATCGTGGGCTCGCGCGCGGGGATGTGATCAAGGTGGGCAGGACCGTGGAGCTCGAGGTCCTGGATACGCCGGGACACACGCGCGCGCATGTGTGCCTGCTCGCGCATGGTGATGCGCCGGCGCTGTTCTGCGGGGACACGCTGTTCAACGCGGGCGCGGGGAATTGCCACAACGGTGGCGACCCCGGTCTGCTGTACGAGACGTTCGTGAATCAGCTCGCCAAACTACCGGAGGGCACGCGGGTTTATCCCGGGCACGAGTACATGGCGCGGAATCTCGCGTTCACCGTCGATCGGGAGCCGGGGAATGCGGACGCGGCGAAGGCGCTGGCGTCGGCGCGGGCGCATGATCCCGCGGGTGCGCGGGTGACGACGCTCGGGGAAGAGAAGCGGGTGAATGCGTTTCTGCGCCTGACGAATCCGCAGATCATCGAGAAGCTGCGCGAGAAGTTTCCGGAGATCGGGGAGAGGCCGGATGCGAGGGCGGTGTTCGTGAAGCTGCGGGAGTTGCGCAATTCATGGTAGCGCGTCAGTTAGATTCGTCTCCTACCACCACCCGAGTCACGACGCGGCCCCTGCAGACACAAACTACGATTGTCCGAAATGTTAGCGTCCGGATTCTGTCGCCTCACGCATTTCACGTTTTACTTCTTGACCCCAGAAGTGAGCATACATGACCCAAATGTCGTCAAAGATTTCTACAAACTTCTTCCCTGAATAGGTAAATGTCTCGTATCGATCGACCTCGAGCCAGATGCATGTGTCAGAAGCAAGCGAGGATCCACCCGAAGTGGAAAGCCAAATGCGTACGCGCCAATAGTGGGTTAGCTCTCGCAACTTCTTCCCGATCGCCGGCAGTAGGTCCAACACCTGCTTCGGGTGTACCGAGGCGTAGTCAAGAAGGAAAACATCAATGTTGCAGTTCTCCGCGCACTTCTCACCGACCGAGAATGCCTCTGCGCCGAGATTCTTCAAGATGGAATTCAGAGCATCGCAAGTCGCATAAAACTCGTCGATCACTTCGTCCGGCATTCGCTGGTCCATATGCTCCCGCGCATTAGTCACTAAATGGAATCTAGAATAGATAGGACTGGCATTGCTTCTGCGATTGAAGCGCAACAAAGCATACGGCGAACAACCGTATTTGGCTCTCCAGACCAACATTTCAATTGAGCCAGAGAGGTACTCTCCAACATCTCACCCCTGTTTCTCCTTTGCGAATCAAAAATATGCACAAATCAAGTCACCGGTGCGGCAGCCAGCGCGTTGATCACGCAATTCGAGATCGAGACAACCTACCGCGCTTTCCCCGATTCGGGATCGATTCCATCTGCTGTGGCACTGCAACCCATCATCGCTCCGCATACAACCCCCACAATAAATGTTCCCGCGGCTGCATTCGCCGCATCTGCCGTATTGTCGGCCTCATATGCGGCCGCGACCGCAAAGAATGCGCTCACCGCTATCACGCCCGGGCCCTTTCCTCGAGACGCTCTTCCCTCCGGCTCCAATGGTCGAACGCGACTACTCGGAGCTAATCCGCGATCCATACCTTTGTTTATGATTCGCGCGAGAAATCCGCCAATTTCCGGTCTTCTTGATCTTACGATTTTTTCCGCAAATGCTCGTGCATCTTTCGCAGTGGCCTTTGAAAGGTCGACCTCTTTCCCAAAGGCCCCCAATTCTTCTTTAACTGCTTTGTTGTATGCCGGGTCGTTGGGATGGTCGCCAATATTCTTGATCGTTAGCTTTCCCGCCTCCTCGCCAAACTCTTGCGATACCCCTTCGCCAACTAGAGACGCAGCAGGAATTACGTGGTGACCCTTAGGCCCGGCCTCAGAGTCGTACTTGAAGCGCCTTCGCAGCTGCGCCGCAGATTCCGTTTCCATGCCAGATGGATCTACGCGATCCAATGGGTCATTGCCGACGTATGCGTAGAGATTGAAATCGTCTTTATAGAAGATCGGATCAGTCTGCAGAAATCTGCCAAGCTTCGGCGAGTACATACGTGCCTTGTAATAGTTAAGGCCGATGTCCTTAAGCCAGGTCTGACCGGTAAACCCAAAACGATCTGCATTTGAAGTCGATGGCACGCCGTAGGCGTCGTAAGTATTTTTCGTGTTCGCGATCAGGGCGCCTGCGCTATCACTCTGGCCGATGATGCTCCCCAACTGATCGCTGTGTAGATAGCGTCGAGCAGCCGTCCCGACCGCCGTGCTGTTGTACTGAAGAAGCGGCTCGTCTACTTGATCGCCATGCACGTAGCGGCGAGTCAACAGGCCATTCACGTACTCACCAACAAGCGCGTCACCGTCATAGTGAAACGTTGTCGTCGTACCGTTGGCCGTGAACTGCGAGAGTCTGCCGAGTACGTCATAGGCAAGGCTGGAGATGACGGTCCCGCTGGTGCCGACCAGATGATTCTCCATGTCGTACGCGTAGTTCGTCGAAGGCGAAGCCCCGTCATTCGTCAGGTTCGCATTCGAGTCGTATGTAGGCGTGCCGCCACCGATGCTTGAGTATTGGTTAAGCCCGTTGGGTACATATGTGCCGGTGCGGCTTCCTTGCTCCGAATACACGAACAGCGGATTCGACTGAGAGAGCGTAGTGATCTGATTCGTCGGGCTGTACAGGAATGAGTTCGTAAGATCATTTACCGTGCCCGAGAAGTTTTGCGTGAAACTTCCCAACCGCAGAGCGTTGTCGGGAGTTCTGTTCGTCGTGGCGCCGTTCAAACGCAAAAAGTCTAGACGTCCACCGCTTGGATGATAGGTCACGCGCAATGGAGCGCTTAAAGCGGTGCATGCCAGGCTCGTTGAACCTTCGTTAAGCGAACAGAAGCGGTTCACACCATCGAATCCATATGAGAACGACTGACCGTCCGGATGGGTGATTCGCACGCGATCGCCTTCTGCATCGTAATCATAGGTAAGGGTGCGACTTGTCGTGCCGACGCGGGACGTGCGTGTCTTGAGACTGCCGAATCCATCGTATGTATTCGTCTCACCTTGACCGCTCGTATCACAAGATGTCGTTGGGTCACCGCCGAAACATGAATGCAGATTTAAGCCGCGGAGGTCATAGGCATAGCTGACATCCCCAGCATAGGTATTGTCCGAGAGATCCTTAAAGACCAGTTGGTTGTTCGGATCGAAGCGATAGTTGACTGTTCGGCCATCGCGCTTTCGTTCGAACGTGACGTTTCCGTTGTTATCGTATTGATATTCATTGTAGTCGCCTTCGTTCACACCGCCGACGGCGGTGGCTGAGGGATAAACGCGTTTCCAAAGTCGCAGCATCGAGTCCGTGCGGAGATCAGTACGATTGTTGTTCGCGTCTTTTTGCGATGTGAGCAGGCCCCGTGCGCCGACCGTGCTGTAGGTATATGTGTTAGTGACGTACGTCTGGGCGATCGGAGTGCCGACTGCTCGTTCTTCCGTTAAGAGTTGATCGAAGTCGTTGTACGTGTAGCGAGTGATGCGATCCGGTCCAAAATTCGGGTCCTCTGCTCCCATGGTGCACGCGCTGGAGGGGAGTGAAGAAAAGACATTCTTGTTCATCCGGATTGCTCTGCAAACGACACGGCTCCGACCGTCATATGTGAGCTGCGTCAGCGATTCGATGGTTGTCCCATCGGAGCCAAGCACCGCCTCCGTCGCCTTCCTGCCAAGACTGTCATAGGTGAACTTCTTGGTCTGATAGACGGTAAAGCCGCTCCAACTCTTCGGCGCCGTGGTCTCAGGTTGCCAGGCGGCCAGCTCGCCAACCTCGACTTTGATCAGCATGCCGAAGACCGCAGCCGGAGTCGTTGAGTCTCCGTACGTATTGCGTGTGGCGGGATATCCGAGGGTTCCGGCACCATCCGGATCAGGCGAAATCGCGCCTGTCAGTTGGCCGCTTTCGTTGAAGCGTGTGGCGTACGTGTATGGTGCCGCCTGTTGCTGCGCGTGCGCGGTTAGCGCCTGCAACCCAATGAGGCCGAGGACAAATATACGCACGGCGGCAACATTTCTCGAGGCGTTCATGGACAGAACGCCAAGTTCGCGTTAGGCGTTGTGACGCCTATCTGATTGCCGTACCTGTCATAGCGATAGCACGTCAGGTGCACTGTGCCCGATGGATCGGTGACGGACATGCCTATTGGCAGGAGATTGTTGTTATTGGGGTTGTTCAGATTTTCCGTGTCGTTGCCGCTATTGTTGTAGATATATTTCTTTGTAACTTCATCATTGCTCGCGCAGCCGCCAGTAGGTAGAGCAGCACTGTTGATGCAGTAGCGCTCGGCAACTTTCATCCAAATCCCCGTGCCGGTGATGAAGGCGCCATTTCCGTCGTAGTAGTGCGCCTTGATTTGCTTGTACTCATAGCGAGTTTGTGGACGAATTCCGCTCGGGCTATTGACCGGTGGATAGGTGATCTTCAGCACTTGTCCGGACTGCGGGTGATACTCGTAGTCGGTCCAGTTACCATTCGGATCACGAATGCGGGTCGCCTGATTGCAAGTCCTTCGCGTGGAAGGACTGCACGTTTCAGGATATTCCGCAATCCACCCAAAGCCCGGCGACTGACTAGTGGAGTATCCGACGCCAGTGAGATTGCCGCGCGTGTAGCTATACGACTCATTGGGAGATGCGCTCTTGTTATAGGTTGTCGGGAAATTGCGCGGCGAATGTTCGAAATAGATGCGCCCATCATCGGTATCCGCGTAATCCACTACGCCAGATCCACCGTTGATCATGCCCAGCAGCCGCACGTAGAAAACACCTGCGCCCTGGCGTCCGACATTCTCCGAGTCTGGACCACCCATGTACGAGCGCAACAGGTCATACGTCGCTGCGTCACCGTCGCGCGACGCGCTGATGACGACTCCTGCGGTCTGGAGACGGTAGTCGGGGCCACTTCCAGTTTGGAATCCGTTCGGAGGGTCCTCGGCGAGTGAGAATAGATTCTTGTAGTTGTAGCTAATTAGATTGACGGCACTGTTGTTAGGCGCACTGACCGCGGTCAGTCGTGCCGAGTATTGTTGACCCGGCGTATACCCTGCGACGACATGTCCGTCGGCGGCGTAAGCCAGGTCGTAGCGTGTGAATTTGTACGTGGTGACGACGCCTTGCGCATTGGTGACATTCATCTGATTGTTCTGGCGGAACATGATGTCGGGCATGCAGTGCGGCCAGTCAAACGTCGCCTTCGGCCAGTAGCTCGATGGCGTGCAAATCCCGGTCGCTGAACAGTACTCGAGCGCGGCGTTGATCGCGACGACGGATTTTGGGTTTGTGACAGACCAACTCGACTGATCAGAAGTTCTCACCGGCGGACTCGTCGCGCATCCGACGTTGTCTCCTTGAAATAGCTGCCTTATCTGAAACCCTGTATTTGTCGCGACATTCATCCCCGCAGAGCTAATCGTGATCGTGAATCCGTTTGGATATTCGATCTTGCTCAAGGTGCCGCCGTCGTTGGCGTGGTGCGGTACAAGATGAGCCCGGGTAAAAGTTGAGACAGTGCCGTCCGGTTTGGTCCACAAGAGGTCGTCGCCATTTTCCTCGAGGATGTTGCGTTCATCTCCCAGCGACACGTACGTGTATCCGGAAGTTGCGGTCCCCGAATTCTGAAGTACGCCGCTCACGTAATATGCGAAGTCCGCAGACCCCGATGGGTCATAGACGCGCATGATGTTTCGCGGTGTAAGTACCGGCGTCGGGCTGTTGTCCAGGGCCACATCGCGGGCTTGCGCGTAGTACGAGTGGTGGAATCCGCGGCCGCCGATGAAGTTGAAATCGTTGGCGTAAACAGAAATCGTGTCCGACAGCCCCATCGCACCACCGACGCTCACGAGCGGCATTTTTGGGGTGACTTGACCGTTGGCGACGTTCACTCCGAACTTGTCGACAAGCTGGACCCTTGGCGGCTCGATGTTTGCCGAATGAATCGGCGTGCACACGAGTCCCGCGATCGCAAGTGTGAGAAGTCGTCGACTGATCAGAAGTGTCTTCATTCTCATTTCTTCCGTGCTCATGGGAAGTTGACCTTGACGCTGCAGTTTGTGACGTTCACGCATGCTTGCACCCACTTCGGTGGGTTGGTCGAACAGTCGCCATTGGGACAGTTGTATTGAAAGAACTGCTTGTGCGCGGAGTCGTTGGGGGGGCATGTGTGACTCGGATCGTTCGCAACGGTAGTTTGAATGCCGGTGAGATCCGAGAACTTGTAGCTGGTAGCCCCAACGGAGTTGCACCACTCAGCGCGCCACTGTCCTTGGTTGGGATTCGTTTTGACGAGATTTGTTGGCGGCGGCGGAGCGGATGTAACCGTGATGCCGGCACCAGTGAGATACGGGCCGCACATTCCACCTGAACTGCATGCCCGGACACGGTAGTAGTAAGTGCCGTTCGCCTTGTTTGCGAACGAGAAGTTCATCGCCGTGCCGTCATACATGAGCGTTTGAACGCCAAAATTCGATGTGCCCGACTGATACAACTCGTACTTTCCTGTCGGCCCTCCCGACGTTGGCGCGCTCCACGTCAACGTATAGCTTCCTGTCGAGTTGTTCGGCGCGGGGTAGTTCGTCCAGCCAGCCGGCGCACCGGGTGGGATGCCTTCGCGTACCTCTGTTCGATTTCCCGCAGCATCCAGCTGATAGCTGGTGATCCCGCCGTCCGGGCGGGCAACTGCGATCAGCCTACCGAGCGCGTCGTACGTATAAGTCGTGTCGCCCGCGAGACATGACATCGAATGGAACGCACCGACAAGGGCCGCGATCAGTACTCGCCGAGACGCGAGCCGCATCCGAGGCGGCGGATCTTCTTTACGCATTCCTCACTCCCCACATCTCCGAGCGCAGCGCTCTTGTCCGTATGTCGGGACTCACTCGCGCGGCATGTCAGAGCTTCTTGTTGGCCTTGTCCTGTTGCGCGCTTTTCGCCCGCGCACGATTGCGCCGCGCCTTTTGCCCGGCGCTCCGGATTTCCATACCTCGATTGCACGGCGTCTTCGCTGGCGGGCGGTTTCTATTAATACAGTGTCGTGATTCGGGAATTCCTCCCACCCACAATTCATCCTATTTCGATTGCGTGGGAACGCATTCTGAGTAAGGGGGCTTTTCCGCCAGATTTGCGGCTTGACACAGTCGGACCCCTCATAGAGCTAAGCGTGAACCGATCGATTCACCTCAGGTCGGAAACACGCCTCGCCCGTTCGGGTAATGCTTCTCCCAGTTTCTACCATCCACTTCGTTGATCTTCATCCCGGTCACCGTGCCTTCATCGATGCAGCGCGCGTTCACGCTCCACCCATCCGGATGCGAGCGCGGCACATAAAACGGCTTGATGCCGCAGGTCGCGCAGAAGTAGTGCTGCGCGGTTCCCGTGTTGAACGTGTAGTTCGTGAGCGCGTCCCTGCCCTGCGTGATCCGGAAGCGATCCGCGGTCACGATGAGATGCAGGTAGGCGGTGCGCGTGCACATCGAGCAATTGCACTCGTCAATGATGAGCTCGGCCGGCGCGTCGACTTCGAACCTCACGCGGCCGCAGTGGCAGCCACCTTTGTGGGTGATCATCGCGGTCATGGCCGGCGCAGTTTAGCCGCGAGCACCGGCGCGATCACCATGAACGCGAGCCCGAGCACCATGAATCCGCCGCGCGTGGGGTCGTAGTCGGAGAGGATTCGCGACCAGGAGTATCCGAGCGCGCGGCCGAGCACGGACTCGAAGCACAGGGTGAGCGCCACCCACCACAACCCAACGATGAACTGCGCCTGTCGCGTGGCCGCTCCCATCCAGCGCGCGGTTGCCCAGGCAATGAGAAAGATGAGGACACACGCGATCGGGATGCCGACCTGCCGGGCGCGCAGGTCACCGAGCACCGGCGCGATGAAGATTTCCCGCACCGTGCCGTTCAGCGTTTCCGCCAGGATGAGCAGCATCCACACGAGCGTGGCGCGGCGCCACGGCACGGCGCGGATCACTTCGAGGCTTCGTGATCCAGCGTCCATTGCAGGGCGTCGGCGGCGCCGGCATCCGTCGGGCGCGCGCGCTTGCGCAGCTCGGCGATGAGTCTCGTGCGGGTTTCACGGTCGCGGTTCTGCGCGAGCTTCCACTTCACCTTGCGTTCTCGGACCGTGAGCGTCAGCGCGGTAATCTGGTTGAACGGGCCGCGATACATCGCGTGCTCGGCGCTCACGGGCTTGAAGCCGCCATCGGGTTGATAGTGCGCCATGAGACGCTGCTGCTGCGCGGCGAGCACGCCGTGGTCGTCGGAGATCTCCGCGTCGCATTCGAAGATCACGGTGCGGTGGTAGGCGGTCGCGAACATCGCGTTGGTCGGGTGGATCCAGTGCGACGGGATGGTGCCGTGGATCTCGTCGACCTCGAAGGCGCACTTCGGGTTCGCGCGCAGGTCGGCGAGCTGCTCGTCGTCCCGATGCAGGTGGATCTCGAGCGTGGCGCCGAGGAACAGGAAGGGATAGAGACCGATGTGCGGTTGGCCGGAGCCGCCTGCCGTGATCAAGCGGCCGAGCTGCTGGCTCGTGACGAACTGATGGAGGACGTCATCGGGGATGTCGGCGTAGTAGTCGTAGAAGATCATGGGCTGACGATAAACGCGGCACGGCACAGGCGCCAGAGACGGTGTGTGCGCGGCTAACAGTACTGTCAGGCGCCGATGATCTCGAAGCTCGAGCAGTTGAGCTCATTACCCTCAGAGGACGTCCGACGCGGCTGCCCAGCATTTGAGGTGCGGCGCATCCATCTCGGACATCTCGAACGTGACGCTGGACGCCCTGCGGTTCACCTGCCACACGCCTTTCGCCTGGGCGAGCGTGAACGTGGAATTGTCCTGGGTCGGCGGCGTCGCGAAGTCCGCGTCGAAAGTCGCACGGTCGCGATCGCTGGCCAGAACTCCGCAGCGATTCTGCGCGGTCACCTGCGATGACACGGTGAGCGCCTGCTCGACGACCCGACGCGCGAGGTCGGGGGCCGCTTCGGGGACGAGCACGACGGTGAAGCGAGATGGCGTGCCCCGGATGGTCACGGTGACCTCGGTCTTTCGATAGTCGTTCGACTGGCACTTCCAACGGGCCGGATGTTCGGCGTCATAGCGCTGACACCAGGCCCGACGCACCCGATCACTGCCATCCGCGAGACGCGTCGGCATCGATTCGATGACGGCTTCGGCGTCGACGTCTCCGTACGCGCAGAACCACAACGAATCTTTGTCGACCGCTTCCGGCGCGAACATCTTGCCCGCCTGCTTCTCGAGGTAACGACGCACGTGGGGCTGCGGCGTCATGGTCACGCAGTCTTCCGTGGCGAAGGCGGGCGCCGCCATCAGCAGCGTGCTCGCAACGAGGAAGTTAGCTCTACTTCCGCGCACTCCACGCTCCCCATGCCAGGCACAGCCATCCCACGAGAAATGCGGCCCCGCCGAGTGGCGTCACGGCGCCTAACCACCGCTCGCCGGTCAGCGCCAATGCGTAGAGCGAGCCCGAGAACACGACGATGCCTGCGAGGAACAATCCACCCGCGACGGCGAACACGCGCGTCGGCCACCGCGCGTACGCCCAGGCCGCGGCGATCGTCGCGAACGCGTGATACATCTGGTAGCGCGCTCCGGTTTCGAACACGGCGAGCATCTCGGGCGTGAGCCGCGCGCGCAGCGCGTGCGCGCCGAAGGCGCCGAACGCCACGCCGAGGAATCCGGCGGCGGCGGTGCCCAT
>Ga0070682_100002553_pt1 | contig 10052 bp, 6 predicted proteins | sample KBSC63LmetaG_FD_64668 | JGI IMG/M metagenome (GOLD analysis project Ga0070682, IMG submission 64668) | Corn rhizosphere microbial communities from Kellogg Biological Station, Michigan, USA - KBS C6-3L metaG | ecosystem: Host-associated > Plants > Roots > Rhizosphere | place: USA: Michigan... | reverse complement strand
GTATCGGCACCTCATCCAGAGCCCGCACCCGGACGTGCACGTCGGACGCCAGCGTGTGCACGTGGTCGGCTGGAATCAGCCCCCAGATGGTCGCTACCAAGCCGCTAACGATCAACACCATCCCGACGATCATGCCAACGTCCACCGGCATGCCCGCCAGGCGATACCCCATATCCTTGGCTTGCACGTACATCGGGAGGTGGAGGGTTACCCCCAGGATCACGGCAGCGAGGCCAGCCCAAAACGCTCCGGGATTCCCGAACGTAGTGCTTCGATCAGATGACTCCATCGGGTACAAAGTACGGGGCCGGGCGCGCACCCTCAACTGCAAACTGAACGTAGGCCGAGATCTCGACTGCGACCTTAAAAGAACGTGATCCGAGATCTGAGAAGCGCAGATACCAGGGTTTAGAAACTGCCCTGCGACATTTCTTTGTGGCGCTACGGTGGAGGCGGTGTGTATCAGCCGGAAACGCGCTCCATACGGTCGGAGCGCGGTGACTATATCCTGAGATCTATGCCCTCTGAGATCTCGGATCCCGTTCTTTTGATCTTGCAGTTCAGTTTCAGTCTGTATCGGTCTTGAGCAATCCAGCCCCGGACCCGCATATTCTTGGTCGCCGGTCGACAGTTCCACCCGCTGAGACGAAACCGGGCTCGAAGTCACAACAATCGACAGCGAGGACTTGATGCAGAAGCCTGAGTACGATGCGATAGTCGTGGGGTCCGGGATTTCCGGAGGGTGGGCCGCAAAGGAGCTCACCGAGAAAGGTCTGCGCGTTCTCATGCTCGAGCGCGGCAAGAACATCGAGCACATCACGGGCTACGTGAACGCGACCAAGGCTCCGTGGGAGTATCCGCATCGCGGCGGCCGGACGCGGGCGATGGAAGAGCTCTACCCCGTCCTGAAACGCGACTATCCGCTGAACGAAACGAATCTCGACTACTGGGCCTCGGACAAAGATTCGCCCTACACCGAGGTGAAGCGCTTCGACTGGTTTCGCGGCTACCACGTTGGCGGACGCTCCCTGATGTGGGGCCGCCAAAGTTACCGCTGGAGTGATTTCGACTTCGAGGCAAACGCAAAGGAAGGAATCGCCATCGACTGGCCGATCCGTTACGCCGACCTCGCCCCCTGGTACGATCACGTCGAGAAGCACGCAGGCATCAACGGATCACACGAGGGAATGCCGCAGCTCCCCGACGGACAGTTCCTGCCGGCGATGCCGCTCAACTGCGGCGAGCAGCTCGTATCGGACAGGCTGAAGAAAACAAAATTCGGAGCAGCGCGCCGAATTATTCCCGGACGCTCGGCAAATCTTACCGTAGCGCACGACGGTCGCACGCAATGTCAGTATCGCAACGCGTGCTGGCTCGGCTGTCCGTACGGGGCCTACTTCAGCACACAATCTTCGACGCTTCCCCACGCGGCAAAAACGGGACGACTCACACTGTTGCCGTTCCAGATCGTAAGCGAGGTTCTCTACGATCCCAATACCAAACGTGCCACCGGCGTTCGCGCAGTGGATGCGAATTCCAATCAGGCGATCGACTACAAGGCGAAGATAATTTTCCTCTGCGCCTCTACGATCAACACTGCCTGGCTTCTCATGCGCTCGGCAACGAACATCTGGCCCGGTGGACTCGGCAGCAGCTCCGGCGAGCTCGGTCACAACCTGATGGACCATCACTTCCGCGCCGGCGCCCAGGGCAGACTCGAAGGACTGGATGACAAGACCATCTTCGGTCGCCGTCCCAATGGCTTCTACATTCCGCGGTACCAGAATCTGTTCGGCGACAAGAGACCATATCTCCGCGGCTTTGGTTATCAGGGTGGCGCGGGAAGAGAAGATTGGGGAAGAGCGGTCTCGGAGCTCGGCGTAGGAGCCAAGTTCAAGGACGACATGTCCCTGCCGGGTACCTGGAACATTGGTGCGACGGCGTTCGCGGAAATGCTTCCCAATCACGCCAACACAGTCACCATCGACAACAGCAAGAAGGACAAATGGGGAATGCCGGTAGTCAAGATCGACTGCGCGACGGGCGAGAACGAAGCGATGATGCGGCGCGATATGCAGGTGGACATGGCCGAGACGCTGCAGGCGTGCGGCGTGAAGGACGTCCAGGTTTACGACGCGGGCTCTTTCCCGGGTATGGGCATTCACGAGATGGGAACGGCTCGGATGGGGAAGGATCCCAAGACTTCGGTTCTCAACTCGCACAACCAGGTATGGGACGCCCCGAACGTCTTCGTCACCGACGGATCGTGCATGGTCTCGACCGCGTGCCAGAATCCGTCGCTCACCTACATGGCGATGACCGCGCGAGCCGCTGACTATGCGGTGGGCGCGCTGAATCGCCGCGAACTCTAACCGGAGCCATCGATGACTGAGAACGATACAATGACCCAGATCGATGTCTCCAACGAGCTGAGCGCCGATCTGATCAGTCGACGCGAAGCCATCCTTCGCATGAGCGCACTCCTCGGCGGTGTCGCGCTGATCGGATCGGGCGCGCTGATCTCGGGTTGCAAAGCGGAAAAAACGGGAACCCTGGGCGCGCCTTTCAGCGCCGACGACATCGCTTACCTCGATGAGATCGCGGACACGATCCTTCCGACAACGAGCACTCCCGGCGCGAAGGCGGCGAAGACAGGCGCGTTCATGGCGCTCATGGTTACGGACACCTACCACGAGGATGACGACAAGACCTTCCGCGAGGGGATGCGAAAGCTCGACGACCTGAGCAAGCAGAAGAACGGCGGCGCGTCATTCATGAAGGCGACTCCGGCGCAGCGGCTGGCGTTGTTGCAGGAGCTCGATAAGGAACAGCACGATTACTCGGAAAAGCAGCGCGCCGAGCGGCTGAAGAAGTCGGACGCCTTTATCAACAGCACGAGCCAACAGAACGCTCCTGAGGCCAAGATCAATCCGGCCACTCAGATCGAGAGCGAGCCTCCCAATAAATATTTCCGCATGATGAAGGAGCTCGCCTTGCTCGGTTATTTCACGTCGGAAGTTGGAGCGACGCAGGCGCTGCGCTACGTGGAGTCACCGGGCCGCTACGACCCGTGCGTGCCCTACAAGCCCGGCGACAGAGATTGGGCATCCCACGCCTAAGGGAGGCATAGAATGAATCGCTTTATTGCCTTGATCGTTGCGGCCCTGACCACAGGCGGGGGAGCCGGGCTCAGAGTTCGGCGAGAGGCAGCAGCACCACGTGATGTGCGTCTGATCGGAAGATGGGACATTACGATCACTACGCCGACTGGTAGTGCGCCGTCGTGGCTCGAGATCGATTCCTCCGGGCGTGAGGCGCTGGTGGGACGCATAACCGGAATTGTGGGTAGCGCGCGCCCGATCACCGAGATCATCGTCGCTGGTGATTCACTGCGTTTCGCGGTGCCGCGCCAGTGGGAAAATGGCAATGGCGAGCTGCGCGTCGTGGGTCGGCTGCAAGGCAACCGCCTAGTCGGCCGCATGACTTTTCCCGACAATTCCACGCGCAGCTGGCAAGGTGTCCGCGCTCCGCTTCTCGTGCGCGCGCACGCCCCAGCCTGGGGCACGCCGATCACGCTACTCGATCAAAACGATCTCAACGGTTGGCTGGCGATGGGCTCACCCAATCAATGGGTCGTTCACAACGGGGTGTTATCCAGTCCGAAGTCCGGAGTGAATCTGCGGACGTCGCGCACATTCAGTGACTTCAAGCTTCACATCGAGTTTCGTTATCCCAAGGAAAGCAACAGCGGAGTGTACCTGCGCGGGCGCCACGAGGTGCAAATCGAGGACGACTACGGGCAAGCGCCAGACTCGCATCGCTTCAGCGGGGTTTACGGATTCATCTCGCCGAGTGAAATCGCGGCGAAGCCGGCGGGACAGTGGCAGACTTACGACATCACGCTCATCGGGCGGATGGTGACGGTGGTCGCGAACGGCAAAATGGTGATATGCAATCAGGAGATTCCGGGGATCACCGGCGGGGCGATAGACAGCAACGAGGGTGAGCCTGGTCCGATTTATCTTCAGGGCGATCACGGGCCGGTTGAGTACCGAAATATCGTTATCACGCCGGCCAGGTAGGCGGAACTGTTACCTGAACCAACAACTAGCAACTGAACGCAGGCCTGCCAAGGGAACGTGATCCGAGATCTCAGCGGCGCAGATACCAGAGCTCAGTAACTACGCTGCGACATATCTGAGTGGCGTTATGGTACAGGCGGTCGGTTGCAATCTGATACGCGTGACATACGGTCAGAGAGTGGTGACTACCTCCTGAGATCTTGAGTTTCTCAGATCACGGATCCCGTTCAGTTTGTAGTTGGTCGTTTTCTCCGAAGATCGATCCACTTCGCCACCGGGCCGACTGTCGCCAACGCGAAGAACGCCGGCGCCACATTGAACGCCGTCGGCATCGGCCACCCTTTGTCGGACGCGAACCGGATCAACGTTTCCATGACCGCGATCAACACCGCCACGATGATCTGTTTGCGCCGCCCGCGGACGACGGTGCGCGGATCCGTGATCATGAAGAAAATGAAGAGCTGGTACATCGGTCCCGTGATGGGCGCGATTTCCGGCAGCAACGGTTGTCCGAACGCCAGCGCCCGCGCCCCATTCAACAACAGGAAGCCGGCGACATAAGTGAGCGTGATGTGAATCACCCCGACCCGCGCCGCGATGATCAAGCCGAAAGTCCATATCACCAGGTTCGTCGTGAGGTCATTACCAAACTGGTGACTTAGGACTGAGACGCGATCCGGCGCGGCAAGCAGCAGAGCGGCGATCGCGAAGTTTGTCGGATTCCAGAGATGGTTCTCGCGATAGCGTAGAACGTATTTCGACGAGATCGCGAGAAAGCCGCCAAGAGCGAATGGCCACAGCGCGCCGCCCTGCGGCTTGATCAGTAGCGTCAGGCTGATGCCGCTGATGTACGCACTGAGCAAATTGACGACCCTCCCCCGGTCGAACCACGAGAGAAGTGCCTCTGTCGCCATGCACACACCCAGCGCCACGACGAGTCGATCGTAGCTGCCGAGCATGTGGTAGCGGACTTGCGCCGCGACCAGCACGAGCGTAATGAGAAACGCGATGAGGTAACGCGGATCGATCTTGCTGGCGCGCTGCCACGCCCGCGCGAGCGGATTGCGGTCGGAGGCGGTCGTGGCGGTAACGTCGCTCATCGCGTCATCGCTCCGGCTCGGTTATGGTCACGATGCCATCTATAGCTGGACGGGTGACCACCTGCCGAATCCCGGACGGCCAGAAGATTGTGACGCGGTCCACCCACTCGCGCGATCCAAGTCCGAAGTGCAATCGACGGTCGTTCTGGCTAGCGAAGCCCGAGCCGCCATCGACCACCCGCCGCTGGTTGAGAATTCCCGCTTCGAGCAACACCTCGGCTCCAATCGCGCTTCGATTGCTGCGCGTGCCAATGAGCTTGAATTCGATCCAGTGGTTGGCACTATCCGGATAGTCGCGGTACACGATCGCCGGCTGATTCTGGTTGGCGACTATCACGTCGACTGCGCCGCGGTTGGAAAGATCGGCGAGCGCCACCGCACGGCCGTCGTACAGGTCCGTCACGCCGACATTCTTCGCGACGTCAACCCACCCTGCCACGCCGCGATTGATGTACACGCGGGAGGGTTCGTACCCGGAGAGGCTCGCGTTACCAAAGGCGGGCCAGGTCGCGGCGTCCTCGAAAAGTCGGCCGTTGGCGCCGGCGATCTTGGACATTGCGTACCAGTAACTCTTCTTGCGGTCAGCCGAGATGAATCCGTTGGCGACGAACAGCTCGTTGGCGCCGTCGTTGTTCAGATCGCCGAACTGCGCGCCCCACGCCCAACCCGCGTCAGCGATCGCACCTTCGGCAACGTTGCGGAACCGACCCTTCGTGGACATCTCGTTCACACGGAGGTTGTTGTTCTGAAAGAGGTACCCGCGCTCGGAGATGTTGGTGACGAATGCATCGAGCCGGCCGCTATTGAACGCGTCACCCAGCGCGACCGCCATTCCACTCTTCGACTCGCTCTCGAGACCGGCCGTGCTGAGAACGAAACGCTTGCCGTGATCGTTCAGATACAACTCTTCGGGGCCGTAGTCGTTGGCGAGATAGATGTCCGGCCATCCGTCGCCGTTGAAGTCCGCCGATGCGGCGGCCAGCGTCCAGCGCGTGCTACCCACGCCCATCTTGTCGGTTACGTCCTCGAATTTGCCGCCGCCCAGATTGTGGAAGAGCAGATTCTTTCCACCGTTGGTGGCGAACTCGAAGCTGTTGTGCATGATCATCGTCGTCTTCAGGTGCCAGAGATCGATGTCGCTTCGGAAATACGCCGTCACGTATAGATCGAGAAGCCCATCGCGATCGTAGTCGATCCAGATCGCGCCGTTGCTGTTCACCCAGCGGCGAAGACCGGCTTTTTCAGTAATGTCCTCGAAGTGGTGGCCATCGATGTTTCTGAACAGCGCCAGATACCCGTATCGATAAACCAGCACATCCTCTCGGCCGTCGTTGTCGATGTCGCCCCATATGGCACCCATCGACACCCCGTCACCAGGCTTGTTCAGATCAGCCAGCCCGGCGCTGGCGGCGACCTCCTCGAACGTTCCGTCACCCTTATTTCGGTAGAGCGCGTTGGCCTGTCCGAAGGCGCTGTTGGTGAAGTAGAGATCGGGTTTTCCGTCGCCGTTAAAATCCGTGACGGACACAGATGCTCCGAGCGCGGCTACATGCGGCTCGATGCCCGCGATCTTCGAATCAAATGTTGGCCGGTGATGGACGAAATTAATCCCGGCTGCCGCGGTCTCGTCACGCATGGCAAATCCGGGATGCGCAGCGTCCGCGGCCGCGCGGCTCGCCCCGCGATCCAGTCGCATCGCGAGCAGTATCGCAGCTAGAAAAGGAATGGCGATGATAGCCTGTCTGACAGCTGGGCGGGGTCGGTGCGGCACGAGTGAGAGTATAGCGTCAGGACATCGCGGGGGCGACACGCATTTTTGTAGAATGGAGTTGGGTCAGCAGCCAACCGACGAACACTCCAAAGATCAAATTGGATGAAGCTGTTTCGAGCAGATGCGCCATTCGCACTGGGCCGGGCATGTAAGGGTTCGGGAGCAGCAGTGGGGCGTTCATCACGACGGAGAACAGCAATCCGATCGACACGGCGGTTTCGGGCCACTTCCCTTTCAGCATCCGAATCACGGGCACCGCCAGCGCGACCCAGCACATTGCCCGCGCGATTTGAAATGGAATGAGCCAAGGCGTGTTTCGCAGCACCGTCCCCATCTGAGCTGTGAAACTTCCCGGATCAGTGCCGCCGTAATACTCCGCTACACCCGGGTGTCGCCACGCGACGAAATAACCGAATGTGAAATAGAGAATCACATAGACGACGGCAATTACAGTGAGCTTCCACACCCATTCGCTGGCCGGCATCGCCAACTGCGTGTCTCCGTCGGTATCACGCGGTACGGCCTTTCTCTTTCCCAGAATGAGAACCGCCAATACGGAAAAAGGAGCGGCGATCAAAGCGCCCATCAGGAACAGGCGCGGTACCGTGCCCCGAGGAAGGTGGGTCAGAAATACCGCCGACTCGATCTGCGGCATGAACGTCGTAACGCCGTAGAAGATGAAAAAGGTTGCCGCGACGAGTCTCCAGCCAGTCCAACGAGAGCGAAGGATGAGGTGAGTCATAACCATGACTTGCAACAGGCAGACTGCGAGCAGAAGCAATGTCGACGCGCCAGTCTGCTCGGACGCCTGAGCGCTGCCCGCGAACCCAACGACTCCGCCCGCCACAGCAAAGCACACGAACAGAATTATTGTCAGCGCGATGACTCTGAGAACGATCAGGGCAGCTGTCTTCATTCAGCGGTGAAGGTATGTGTTTGTGCTCGTTCGTTTTCCATGCGTCCATCACCGCGGCGACCCGCCTCTCTTCACTACGCGCGTGTCGTACTCGCGCAGATAGCGTTGATGCTGCGAGTCAGTCGGGTAAGCCTCCCCTGGGTCAAACGGATACGCTTTGACGCCGTGATATGGTAGCGGCCCAACCGTGGTGCCGAACGCCGTGTTAAGGTCAGAGTCCTTGATCCAGCCATCGCTGTAGAGCAGAAAGTCGCGCTTCCATCCTTTGGGAAGTGCCGTAGCCGAGCTCGCATCGAACTCGATCGTCGCCTCATCACCTGGGCCCATAATGACGTACATGTCGTCCGCGCTTCCGAGCAGAGGCAGCACATCACCAAAGCGCGTGAACGCGCCTTCGATCGGCCGCCACGGCGTTTCCTTCGATACGTCATCGTAGGCGAACCAGTACGGCCCATACCGGCCGCCCTTACGGTACATGCGCGAGAAACCGCGGTAGTGGAGATCGGCGGACAAAGGCTGCAGTGTCGTCGTCTTCGCGACGCCGGTCCCCAGGTCGCGGGCGACGAATGCCTGGTCCCAATAGATCTGCATGTTGGTGCGGATGCGCACGTGATGATCCGCCGTCGGGAACTTCCCGGCCAGATCGACGATCATCGTCTTGTTCTTGCCCGACGGGAAGCCGATGCTGGCAATGGCGGTTTTCCACCTCCCCTTCGCGTCCCGCACCTCGAGCGACGGCGGACTGATCTTGATCGCCGCCTGCTGACCCAGCGCGACATTGATGCTCGCATCGGTGGGATAGATCCATCCACGCAGGAAGAGGTAGCTGCCGGGCGCTCCCGCGACATTTCCGAGGTCGAGGACGAGATCGTGCGGCTCGACGACTCCCTGATACTTCGTCGGCGTGAGATTCGAGACGAACACGTCGTCGGTTTCGCGGAGCGCCGCCAGAACATCGTTTCCACGTTCATCGGTCGCGGAGCGCGGCGGGTAGTGTTGCGCAATCTGGAACAGGCGGAGCTTCACCGGACCCGGCGGGACAAATGCCTCGTCCACGAACACATCCACCGAATCGGGGTGATCGACTGCGATCAACCGTATCTCGTCAGCGTACGCCGTTTCCCATAGCTCCTCGGTCAGCTGCAGCACGTATCGTCCGTCGCGCGGTGCGAGCGCGTCACCCGGAATGCGGAGGTATTCCTGCGACGCTCCCGCGGGCGCGAACGCGCTCGTGCTGCCCATGAGGCCGAGGGGCATTCCGAGCGCGCTGCGCCACATCGCATCGGTCACGAAGCGGAAGCGCTTACCGTCCCACGTGTACGCGAGCGCGCACGATCCCTTGAGCATCTCCCGCTCGACGACGTCCTGGTCGCCCCCGGGGAAATAGATGGTTTGCGGAACGCCGTTGGGCCATTCGACTCGCAGCACGTCGGCCTTCAGGTGCGGTCCCAAACCGAAGTGCGTCGTCCGGCCGGTGGCCACTCGTGTCTGATAGATCTCTCCCGCGCGAAGCTCCAGCCTCGCACCAATACCGAGCGCGTTGTTCTTGCCACTTCCATCGCGGAGCGCCTTGAGCTGCACGTTCACGGCGAGGTTGCTGTTCCCGAAATCGTTCCGCATCAGCTTGGGCGCGCCGGCCCAGTCGAGCAGCGCGAGGTCTTCATCGCCGTCGTCATCGACATCCGTGACTGCGATCGCGGACGCTCCGCTCGTGCGTACAGACGCCGGAATCAGAGTCGACCGATCGAGGAACCTGCCCGTGCCGTCGTTCCGAAACAGAAACAGATTCCCGGGGCCGTCACCCTTGGCCACCGAACTGCCGCCGACGACCAGGTCGAGCCACCCATCGTTGTCGTAGTCGACGAAAGTCGCGATTGAGCCCGTCGTCTTACGAATCGCCTGCATCGCGGTACTCGACCGAGCGTCGCGAGTGAATGTGCCGTCGCCCTTGTTCAGCCAGAGCGTGGGATCGCCTCCATTCGTGCTCGCCACGAAGAGATCGAGGAATCCGTCGTTGTTGTAGTCTCCGATTGCCGGCGCTCCGGACCCTCCCTTCGTTGCCAATCCGCTCGACGCGGTCACGTCAGTGAAGCGCAGTGCTCCGCCGTTGTGAAATAGGTGATTACTTCCAGTTGCGCTCGTGATGAAAAGGTCGATACGCCCGTCACCGTCGAAGTCGCCGA
>Ga0070682_100002551_pt1 | contig 10053 bp, 9 predicted proteins | sample KBSC63LmetaG_FD_64668 | JGI IMG/M metagenome (GOLD analysis project Ga0070682, IMG submission 64668) | Corn rhizosphere microbial communities from Kellogg Biological Station, Michigan, USA - KBS C6-3L metaG | ecosystem: Host-associated > Plants > Roots > Rhizosphere | place: USA: Michigan... | reverse complement strand
CGCGTTACGCCCCGGGCGCTGGTGACCTGATCTGTGTCGCGTAACGCCGCGCGGACGTCATTAAGTCGGCTGAGGATCCAGGTGGCACGTTTGGGGTTGTAGTGCACGCGCCCGCTGCGATGCAGCGCTCGGTAGGCTTCATGCGGTTGAGCCGCGGTGGCGGGGTCCAGGGGGTCGTAGTCGGTGTTGACCGCGCCAGTCCAGCCTCGATAGCCCTGCCGGTGCGTGCGGATCGCCCCGGTGAGATTCATTTGGAAGGCGCTGCCAAGCGGTTTAAGTAATGTAACGATGCCGCGCGGGCTGTTCACCGCCATGACCGTTGCACCTTTCGTCCGTTAGTAAAGAACGCAAAGGTCTCGGGCCGGCGAGGCGGTACCGTGCGGGTCGGAGTGAAATGCGTTGTGCGCCAAAGCAAGGGTCTCCTCAAGCTCGCCGATGCGCGGGCATGCAGAACGGGTGGGCGCATGCCGACCGAAAGTGATGGACCTCGACCGTCATGCCCTCAGGTTCGGCGCTGGTGCCCGTATCGTCAACGGTGCGACGCGAAGTTGAAAGGCCCGTTCGGATACTACTCAGGAAGCGTTTCGCATCGGCACCATCTGACCAGCGCGTTCTCTTTTAGAATCCCGTCCAGAATTCTCACCACGATAAAGCCGTTTTAGCCTTGTCGCTCGATGAACGGCTGCATGTGCGCAAGCTTATTCTGCAGAACCGGGATCCCCGGGACGTGTCCTTGCCGGTGGGGGTGTCGGGCTCGATGTGCCCACCCTGAGCTCGTCTAATGTCGTCAATGCGTCGTGGGCTCCTGTGAACATCACGACCGTCAAGTGCGCGGGTCGAAGTTGCGAGACCCAGTGGCGGGGTAGTGTGATGATTCCTCACGACAGGCGTGTGAGCCGGGTGAACCACTCAAGATAATTCTCAACGCGAGAGCGCAAATTTATCTGTCGGCAGGACGGGGACAAGGTGTCATGACACGTGAGGATTGGTTGGTCGGCCGCGACCGAGGGAGCGAAGCCGCCGACCGGATCTACGACGCGGCCGCAGAGCTGGTCTCGCGGAAAGGATTCGAGGCGTTCACGATTGAGGCACTGGCCGCCATAGTGCATTGTTCGCCGGCAACGATCTATCGTCACGCGGGCGGCAAGGCCGCGATCCGCGAAGCCGTGACCATGCGCACCTCCTCACGAATCGTCGGGTTAGTGCGTGAGGCGATCAAGGGTTTACAAGGCACTGAGCGTGTAGTCACGGCGATAATGGTTGCGCTAGAGCACATCCGCGCCGAGCCGCTCGGTGACCTGATGATGGGTTCGATCCGGCCGAGCCACGAGGGCGAATGGTTGACTGCGTCGCCGGGCGTGGCCCGGCTGGCTCAGGAGGTGATCGGTTCCGACGACCCGTTGGCGGCGCAGTGGTTGCTGCGGGTAACCCTGGCGCTGTGGTACTGGCCAGCCGAGGACCGCGAAATCGAGCACGCGCTTGTGAGACGCTTCGTTGGCCCATCGTTTAGCTAGCGCCAGCAGCCGCAATCGGGGGTTCTCCGCGTTCGCGCACTCGGTGGGTCCAGCTGCGTCTGCCAGTCCTAAACTTGCCCTTCGCAGCATGAGAGAAAACTCTAGGGATTTCTCACCCAAATGTGCAGGTGCAGCTGGTACGAGCTGTCGGGCAGGTGGCTGACCGGGGTCGAACCCCCTTTCAACCTCGTGGCGCCTCGTTGACGGTGTCATCAGGTGTCACCAAGCTGTCTGGATGATGACAGCGCAGCGTTCACGCGAGGCTGGCGTCGGCGGTCGGTGGCGGCCGTCGATCGTCGCGGTGGGTAGCTATGCCGTGACGACTCGACCGTGGCGACGCGGTGGGCAGACAGACCTGCAGGCATTGGCTTGCCCGAGATCAGGGGCCCCGCTTTGGCTTTCGTGATAACCCAGAGATGCTGCAACGATGCCAGCTGCGTGTCGGTGTGCCCAGTCGATTGCATCCGCCCCTCGCCGGATGACCCCGAATTCAACACGACCGAGATGCTGCACATCGATCCGGAAGCCTGCGTCGACTGCGGCGCATGCGTACCTGTCTGCCCGACCAGCGCGATCCGCTACGAGGTCGATCTGACTGAACCGTTGAAGCGATACAAAGACATCAACGCCGCCTACTTCGAGCGGCACCCGCTGCACGCAGATCCTCGACGATTAGATGAGAGGCCCTCACGTCCGCCCAAGGAACTGGGGACCCTGCGGGTCGCGATCGTCGGCGCCGGACCGGCCGCATGCTATGCGGCCGACGAGCTGTTGGCCCGGGCCAACGTCGAGATCGAGTTGCTGGACAGGCTGCCTACGCCGTACGGGCTCATTCGCGGCGGCGTGGCACCGGATCACTCCCAGACTAAGGATGTGGGTCTGACCTTCGGGGCGAGGTTCGTGACAGACGCTGTGGGTTTGCACCTCAACGTCGAAGTCGGTAAGCACCTCACGCATGAAGAGCTGATGCGCCACCACCACGCCGTGATCTACGCCGTCGGCGCATTCGAGGAGCGCCGGCTCGACATACCCGGTGAGGATCTGCCCGGAAGCCATCCCGCCTCCGAGTTCGTCGCGTGGTACAACGGGCATCCCGATTACGCCGATATGACATTCGATCTGTCCGGACAGCGCGCGGTGGTGGTCGGAAACGGCAACGTCGCCTTGGATGTGGCGCGAATCTTGCTCCTCGACCCCGACGAATTGCAGACCACCGATATCGCAGACTATGCGCTGGACGCCCTGCGACGCAGCAACATTCGGGAGGTCTTGCTTCTGGGACGACGCGGGCCACTGCAGGCGGCCTACTCATCATCGGAGTTTCTCGCTTTCAACCACCTGCCGGGGGTGGACGTCGTGCTCGATCAGCGCGAGCTGAACCTTGACCCAACCAGCCGAGCCCAGATCGAAGATCCCGCGCTGGAACCGGCGCTCGCCCTAAAAGTGAGGCTTGCCGAGGAGTTCGCGCGCCGTCCGCTGGACCCGCACAACAAGCGCGTCGTATTCCGCTACTGCATTTCCCCGGTCGAAATTCAAGGGACCGACCGCGTTGAGGGAGTGCGGATCACCGCCAACGAGCTCGTCGACATTGACGGCGCAATAAAAGCCGTCGCAACCGACCAGACCGAGGAGATCCAGGCAGCAATGGTGCTGCGCTCGGTAGGCTTCCGGGGCCGGCCACTGCCCGGCCTGCCGTTCGATGAGCATCGCGGAATCATCCCCAACGATTGTGGTCGGGCGATCGCCCAAGACGGGCAGCCGATCCCAGGCGTCTACGTCGCCGGATGGATCAAGCGTGGCGCTAATGGCACGATCGGTACCAACAAGCACTGTGCCCGCGAGACGGTCGACAACATCATTGCGGACTTCATCTCCGGCAGGCTCCGCCGACCCGACGGCGATCGGCGCTCGCTGCAGCAACTGCTCGCAGTGCGCCAGCCGAAACTGATTTCGGGCGACGGCTGGCACGCCATCGACCAAGCCGAACGTCGCCGTGGTCAATCCTCCGGACGTCCGCGGGTCAAGTTCACCGACCCAGCCGAGATGGTCGAGATCGCCAGGAGCCCTTAAAGCTTGTGGTGCCGCGACATTAGTGACCGTGCTTAGCGGTCCAAGTACTTGAGCGGCAACATCGAACACCGCGCGACATCACGCTCGCCAGGCCCGTACGGGGAGCCACCCTGGCGCTCGCTACCTATGCGCCCAGATCCTCAGTGTGATTGCTGCATCAGTCGACCATAACGACATGCAGCTTGGAGTCGAGCTGAGGTTCCGCTGACGAAACAGCGCTAAGCTTCAGCAGAGAATGCTTTTCGTAGAGCCTCGCACTGACGGTCGAAAAATGCACGTGATACTCCGGCAGTTGGTGCGACAATGTCGAATCCGTGGAAAGCGCCGGTGACGACGTCAAGGTCGCATGCGACACCCGCGTCCTTGAGGCGGCGCGCATACTCGACGTTCTCGTCATGCAGCGGATCGAGGGTGCCGACGCCGATCCACGCGGGCGGTAGGCCAGAGAGATCGTCTTGCCGCGAGGGCACGGCGACTTGCGGATCGGCTCCGCGTAGATAAGCGGTCCATCCCAACCGATTGCTGTTGGGGCTCCAGAGCCGATAACGCCGATCTCTGATGCCGGGGCGATCGGTGGAGCGATCATCCACCATCGGATACACCAGGAGCTGAAATAGCGGGACCAATTCGCCGCGGTCGCGAGCCAACAGCGCAAGCGCCGCCGCCAAGCCGCCGCCGGCGCTTGCGCCGCCGATGGCGACCCGCGCGGGATCGATGCCGGGCAAGCGAGTCAGCCACGCAAACGCTTCATAGCAGTCCTCCAGGGCCGCCGGATAAGGGTGTTTAGGCGCGAGGCGGTAATCGACGGCGATGACCGGGACGCCTAGCCGGTGGGCGAAGCGGCGGCACAGCCGGTCGTCCTGCGCTGCCGATCCGATGACGTATCCGCCACCGTGGATCCACAGCAGCGCGGCGCCCGCGTTGTCAGTGTGCTGAGGTCGGTGCAGCCGCACGTTGATTCCGCTGGGGAGAGCCACCACTTCGACATTCTTCGAGAAACGCAGTGTCTGTAATCTCGTGAGCGCGCGAATAACTGGCAGAGTGCGGCGAGTGTAGGGTCCGCCTGGCAGCACGCGCGCAATCCCCCGCAAGTCGGGATGAAACTCCTGGCCCATCGGCAATCAGACCGGGAAGGTGATGCCAGTCAGTTCCTCAGCTATCCCCCACAGCCGCTTCTGGACGGCCTCGTCGTAGGACTTAGCACTGGATTTAACTAGGGTAGGGAAACCCCGAAGTTCAAAAGGTCCATCCGGGCCCCAGTACTGGCCCCCACGCACCTGAGGATCAGTGGCCGCCAACAACTGAGGCAGCGCGCCCTTCGCGGGATCCTGGCCCACCAATGGGCCGAACCACCTCATCAGGGGCGCGACCGGCTTCCACACGTGGCGTATCAGCTCGGAATCGGTAAACCCGGGATGGGCGGCAACCGCGATGGTCGGCACATCGGCGGCAGCCAACCGCCGCTGCAGTTCATAGCAGAACATCAGGTTGGCCAGCTTCGACTGAGCATAGGCGGCGCCGCGGCTGTACCGGCGCTCCCACTGCAGATCATCGAAATGTATTGCACCGCCGAGCTTGTGGGCGTTGCTGCTGACGACGACGATCCGTGAGCCATCGACCGGCATAAGATTGTCCAGCAGAAGCCCCGTGAGGGCGAAATGACCGAGATAGTTTGTGCCGAACTGCAATTCGAAGCCGTCCTGTGTGACCTGCTTCGGCGGAACCATCACTCCGGCGTTATTTATTAGCAGGTCGACCCTTGGATATTCGGCACGCAAGGCTTGGGCAGCGGCGCGCACAGATCGCAAGGATCCCAGGTCAAGTTGCTGAACAGTAACTTCCGCACGAGGCGCTGTATTCAGGATCCGGGCCTGCGCAACGTCGCCCTTCTCGGTGTCGCGAACTGCGAGCACCACACAGGCTCCACGCTCCGCCAGTACCCGAGCGGTGTCGAAGCCGAGGCCGGTATTGGAGCCCGTGACGATCGCCACCCGGCCTGTCTGGTCGGGCACATCCGCCTCGGTCCACTTGCTTGCTGACATGGGAGATGACCGCTCTCTGTCGTTGAGAGGCAAAGATCCTCGTCGTTCACGCTTTCCGATGGGCAGCAACGGATCGCCACCGCCAGATTTCAGGTTGGGTGGTGGCTTATACAACGTCAACGATGTGGCAGGAAGTTGAAAGGCCGGCTCAGACGCTGGCCGGCGCCTCTGTCGCACCCACACCCTTCGAACAGCGCGTTCGCAGATAGGTGGAGCCAGAGGTTTCTCATCGTGATAAGACGAATTTGCAGAGAGCTCGAGAAGCGCTCACTTTGATGGGTGAAGACGGGGATGGTCGGCATCACGACGTAAGCATCTGACTTCCGTTGCAGCCGGCCCCATTTGAGTCTCCCGATTCATACCAAGGGTGAGCCGAATCAGTGCCGATTGTTCAAGCCTCGAGGAGTCGCGCGGGAATCGGTTTTTTCAGATTAATCGCAAGTACTTGATACCATGGCCGCGAAGAAGCGATGATTACGCGTCAGATGCGGGGCTGCCTGACAGCGACCGACACGACGGCCAATGCCTCTGCCGCCGTCGAGAAGGTTGCTGCCGCGCCCAATTAGGAGTAGGTAACATGTTGCTAGGTAACAACTTTCAGCTCGCCGCGATTCGATCCGATCGGCATTTACGCGGAAAGCCCACCCATGTGGCATCGTCTTCACCGTCGTGATAAGCGTGATAAGGGCGGTTGAAGGACCTCCGACTCTTCCGCCGGGCAGCACGGTAACTGTCGGACGATCCAGGTTGGCAATTCCTGTCGGAACAGGGCACGTCGTGCCTGCGAACTGGTACTTCCCGAGCGAACCCCTAACACCGACTCGGCTGATCTACCTACAACATGGCTTCCTCGCCAGCGCCCCGCTCTACAGCTACACAGCGGCAGTGCTAGCCCAGCAGACCAATAGCGTCGTTGTCACCCCGTCGTTGACGTCGAACCTTTTCGCCAGTGACGCCGCCTGGTTGGGTGAGATGACGTTGCAACGCGCGGTGGCCGACCTGTTCGCGGGTAGCCGGGTGCCACTCACCGCCAGCGCGACCTTGGCGGCGGGACGCTCCGTGACGCTGCCGCAACGCTTCGTGTTCGCCGGCCATTCCATGGGCGGTGGCCTCGTCGCAGCCGCCGCCGGGTTCTGCGTCGACAACGGAGCGGTCGCGGATCTGGCCGGCGTGATGCTGTTCGACGCGGTCTCGCTTAATAACGCACTGCCGACAGCTCTGGCAAAGCTCACTGGCGTCAACAACCGACCGGTGCTGCTGATTACCGAACCCAGGCACTTTTGGAACCAGCTCGGCGATGTCAGCGGCTACTTGGTCCAGGCGCGACGCAACCAGTTCGTGGGAATTTCGCTAGTCGGGGGTTCGCACATTGATGCCATGCAAAGTGGAAACGTTCTGATTCAGAAGGCAGCGCAACTGTTTACTGGCTTCTCGCTTCCGCAAAACGTCGAAGCAATACAGACAATCTCCGCCGGATGGATCAACGACATGTTCGCGGGCACCCGCGACGGCATCTACGGTGCGCCCGGGACGCCGATCCAGATTTCAACCATTGCTGGGACTGCTACTGCCTTCGTACTTCCGGCGCCACCCAATCGCACGTCGCCGGCAAGTGTAGTGCTGCAAACGGTCCTTGACGCCGCGCCCCGTGCGTTCTTCAGCTACGCGCCGCGTCTCTGGGCATCTCGCCGGAACGCCGCGGTGCCCCGCGCGACCAAGCGCGACTAGGGCGATAAGGCGGCTTCCTAGGGCAGTTCGGATACGTGCGCCGACTTGCCCTACCGGCAGTCGGGCGCGATGGCTGTCAGGGCCGGGTCTAATCCGCGTCAGTCGGCTCGCTGGTGAATCGAGTCCAGCCCTCTCGTCATCTGCTCTTCAGTCGACACGCGCACGTTAGGCCACGACGGTTCCCTCTGGAGGAGTCCGACGGCGAGGCGTTCCCACTGCTCGAGCTTACAACGAACGACTGTTTGCTGTAAGCCTGGAACCAGGCTCCTACGCGTACTTGCGCGTCACATCGCTCCAGGTGAATGCCGCTCTTCCATTGGGTGCCCGATAAGCTGAGAAGAGGTCCTTTGCTGAGCTCGAGATTGACTTCGCGTCACTGACGTAAGGCGTGAGGCGCCGCGGTCTCTGACCTTAGACGGATCGACACAGCTGCGGGTATCAGATACGTTGTCAGCGTTGCTGACCGATTTTTAAGTCCGCGGAAGTCGTCTTCGTTTCGACGTCGCCGCCTTTTACGAGAGAGCCGAGGGGTACTGAGCTGCGTTGCGCCGAGACACGTGCATATCGCCACCGACGGCGGCGGCGACTCTGGCAACAACGAAACGTGGCTGCGCTAGCGCCATAGAATCCGCAGACCGTACGACCGAATGTCGGTGTGCTCAACTATCTTCCGGTCTAGTGGGCGTGACTGGACACGATGGAGATGGCGCGGTGAGCGGAGCGACAACATGAGTGAGAAGCTCGAACGGAGACCCGTTCGTATCGTCCTCTCGAATGGCGAGATCAGGTACGAAGTACGAGCAGCTGTCTACCTCAACGGTAAGAGGAAACGTCTCAGACGGCGGTTCAAAACTGTTTTCGAGGCCGAGGAATTCATGGCCGAGACACCTGAATCAGATCGGGTGAGGCGCTACAAGATCAGAGATGAGCAGTACCGCAATGCGGTCATGCAGTCTCGTTCAATTGCTGGGGCACTCAGGCTGTTAGGGGTAGCGCCAGAGGGCGGAAATTACCGCGTTCTGCACAGAGCGATCGAGCGACTCGATCTCGATACGTCACACTTCGTCGGGCAGTCTTGGTCACGAGGCGCGACGGTTCCTAGCCGTGTGCGACCGATAGAAGACTATCTCTCCAACAAGTATCCAATTCAGTCTGATCGGTTGCGTCGGCGACTCGTCAACGAAGGCGTCGTTGAGCGGAGGTGCTCCTGCTGCACGCTCGACACCTGGATGGATCAGCCGATTCCTCTGGAGTTGGATCACATAGACGGCAATCATCAGAACAACGCGCTGGACAACCTTCGGCTGCTATGCCCCAACTGTCACTCGCTTACGCCGACCTTCAGAGGCAAGAACAAGAGGCGGGCCCCCACGTTAAACTCGGCTGCCTAGAGGGGACGTAGCCTAATTGGCATCGGCGGGGCGCTTAAAACGCCTGACATTTGTGGGTTCGAGTCCCACCGTCCCCACCGGAGTTCACACCGGCGGGATTATTGGCGTCGACTCGCCGGCCAGAATGTCAGTCATTGAGCCGCCTCACAGCGGAATTGGGATTAACTTAGCGAACCGGTTCCCGGCACCCAAATCGCTCGCGCGACGTGCTTTCGGCGATCGCCCATATTCCTTAGCCCCGTCAACTAAGTTACGAAAAGTGGAACCGCCCCACAGCTACCTACGGGAACCGTCCGCGTCCGTAGTGCACCACGTGGACTATCTGAGCGCCAGGTCCGACCAGGCGCTCTGCGGTGTGGCGATCCAGAATGCGACCGCTCTCGCCGAGACCGCCAGCGCCGACGCACTCTGCCCCGACTGTGAGGCACAGCTGGTCATCTACCACCTCGAATGGTGGCGCTCGCGAGCCCTGGCGGTCACCGCGGAGCTCGAAGCGCTGCGCGTCAAGTACCCCGAGCTCGTGCAGTCCGCCGGTACCGAGTCTGCGGACGTTCCCGCAGCAGAAGATGAGCAGGATCAGGCCGTCGAATCAGCCGCAACTGAGGCGACGACGTTCCTGGACCGTGCGCGACGGGAACTCGCCGAGCTCTGTAGCCAGTTCGACGGGGCTATCCCCTTCTATCGACTGAACAAGACCATGCAGGACTTCAGCGACAAGCTGAATGACGACGAGAGGGCGGTTCTCGCTCGGGAGATCGGGTCGGACAGCTCGCTCATCCGTTGGGCGACAACGGAAGTCGAATCCCTCGGATTGAGCGTCACGAACAACCGTGTCCAGGAGAACTCCGACATGATGTGGCAGGAATGGCTTCAAGAGTCGCAGCAGGTTCCAACGAAGACCAAGCGGCGGTTCGGTCGGTCCCGATAGAACACCGGCGGCTGACAGACGATCGGCGAGGAAAGCCGTTAAAGACCGCCGCCCTCCCGTCAAGAAAGCGTTAAGGCCGCCGTTCAGCCTGTGAACAGGGCGTTCCATGGTTCAGGCCGCCGAAATACGGCAGGCCGTAAACGACCGGAGCGACATGTCCGTCCTGATTTACGTCGTGCTGACGGCGGCAATCTTCGCGCTGCTCGGCTGGGTTCAGAAGTTGGTCGAGGGATTGTGAGCCAGAACCTGATCGGTCTGGTGCTTGCGGTTCTGCTCGGGCTGTTTCTCTTCGCCGCCCTGCTCTTCCCGGAGAGGTTCTAGTGAGTTCGACGACGGCGGGAATCCTGTTCCTCGCATCCTTGATCATCGCCCTGGCCGCG
>Ga0070682_100002548_pt1 | contig 10060 bp, 6 predicted proteins | sample KBSC63LmetaG_FD_64668 | JGI IMG/M metagenome (GOLD analysis project Ga0070682, IMG submission 64668) | Corn rhizosphere microbial communities from Kellogg Biological Station, Michigan, USA - KBS C6-3L metaG | ecosystem: Host-associated > Plants > Roots > Rhizosphere | place: USA: Michigan... | reverse complement strand
TCGGGCAGGCTTCCGGGGCGATGGCCGCTGACGAGCTGCTCGACCTCACGCACGGTGCGCCCGCGGGCGACTTGGAGCCATTCTTGCTCGGTGGACGGAGTCGCGACGCGAGTGAGCTCGCGCGCGTGGGAAAAGCTGATGGTACCGGTTTGCAGCTCGCGGGCGGTTTCGGGGAGCTCCTCGAGGGCTTCGGCGACGCGGAGCTTTTCCTGCGTGAGGCGGGGGCCATAGCCGAAGAGCCGCTCGGTGTATTCGTGGAACGAGGCGTACCCGAGGCGCAGGTGGGCCCCCGAGCGGTGGGCTCTGAGAAGCCAGCGTCCTTCCTCGAAGTCGAGACCCGCACGCTCGGTAGCGAGACGGACGAGCTCTTCGTGGTGCCTGACGCCATACTGCGCCATCGAGCTTCGCAACGATTGCTGATGCCATGGTCCAACCTCCCGACCACGCGACGCCTGGGCGTCGGCGGTCTCTATCTCTCCCTGAGGTTCCTCTCTAACACGCAGTTTTTCGGCCTCGCCGCTGCCCGACCGCCGGCGTCCTACGCAGTAAAACGGCTGCGAAGTCGTCTGAGCACCGAAGACGTGCCAAGGCCCAACACGAACGCAACGAAGCGGCGTTCACCGCGTAGTTGTCACCGCTCAACACTCGCGCGCTCGGAATCGGTCAAGAACAATCTCACGTAAAAATCTGACGCAACGCGCTTCAGACAACTCGAGCTCCCCAGTAACAGCACTCCCTACCGCTCGGGCATCGGGGCGGTCGTTAACAGCGGGCCGCGTCGCCGTTTCCCACGAGCCCACAGCCCCGATGCCGAGCACCACGCCGCCCCACAATCTCGCCAGTCGTCACCACGCGCTCGTGCGGCGTGGCTCGCCACGACCTCGCTTCCACGCCGCTCGAAGATTCCGCCACATCACATCCCAAGCGCGCCGCACGTCACCACCTACGCAGGCCAGCGCCACGCACGTCACCACCGTCTTCACGTCACCGCCCACGCAGGCCAGCGCCCGGCGCCGCATGCCAGCGCCCACGCATGCCAGCGCCCATGCATGCCAGCGCCCACGCATGCCAGCGCCCACGCATGCCAGCGCCACCCTCCGCACATCACCGCCCAATCCCGTCGTGCCCCCGCGCTGGCTTCGCCAGCGCTTGGGGGCACCCGCGCGCGCAGGCCGGAGGCCGAGCACGGGGGACGCACTACGCCGCTCCCTCGCGGGGGCAACGGCATCCGCACGTAAGGGATCAAGGGCGGGGCCGGGGAGGTTCGATGCTCGCTCGGGTTCGCGTCATCCGGCCTCCGGGTGGTCGAAAGCACGGAGGCCTCGTCGCGCGCCGCCGCGCGAAGGCATCGCGAGACGCGCTCTCGGTGACCGCGCGTGAACGCTCAGCGGCGCGCGCTCAGAGGCCGGCGATCGGCGTGCCGGCGGGGTCGCCGTAGCTCGATACGTCGAGGCCGTAGCGCGAGATGAGCGAGGCGTGCAGGGCGCCGGTCGTCTTCTTGTCGGCGGAGACGGCGCGACCCGTTTCGAAGCCGCCCGCGTGGCCGGCGATGAGCGTCGGCATGCGCGTGCGGGAGTGGCTGTCGCCGTCCCCGTTTTCCGATGCGTACAGCACGAGCGCCTCGTCGAGCAGCGTTCCGTTCGCCGTCGCCACGCTCTTCAGGGCGTTCACGATGTAGGCGAAACGGCGCACCTTGAAGCGTGAGGTGGCCACGACGCGCGCGTTGGCGATCTTCATCGCCTCCGTGCGGTCGAGGCCGTCGAGGTCGGTCGCGCGGTCGTTGTCGTCGAGCTTGTGCGAGATGAAGTGGTCGCTCCAGTCGCCGAGCGCTTCCTTGCCTTCGCCGATCGAGTAGTCGGAGTAGTTGACGCCCCAGCTGTCGCTGTACTGCAGCGTGACGACGCGCGTGAGGTCGCAGGCCATGGCCGTCACGGCCAGGTCGATGAAGAGCTTGGCCTTGCTGTGCCAGTTGCCGCCGGTTGCGGGCTGGGCGGGCGCCGTGCAGCCGGCGGAAGGCATCGCCTTGATCTGGCCCTCGAGCTCGGAGACGGAGGTGAGGTACTGATCGAGGCGCTGCTTGTCGGCTGCCCCGAGCTTGCCGTTCAGGCGCTGCGCGTCGGCGAGCACGAGATCGAGCACGCTTTGCTGGCGTTTGGCGGCCGCTTCCGCCGCCATGTCGCCACCGCCCGTGCCGACGTTGCCCATGCCGAACAGCGTGTTGAAGAGCTGGTCGGGCTTGCGCACGACCGTCTCGACCTGTCCGCCCGCCTTGAAGGAGATGTTGCCCTGAGCGATGTCGCTGCTCGTCGTGGCGGAGAGGGCGAGGTTTCGGTACGGCGTTTCTCCACGCAGCGAATCGGCGAGGTACTGGTCGAGTGTCGGCTGCGGCGGGGTGTAGTTGTTGGCCGTCGGCTTGAACGCGTTGAAGGCGTTCGACGGGATGTGGATGTCGGTCGAGACACCCGAGTGATCGATGCCCGTGACGACCGTGACGTCGCCGACGATCGCGTCGCCTGCGGGCCAGATACCCTCCGACGCGAAGCCCGCCATGTCGAGCAGGCACTCGGTGAGGTTGTCCTTCGTGAGGGCGCCTGCCGGCGGGTCCCACCGCGAGGGATCCACCCCGCACGGGTAGAAGAGACCGAAGAAGCGCTGCGGGGTCGCCGTCTGAGCGCTCGCCCGCGCCGGGCGCATGATCTCGAGGAACGGCAGCGCCATGCAGGCCCCGGCCCCGCGGAGCAGCGTGCGTCGTGAGAGAGGTCGAATGGCCATGGTCAACCAGCGTCAGGGGGCTGAAGGAGCGCGTCGGAGTCGGAAGGCAGGCGCCTCCACGATGCCGGTGAGCAATGCGGGGAAGCCGTTGCCGCCGGCCGCGAACGCCTGGGTCGTGCTCGCGAGCGTGCAAGCGTCGGCGGAGCCGGGCTCGCGGCCGTTCACGTACAGGAAGGCGCGGTCTGCGACGCAGCCGGGGACGCCGGGCAACGCCTGGAGCATTTGCGCGAGCTCCGCCGGGGTCGAGAACGCGTTGTCGCCCTCGGCGTCGGGGAGGGCAGGGGCGACCATGATCGCGCTCATGTCGATCGTGCTGTCGAAGCGACCGGTGGCGTCGAACTGCGCGAAGCCCATGCCGATCGGATCGATCGACGCGTGGCAGCTCTTGCACTGCGTCAACGTGTTGCGCTGATTCACGATCTCGGTGCGGGTGAGGCCGACGAGCAGCTCGCCGATCTGGTCGGCGAGATCCGGCGGGGGCGCGAGCTCCTCGCACAGGAAGGTCTTCCTGAGCCAGTTGCCGCGGATGGCGATCATGTCGCCGTCGCTCTTCGCGCTCAGCAGGCTCGCGTGGGTGAGGAGCCCCGAGCTTTCGCGGATGTTGCCCGCGGGGAAATCGAGCTTGCCGTCGGCCGCAGGCGCCGCAAGGCCGTAGAATTTGGCGAGCGCGGGGTCGAGCTTCGTGTAGTTCGCCGTGAGCATGCCGAGCAGGTTGGCGCCGCCCCAGGCGAAATCCTGCACGACGGCGTCGGTCTCGGCCTGCATCAGCGGCATGAGCGAGTCCGACCAGCCCGTGGGCGGTTTGACCGGCGCGCGCAGCGTGTTGAAGCCGAGCCACTGGCGGAAGAACGCGGAGAAGAAGCCCTGCGCTTCCGGATCGCTCAGCATGCTGGCCGCGGCGTCGTGCAAGCCCTGCGGCGTGTCGAGCGCGCCCGACGCTGCCTCGTCGAGCAACGCCGCGCTCGGACCGCGGCCGAGGAGGGCGAAGGACAGCCGCGAGGCGAGCTCCGTTCCGGTCAGCGTCGAGAGCCCTTCGGGCTTGTCTCCCACCTCGACGCGGAAGAGGAAGCTCGCTGAGCTCAAGAGCACCTCGATCGCGAAGCGGAACTGGTCGTCCGTGTCGGCGGCGTTCGCGGTCGCTGCGCTCGTGATGCCGTCGATTTCCGTTTGTTCGAGTGGGCGCCGGAACGCGAGCTTGCCGAAGCTCGACACGAACGACGCAAGGCATCCGCTCGCTGTCGTTTGGCAGCCGAGCACGCTCGTGCGCCGCGCCGTATCCGCCATCAGTTCCGTAGCGAGCCCGCGCGCCTTTTCGAGGTAACCGCGCAGGTTCTCGGCCGACATCGTCTGGAACTCCGCGAAGGTGCGGAAACCGAGGCGCTCGTTGTCGAGGGGAAGGCCGTCGCTGCTCGGGGGTGCCGAGAGCTTGAGGAGGCTCTGGACGCTGCGCTGGTACTCGAGCACGGAGAGGCGGCGGAGCACGGTCGGGTCGGTGTCGGGCGTGGCCCCCGTGCAAGCCGCGGGCGTTCCCGTGCCCGCCGTGCCGGCAGAGCCCGACGAACCGGACGCGCCGCTCGTCCCCGCGCTGCCACTCGTGCCACTCGCGCCGCCCGTCGGAGTCGAGCCCGCGGTGCCGCCCTGGGCGCTCGCGGCGGCCGACCCTGCCGCGCCGGAGCTGCCACCCGTGGCGGTCGTCGCACCCGAGCCCGTCGCCGCGCCGCTGCCGTCCGCGGTGCCGCCGATCGTTCCGCTGCACGCGACCCCGGCGAGGAGCGCGAGGCCGCCCACGCTGCCGGTGGTGCGACGCCGTGAGCGCGCAAGGCGAGGGTGAGCGACGCCCGACTTCACCCGATGAGTGTAACGCCACTCCACCGGACCGCGCGCTCGAAACGCTCGCGAAGGTCCCGAATTGTCGTGAATTATCCGGAATTATTCGCGCCGACGTAGATTTGTTGACCCTCCCCGCAAGGCTCGCGGTTCGTAGTCCATTGCGATGGCTCGGTATCACGCCCACACGAGCCCACACCGGAGCGAGCTCACGGCGTTTCTCGTTACGGCGCTGTTCGGTGCGGCGTGTCACGGCTCGATCGCCGACACGCTGCCTGCGGACGGCGTTGGCGCGGTGCCAGGCGCGAGCGCGACGGGCGGCTCGACCTCGGGGTCTGCGGGAAGCGCGGGCCGTGGAGGCAGTAGTGGCGGCAGCGGTGGCTCGTCGCAGGGCGGCACCACGAGCTCCGGTGGCACGGCGGGCAGCAGCGGGAAGGGCTCGGCGGGCAGTGGCGGCGACTCGGGTACGTCGGGCACGGGCTCGGCGACGGATCCTTCGGAGTTCGGCGAATGTCCCGACGGCGATCCGGAAGCGGGCGTCACGCCGCTCGCGAAGCTCTCCACCGTTCAGTATCGCAACACGGTGCGCGACCTGCTCGTTGCGAGCGGACTCGACGCCGTGGTCTCGGAGGTGACGCCGAAGCTCGCATCGGTGCCCGACGACAGCACGCAGGCGTCGTTCCGCGGGCTCGATCATCGCATCTCGGGGGAGCACATTCAGGCGTACTTCGACGTCGCCGTCGCGGTGGGTGACGCCGCCACCAAGACGAGCGAACGCCTCACGGCACTCGCCGGCAGCTGCGCGACGCAGAGCTCGCTCGCGTCGAGCTGCATTGACGGTTTCCTCGACACCTTCGCCCGTCGCGCCCTGCGCCGGCCGCTCACGGACGACGAGCGCACGGAATACCGCGACGTGGCCGAAGGGGACTCCCCGAAGGCGGCGAGCCCGGCGGAGGCGCTGCGCAACGTCGTGGTGAGCCTGCTCCTGTCGCCCCGCTTCGTGAACCACCTCGAGCTCGAGGGGAACGAGATCTCGGGGCAAAGCGACTACATCGCGCTCGACCCCTACGTGGTCGCGTCGCGTCTTTCGTACACGTTCTGGCAGACGATGCCGGACGACGCTTTGCTCGCGGCGGCGGCCGACGGCTCTCTCGCGACCGACGCGGGCTTCGAGACGGAGCTCGCGCGCGTGTTCGACGACCCGCGCACGCAGCAGACGGTCTGGCAGTTCTGGAACGAGTGGCTCCGCTTCGACGCCTTCACGGGCTTCTCCGCGGAGCGCCCTGCCTTCCAAGCGCTGGCCGAGGGCGAGCACGTCGGCGAGAGCGGCCACGACCACTGGAAGGACATGGTCACCGAAATCCAGGATCTGACCGACCTCTACACCTGGAAGCAGCCGGGCACGCTGCTCGATCTGATGACCTCGACGGTCTCGGTGACGCGCTCGAGCGATCTCGCGCACCTCTACGGCGTGAAGGCATGGAGCGGCAGCGGCGACTACCCGTCGCTGCCGGACGGCACGCGGCAGGGCTTGCTCCTGCGCTCGGCGCTGCTCGTTTCGAGCCTCGAAACCACGAATCCGTTCCACCGCGGCGCGACGATCCGTCGCGCCATCCTGTGCGAGGACTTGCAGCCGCCCGATCCGAACTCGCTGCCCAAGGGCTCGCTCGATCCCCCGCCCATCGACGAAACGCAGACGACGCGCGAGCGCTACCAGAAGAAGGTGGAGGGCATCGCGCTCTGCGCCGGCTGTCACGGCACGTTCTCGAACCTCGGCTACGCGTTCGAGGCCTACGATTCGCTCGGTCGCTTCCGCACGGAGGAGAAGATCTTCGACGAGCAAAGCGGCGACCTCTTGGCGACGCTGCCCGTGGACACCGTGGCGACCGTTCAGGTGGGGAGCGAGCCGGAGTCGGACGTGAGCGGCCCGCTCGAGCTCAACCAGCGCATCATCGACAGCGGCAAGCTCGAAGGGTGTCTGTCCGCGAACTACTTCCGCTACGCCCTGCGCCGCGACCCGACCTCGGACAGCGCCGACGCGTGCGCGTTCGACAGGATGCGGACGGGCCTCGTCGCGCCGGGCGTCGGCTTGTCGGACGTGTTCCGGATGATCGCGAGCGAGCCCGAGTTTCGCCGCCGGAAAGTGGGTGCACCGTGAGCGATTTTCGTAGAGCGCGGCCGACACGCCGGGTCTTCCTGCGCGGGGCCGCCGGCGCCGCGCTGGCTCTGCCGTTCCTCGAATCGCTCATGCCGCGGCACGCGGCGGGGCAGGCCGCGACGGCGCCCAAGCGCTTCATCGTCTTGAAGTCGTTCAGCACGCAGCTCATCAAGGAGTGGTACCCGGCCTTCACGGGCAACGGGTACCAGCTGAAGGACGACAAGTATTCCGACAGCCGCGGCGACGGCACGACGCTGCTCACGCAGAAGCTCGTCTCGGGCGCGAACTACACCTGGGCGCCGCTCGCCGATCTCAAGACCGATACGGGCATCTCCGGCATCCTCGGTCCGAAGCTGAATCCGTTCCTGTCGAAGCTGACGCTGATTCGCGGCTTGGATTTCCTGCCCGCCGTGAACCACAACTACGGCGGTCTGCTGGGCAACTTCGGCTCGTGCACGCCGGCCACGCCCTGCGACGCCGACAGCATCGCCGACGTCCCGACCATCGACCAGGTGATGGCCTACTCGCCGAAGGTGTACCCGAGCACGCCGAGCCTGCGCTCTTTGCACATCACGCAGGGCGTCACCGACTCGATGTCGTTCAGCGATCTCGGCATGGTCGGCTCCAAGGTCGAGCAGCTGAAGGCGCGCACGAACCCGCTCGACGCGTTCAACGACGTGTTCGGCACGAACCCGCCGGACGATTCGGGCATGCCGCCGAGCGACCGCGACAAGCTCTTGGTCGATCGCGTTTACGACGACTACGTGCGGCTCAAGAGCCATTCACGTCTCTCGGCCGACGACAAGGACCTGGTCGAGCGCTACGTGACCCTCGTCGCCGAGCTCCAGGCCAAGCTCACCGTCACCCCGACGATGTCGTGCGTCGTGCCGGCAACGCCTCAATCGCTCACTAACAACAGCGGGCTCGACACGAAGGACATCACCACCAAGTGGGACCTGTTCCTCGACGTCGTCACGGCGGCGGTCATGTGCGATCGCACCCGCGTCATCACGATCGGCGTGCACAAGGCGCTCGGCCCCGGCCCCGACTCGGGCGACTCGACGCTCGTCGGCCATTACCACTCCGAAGACGCGAGCGGCGGCACCTGGCACGGGCTCGCGCACGATTGGGACAACGCGAACTCGCGCCGCATGCTGCAGGGCATCAACTCCTGGATCGCCGCGGAGGTGTTCGCGAAGCTCCTCACCAAGCTCGACGTGACGGAGGTCGGCGACAGCACGTACCTCGACAATTCCCTGATTTATTGGGGGAACGAGCTCGGCTTCAATCACCTGGCCTACAGCGTGCCGTGCCTGCTCGCCGGCAGCGCGGGCGGCTTCATCAAACCGGGGCGCTACCTCGACTACATCGACTGGGACGGACGCTCCTACTTCTCGCAAGAGGACGGCAACGTCATCCAGGGCATCCCGCACAATCAATTCCTCGTGACGGCGCTGCAGGCGATGGGCCTCTCACCCGCCGACTACGAGCGCAACGGCCAAAAGGGCTACGGCTCGACGAGCGTGAGCGGGCGCGACAACGACACCTTTGCGGTCGACTACGACCTGTCGAAGGTGGGTGACGTGCTGCCGGGGATTCAGGGGTAGGGTTCCGCGCAGGCTTCGTCGCGCTCGTGCGTCTGGCAGTACTCGAGCACGCATGCGAGGGAGGCATCGGAGCCGGCTTTGCACGCCAGGTCGGGTGCCTCGCTGAGGGCGCAAATATCAGGAAGGTTTTCTACGCAGTAGAAGTACTCAAAAACCGTGCGAGAGCACGCGGTCGTCTTGTCGGCCACGGCGGCGTACTGGAAGCAGCCCACCAGGCAGGTGCCGTACTCGAAGCCGTCGCATGCAGCATCAACGGCCTTGCCGCAAATGGTGGTGCAGCCGTCGTTGAGCATCTCGTGGCTCGGCCTGCCGCCACTGTCTCCCGCGACGCCTGCGCTGCCTGCCTTGGAGCCTCCCGTACCGCCGCTGCTCGATGTCGAGGTGCCGCCGCTCGATGTCACGGCACCGCCGCTCGACGCACCGCCGCTCGACGCACCGCCGCCCGTAGTGCCGCCGGCGCCCGCATCGTCGCCGACGGTTGCAACCGACCTCCCGCCGCATGCGGCCAGCAACAAGAGCGCGACCCCAGCACTCGGGGCGCAGGCTCGCGCGAGTCTCCCGTTCACCATCCCCGAAGTGTACACGCTTTCAACGGACGCGACCGGGCATGCCCGTCAGGGGACGATCTTCAGCACGCGATCGTTCTCCGAATCGGCGATGTACGTGACGCCCGTTTTCTCGTCGAAGAAGACGCCGTGCGGGCGCTTGAGCTGGGCCTCGAGCGGGTCGCCACCGAGCGTGCCTTTGCCTGTCATGCCGTTGCCGACCAGCGTGACGAGGTCGTCGTTCGTTCTGTCGTACCGGCGCAGGTACGCAAGCTCGGTGTCGGCGATGAGCACGTTGTCGTCGGCGTCGATCGCGAGGTGCTTCGGGTCGCTCACGACGTTGACGGTCGCGGGCATGTCCGTCACGTCGCCGGCGGCGTCGACCACCTGGAGCGCGTCACCGTTCGGGCGGTTCTTGACGGCATACAGCGTGCCCTGCGAGTCGATCGCGATCACGCGCGCGGCCGCGTAGGGGACGGCGGGTTTGGCCGCCGTGGTCGTGAGGTCGATGACGCGGATGTCGTCGGGGCCCGTGTAGTAAAGGTCGGTTCCGCTCGGCGAAAAGGCGAGGCAATAGACGATGCTGAGCTTCGCGAACGGTGTGCCGGCACCGACGAAGATCGCCACTTCGCCCGTCGCGGCGTTCAGCTTGTAGACGTTGCCGTTCATCGTGTCGGCGATGAACAGGTTCTGGGTGCCCGGCTGGAACAGGAGATCGTGCGGTTGGTTGAGGTCGATGCTCGCGGCCGCACCGGGCGCGCCGGGGCCGACGACCGTCGTGATCGTGCCGCTCGCATCGACGTGGCGGATTTTTCCGGTGTCGCACTCGGAGATGTAGACATCGCCGCTCACGGGGTCGACCGCCGTGCCGTACGGGTTCAGCACGGCTGCGGACACAGCGGGAGTGCCGTCACCGCCGGTGCCCGTTCCGGCGACGAGCAGGATCTTCGGGTCACCCGTTGCGACGGGCATCCCCGCCATGCCGGCCATGCCCGCGCCCGTGCCCGCCGTGCCGGCCATCGCGGTGCCGCTCCCGGCCTGTCCCGCTGTCGCTCCTCCGTTCCCAGCCGAAGGCGTGGAGCCACCGGAGCTCGATCCCGTTCCACCGATCGTGCTCGCCCCCGCCCCGCCGAGCGGCGCGCCCGCCGCGC
>Ga0070682_100002545_pt1 | contig 10062 bp, 10 predicted proteins | sample KBSC63LmetaG_FD_64668 | JGI IMG/M metagenome (GOLD analysis project Ga0070682, IMG submission 64668) | Corn rhizosphere microbial communities from Kellogg Biological Station, Michigan, USA - KBS C6-3L metaG | ecosystem: Host-associated > Plants > Roots > Rhizosphere | place: USA: Michigan... | reverse complement strand
GTCACTCGTTTCCCCAACCGGATTATCGTCGCCGCCGACACGACTGGGCGCCGACTCCTGACCCGCGGCTGGTCGGCAACCGATGCTCGCGACGTTCTGGACTTCATCGACGACCTCGCATCGCTTCCGCTTGCCGGCGTCCTTGTCACCGCTGTCGACAGAGAGGGTCGGCTGGAGGGTCCCGATCTGCCGCTGATGCGCGAGATCGTGATGCGAGGTAGTCGGTTGCAATCGCTCCAGGCATCTGGAGGCGTCCGCGGTGTCGACGACATCCGCTCGCTCGCCGAGCTCGGCGTCGGCGCCGCCATCGTCGGTATGGCGCTTTACACGGGCGCGCTGGATCCGCAAACAATCATCGAGGAATTCGCAGCATGACCGTCACCAATCGCCAGACCACCGAAACATCAATCCGCGTCGAGCTCGACCGCGGCAAAGTCGGCGGTGAGGGCGCGGGCAGCACGGTCGGCGCGCGCGGCACGAGCAACATCGCGACGGGAAACCGATTTCTCGACCACATGCTCACTGCCTTTGCCCGCTACTCCGGATTAACTGTCAACATCAAGGCGCGCGGCGATCTCCCGCACCACCTGATCGAGGATGTCGCGCTCACCCTCGGCCGCACTTTCAGGGAGATCATCCCGACCGGTGCAGCGCGATACGGCAATCGTGTCGTGCCGATGGATGATGCGCTCGTTCAGGTGTCCGTCGACATCGGCGGCCGGCCGTACTACGAGGGTCCGCTGCCCAGCAAGCTCTACGACCATTGGATGCGATCGTTCAGCAATGAGGCGCGCGCCACCATCCACGTCGTCGTGCTGCGCGGCAGCGATCGCCACCACATCGTGGAGGCAGCCTTCAAGGCGCTCGGACTTGCGCTTCGCGACGCGCTCGTCGACACCGGCGACCGCGTCAGCACCAAGGGATCGGTATCGCTGAGGGTGGAATGATGCTCACCAACAGAATCATCGCGTGTCTCGACGTGATGGACGGCCGCGTCGTCAAAGGAACCAGTTTCGTGAACCTGCGCGACGCCGGTGATCCCGTCGCGCTCGCCGAGCGGTACGAGGTGCAGGGCGCAGACGAGATCGTCTTCCTGGACATCACGGCGACGGATCAGGGCAGAGGTACTTTGCTCGAGCTCGTGAGGCGCACCGCCGAGCGGCTGTTCATTCCGTTGACGGTCGGTGGAGGCATGCGCACAGTCGACGACATCGCCAGGGCTCTGCGCGCCGGCGCCGACAAGACCGCGATCAATTCTGCCGCGGTCCGCCATCCAGAGTTATTGACCGATGCTGCCCGCCGCTTCGGATCGCAGTGCGTGGTTGCGAGCATCGATGCGCTGCGAAACGGCACGGGCTGGGAGGTCTATGTAAACGGAGGCAGAGAGCCAACCGGCCTGGACGTCATCGAATGGGCGGCACGATGCGCGGAGCTGGGCGCGGGTGAGATCCTTCTCACCAGCATCGACCGCGATGGCGCGCGCTCCGGCTACGACATCGAGCTCGTGTCGCGTGTAGCGAATGTCGTGACAGTACCCGTCGTCGCATCGGGTGGCGCGGGCTCGGCAGGCGACGTTGTCGATGCATTTACCAGAGGCAGAGCCGATGCAGCACTTCTGGCCGGCATTCTTCACGATGGCACCGTGGACATTCCCCGCGTGAAGTCAGCATTGCGCGCCGCGAGCATACCGGTGAGGGAGGCGGCGTGACGACTGCAGCTGTTTACATGGATGCCGCGGCGGAAGTTGCGCGCGTGGCGGGTGACATTGCGAAGAGCTATTACGGCCGCGATCCCGCGATCAGCACCAAGAGCGACGGATCGCCGGTGAGCATTGCAGACCTGAGCGCCGAGCGCGCTGCGCGCGACTGGATCGAGCGGCGGTTTCCGGACGACGGCATCATCGGCGAGGAGCTACCCTCGGTGCGGCCGCACGCGGCGCGCCGCTGGATCATCGATCCGATCGACGGTACATACACCTTCCTCCAATCAGTGCCGCTTTGGGGAACGCTGGTTGCGGTCGCCGAGGGAGATCGGGTGATAGCGGGGGCGGCGTATTTTCCGGCGGTCGATGAGATGATCGTTGCAGCGCTCGGCGAGGGATGCTGGTGGAACGGCTCGCCCGCGCGCGTGTCGACGACCGCCGAGCTGAGCCAGGCCCGACTGCTGACGACCGATGCGCGGTTCATCCGCGACGCCGCGCGGCGCGACGGTTGGCTGCGGCTCCAGAATGGCGCGCGGACGATGAGGACCTGGGGCGACTGCTACGGTTATCTGCTGGTCGCTACGGGGCGGGCGGAAATCATGGTCGACGATGTGCTGTCGGACTGGGACGCAGCGGCGCTGATGCCGATCATCACCGAGGCAGGTGGAGTGTTCACGGATTGGCAGGGAAAGCCGACTCCATTTGGTGGCGACGCCATCGCGACTAACGCGACGCTCGCGGCGGTCACCCGGGAGATTCTTGTCCCCACGCAGACGGCGGCTGCCGTCGTGGGGGCGTCATGAGCGAACACCGCGCCCGCCTGAATCTGGACGAAGTACGTTTTAACAACGACAGCGGAACGGTCGTGGTCGTGACGCAGTGCGCAGCGACCGGCAGAGTGCTGATGGTGGCCAACGCCGACAGGGAAGCCATCGAGCGGTCGATCGAGACCGGAGAAATGCATTATCGCTCGAGGACGCGGGGCTTGTGGCGGAAGGGCGCGACCAGCGGCAACGTGCAGAAGGTGATGTCGCTCAGTCTGGATTGCGATGGCGACACCGTCTTGGCCCGGGTTCTCTCGGCCGGGCCCGCCTGTCATACTGGAACAGTGTCGTGCTTCGACGCTGATGGCGCGCCAAGCATTTGGTCCTCCCTGGCGGAAACGATCGCCGCGCGGCGCAAGGAGCTCGACGCCGCGACTGCCAACGCCACGGCCTCCGAATCTTCGGGAGCCAGGCCAAGCTACACGCGCGAGCTGCTCCTCGATCGCAATCTCCGTCTCAAGAAAATCGGTGAAGAGAGCGGCGAGCTGATCACCGCCTGCGCCGACGCATCTCCCGTGCGTGCTGCTGAAGAAGCGGCGGATCTGATCTATCACGTCGGAGTTGCACTGGAAGCAGTTGGCAGCTCGCTCGATACAGTCGCGAAGATCTTGCTGGAGCGACATCAACGTGCAGATCACGCCAGCGACCCCTGCTAGATGACCTGATGGGTGCCAGATGATATGAAACCGACATCGCGCTGATACGAAATCGACATTTCCAAAAACATGCGGCGATGCTATGCTCGGCGGGTCGGTCAACAGTGGGGCGCCGCATGACCGTGACACGCGTCTTCTACAGTCCCATCTACGCCGGATCGGACTACGAGTTCGACACCACTCGCAAGGCGAGGTGGATCGCCGAGTCGCTCGCGCAATCTCCAATCAAGGATCTCGAGCTGGTCGAGCCGGTGCCGCTGCGCGCCGAGCAGCTCGCGCGCACCCACGATCAGAAATACATCGACGCGGTGCGCACCGGTGAGCCGCGGGAGCTCGCGGAATCCCAGGGGTTCGTCTGGGATCCGAAGCTATGGGAGATGGTGCTCGCCTCGAACGGTGGCGTCGTCGCAGCGGCGGCGGCCGCCATCTCCGACGGAGTCGCCGGCTCGCTCTCGAGCGGACTCCACCACGCGCGCCCGGGGCGCGGCGTCGGGTTCTGCACCTTCAACGGTCTCGCGATTGCCGCGAAGGAGGCGTTGTCGGCGGGCGCGAGGAGCGTTTTAATCCTCGATGTCGACGCGCACTGTGGCGGCGGCACGGCATCCCTCATCGCCGACGATCCGCGTATCTGGCAGGTCGATGTGTCGGTCGTCGGCTTCGACTGCTACGAGAGCACCGATCGCGCCCGGGTCGATGTCGTCACCCACGCCCTCGATTACCTGCCGACCATCCGCAAGAGACTCGGTCAGCTCGACGCCGAAGGATTGCAGTTCGACCTCTGCATCTACAACGCCGGCATGGACCCGCACGAGGATTGTTCGACCGGCGGGCTCCGCGGAATCACCACTCGGGTACTCGCTGAGCGTGAGCGGATGGTTTTCGATTGGTGCGTGGGGAGGAGGCTTCCGATCGCGTTCGTGCTCGCGGGCGGGTACACGGGAATGCGGCTCGACGAATCGGCGCTCGTCGATTTGCACCGAATGACTCTCGAGCGGGGAGCAACGGCAAAATAAGAACTACGGGCAGATGAGAACTGCGGAAACTGCAACTTAAAAACTACCGGCAGGCGGCTGTCGGCGGCGCATGCGCTGTCGCTCCATGTGCATCGCGTGACGACTCGGATTCGGAATCCACAGTTTGCATCGCTGCGCAGCCAGGCGTTCAGGGCGGCGATGTCGATTCCGGCGAACATCGCCGAGGGGAGACGGCAGACAACCGACGCTCAGTTCGCCCGGTACCTGGGCTACGGCCTCAACTCGGCGTCAGAGCTGGAGTACCACCTGATCGTGGCTCGCGACACGGGCATTATCACCGAGGATGAATTCGCGACCCTCGCCGCCCAAACGATCTCCGTGCGCAAGATGCTCTACACTTTGATCAAGCGCCTCCCCGCCACACCACCAAACCGCAAATCCACAAACGCCACCCCGAAAAGCCCGTAGCTACCAGCCGGTTCGGCCGAGAGCCGCCTGCCGGTAGTTTTTATTTTGCAGTTTCCGCAGTTCCGCCTGCCGGTAGTTTTTAAGTTGCAGTTGCTCCCCCGTCCCGCTTCCGCACCCGGTACTCGCCCGTCGCCTCCTTCTCCCTCCTCAACGGCAGCGCCAGCAAGAAGACCGACCCCTCCTCCGGGTACTCCGCCCAAGCCCGTCCGCCCTGCGCTTCCGCAATCTCCCGCACGATGTTGAGCCCCAGTCCGGTCCCCGCGATCGCGAGGCTTCCCTCGTGCGCGCGATAGAATCGCTCGAATAGATGCTCGCGCTTGCCGACGGGCACCCCCATCCCGTTGTCGGTGACGCGAACGATCAGCTCACGTTTTCCAGGGCCCGCCTCCTGGTCGGTCGCGCTGATCTCCACGAACCGATTGCCGCGCGAAGGCTCCGCGTACTTGAGCGCATTCGACAGGTAGTTCTTGATGCACAGCTCGATGACGGCGGCGTTGACCTCGATGTCCGGGATGGCGTCGACGACACGCACCTCGACGTTGGCTGCCTGAGCGGCGTCGCGGATCTGACGCACTGCTTCCTTGATCGCTTCGGGAAGCATCACGTTGCGGTGCTGGCGCGCGTCGTCGATTCCGACGCGCGAGAGCACAATCACATTCTCGACGGTCTCCCCCATCTCGCGGGCGTTGCGTCCGATAATCTTCACCAGCTCGTCGTGCTTGTCGGCGGGCAGATCGGGTACCTCTCTAAGCACGCTGCTGGCGCCGAGCACCGCGCCGATGCGGTTCTTGATCTCGTGGGAGATGACGCGGTTGAATGCGCGCAATCTGTCTTCGCGCTCCGCGACCACCTTGTCCGCGAGCACGAGAAAGTGCGTCATCGTCGCCTGCTGAATGATGGTGATGGCGCGAAAGAGTCTGCTCCCGCACGCCATCAGCTCCGATTTGGTGCAGGGCTCGTCGACATCGTCGACGGTCTTCGTGAAGAACGTGAAGAGGATGCCGCCGAGGAACTCGTACTCCTTGAGGATCTGATAGGCGTCGAACCCCTGCTTGTGGCGCAGCGCGCCCAGCTCCATCGCCTTCGCGACGACGGGCATGTCGGCGGCGATCTCCGCAGCGGGGTTCTCGATGTACTCGGCCACTCCGTCGATCAGGAGCGGGACGTGGTTCAGCAGATCGTCGGTGGGGAAGACTTTGTTCGCGTCGAGCGCGACGCGGGTGGAGATCCGATCGAGCCAGAGCGCGGTGAGCTCACGCCGGGATTTCCTGAGCCGCTCGGCGAGCACGCCGGCGAGCGGACAATCTTCTTCTATGCGGGAGGCTTGAGACGCGGTGGGGTCCTTGTTGGAGGCTTACTGAATTGTATGGGGCGGGGGGGTTAACGGCAAAATCAAACCAACTGCAGAACTGCGGAAACTGCAAAATAAAAACTACCGGCAGGCGGCCCTCGGCCGAACCGGCCTTTGGCGGCGGGCCTTTCTGGTGGCGTAAGGGGAAGGACAGAGGTCGGTTGCACAGTCGACCGCACAACCACGAACGCCACCCCGAATAGCCCGTAGCCATGGGCCGGTTCGGCCATCAGCCGCCCGCCGGGAGTTTTTATTTTGCAGTTACGCAGTCCTTGGTCTTGGTACAATTTCCCTGGATGCAACTCGACCGACGCCACTTCCTCCAACTCTCCGCCCTCGGCGTCGCCGCGATCGTCTTTCCGGCCTGCGAGACCGATCGCACCGCCACTCTGGAACGTCCACGCCTCCTCGACATGCTCGGCCCCGATCGGGTGCGCGTGATCGGCAAACAGTATCTCTCTTCCACGCCAACCGAGACCACCGCGGACGCCCTCCGCTCCGCCATCTCCAAATCCCGGCACGAATCGAGAATCCCGCTGATGCCCCGGTCCCTCGAAGACCAGGTCCGCGAAGACTTCATCAAGGGGCACACGATTCTGGTCGATGGCTGGGTCCTCTCGGTCACCGAAGCCCGACAGTCCGCGTTGTTCGCGTTGAGCTCCTAGCTCCCAACCCCCAGCTCTCAGTGCACACCGACGCCCGGACGCTGGACAACGGAACCGTCCTCCAGGGTGACCTCTGCATCGTCGGCGCCGGCGCCGCCGGCATCACCATCGCCCGCGAGCTCGCCAACACTCCGCTCAAAGTCCTGTTGCTCGAGGGCGGCGGCTTCGAGTTCGATCCGCGGATGCAGGATCTCTATCGCGGCGAGAACATCGGGCTCCCGTACTTCCCCCTCCAGGCAGCGGCGCTCCACTACTTCGGCGGCACCACCAATCATTGGGCCGGCTGGTGCTCCCCCTACGAACCGATCGATTTCGAGAAGCGCGATTGGGTCCCGTACAGCGGCTGGCCGATTCGCCGAGCGGATCTCGATCCGTTTTATGCCCGCGCGCAAAGCATCCTCGATCTCGGACCCTACAAGTACGATCCCGGCGATTGGAAGAATGGCGACGCCGAGCGCGTCCCGATGCTCGGCGACTCCACGGCCATCTACACCAAGATGTGGCAGTTCAGTCCGCCCACTCGCTTCGGCACCAAGTTTCGCGACGAGATCGTCAACGCCCCCAACATCCACCTCTACACCAACGCCAACGTCGTCGAGGTGATCGCCAACGACGCGCTCACCAATGTGCAATCGGTGCGCATCCGCGGCTTCGACGGCAAGGAGATTCGCGCCCGCGCCAAACGCTTCGTGCTCGCGTGCCACAGTATCCAGAACGCGCGGCTCCTGCTCGCATCCAATCATCAGGCGCGCGAAGGTCTCGCCAACGAGAACGATCTCGTCGGCCGATTCTTCATGGAGCACCTGGAGATGCCCGCGGGGGAGCTGGTGCTCGCCGATCCCGCGAAAACGTCGACCAAGATCTACGCGCTCGACTTCGCCAAGCGCACTCCGCGCGGTGAGCTGGCCATCTCACCGACCGCTGCGCGCGCGCACCGTGTCCTCAACGGCACCTGCTCGGTCGAGCCCGGCAACCTGGGCGACGAAGTCAAAAGCACCTTCCAGTTTCTCGACACCACTCTCATGAATGCGCAGCGCGCGTGGGAGAAGGGCGGTCGCAAAGGCGCGCCGCCGACCGTTGAGCAGGCGCCGCCGCCGCGCACCCAGGGATTACCGCGATTCTATCATCTGGTGTCGAGGCAGGAGCAGTCCCCCAATCCCGATTCGCGCATCACTCTCAGCACCGACAAGGACGCGCTCGGGATGCCGCGCGCGAAACTCAATTGGCAGATGACCGAGCTCGACAAGAGATCGATGCGGACCTTCTACCAGATACTCGGCGCGGAGATGGGGCGCACCGGAACGGGCCGCGTGCAGATCCACGACTGGCTGCTGAGCGACGACAAGACGTGGCCGAGTTTCATTAGTGGCGGCTGGCACCACATGGGGACGGTACGGATGGCGAGCGATCCGCGGCAGGGCGTCGTCGACGCGAACTGTCGCGTGCACAGTCTCAACAATCTTTATATAGGTGGCTGCGCGGTTTATCCGACGGCGGGCGCGGTGAATCCGACGCTCACCCTGGTCGCGTTGTCCCTCAGACTCGCAGAGCATCTGAGGACGACGACGTAACGCGAGTATTTGCGAGCTGCGTTTAACGCAATACGACGCAGCCTCCACCCAGAGGGTGTCCCCCTCATACCATAGTTCATCGTTGACGCGTCACGAGATGCATAGCAACCGCCTTCAACAATCAGCAATGACTCTCGCCGCGCTTGACCGCCGGCTCGGCGGGAAATACATTGCCAGCGCACCTGCTTCTTGAACCGCCGGCACCACAACATCGACGATGAACCTGCTCCGACTTCCGCTTTTCTCGATTCACCTTATTCTGGCTCTTCCAATGAGAGGCGGTCCCCCGGCGCACGCGTAAAGTTTTATAAACCGGAAACAGGGCGGCCCCTCGATCAACGCGGGGCCGCTTTTTTTTGTCTTCTTCAGATCCAGGGAATGGAACAGACCCGCACGCTCTTCGACAAAATCTGGGACAACCACATCGTCCGACCGGAAAACTCGAGCACGCCGGCCGTTCTCTACGTCGATCTACATCTCGTCCACGAGGTCACATCGCCGCAGGCGTTCGCCGAGCTGCGCAGTCGCGGTGTCAGAGTGCGGAGACCCGATCTCACCCTGGCAACGATGGATCACTCGACTCCGACCACTCCGCGATCGGCGGGCCGACTCCAGGTGCTCGATACCCAGGCGGCGACGCAGCTTGCGCAGCTGCAAAGGAATTGCGACGAATTTGGAATCAGACTCTTCGGTCTCGACGATATGCGACAGGGTATCGTCCACGTCATCGGGCCAGAACAAGGTCTCACTCAGCCCGGGATGACGATCGTCTGCGGTGACAGCCATACCAGCACCCACGGCGCGTTCGGCGCGCTGGCATTCGGAATCGGGACGTCGGAAGTAGGCTACGTTCTCGCGACGCAGACGCTGCTCCAGCGCAAGCCGCGCAACATGGAAGTGCGGATCGACGGCATGCTTCCCCGCGGCGTGACGGCGAAAGACATCATCCTCGCCGTCATCGCGCGCATCGGCATTGGCGGCGCCACCGGCCACGTGCTCGAGTACACCGGCTCGGCGATTCGCTCGCTCGGCATGGAAGAACGAATGACCATCTGCAACATGTCTATCGAGGCGGGCGCCCGCGCCGGCCTCGTTGCGCCGGACGACACCACCTTCGAGTACATTGCCGGCCGTCCATTCGCGCCCAAAGGCGCTGATTGGGACGCCGCCATCGTCGGATGGCGTGCGCTCACGCCCGATGAGAATGCATCGTACGATCGATCGGTGCACCTCGACGCGGCGAGTCTCGCTCCGATGATCACCTTTGGCACCAATCCCTCGATGGCGATCCCCATCGACGGACGCGTACCCGATCCTACCGCGGCGGCGAGCAGTGCGGAGCGCACCGATCTCGACAACGCTCTCCACTACATGGCGCTCGAGCCGGGACAACCTCTGCTCGGCCGCACAGTCGATGTAGTGTTCGTCGGAAGCTGTACCAACTCCCGCATCTCCGATCTGCGGCAGGCGGCCGCGGTTATGAGAGGGCGACGCGTGGCGCCGGGGGTACGAATGCTCGTCGTGCCCGGCTCCCGAGCGGTGAAGCGCGAGGCCGAGGCTGAAGGACTCGATCGAGTTTTCAAGGACGCTGGGGCGGAATGGCGCGAAGCGGGGTGCTCGATGTGCATCGCCATGAACGGCGATCAGCTTCAGCCGGGTCAGAGCGCGGTGAGCACCAGCAATCGCAACTTCGAGGGGCGACAGGGAAAAGGAGGCCGGACATTTCTCGCCAGTCCGTTGACCGCCGCTGCCACGGCAGTGAGCGGCGCCATCGCCGACGTCAGGGCTCTCTCATGAGCACACCTCCCGACAAGTCGCAACGCATCGAGCCGTTCACGACTCTCACGTCCC
>Ga0070682_100002543_pt1 | contig 10066 bp, 11 predicted proteins | sample KBSC63LmetaG_FD_64668 | JGI IMG/M metagenome (GOLD analysis project Ga0070682, IMG submission 64668) | Corn rhizosphere microbial communities from Kellogg Biological Station, Michigan, USA - KBS C6-3L metaG | ecosystem: Host-associated > Plants > Roots > Rhizosphere | place: USA: Michigan... | reverse complement strand
GGTGCCGGCCAGCGAGGCAGCTTCGTGCGAGATGCCTTCCATCAGGCAGCCGTCGCCGAGGAAGGCGTAGGTGTGGTGATCGACCACATCGTGGCCCGGACGGTTGAAATGCGCCGCCAGTACCTTCTCGGCCAGCGCGAAGCCGACCGCATTCGCCAGGCCCTGGCCGAGCGGACCGGTGGTGGTCTCCACGCCCGGCGTTTCGCTGGCTTCCGGGTGGCCGGCGGTCTTCGAATGCAGCTGGCGGAAGCGCTTGAGCTGGTCCATCGGCAGGTCGAAGCCGGTCAGGTGCAGCAGCGCGTACTGCAGCATCGAGCCGTGGCCGTTGGACAGCACGAAGCGGTCGCGGTTGGGCCACTTCGGGTTGGCCGGATTGAACTGCAGGAAGTCGTTCCACAGCACCTCGGCGAGGTCGGCCATGCCCATCGGCATGCCCGGATGACCGGACTTGGCCGCTTCCACGGCGTCCATGGCAAGGGCTCGCACGGCGTTGGCGAGTTCGCGGCGGGTGGTCATCAGGCGTCTCCGGAGGGTGCAAAAGCGTCCATTGTCGCCGATCCGGTCGCGCGGTGTCGCGCGCCGGACACGGCCCGGGGCACGGCCCGCATTCGGCCGGCTTAATCTGCGCTTAATACTGAACTAATGAGTATTGAATCTTTCGGGGCACCACCCATCTAAGTCTTCGTGTCGCCGCCCGTCTTGGGCGGGGCGCATTCGACAAACGGCCCTCCCCATCCGGGGCCAACTGTCCTGACCATTGGAGCCTCATCCATGAAAACCAAGAAAACACTGCTCGCCCTCGCTCTCGTCTCTGCCGGCCTGGTGGCCGTCCCCGCCGCCTTCGCGCAGAACGCGCCCGCCGACAACGCCGGCTGGTTCGTCAACGGCAACATCGGCCGCACCGCGATCAACCATGGGCCGTACGACGGCCATGACACCGGCTATGCCTTGAACGGCGGCTACCGTTGGTCGCTGGCGCCGAACTTCGCGCTGGGCGCCGAGGTGGGCTACAACGACCTGGGCAACATCCACGCCAAGAACATCTTCAACAGCGACCCGGTGATCGCCGACAACAAGTCGCAGCTGCACGGCTGGACGGTGGGCGCCAACGCCCGGCTGGACATGACCCCGAACTGGTACCTCAGCGGTCGCGCGGGCCTGTACAGCTGGACCGGTCACGGCATGAACAACGACGTGAACCCGATCCGCAAGAGCCTGGACGACAACAGCTGGTACGCCGGCGCAGGCATCGGCTACAACATCACCCCGCAGCTCAGCGTGGGCGTGAACTACGACTACTTCGACGCCAGCAAGGACCACGTGAACCTCAGCACGGACATGGTCTCGGCCAGCGCCGAATACCGCTTCTGATCCGCAGAGGTTGATTCCGACATCGCGTCGGGATGTTCACCTACAAGAAGAGGGCGCCTGAGGGCGCTCTCTTTCTTTATGCGAACTGCGCCACATATAAAATACGTGGTTGGCGCCTTGCGTCCCGACGCGCAGGACTGCGACAGGAAAGATCGGGAAACACCACAACAGGGGATTTCAAATGAAAAACTCACTCTTGACGCTGGCCGCTCTGGCCGGTGCGACGTTGGCCACGGCCAGCGTGCAGGCAAAGGATCTCACCGGCGGTTTCGTCAACCTCGGCGCCGGTCGCGTGAGCTACCACGCCACGTTCGACAACTACGACCTCGGCAGCGAACACGGCACGGCCGTCATTCTCAACGCCGGCTACCGCACCCAGTTCATCGGCTTCGAGGCGGGCTACACCGACCTCGGCAGCATCAGCAGCCGCGATGGCACCACCTACGCCAAACTCTCGGGTGACGGCTGGACCGCAGGCATCAACGGTCACTTCAACCCGACCGACGCCTGGTACATCTCCGCGCGCGGCGGCGCCTTCATGTGGAAGCTGCACGCCAAGTTGCAGTCCAGCGACCCGGCCGACCCCTTCAACGAGAAGGCCAGCAAGCAGTCGCTGGGCTGGTACGCAGGCGTGGGCACTGGCTACGACATCAACAAGAGCTGGAGCATCGGCGCCAACTTCGATTACTACAGCATCTCCAAGCAGGGCTTGGACATCGGCAACCGCATCTACACGGTGAGCGCCGAGTACCGCTTCTGAAGCCTCGCCACTCGAAAAAAATGGGCACCTCGCGGCCTAGGCGTTCAGTTAATCTGTTGACGATGTAGTAAAGCCGGACTCCAAATGGAGTCCGGCTTTTTTTGCTTGAATCGCTTGGCAATACCGACCGCACCCGCGTGTTCGCGCATTACGGCCTGGCGGGTGCATTGACTGCCGCGCTGGGCTCGCTTGCCGCAAGCATCCCCGGGTTGCTGGCGCCGCTCGGGCTCGACCGCTTGGCGGCGATGCAGGGCATGTTCGTGCTCTATGGGCTGCTCGGGAAGGCCGGGCGCATGCTCTACGCGCGCCTGCCGTCGCGCCCGCCCGCGCCAGCGATTCGCAAAACCGCCGCGCTCGGGCCGTCGCGCAAGATCGTCTTCAAGCTCTTCAGTCGCTTCCGGCGAAGCGAGCGACTGGCGTTGACACCGCCTTCATAGGCTGTTATGTCTAACAGACAAATGGATCGTTTGTGATGGCGCACGATTCAAGAGCCGCCGTCGCAAATTCCTACAGGGGAGCAAGGGAATGCAAGAAGGCCACGGGTCAGAGTCTCTTTTCGTCGAGCTCAGACGAGGGACGATAACAATGGCCGTTCTCATGCACCTTCGGGTTGAAAACCACGGCTACGGAGTGCGGCAAGCGCTGGCGCAGGCCGGCGTGTCGCTGAAGGAAGGAACGCTATATCCCATGTTGCGCCGCCTTGAGGCGCAAGGCGCACTGACGAGTCGCTGGGACGCAACCGGCGACCGGCTGCGCAAATACTATTCTTTGTCCGAGCAGGGCTCCGATCTGCTCGCAGCGCTGCGTGAGCAACGTGCGTTGCTTATAGGGCTTATCGACAAGCTGGAAGGCATGGTCGCTGACGAACCTAACGTCCCAACACTGCAGGAAACGGAATGACCTCCTTTGACAAGTACGCCAAGACGCTGTCGTATTTCCTGCCTTCCAAGCTCCGCAAAGAAGTGGTTCGCGAGGTGATGAGCGATCTATACGCTGAACTCGAAGCGGAACGGCGACTCACGCCGAATGACACCACCGAAGCCCTCATGAAGCGAGTCTTGGCGCGGCACGAATCTCCCCGCGTACTGGCTCGTTCGTTCGTTGCGCGCCGCTCGGAGCTGATCGGCTGGCGCGTCTACCCGGTATATAAGTGGACGCTTGGGATATCGCTGGCGATCACACTCCTCACCGTGGTGCCCTTGTCGCTGCTCTCGGGCTTGCACTGGCAGATGCTCGCCGATCTGACCCTCTCTTTGATCCTGGTGTTCACCATCGTCACTCTGGTCTTTCTGGCGATCGATCAGTTCGGACCGCTGCAACGCGTTGCTGACGCGATGAGCTTGAACCAGCCGATCGACAGCGTCGAGCCCGCCGACTTGGGCGTGCATATCGGCAGCCACTTCGTCAGTTACCGGCGCAATCGCCGGCTGCTCGCCATCGTCCTGCTGCTGTGCTTGAACCTGGTGCCGGGTCACATCGGCTTGCCCATACTCTCCATCGAACCGTCCGTGCAGGTGGCGATGTACCCGATCCTGTCGGCCACGTTCCTTGGTACGCCACGCCTGATCCTTACACTCTGGTGTGCCTTGGTTCTGCTGTGGGACCTGCTCCTCACCAGCCGCCGCGTCGCGCGCTTCGAGGCTGAGTCGGAGGTGGCCTTGCAGTTCATCGGCTTGGTGCTGGGCTTCGCGCTCCTGATCAATGGACACATCTTTGCCGTGCCGGATGCCGCGATGACCGCGTCCTACAGCGACGAACTACGCATCACGATGAACACCATCGCACCCTACCTGTTCAAGATACTCGTCGTCGCCCTGTGGCTGGGTTGGATCGTCAAGGCCTGGGTTTTCTGCGTAAGGTTCAAGAGGCGACTACTTCCGCACGCAGTGTGAGGCGCCCAAGCAGGCACTTCGACTCAGGACTTAGGCAAAAGGAAGTGTGCGGTGGGATATGTAGGGTTGATTGCATCCGGGACGCGGTACAGGACATCGCAGGTCCTGATCTCATCACTGTGCGTGGGCATGGCGTTCCTCCTGCTCGCCATGCTCCTGTGTGCTCAACAGGCGTTCGTGGCGGGAAAAAGCGTGGCATCGTCGCACCGGCTGCGCAGCCAGGGCAGTAGTTCAATCACGACGCCGATTCCGCTCAGCTACGCGAACAAGGTCGCTCAAGTCCCAGGCATTAGGAGCGTTCTTTACGTGGGCGCCGAGCCGGCTGCGTACCAAGATGATCCACGACACCTGCTCTTGCAGGCGGTATCGGCGGCGACGTTCTTTGAAACGTTTCCGGAACTGGTCGTAGCGCCGAAACAACGCGACGCCTTCTTGACCGACAAGAGGTCGCTCTTGGTCGGGCGCGAGACGCTCAAGCATTATGGATGGACGCTAGGCCAGACGGTGACCCTACAGACCAACGTGCTGGACGCGAGCGGCGCGGCGAGCTGGGCTTTCCACGTCGATGCGGTTTACGACAGCGACGACCCGAAGATTCCCGCCGACCTGACGTTCGTTCACTACGGCTATTTCAATGACGCCAGGGCAAACGGCAAGGATACTGTCATCGGTCTCGTGACCACGATTGACCACCCGGATCAGGCCACGGCCATCGCTGCCGCGATCGATCGTCTCTTCGCCACATCATCGCCGCGATTGATCACGCAGCCGGAAAACCAGGCGGTGGAGAACCAGCTTACCCAGTTCGGGGACTTCGCCCAGATCGCTTCGCTGATCGCCGCGCTGGTGTTCCTATCGATGCTGCTACTGGCGCACAACGTATGGTACGAGCGAGTGAAAATGCGCCGGATGGAGCTGGCGACAATGAAGGCACTCGGCTTCCAGCCCCACAGCATCGCCCTGTTGGTGATGGCGGAGGCGGCGCTCCTGACCTTCGCCAGCGCGGCGTGGGGTTCGGTGTTGGCGCTGGGGATAGCTGGGTATCTGAAGTCGCGCATCGACCACATCCTGCCAGGCTTTCATTTTCCCCTGTCAGGCTGGGGGGTGATCGTCATCGTGACGCTGATGTTCTCGGTGTTGTCTTCCTGCCTGCCCGCCTGGCAGGCGGCCCGTATTCCACTGGCCGCGGCATCTCGCGATTGAGGGGAAACAGGTGAGGACATCGTTGCAACAATTCTGGTCGCTGCTGGTGCTCTCGATACGCTCGATGTCATCGAGGACGTCATCCTGCCTGGTGGCCATTGTCGGGTTTGCGGTGACCAGTGCGGTGATGGTGTCGGTCCTGGCGCTATCGAATGGTCTGGCCACGTTCTGGCGCGCGCCCGCCTCCGGCGACATAGCGCTTGTACTGGCGCGTGGATCGCTCGCCGAGGAAGGGAGTCGCCTTTCCCGTGACGCAGCTGCGCAGATCATGCAGGCCCCCGGCATACGCCAACCGGTCGCGGCATCGCTGTCCTCGCAGCTGGTCATGACGGCCTCCTTGCCGAGAGCGTCCGATCGCAAGGGTGTGAGTGTGCTCGTCAGAGGATTTAAGGGTGGTGACTTTCCCTATCGTGCCGGCCTTTCCATGCGCTCCGGACGTGCTTTTCGGCACGGCGTCGACGAAGTCATCGTGGGCGAGGAGCTGGCACGGACGTTGGATCATGTCTCGATAGGATCGTGGCTACCGTTGGGCACTGGCCGATTCAAGGTCGTGGGCACCTTCGGAGAAACAGGCGGCGGGCGGCACGAATCGGAAATCTGGGGTGATGCCACGCAGCTCGCAGCCGCACTGGGTGCAGCGGGCCAGACCAGTTCCGTCTATGTCACGCTCACCGAGCCGCAGGCTTTTGATGCGTTTGCAGGCTACCTGTCCAAGCTCCCCGATTTCAGTGGCACCGCGATCCGTGAAAGTGACTACCTGCGCCGGCAATCGGACCGCTTCCGCATGGTGGTGTTGGTGCCCGGCTTGGCCCTCGTGCTGGTCATGTCGCTGGCGGCCATGCTGGCAACGGTCAACACCATGCTGTCGGCCATCCACGCGAGGATGCGTGAACTGGCGACGCTTCGAGCGATTGGCTTCAGTCCGTCCCTGGTCGCCGCCCAGATCGTCGGCGAAGCACTCGTGCTGGGCGCATTGGGGAGCGCACTGGGCATCGTGGCGGCCATGAGCCTCCTGCACGATCAATCCGCGCTGACGTCCAATGGACTCGCCGCGATGGCGTTCTCGTTGTCTGTAAGTGTCGGCACGGCCTGCGCCACCATCGGGGTTGTGCTTGTTTTTGCGTGCGCGGCAGGTGCATGGCCCGCCGTGCTCATGTCCAGGATGTGCGTTGCCGATGCGTTACGTCATACGTGACGCGATCAATCAGCTAGCTATGGAGGACAGCATGTGAGGGAGCTGGAGCTAATCGGGCTTTGCAAAAACTATTCGAGCGGCCGACAGACCGTGACCGCGCTGGATGACGTATCCCTGACGGTTCGTTCTGGCGAGATCGTCAGCATCCTGGGCCTCAATGGCGCGGGAAAGACCACCTTGGTGAAGATCATCGCGGGACTCATCGATCCGGACAGGGGGCGCGTCCGGCTTGATGGCAGCGAGGACCCGTCGCGCAAGCAATACCGCCAGCGCATCGGCGCCGTGTTCGAAGGCAACCGGAACATCTACTGGCGCCTGACATCGTTCGAGAACCTCGAATACTTCGGCGTCCTGCGCGGTCTCTCCGTGCGTCGGGCACGTGTTCGCGCTCGCGAGATGCTCTCGTTGTTCCAACTCGAAGACAAGCACTCGACCATCGCCGCACACCTGTCACGGGGCATGCAGCAGCGCTTGGCGGTCGCCATTTCGATGGTGCACGAGCCGGAACTGCTGGTACTGGACGAGCCGACGTTGGGCGTGGATATCGAAAACGTCATTTCCCTGGTCGATGCGCTCAAGACATTGAGTGCCCATGGCGTAGGCATTGTGGTGACCTCGCACCAGTTCGACGTCGTGAAGATGGTGGCGGACCGCATCGCACTCATCGTCGCCGGCAAGCTGGTGGCTTCGGAAACCAAGGCGGAGTTCTTGGCCTCGGCGAACATGCAAGCCTATTCCCTGCAGGTCGGCGAGCCGATGGACCCAGCGCGCGAAAGCCAGCTGCAGGCGCTGGGCGTGCGGGTCGAAGAACAGGTGTTGCATTTTTCCAGTCATGAGCTTTACGCCGTACTGGACGTCGTCCGGCCGCTCCCCATCGCCTCGCTCAGCTCCAATCAGGACGACCTGACCCAGACCTTCCTCGAACGCATCAAGGACTACGCGCATGCTTAGCCTTTTCCTGGTCGAATCAAAGCGGCAGTGGCTAATCTTCAAGCGCTACCCGGTGGAAGCCATCGCCGGCATCGTGATCTTCACCATCCTCTTCGTGTGCTTGTTCACGGGTTCCAAGTACCTCGCGGGGGCTGGCGTCAACTTTGGCGCGCGACTGGACCTTGTGGTGGCGGGCTACATTCTCTGGCTGGTCACGACCGGGCTGTTCGCCGGACCGGGTGCGATGGTGCTGGAGGACACGCGCTCGGGCATCATGGAGCAACTGTTCGTCTCGCCCTTCAATTTCTCCGCCTTCACGGTGGTCCGCATCTTCAGCGGGTTGGCGCAGCACCTTCTGCTGATCGCGATCTTGGTCGTGATCATCAGCCTGATCACCGGCACGCGCCTGGATTACCGCTGGGTGGAGTTCATTCCGTTCGCCGGGGTCATCCTGGCGACGTCGGGACTGGGGCTGGCCATCGCCGCGTATACGCTGTTGGTCAAGCAGGTGAACGCCATACTGAGCATTGGCCAGTTCGTGTTGCTGGGCGTCGTGGTGACGCCCATCCAGAACTTCGGCTCATGGGGAAAATGGGTGAGCGCGATCACCCCGATCAATCCCGCGTCCCAGCTCCTGCAGCATCAATTGGCCAACGGCCACGAGGCCAGCATGGGCGAGTTGGCCCTGGCCATCGCCAACGGCACGGCCTATTTTCTACTTGGGGCCTTCCTGCTGGAGCTTGCCGCTCGGCGCGCGCGCAAGCGCGCAAGCGTAGGGCATTTCTAGGATGCGACAACCCGCAGCGGGCGGTGCCAGCCGCTCGCTGCCACCGCGCGCATGTCCTTCACGACATCGCCATGGGTTCTGGGGATGCCGCGACGGAACGCCAATGCGGCACGGCGTCGCTTCCCGGGATCGCCGCGATCATCCCGGCTGACAGATCCAGCAGTTGCTGCTGGATGGCTGGGTTGTACGCTTCGTCGATCGCGCGTGAGATGCCTTGGCTGTCGAAATAGGCGCCGTTGCAATCGTCCAGAGGGTGACGGGCGGCCAGCCATACCGTATTCACGCCCGTTTCCAGCGTATCCACAACGGGGTATTTGCCCAGCACCAGCTTGGTGGGCATGAAAGACCCCGGATGCAGCGAACAGATCACCGGTGCCGTTCTACCGCCGAAGGCGGCCATGCCCGCCGCAAAGGCGATCTGCGCCCACTTGGAGCGGCCGTAAGATTGCGGACCTTCCCACTGGTATTCGTAGTTGGGATCGTCGAACTGCACAGGTGCCTGGCTCAGCGAACTCACACAGACGATCCGGCCCGACGCATGGCCTACCTCGCGTGCCAAGCCGAGACTGAGTGCATATGTCGCGAGATAATTCACTTGGAGCACCATCTCGTAGCCGTCTTCGGAGGTGGTGCGCGTTGGCTCGACGCCAAGCCCCGCGTTGTTGATCAAGAGATCGATGGCTGGTGCGCGCCGTTTCATCTCGCCGATCATGGCGAACACGTCGCCGAGCCGCGCGAAGTCCGCTACGCAAGTCTCGAGATGTGCATTACCCGTCGCACGAGCGATCTGCCACCGCGCTTCGTCGCAGCGTTGTGCGGAGCGCCCATGCAGGATGACTCGTGCACCCGTTGCCGCAAAGCATGTGGCCAAAGCCTTTCCAAGCCCATCGGTGGCGCCCGTGATCAAAACCGTCTGACTGTCCATGCTGTCATCCTCTCAGGCGCGCTCGGAAAAATGCGTTCTGACAACCGCCAACACGGCCAAAGATAATGACTGTCCGGTAGCCGCCACCATGGTGGATGTGCGTTACCTGGGCGACGCTAGGTACGTCCAACCCGCGGCGCGCCGCGAACCGGCACTTCCCATAGCTTTGCTATGTATTGAACCGCCGCCATTCATGGTGCTATTTGTCCCAATGCCCTAGTGGACCTGTTGTGTGCCACGTTCACGAAGGCTGTGCGGCATGATGTTGCGTCAACATTGGCGAGCAATCATTGGCACACCTGCGACTAACCTAAAAAGGATTGGTTATGAACTTCACTGAAGCATCCATTCCCCAGCTCCGTCGTCCCGTCGCGATGGCTGGTTCCAGCATGACGAACATCGAAACGCCCACGGTGGCCATTGCCATCGGCATCGGTATCGGTGTGGGCGTCGCCATTGGCGTGGGTGCCGCCGTGGCCATTCACAAGGGGCCAGTGGTGGGTACGGGTACCTTGCCAAAATGAGTTGGCTGGCGCCGGCTACGGGGATACCCGGGCCGGCGTCCATCCGATGTGCAGCCTGGCCACCGTTAGTCGAAGGAACGCCTGTGGATCAACACCCACTCATTCAATGCGACGACGGGCTGCGGTCGCATCCCGCCATGGCGCGCATCGCTGCGGCCATCGCGGGTAACGAGCCTTTCGTGTTTGCCGATCACCTGCCTCTTTTCGAGGCCATTCTTCGGTCGGACCTTGCCTTGCAGGCGGTGAAACTCGCACTGCATGGCGTGGCGAATGATCCGGACTATCAGCTGAGCCGGTTCGTCATGGAGGGGCTGATCCGTGGATGGACGATCGTGGCGACCGAGCATTTCAGGATCAGCATAGGCTACCGCAGTTCCATTTGGCGGGGCGCCGAAATCGGGCGGAAGATCGAGGCGGGAGCCGGTCGTGCACCGGGCGGACTCAAAATGGAGCCCCAAGCCTGCGACCTATTCCTGGGC
>Ga0070682_100002540_pt1 | contig 10074 bp, 3 predicted proteins | sample KBSC63LmetaG_FD_64668 | JGI IMG/M metagenome (GOLD analysis project Ga0070682, IMG submission 64668) | Corn rhizosphere microbial communities from Kellogg Biological Station, Michigan, USA - KBS C6-3L metaG | ecosystem: Host-associated > Plants > Roots > Rhizosphere | place: USA: Michigan... | reverse complement strand
GATCGCCTTCTCCATGTCGAACGGCTGGTGACCCTTCTGGCGATACTTGCCGGTAGTGTAGAAGTCGCCCTGCATCACGTAGTACTCGTGATCGACCGGGCTCAGACCTTCCGGCGGCTCGACCAGGATCAGTCCGTACATGCCGTTGGCGATGTGCATGCCGACCGGCGCGGTGGCGCAGTGGTACACGTAGATGCCCTGGTTCAACGCCTTGAAGGTGAACTGCGACTCGTGCCCCGGCGCGGTGAAGCTGGATGCCGCGCCGCCGCCCGGCCCGGTCACGCCGTGCAGGTCGATGTTGTGCGGCATCTTGCTGTCCGGCGCGTTCTTCAGGTGGAATTCCACCGTGTCGCCCTGGCGCACCCGGATGAAGCTGCCCGGCACGGTGCCGCCGAAGGTCCAGAAGGTGTAGCTGACGCCTTCGGAGATCGGCATCTCCTTCTCGATCACTTCCAGGTCCACGATCACCTTGGCCGGATAATTGCGATGGATCGGTGGCGGTACGTGCGGCGGGCTGGTCAGCACCGCGTGGATCGGCTCGCCTTGCGGCGGGCCGAAGTCGCCGCGTTCGGAGGCGACAGACGTACTGGCTGTGGGTGTGGTGCCGGATGACGCCGGGGGCTTGCCGGAGCAGGCCGCCAACGCACACACGGCGATGGCGGCGACGACGGTGGACAGCGGACGCGACATGGGTTCTTCCCGGTGGTTTTGCCTGGGCCCAGCATGCCCGGCAAAAACCGCCGCCATTTGACCGGCGTCAAATCGCGAAGCGAAACACGGCCGCTGCGTCACCGCGCCGCAGCGCCGATTTGCGCAACCGCTCAGAACCTACCCAAGCGCTTCCTTCCCCCGCGCCGCGGGGGAAGCAAAAGCGCCGGGCGCAACCTGTCAACCCGGCTTGCCGTCCGCCCGCGGGGTCAGGTAGATCCAGGCCGAACGCAGCACCCACGGCAGGAAGGCGACCAGCCAGCCCCACGCCGCGATCACCAGCCACAGGTACATGTCGCCGCCGAGTTCGGCGCGGATGCGCAGCAAGGCCACCGCCTGCAACAGTACGAAGCACAGCCAGGCCACCTTGCCCATCTGCAACGGACGGCCGGAATGGCCTTGGGTCACCCGGGTGACCATCGCCACCAGCATCGAGCCGAAGAAGCCGATGCCCAGCGCGTGCAGCGGCGCGCGCCCCAGGATGAAATCCCCGCTGGTGGCGTAGACGATGCCCTGGATGGCGAACAGCACGAACGCCACCGGCAACCACGAAAACGCCAGGTGCAGCACCGCCAGGATGCCGGGGCGCATCGCCCGCCACGGCCGCCAGGTCAGCGAGTGCCATGCAAACACCAGCGCCAATGGCACGTCCACCAGCCACAGCCAGCCCAGCACGCCACGCCATGCCAGCAGCAGGTGCGCCAGCAGCAGCACCCAGACCACCGGCATGCTCCAGTCCGGGCGGATCACCGGATAGTCCTTGACCACGTTGCCGGTGAAGAAGGGCAGCATCCGGTGCATCACCGAGAAGTAGATCGGCAGCAACAAGCCAAACGTGCCGATCTTGATCGCCAGCAGCGCGCATTCCGCCGGTGCGCCGAACAGGTAGGCGAGGAAGATCGCCAGCCCCAGCGTGCCCAGGCACAGCGCCGCCAGGCAGGAGCGCGCATGGCCCTTGCGCTCGGCCACCGAGGCGCGCAGGACACCGGCCAGCGTCCACACACCCACCACGTAGCCCACCAGCATCAGCGCGACGCCCAGCTTGAGCAGCCAGGTCAGATCGAGCAGGCCCACGTGCGCCAGCACATAGCCTCCAAGCAGGCAGCCGGCCACCGGCAGGAAGCGCGTGCGCGGCAGATCCGGTCGCCCCAGCCAGCGCGGGAAGGTAGTCATCAGGAAGCCGAACATGAACAACGGGAACAAGCCGTACTGGATCAGCACGCCGTGCGCATACGCCGGCGGTATCGTAGGTTGCGGCCAGCCGGCCAGCCCGAAGCGCATCCAGGTCAGCTCGGTCGCCCACCAGCCCATGCTGAGCATCACCGCGATGGTGCCGGCCAGGAACAGCGGCCGGTGCGGCGCGGCCGCCAGCAGGCGGGGGATGTCGGCGAACGCCGGGGGCGTCGTGTCGGAGAATGGCTGTTCGGACATGGCGTGATCCCACTCGCAGCGAATGACTCGTCATCGTGCCACGGCAAACCCGGCAGCTCCCATGACCTGCATCAGGCAGAAGCCTCGCGTAGATTCCCGTATCGAGAGCCTCGCTCCGAGCTTGCGAATAGTCGACGGCTCGGCGTGGAGCCCAGCCTTTCCTTCCTCTTGCGCGGCAGGGACAAGATGGCGGGATTGCCATCTTGAACAGCAACGCTGCCCGAAGGACTGATGCCATGGACGGCATCAGTTCAAGGTGCCGAAGGCGGATGGGGTGCCCTCGATCCCGCTCTCGCGCGGAAAGATGCCCTCCTCCGGCCCCCGGATCGAGTCCGAGGCAGGCTCTCCCCGTGCCGCGGGGGAAGCAAACTGGCGCCCTCCTGCCCCTGCGCGAGAGCAGCAAGGCAACTGCCCACAAGCGCTTACGGACGATGGAACAGCGACAGCTCCGGCTGGTGCAGGCTGAAGCCCTGCACCCGGTTCACCCCCAGCGCCGCCAGTGCCTGCACGGTGGGCGTGTCGGTCACCCATTCGGCGACCACCTCCAGGCCCAGCCGATGACCGATGTCGGTGACCGCCTTGACCATCAGGTGACTGACCGGATCGGTCAGCATGTCGCGCACGAAACTGCCATCGATCTTGATGATGTCCAGCGGGAGGTTCTTCAAATAGGTGAACGACGACATGCCCGCACCGAAGTCGTCCAGCGCAATGCGGCAACCCGCGGCGCGCAGGAGCTCCATGCAGCGCACCACGTCTGAGAGATTGCGCACCGCCACGGTCTCGGTGATCTCGAAGCACACCCGCGAGGGCTCCACCCGGTAGCGTTGCAGCAGTTCGATGATCCGCTCGACCAGCGCGCCGTCCTCGATGCTGGCGCCGGACAGGTTGATCGCCACCATGCCCACCTTGCTGCCGGAGGCGTGCAGCCGGTCGAAGTTTGCCAACGTGGTTTCGATCACCCAGCGATCGACTTGCGGCATCAGCCCGTAGCGCTCCGCGGCCGGCATGAAAACCCCGGGCACGACCAGCTCGCCGGACTCTTCGCGAAAGCGCAGCAGCATCTCGATCCCCGGCTCGCCCTGGCCCAGCGGAAGCGGCCACACTTCCTGGTAGGCGAGTTGCAGGCGATGTTCGTCGATCGCCCAGCGCAGCCGGTTCGCCCATTCCATTTCGCTGTGCCGCCGCACGGTCTGGTCGTCGCGGCCAGAATAGAAGTGCACGCGATTGCGCCCCATGTCCTTGGCCATGTAGCAGGCGGTGTCGGCCTGGGCCAGCAGATCCTTGGCCGACACGCCGGAGTGGTCGATGACCACGCCGCCGATACTGCCGCTGATCATGTAGTTGGTCTGCTCCCAGATGAAGACATAGCCGTCGATGCAGCGGCGCAGGCGCTCCGCGGCGCGTTCCGCCTCGTCGCGACCGGCCAGGCCGGTCAGCAACACGCCAAATTCGTCGCCGCCGAGCCGTGCCAGCACATCCATCCCGCCGAGCTGCCGGCGCATCACGATGGCCAGTTGGGCAAGCAACTGATCCCCGGCAAGGTGGCCGGAGGTGTCATTGATCAGCTTGAACTGGTCGAGATCCAGGTACAGCAACGCGGCAATGGGCGACATCGGTGAACCGTCGGCCAGTACCTCCTGCAGGCGCCGCTCGAATTCGCGGCGGTTGTACAGATCGGTAAGCGCGTCATGGCTGGCCTGATGACTCAGCAGCCGGGTGAGCTGGCGCTCCTCGCTGATGTCGCTGGCCACCATCAGCAGCTTGCCGTGGCCACCCAGCTCCACCCGCGAAATCGCCACGCTGGCCCAGAACTGCCTGCCTCCCTCGCCCTGCAGTTGCGCCTCCAGGCGGGTGCAGCCCAGGGTTGCGGCGGCGTGCAGCTGCCGGTGCGAACCCGGGTCGTGGAACAGATCCGACAACAGGCGCTCGGTTACCCGGTCGCCGAGCCGATCGCGCGACGCATGGTTCGCGTAGATGATGCGGCCGCCGTCGACATCCGCCAGCAGCACCAGGGCCGGCAGCAATTCGTTGAGCGCGCGGAAGCGCTCCTCGCTCTCGCGATAGCGCCGGCTCATCTGCCAGCCCAGTTCTAGCGCCCGCTGCCGCGTGCTGACGGTGGAATACACCAGCAAGGCCAGCAGCACGCTGGCCAGCACGCCCGGCGGCAGAACCGATTGCTTCCAGTCGAACCCCGACGCGCCGGCCGAACGCGGCTGGAGCACCACGTCCCAGACCCTCCCGCCATACGTCAACTGGCGCTCGAACCGGAAACCGCCGGTCAGATCCGGCTCGCCGGGGGCGGAGTCGAACAGCGCAAACACATGGCCTGGATCGGTGACGTCGTGGAGCTTCAGCCGCAACTGCCTGCCCGCATCCGACGGCAGCGACTGGCTGATCAGCCGGCTTGCCCGAAACGAGACGGCGATCGAGCCGAGCAGGCGCTGGCGCCGCTGCGCGAGCGTCTGTGGAGGATCGCCGGGAGCGAACACCGGCAACCTCAGCGTGATGCCATCATCGGTGCCCGATCCGATCGCCTGCTGCACCGGGCGGAAAGGAGCCGACAAGGTGGCCTCGTCGCTGTCCCGCGACGTCAGCAGGCCGGCAAGATTGTTCGGTTGCGCGCCGACGTCCAGCCCCACCACCGCCTCGTTGCCGGCCCGCGGCTGCACCCAGCGGGTGATGAAGCGATCTCCATGCGGGCTGCTCTCCCGCTGCGCATAGGCCAGCGCCAGCAGGCTGGGAAACTGCTCGCGCGGACGCATGTTGCGGTAGAAATTCGCGAACTCCCCCTGCGTCACCTGGTCGGACGCGAGAAACAGCGTCTGCACCGCGCGCAGCATCGACTCGGCCGCACGCAGCCTGTTCTGCAGGGCAACGTAGGTCGCGCTTGCCATGTCGCCCTGCACGAGCGACTGCTCCGCCAACCGCTGCTGCCGCTGCTGCTGGCAGGCAGCCAGGGTCAGCGCCAGCCCCGCACCCAGGGCAAGCATGCTCCACAGCCATGCACTCAGGCGCCGGCCTGAAGGCATCTCCTCCGGACGACCATCCGCATCGCCGGAGCGGCGATTCGTCGTCACTGGATGGATCTCGTCGGGATTCATGGGGTCTGGCGCGCCCGCTGCGCCACTGGCGTCCGTCGGAATGGATGGGTAGAAGGGTGACATACGTTGGCACGGCGAGAAGCCATCAGGGCAAACGAGCCGCATCGCCGATCCCCGAAACACTCCCCCGACCTGTGCCCGCTACCCGGGGTATCGACCGGCAGGCCCGATGATTGAGGTATGCCGCCGCGCGAGACCCTCCCGCCCCTGCCGCCATCATGCTCCGACCAGCGCGGGCCAGCATCCCGACACTGGCCCGGCGTGGAGCCCGGCTTGGCTTCCCCCGCGCAGGGGAAGCAAAGGCAACGGTTCAAAACGCTCAGCGCCCCCGCGACTTGGCCCGGTGTGTCGGCGTCGCCGTCCACGGATCGTCGGGCCACGGATGGCGCGGGTAGCGACCCTTCAGCTCCTTCATCACTTCCGGATAGGTGCGCTCCCAGAAGCCGCGCAGATCCTGGGTGACCTGGATCGGCCGGCCGGCCGGCGAGAGCAGGTGCAGGGTGACCGGGATGCGGCCGCCGCCCACGCGCGGGGTGTCGGCCAGGCCGAACAGCTCCTGCAACTTGACCGCCAGCACCGGCGGGTCGGCGCCCGCGTATTCCAGCCGGCGTGACTGGCCGCTGGGCACCATCCAGTGTTCCGGCGCCTGGGCATTGAGCAGCTGGCGCTGCGGATGGTCGAACAGCGCCGCCAGCGCCTGCGACAGATCCTCCGCGCGCAGGCCGTCCAACCGGTGCTTGCCGTGCAGGTAGGGCGCAAGCCATTGTTCGAGCGTGGCCAGCAAGGTCGCGTCGGACAAGTCGGGCAGGCCCAGCTCGGGCATCCACGCGCGCAATGCCCGCATGCGCGCGCGCAGGTGGCGCGCGTGATCGCTCCATGGCAACACCTCCAGCCCGCGCGCGCGGATCGCCGCCAGCATCGCCGGCAGGGCGTCCGCCGGCTTCACCGGCACGCTGTGGCGGGCCAGCACGATCGCGCCGAAACGGGTCTCCTCGAACGCTTCGGCGGCACCGCGCTGGTCGTTCCAGCGCAGCGTGCGCACGCGGCCGAACTGCGCCGGAAACTCACGTTCGAGCGTGTGTGGATCCAGCGGCGCGGCGGCGAACACCAGACTGTCGCGCGCCTCCAGGCGCAGATCCAACACCACCAGCCAGGGTTCGCCCAGCAGGGCGGTGTTCTCGTGCAGGCGCGCGCCGCGGCCGTTGGCGAGGGCGTAGCGCAGCGGATTGGCGTCGTCGCGATGCGCGATGCGATCGGGGAAGGCGTGCGCCAGCAGGTCGCCGACCGCGTGGCTGTCGGGCGTGCCGCTGGCCGCGGTATGGACATCCAGACGCCGGCGCCAACCCTTGCCCGCCTGCTCGATCGCAGCCAGTGCACCGCCATCGACTTCGCCCCGCGGCGTGCCGCCGCGGCGGTCGCGCCAGGCATGCAAGGCGGCCACGCGTGCGCGGAAGTCGTCGTTGCGCGCCTGCTCGCCGCGCAACGGCGAGCGCGCCTCCATCAGCGCCAGCAGGTCGGCCACCAGGGCGCGCTGTTCGGTCGGCGCGCGCAAGGCGGCCGCGGCGAGCCGTGGCGTGGCCCCCAACTCCAGCATGCGCCGGCCCAGCGCGGTGATGCGCGCATCGCCGTCCAGTGCGCCCAATGCCTGCAGCAGCTCGCGTGCCTGCGCCAGCGCACCGGCCGGCGGCGGGTCGAGCCAGGCAAGCGAACTCGCGCCGTCGCCGCTGATGCCCCACGCGGCCAACTCCAGCGCCAGGCCGGACAACTCCGCCTGGGCGATCTCCGCGCCGCGTGCCGCGTCCAGCCGGCGGCTCGCCGGCCACAGCCGGTAGGCCACGCCCGCCGCCACGCGGCCGGCGCGACCGGCGCGCTGGTCGGCCGAGGCCTGCGAAATCGTCACCGTCTCCAGCCGGGTGAAGCCGGAATTGGGATCGAAGCGGGGCTCGCGCGCCAGGCCGCTGTCGATCACCGCGCGGATGCCGGGCAAGGTGATGCTGGACTCGGCCACGTTGGTAGCCAGCACGATACGGCGGGTGCCCAGCTCGGCCGGCGCCAGCGCGGCTTGCTGCTCGGAGAGGGAGAGTTCGCCGTGCAGGGGCAGGATGTCGAGACTTTCTTCCCTCTCCCGTCGGCGACCCTTAGGGAGTCCCCTTGCGGGTGAGAGGGATCGAGGGTGAGGGTTCGGCGAAGCATCAGCGCCACGCTCCGCTCGCACCCTCTCCCGGCCTTCGGCCACCCTCTCCCGAAGGGAGAGGGATTGTTCCAGCACGCACTGCGCTTGTGCGATCTCGCGCCGCCCGGGCAGGAAAACCAGCACGTCGCCGTCGGTTTCCTCCAGCGCCTGGCGCGCGACGCGGGCGAGCTGGTGTTCCAGGCTTTCCTGCGCGCGCGCCGGCGGATGCTCGACGCGCACCGGGAAACTACGGCCGGGGCTGCTGATGCGCGGGGCGTCCAGCCACGCCGCGACGCGTTCGCCGTCGAGCGTGGCCGACATCAGCAGCAGGCGCAGCTCGGGGCGCAGCGTGGCCTGTACGTCGAGCGCGAGCGCGGCACCCAGATCGCCGGCCAGATGCCGTTCGTGGAACTCGTCGAAGATGATCGCGCCGATGCCGGCCAACTCGGGATCGGCCTGGATCAACCGGGTCAGGATGCCTTCGGTGACCACCTCGATGCGCGTGGCCGGGCCCACCTTCGACTCGAAACGGATGCGGTAGCCGACGGTGCCGCCGACCGGCTCGCCGAGCTGCTGCGCCATGAACTGGGCGGCGGCGCGCGCGGCAATGCGGCGCGGTTCCAGCATCACGATTTTCTGCCCCGCCAGCCACGGCGCGTCGAGCAGGGCCAGCGGCACCTGGGTGGTCTTGCCGGCGCCGGGCGGCGCCTCCAGCACCAGCCGCGGCTGTGCCGCCAGCGCCGCAAGCACCTCGGGCAGGACGTCGGCGATGGGAAAGCGGGGCGAGGTGGCACTCATCCCCGCGAATGATAACGGCTGCCCGCGGATCGACGGGCCGCGCTGGCCCGTCGACGCGACGCCCGGCTACTGCGTCGCCGGCTTCAGGCACGCCGCCTGCCGGGTGGCGGCCTCCACCTCGCTGCCCAGCGTGGCGCTGTGCTTGCGCGCATCCTGCACGACCCGCCAGTTGCGCTCGCACAACTCGCCGTGTTGCGTGCCCTGCTTCCACGACTGCATCGCCAGATCCTGCGCGGTGGTGTAGTCGCCTTGCGCCAGCGCGGACTCGGCGTGCTGCTGCAATTGCTCGGGCCAGCTCGGCGCCGGCGCGGCGGCTGGAACCGGTGCCGCGTTCGCCTGCCCCGCGTCGTCGGCGGCGTGGCGCAGCGGCGCCAGCGATTCGAACTTCTCCTGGTACTCGTCGGTGACCTGCTTGGCCTCCTCGCTGTTGCGGATGATCCGTGGGGTGATCAGCACGATCAGTTCGGTGCGGTCGCGGTTGCGGTCGGTGCTGCCGAACAGGCGGCCGATGATGGGAATGCGGTTGAGGCCGGGGACGCCGGTATTGGTGACGCCCTCGTCCTGCTGGATCAGGCCGCCGAGCAGCACGGTCTGACCGCTCTGCACCGCCACCTGGGTGGAGAGCGCACGCTGCGAGATCGACGGGTTGCCGTTGACCAATTGCTGCGAGGAATCGCGCTGGCTGACCTGCTGGCTGACGTCCATGTAGACCAGGCCGCCGGGATTGATCCGCGGGCGAACCTTGAGGATGACGCCGGTGTTGAGGTAGTCCACCGAATTGAAGCTGGTGCCCGTGCCGATGCCGGTGTTGACCGTGGTCTGGTTGATCGGAATGCTGTCGCCGACCTGGATCGAGCCGACCTGGTTGTTCATCACCACCATCGACGGTGCCGACAGGGTCTTGGTGTTGCCGCTGGTTTCCATCGCGCGGATGGCCACCTGCATGTTGTGGTTGAGGAAGGAGTAGAAGAACGGTTCGCCGCCGAAGGCGGGGCCGCCCTTGCCCAGCGCGCCGTACTGGTCGGCGGTGGTGGAGCCGGGGATGAAGTTGTTGTTGTTGTCGATGGTGCTGCCGACCAGGCCCTTCAGATACCACTGCACGCCGAACTGGAACGCGCCGGTGAGCTTGACCTCGAGGATGCGCGTCTCGATCTGCACCTGCAGCGGCACGCTGTCGAGCTTGTCGATGGCGTGCTTGATCTCCTCCCACTGCGACGGCCGGGCGCGGATCAGCAACTGGTTGTTGCTGTCCACCGAGCTGATCCGCACGCTGCCGTCGCTGGAGGCGTATTGCTGGCTGCTGCCGGCGGCGCCGCCCTGGTCGCTGCCGAAGCCCGCCGCCATGCCGCCCGACATCGTGCCGGGCTGGCCGCTGCCGCCGCTGCCGTCGCGGCTCTCGCCGCCGTTGTTGAAACCGCTGCCGGTGGCGCTGTTCAGGCCGCCGCCGATCGTGCCGGTGCCGGTGTTGCCGAAGCTGCCGGCGGTGCTGCCCAGCGGGTTGGCGTTGACGTTGTCGGCGCTGCCCAGCGTGGCGCTGCCGAGGCCAGGCCCGACCTGGCCGCCGTTGTCGCCGCCGCTGCCGGCGCCGTTGGTGTAGATCTGCGCGAGGTACTTGGCCAGGTCGGAGGCCTTCAGGTTGCGCACGTCGTAGACGAACAGCTGCGGCTGGTTGCCGCCGCCGGCGTCGATCTTGCTGATCCACTCGCCCACTTCGCGCAGGTAGTCGGCCTGGGTGCTGATGACCACCAGCGCGTTGGTGCGCTCGATCGGGATGAAGCGCAGCATGCCCGCCAGCGGCGTGCTGCCGTGTTCGCCGAACAGGCTGTCCAGCTTGGGCATCAGCTCGGCGACGCGGGCGTA
>Ga0070682_100002536_pt1 | contig 10080 bp, 9 predicted proteins | sample KBSC63LmetaG_FD_64668 | JGI IMG/M metagenome (GOLD analysis project Ga0070682, IMG submission 64668) | Corn rhizosphere microbial communities from Kellogg Biological Station, Michigan, USA - KBS C6-3L metaG | ecosystem: Host-associated > Plants > Roots > Rhizosphere | place: USA: Michigan... | reverse complement strand
TAGGCTAGTTTCTGGCGGCGGTTGTTTAATAGGGTGCTCATCTTTGACTGTCCGATGGGGGTTCATATCTGTAATTCTAACATAGCTTAAGCGGTATAATTTGATTTAATAAAGGCATGAGCTTTCAGGAAAAACTGCGCCAGGCTGAGCAGCATTTGGCTAAAAATGATAAAAGGCTGGCGCCAATTATTGCTGCCAGCGGGCCCTGCCGCATCAAGCCGCATACCGATTATTATGGCGAGCTGGTTGGCAGCATTGTCGGCCAACAATTAAGCACTAAGGCGGCGGCCACGATTTGGCGCAGAGTTTTAGACTTGTTTGGCGGCAAGATGCCTACTCCAGAACAACTGATAAAAGTGGACGACCAAAAACTGCGCGACGCTGGCCTTAGCTGGGCCAAAGTGCGCTATGTCAAAGATTTGGCCGAGCATGTACTCGATAAACGGCTGGACTTAGAGCACATGTCAACTATGCCCAACGAGCAGGTTATAGAACAGCTGACGGCTGTTAAGGGTATCGGTGAGTGGAGCGCCCATATGTTTATGATGTTCGGGCTGGGCCGTTTGGACATCTTGCCGGTTGGTGATTTAGGCATTTGCAAAGCCGTGATGAACCTTTATGGCCTAAAAGAGATGCCCGACCCAGCGGCGATTATAACTATTTCTAATGAAAATAGCTGGCACCCGTATGAATCAGTAGCCAGCTGGTACCTATGGCAGAGCCTGGACAATAACCCTCAAAAAACTTCAAGGCATAGCGCTTAAATACTTAACCTGTTAAGTATTTTTGAGCGACGAACTTTTTTTCGAGGCATTCGAGAAAACAGAGGAAGCGAATGACGAAAAGTAGGCAGAATCGAGGACTGTTTGAGCGCAGCGAGTTCCGCAGATTCACCTACTTTGAGGAATGAGCGACCATCTTGTTTTCGAATATGCCGTAGGGAAGAAGCTCTAGCGGTTGTCGCCGGAGCCGGAGAGTTTGCCGCGCTCGGCTCGGCTGGCCAGTTTATCCAGATTATCTTTAGCGATATCCTCTAATTGATAACCCATGTAGTCCGCCAGGGCGGCAACATACCAAAGCACGTCGCCAAGCTCGGCAGCCAAGCCGTCTTTATCAAGCAGATTCTCGTCAGCCCCTTGATCGCGATGCCACTTCTTTAGCTTCTCAGCTATCTCGCCAGCCTCGCCGCAAATACCCAGCGCCCTCTGCATTAGCTCATGGCCTGTATCAATAGCTGTAGTTAGAGCTTGCTTTTGGTAATCATCAAACGTCATACACTATCCTCGCTTTACAGATAGAGTGTCGCATATGTCGAGGTTTTTACAAACCTCCGTAACCCCCGCCATAGCCATTATATGTAAGGGCCGGCTTATGATAATCGCTAATCTTAATCGGCTCTTTGGCACCGCTCTTGGACATAATGTATAGCTCGCTGGCATTTTTGGAAACCAACAGATAGTCATCGCTGAACCAGCCGTAGGTTTTGTAATCGCTAAGTGTGGCAATTTGTTTGCCGTTTTGGCCGGAAGCGTCGCCGACAAACAAGGTGTTTTTGCCGTCTCGCAAATCGCCCCAGAAAGTGTTGTCGCCGGACGGTGACTGTAGATAAGTGGGGTAGTCGGCAGTATAGAAGCTGTCGGAGGTGCCATTGGAATCATCTTTAACCTGACCATTTGCATATGTATAGAAATTATCTTTAGTGCCATCGCTAAACTTTAGGTCGATGGCCGAAGGACTCTCGACGCGTTCTTCCAGCGTTACGTCAATTGCCGTAGTGCCATCGGCCAGGCCGAAGGACTTGATGGCTTTTTTGGCCGAGCCGTCAGGCTTAATCGAGTTAAATGTCGCTTGCTTACCGGCAATACTGGCCGCGCTGCCATAAGAGGTTGTCCAATTCTTGATATAAAATACCTGGTCGTTATATGCATAAACACTGCCTATGAGTTCAGTCAGGTAATCAGATTGACCGCTGCCCGAAGCCGTGGTTTGGTCGAGAGTCGTAGTTTTTTTAGTTGAGGCATTAAAGCTCTTGATAGCTTGGCGATTGACCTGCCACAGCTGGACGTTAGGCCGGGTGACTGTATAAACGAAATTCCCGCTGACCCAGCCATTGAGGCTGAAGTCGGCGTTACCCTCATCGATAGTTGATAAGCTATCGTTTGACGTATCAATCAAGTAAAGCGAAGGTGAGCCGCCGGCCCGTTTGGACAGCAAAGCCAGGTATTTCCAATCGCGCGAAGCCAGCAACACCGTGCCTAAGTCGTCTTCTTTACCAGTGCCGGCCAAGACGGTATGGCGGTCGCTGCCGTCCAGATTAGTCTTAACTACATCGATTTTGCCGCTGAGTTTAGATAAGAAATAGACCTTGCCGGCCGGCGTAAGGTTGAAGCTGTTATCTTGAATTTTGTCATTGCTGACTTTGAGCGTTACCTTGGCGTCGTTATAACCGTTTAGGCTTAGGGTAGCCTCTTTTTCAGTGGTGCCGGCCGGCAAAACAATCAGAGCCGTGCCGTTCTTGTCGGTCTTGGCCGAGATATCAGCAACTTTAATATCGACGTTACTGAGAACGGCTTTATTAATGGCGTTTAGCGCGGTGACCTTAACCTGCCGGCCGGTAGCCGTCATTTGCACCTGCGGCGCATTTTTTTGACTGAGAACCGATACTAAAATATTGGCGCTGCGGTCCTGGTAGTATTTCTTGGTGAAGCTAATTTTGTGATGACCAGCTTTAACGGCTCGCAGGACGGCTTTGCCGGTTCCGTCAGTTTCGGCACTGGCCGAATCGGTGGATACTGTGGCACCGCTAACTGGCGTGCCGGCCGTAGCGTCAATAACTTTTAGCGTTAAGTCGTGTTTGATGACCGTGCCGGCCAGTGCGTAGCGGGTCGGCGGGATGGCGGCCAGCAGTAGTATAAAAAGAAACACGCTGGCCGGGATGGTCCATTTTTTGCGTTCGGTGTACCAAACTTTGAACCGTTCTAGACGGGAGTCTCTAGCTTGTTCAGCTTTTTTAGGCGGCTCGGCAGAGTCTTCGGAAGGCTTAGACTCCTCGTCGGCTTCATGAATCTCGATTGGTTTTTCGTCTTCGGCCATAAGAATAATTGCTTATGCTAACTATAAGCTAAGGCCCGAGCTTTGGCCAGCTGATTTAGGGTGTCTACATCCGGCTAATAAGGATGTCGGCCAGCTGCTTGGCTTGGTCGAGTGTCCGGGCCGAAGGAGCAGCGGGCCCATTACTGAGCGTATACCAAGTATTATTTTTGAGGATATTGAGCTGGCCCAATTGGACATCCCAGTAGGCGTTATCGCCATAGCCGGCTACAGCTTGGGCATCGGATGGCTTCAGCGAACTGAATTGGTTTTGATTACTGGTAATACCGGCGTTGGCTCTGGGAGCCCGGACTAGTAGGCTAGCCGAATTACGGCTGGCTACCGGCACGTTAGCGCCTTGATCTTGAGTGTAAGAACAGCTGCTTACGTCAATGCCGCCTTGGGGGCTATCGTAAATTGGGTTGCTCCCGCCCTTGGCGCTGTCGCCCAGCACCTGCTTGGCATCAGCCAGCCCGAATATTACGCAGGCCTGCCGCTTAGCAAATGTCTGCTTGGAAGCCGCTGCCGGTGAGTTCTTGGCAGAGCTAGAGTTTTTGTCGGTATGGTCCCGAGAATTGCCCTTAGCGACTAATATGCCAATCGCCGCGGCCACAACTAGTATCGCCCCGATTACGTATAGCCAAATTCTTTTCATAAGGCCGGCTCCTATTACTATTTAGGATTGTAGCACTAGTTAGTTTTGGCGGCGGCGAGCTATTTCTTGTGTTTGCGTTTCATTATCTTGCCAAAGATAACTAACAGATTGAAGATGATAAAGGTCGGCAAAACAGCTTTGCCGCCGCCAATCTTAGAAGCCGCCACCAAAACAACAATATTCGGTATTAGCCAGCTAAAGAAGTCTTTTGGTCCCATGCGCACACGCAGGTATTCGGCGCCCAAGTAGTAATAAGGAAAGACAAATATAACTAAGATTGTGCTGGAGAGAAGCCCGAACATCAGCGTTACGGTTAAGCCTTCCCAGAATGGATTGCTCAAGTAGAGAGGTATAAGCGAGATGATAGCCGTCAAGCTGGTGGCTACCAGCGGCCGGAATCGCTCCTGCAACGAAATCGCCACGGCCTCAACGTGACCCGCCCCAGCCCGCCGGGCCTGGTTGGCGTAGTCGGTCAGTAGAATCGTGTTTTTGATACTCAGTCCCAGCAAAGCGAAGAAGCCCAGTAGTGTGAAGAAGCTGAAGGCGTTGTGCGTCAGCCACAGGCCGGCAGTAATGCCAAAGAAGCTGAACGGGATAGCCATAAAAATTAACAGCGGCTGCAGCAGCGAGCGAAATTGGGTCACAAGTAATATATAGATTGCTACTAGCAGTAACGGGAAGGCGTAGGCCAGAGTTTTGAACGAATCCTGGAAATCTTCCTGAGTGCCAATATTGAAGCTTATGTCGCTAGCCTTTAAGCCATAGGCCGCCATGGCCTTATTGTTATATTTGTCCTTCACGGCGTTCTGGGCCAGGGTCACTAGCGTTGTGGCGTCGCTGGCGTCAAATTCACCGGATACAGCTACGTAGGGCTTATTGTCGTTCCGAGAGAAAGTATCCGAACTGGATACAGTGACGGTTTTGAAATGAGCTTTAGTGCCATCAGCCCGCACCAAGTCTTTATGGCGCAAATACTGGCTAATATCGTTGGCTGCTTTATACGCCGCCGGCCGATCGCTAGTTTCTATATAGACATTAAAGGCGGCAGCCGGCGGCCCGACACCTTGGGTGGCAACCTTGGCCTGAGCGCCAGCAAATCCATCAAATGATTTTTCTAGATCTTTAGCCAATTGCGGTGATGTTACAGCTCGTTTTTTATACGACTTAAGTACGACTATCAAGTTAGCGTTTTGGTTGTTGCCGGAATTGTAATATGACGCCGATTTAAAGTTTCCGCCCAGCTTATTGGCCACCAGCATGTCAGCGCGCTTAGCTGTTTCCTCATTTTGAGCGATGGTCGTGTTGGCGGGAAAGCTCAGCTGAACCGACAATATATCGCCATCTTTGTCAGCTGGGAAAATATCGAACGTAACTTTTTGAAACAGCAGGCCACCGGCGAATATGAAACCAAAGCCGACAATCAGGGCGGTGATACCCAGGCCAAACAGTCGCCGGCGTTTTTGCCGAGCCCAAAACATCGGCCGGGACAAGGTTTTGGCAATTACTGCTTCTAGATGATGAGCTGGCGATTCGCTATCTTCGGCGTGGCCCAGCTGTTTGGGCCGCAGCAGTAGATAACGAGAGAAAAATGGGATGAAGCTAAGGGCCACAAACAGGCTGACTATCAGGCTGGTTACTACCGTGACTGGAATGGCTTTTATGAATGAGCCCAGAATGCCACTAACAAACAGCAGCGGCGCGAAGCCGATAGTAGCGGTCAGGGTGGCGGCCACCATTGCCCGACTGATTTTATTGGTAGCGTGCCGGATGGTTTCGTGGGCGGTCTTATTACGCCGCCGCTCGGCATCGATTGCCTCAACCATAATAATGGTGTCATCGACTATCAGGCTTAGGCACAGAATCAGTGAAAACAAGGTTATGGTGTTGAGCGAGTAGCCAATCAGGTAAAGCACGCCCAAAGTGGTCATCAGCACGATAATCATGGCCGCCACAGTTATAATTGCGGCCCTGAAGGCAATCAGCAGTGCGCTGACAACCAGTATCGCCGCTAAGGCATCAATTAAGGAGTGCTGGAGGCCGTTAATTTGGTCATCGATGTCGGGAGCCGGGCTGTAGCTGATTTTGGCGTGGTAGCCGGCGGCGGCCGGCGAGCTATTCAGTTTATCCAGGGCTGTCTGGACTTGCTTATCGAGTTTTAAAACGTCAAAGCCGGTGGTGCCCTTAATTCCAATAATTACCGAGCTGTAGCTGCGGGCTGGGCCGCTGCCATTCTTAATAGCGTAGCGGTCAAAAATCTGCTGACTAGTGCCTGGTTGGCCGGTAGCTGGGTCAATGCCGCGGGCAAACGGGTCAACCGCTTCAATTGTGCTAGCCAACGGGATTTTGGCGGTGTCTTTTAAATATTTAGCAGCATCGGAGGCTTTGGCGAATAGCTGCTCGGTGGCGACGCTATTATTGTTGGAATAAAAAGCCACCAGAATGTCGTGGCCCTGCTGGTCTATGCCCGGCGATAGCGGCTTAAAATCGGCAGTAGCCGACTCAGGCAGCACGTGGGCGTTTTTAACGGCCTGCTCAATGCCGGCGCTAGCGGCTTTGGCATCGGTGCCGTCATCGTACTGGATAGCCACCATGTAGAAATCTTTGCCGGACTGTACATCAACTGTTTTGACTTTGGGCTGTTTGGTAATAATCTGGCTGAGCGGCTTGGCAATATCGTTATCTACTTTGGCCGGGTCGTTAACCAAATAAGCGCCGCTGACCATGCTGTAGGGGATATTGATGGTCGGAAAGCCCTGACGCCGCAGCAGAGTGGTGTAGCTGGCGATTCCAAAAACCAGTATCGACAGCCAGATAATAATTGATAATTTGGGGCGGAAAAAGAAAAACAGGCTTAGCTTAGACAGCCGCTTATCGCGCGTTTTAATCTCCCGAGTCTTCATTACTTATAGATTAGCAACTTCTGTCCGCTAAGAATAGTGATTTGCCTCACGGGTGAAACTTTTGGCCGTCGGCCAGCATTTGGACGTATTTTTTGATGTTAGCCTGGCGGGTTTCGGCCCGCTTGGTGTTTTCCAGTCTAAATAAAATTGCATAGCGGTTGGAACTGCTCAGTCCCACGAAAAAATCGGCGGCTTTTTTATTTTTATTTAAGGCTCTTTGGAAATCGGCCGGCACCTGGATGGTTGAAGCCGACGAATAAGCCGCATCCCAACGACCATCGGCTTTGGCGGCCTCCACCTGCACCAAGCCGGCCGGCCTCATTTTGCCTTCGGCAATCAGTTTTTCGATTTTTTCGCGGTTAACTTTGCTCCAAAGGCTTTTGGTCCGGCGCGGCGTGAATTTCTGCAAATAAAATTTTTCATCAAAGGTTTTGGTTTGGCTGTCTATCCAGCCGTAGCACAAGCCAACTTCCAGTGCCTCGCCGTAAGTTACGGTGATTTCGCCGGAATTCTTCTTAGCGAACTTTAGCCAAACGCCGTCTTGCTGGCGATGATTCTTCTCTAGCCAGCTTTCCCAGTTTTGCTGGGTTCCAAATTGTAATACCTCAAGTTCCATGCTTACTATTTTACATTCTGTATATTTGACGGAAACTAAGCGCAGTATTACGCTTATGCTCATGAGAAGTAATCAAAGAGGGTTCATGTTCCTCGAGGTTATCTTGTTGGTTGTTATTGCTATAGGTGTCGGCGGAACCGGCTGGTACGTGGTTAACTCAACTCATAAAACCCAGACTCAGCATGATAAAATCTCCAAACCTCCGCCAGAGACACCCAAGAGCGGTTCCTCAAGTCCAACATCATCTACGGGTAAATTTGTTTTTAAGGAAATTGGCGTTGAAATAACTTTGCCAACCGGCCTTAGTGGCCTAACTTATAAAACTTCCAATAGCGGCGGGACAGTCTATTTAAATCTTACGACGCCCCAATTTGTTACGGCTGTTCATAATTGTAATTCAACAATCCAAGACATCCCAGATGTTCCCTTTGCCTCAATCTCCAAAGTAGCTGGTCAGTATAATCAAGCCAATAATCCGGGGGTAGGCAACTTAAAGCAGTTTAAAGATTTTTGGGTTAGAGAAACTCCAGCTAAGGTAGCCTTATGCGATACCTCATCCGTAAAAAGTACCGCCTATTATGGGGAGGTGCTTAATCAAGTTTATACGGCCCTCAAAGAGGCTTTCGACACTGCAGACTTGGTTCAATAAATACTTAACTTGTTAAGTATTTATAGCCCCAGCAGATGGTAAATCAGAAAAGCCGGCCAGACTAAGGCTTTTAATAGCGCTGTGATGCTTGGCCAAAAACCATAGCTTATGTGCAGGTAATACACCGCCGCGCCTATCATTCCCAAAAAATAAGCCCCACCGGGACCACCGCCCATACTCTTGTTCTTGTTTTTCCACTTTTTAACCATTTTCTCCTCCTGCCTTTATTGTACGCTTACTCAGGCAGAGGCAATCAGCCAGATGCCGGATACTACCATTAATACAACCAAGGCGTAGCGGGCGAAGTTTTCGCCCTCGTGCAGAGCAAAGCGCGAGCCAATAAAGCCGCCGCTCAGGCCGCCGGCCATTCCAATCAAACCGTATTTGTAATTAATCAGGCCAGCGCCAAGCAGCCCAGCCAGTACCACTACGTCCAGGGCAATCGAAGCTTTGCGTTTAATCAGGCTGGCTTCTAGCACGCTGAATCCGAAGAATAAGATTAGAAACACGTTTACCAAACTGCCAATACCGCTGCTAAATACTCCTTGCAGCAGCAAAACCGCCACAATCGCCAGTACACTCAAAACTCTTAGAATAAAATGCCCGCGGCGGCTTTTGAGTTTGTGGTGCTTAATAAACAAAAATGGCACCATGACCAAATTCATAATTCCCATGACCAACTGCAGGTTTTCGTTTTTGATGTTTCTAATAAAATAGCTAGATATCAGCCCGACAACCACGGCAGTTAACATCAAATAGAGTGTGAAGCGTTTATATTTTTTAATTTTGCCCCTAAAGGCAGCTATGGCGCCGGCGTCAAGACCCAGTGCTCCCAGCTTGCCGGTAGCGATTGATTGCTGCGGGGTTAAACCTATCAAAATGTAAAAAGGCGTGATGATAAAGCCCCCGCCGCCACCGGCCATTCCGGATAAGATACTGGCGCCAAAAGTCACAGCGAATATTACAAAAGGCAGCAAATCATGCCAAGTCATTAGCATTATTGTACAGGTTCAGTTCTATGGGGCGAGGCGATTGATGTCGCGGGGGAAGAGGGTGGCTTCTTTAATGTTGGCCAAGCCGATGATTTTCTCAACTAGGCGTTCCAGACCCATACCGAAGCCGCCGTGCGGCGGCATGCCATATTTGAAGGCTTGCAGGAAATACTTAAAGCCGTCGTCATCCGGCGAGCCGCCGGTTTGGTCTTTGAGTTGTTTAATAAGCACATCGTAGCGGTGCTCGCGCATACTGCCAGTGGCGATTTCGACGCCGCGGAAGAGCAGGTCGAAGCGCTCGGCGAACTCCGGATTTTTATCGTCAACTTTGTGGTAAAACTTAGCTTCGGATGCCGGCCATTCGGTTACAAACACCGCCTCGCTGCCCAGCTCTTTCGCAGCGTACTCGCAAATCCAACGTTCTTCGTCAGGCCGTAAGTCTTTCTCGCCGATAGTCTTAGTTTCGGTAGCACCTGAATATTTTTCGTGGATTTCGGCCATGGTCAGGACCGGGAAGCTGGCCGGCAAAACTGGTTTTTTGGCATCCCAGAGTTTTAGCTGATTGGCGGAATTTTTCCAAACTTCATCAACCACCGAATTTATTAATTTACTTAACAAGTTATGTAAATCGGGGAAGGCGATAAAGCCCATTTCTACGTCCACGGTTATAAATTCGGTCATGTGCCGGGTGGTGGCACTGGGTTCTGCTCTGTAAGTCGGGTTAATCTCAAACACGCGCTCGAACACCCCCACCATAATCTGCTTATAAAATTGGGCGCTTTGGGCCAGCGTGGCTTGTTTGCCGAAATAATCCAACTTAAACACCTCTGCCCCGCCCTCGGTGGCGCCCGGCAAAAGTTTGGGCGAGTTAAACTCGGTGAAATCCTGGCTGCGTAAGTAGCTGCGGATGGCTTCTTCGGTTTCGGCTTGAACTTTAAATATGGCTTGCTCCTGTAAGTTGCGCAGGCCGATAACCCGATTCTCAAACAAAGTGTCCAGGTTTTCCGGTTTGTGGCTGAGCGGCTTATCTATTTCGATTGGTGACTCATCGGTAACTGGCACCATGACGGTTAGTTTGGGTTGGCGGATCTCGGCCCCGCCCGGCGCCCGCGGCTCTTCGTGGACTTGGCCGGTGACTTCCAGTACTGTGCCAATTTGCATACCGCGCAGTTTCTCCA
>Ga0070682_100002533_pt1 | contig 10087 bp, 7 predicted proteins | sample KBSC63LmetaG_FD_64668 | JGI IMG/M metagenome (GOLD analysis project Ga0070682, IMG submission 64668) | Corn rhizosphere microbial communities from Kellogg Biological Station, Michigan, USA - KBS C6-3L metaG | ecosystem: Host-associated > Plants > Roots > Rhizosphere | place: USA: Michigan... | reverse complement strand
CGAGCGACGCGCTCGAGGCGCGCGCCTTCGAGACGGCGACGGCAGCGAGCTGCTGCTTGCAGCTCGCCGTTTGACGGTCGTGCTCTTGCTGGGTGATGGCACCGCGGGCCACCAGAGCGTCGTAGCGATCGCAGTCGGCCCGGGCGGCGTCGAGCTGTGTCTTGGCGCTGGCGACGCTGGCCTGAGCTTCGGCGACGCTGGCGGCGGCCGAGCGCACGTCGAGCTGCGCCAGGATCGCGCCCCGATCCACCTTCTGTCCGCGCTCGACGAACGTCTTCGTCACTCGGCCGGTGGAGTTGGCGGTGAGCTCGGTGCGGAGATCCGCCATCAGCGTGCCCGTGAGCGGAAGCAGGATGGGCACGGGGCGCTCCACGATGACGGCGGTCTGCACCTTCACGCGCGGCACGGGCGCCGGGGCCTCGGTCGCTGTTCCCGCCTTGTGACAGGCCATGGCGCCGAGCCACAGGCTCGTCGCGAGTGCGCACTGCCGCAGTCGCTGTCCCGCTCGCGTCACCGTTGCTCCTCGCTCAGGCGCCGTGAGGCCAGGCGCAACGCGGCGCGAGCATACTTCAGGTTATAGCCCGCCTGAGCTTGCGAGACTTGCGCGGAGAAGAGGTCGCGCTGCGCTTGCACGACCTCCAGCTGCATCGCGATCCCATTCGCGTAGCGATCGCGCGCCGAGGTCAGGGCAAGCGTTGCCGCCTCCACTCCGGCGCGCGCGGCGCGCACCTCCTCGATGCCGGAACGGACTCGGTACCAGGCCTGCGCGATCGCCTCCGCGCCAGCGATGCGTGCTTTGTCTGCGCGCGCCTGCGCGGCGGACAGCGCGGCGGTCTGCGCCGCGACCTCCGGCGCGAGCGCGAGATCGACGTGCCAGCCGAGCGTGCCGCTCAACGTGTACACGGAGCTGTGCCCGGTGAAGCCGCCAGCGTTCGTCAAGTGCTCCTGTGCCTGGGCAGCCAGCGTCGGGAGCCACTGTGCACGCGCGGCGCTGCGCGTGCGCGCCGCCACGTCGGTCGCGAGGATCGCGGGCTTCACGCTCACGAGATCGTCCTGCGATGTGCCGAGCCAGCTCGCGAGCGGCGCCTCCTCCTTCAGATCATCCGGGACGTAGTTTTGGAAGACAGCGGGTTGGGGCCTGAGCCGCGCGAGCGATTCGAGCGAGAGCCGAGCCGAGAAGACCGCGCGATCGGCCACGGCGAGGTCTTGCTGCGCACGCGCGACGTCGGCCAGGGCGCGCTGCATGTCGAGATCGCTCGCGGTTCCGAGCTCGTGCCGGTCGCGCACGAGGCGGGCGTTGTCCTCAGCGACGCCGAGGCTGCTCTTGGCGGCGAACTCGACCGCTTCCGTACCGAGCAGCTGGTAGTAGACCTGCGTCACGCTCGACTCGACCGAGACTTCAGTGTTGAGGCGCGCGGCGGAGGCGACGGCGGCTGCGGCGTTTGCCACGCCCTTCTGTTCCCAGGCAGCCACGTTCACGATCGGGACCTGCAGGGTCAAATACGCATCGAGACCGTTCAGTGGCTGAATCGTCACGGTCTGTCCCGTGCCCGGCACCGCAAACGCTGCCGAGTACTGGTTGCGCGTGTAGCTGCCTTGCAGGTTGGCCGAGGGAAGGTATGCGCCCGTCGCCACGTCACGCTGCGCCTCACGCTGCTGAACGATGGCCAGCGCTTCGCGGTTGTCCGGATTGCTGCGTTTCGCGCTTGCGACGAACTCCTCCAGCGGTTGTAGCGCGTGCGCTTCTGGCGCAAGGATCACGAGCGAAAGCGCCCGCAGCGCGCAACCGCAGCCCGGCGCTGCGCGTGCACCACGCCGTTTCATCGACCATCCCCCATGATCACACGGCATGACGATAGCTTCGTGCCGACGTGTGTCAAGCGTGCTCCCGAGAGCACTTGCTGACACTTTGAGCGTTTACGCCCGCGATCGAGCTGCTGTAGCGCCTCTGTAACCATCAGCGTGCGTCGCGTCTCCCATAGGCCACGCGCAGCCATTGCTGCTCACGAGCCTGGGAGCGCAGCGACCGGTCCGCTTCGTCGGATCGGACGGTATGAGGTTTGCTTAGTCTGTCATCCTGCAGCCGAGGGAGCCCGATGAGAAAGAGACTGCCTCGACTCGGTCTCGGGCGCTCCGCCGCGGTGACGTGCCGTCTTGCTACCGCGGGGGTCACCATCTCCCTGGTTCTTTCGCCAGAAGCAGCGGCGGCGCAAGCCGACCAGACAGCCCCCGCCGCCGCGACGAAAGAGACGAGCTTCGCGATCGTGCCCGGGCCCTTCTACAACCCGAGCCTCGGCATCGGCATCAACGTCATTCCGATGCTGATGTTTCATCCGGACAAGAGTGATGACGAGTCGCCGCCGTCGCTTGTCCTGCTCAACTTGCTCTACGCCGCGAAGCCCCCATTCGATGATGCTGGGTCTCGCCAGAGCTTCGCCAGCCTTGCTGCCACCCGCCTCTATCTGGATGAGGACCGTTGGCGTGTGGTGGGGATGGCCGGCTACTTCAACCTGTTCCAGCAGTATTTCGCACCGGGGGCGTCGGATCCGAGTTTCGACTACCGGCTCGAACAGTTCGTTGCCGTCGCTCAGGTCTTCCGCCAGGTGGGCTGGAAAGGATTCTACCTGGGTGCCTTGGTTGGAGCTAGCGCGTACCGCACCAAGACCGACAACCCCGAGGACGAGACGGTCCTCGAGAGCATCGGCTCTAGCTCCGACTGGAGCGCGGCGCCGCTCGTCGGACTACTCTCCCAGTACGACTCGCGGGACAGCAAATACTACCCAACGAGAGGCATCAACTTCAACCTGCGAATCAATGGCAGCTTCAAGTCCGACCAAGAATATGTGCTGTTCGCGCCGGGTTTCAACCAGTACTTTCCGCTGCTCGGGTCGGATCGCCTCGTCCTGGCGTACCGTGTCTTCGGACAGTTCGGATTTGGAGAGCTGCCCATCTCCGCGTACGCACGTTACGGGATGCGGGGCACCACGCTCGGCTACGAGACGGGTGAGTACTTGGACGAGAAGATGATCGGGGTCGAGTCGGAGCTTCGCTGGCTCGTGTGGAAGCGAGTGGGCGTCGAGGGCGGCGCAGGCGTCGGCAAGGTGTTCGCCGAGTTTGCCGACTTCACTGACGCAGCCTGGCTGCCCGGCGTCTGGGGCAGCGGCACCTTCAAGATCATGGAGGAGCGGGATATTCGAGCCCGCGCGACACTCGCTTACGGGAAATCGGGCGCGCTCTTCTACTTCGCGGTGGGTCAGAACTTCTGACGGCAAGGAGACGAGACTGATACAACTCCAATACGGAGAACAGATGGCGATGACGACGCAGCGACGCACGGCTGGCAGAATTGCCGCTGGCTGGTCCGCATTCACGGGGCCGAGAGGCGTGAGCCGGCTCCCATTCTTCGCGATCTGCCTGATCTGGGCGGGAGCTGCTCTAGCGCTGCAACCGATTGACGACTTCGTCCGTGGTGCCGAAGCAACTCACCCTGAGCTTCAGGAAGCGAACGCCGTGCGCGCACAGCGAGACGCCGAGAAGCACATGGCGACATGGCGGCTGCTCCCCAGCTTCGCTGCTTCAGGCAGTTACACCCGCAACCAGTACGAGATCGTGGTCACCTTCCCTGATCGCTCGGGGCCGGAGCCCATCATTGCCCAAGACCAGTTCGACGCGGCGCTCGAGCTCAGCGTGCCCCTCGTGAACGTCGCGGCGTGGGAGGCAAAGGCCGCGAGCAGCGCTCAGCTCGATCTGGCCGACGCGAGCGCAGAGGTGACTCGGCTCGACCTGCGACGCCGCGTTGCACGCTCCTACTACCAGCTCGTCGCCACGAGCGCCGTCCGTCGGGTCGCCGAGCAGAGCCTGGTGCTAGCTCGGGAGAGCGCCAGCGTCGCTACCGCGAGGCGCAACGACGGAGCGGCCACACAACTCGAAGTGGAGCGCGCCACGGCCGAGGTTGCTCGAGCCGAGCAGGACGTGACGGCTGCCACGCTGAGCGAGACGCTCGCCCGCCGCGAGCTGCGTACGCTCACGGGCGTCGAGCCAGCCGGTGTCGGCGAGTTCCCGGTCGACGATCTGCATCCGGAAGCGCCGCTACCCGAATGGACCGCGCTCACTGATTCCGTGCCCAGGCTGGAGGCGGCTCGCGCCGCCGAACGGGCCGCGCAAAAACAGACGAGCGCCGCCAAGGCGTCGCTCTACCCGATCCTGAGTGGAAGCGCCAAGGAGCGATTCACGAACGCCACGGCTCTCTACGGCGCGGAGGCTTTCTACGCGTTCCAGGTTGGCCTCACCTGGAAGCTCGACGGAGCGAGCTACTATGCGACCAAAGCTGCCAGCGCGCAGGTGACCGCCGCCCAGGCACGCGAACTCGGTAGTCGCCAGAGGGTCGAAGATGACATTTTCGCGGCCTGGCATCAGGTCGCAGCTGGCCTCGAACGGGCCCGCGCTGCCCGCAGACAGGCCGAGGCGGCCGAGCGCGCGCGTGAACTGGCACAATCACAGTACTCGGAGGGCATGGTGGTGCAGCTCGACGCGCTCACGGCACGGCAGACCGCTTTCGCGGCCGACGTGGCGCGCATCCAGGTCGACGCAGATCTCGCCTACTCCCGGGCTCTATTGCGGATCCTCGCGGCTCGCGAGCTGAGCGCGGCAGGGCCCCGCGGCGAAGCTCCCCGAACCCGCTCCGCGACGAAAACAAATGAGCGCGAGACCGCCCCATGAGCACCACCTCGAGCAAAGTGAAGCGCATCGTCCCGCTCGTCGTTCTGTTGCTTCTCGGGGGCGGCGCTTGGTTCTACTGGAGGAATCAGACTCAGGCCCGGGCCGCCGCGCCCGTCTACTATGGCAACGTCGACATCCGCGATGTGACGCTGGCATTCCGGTTGCCCGGGCGCTTGGACGAAGTGCGCAAGAACGAAGGAGACGCTGTCGAAGCGGATGAAGTCGTGGCGGTGCTCGACAAGGCCCCGTTCGAGCTGCAGCTCGCGCAGGCCCGAGCGGCTGCCGAGGTGGCCAGCGCCCAGCTCCAGTCAGTCGAGGCCGGTGCGCGGCGTGAGGACATTTCCCAGGCGCGCGCCGTGCTCGCGGAGCGCAAAGTCGCCAACGAACGGGCGCAGAACACCTTCGAGCGCACGCAACGTCTGGAAGCCAAAGGCGCTGCGACGACCCAGGCCCTGGTCGATACGCGCGCAGCCGCCGAGCAATCGAAGTCCGCGGTCGACGCGGCCCAGGCCATGCTGAACAAGCTCGTGAACGGAGCCCGCTCAGAAGAGATCCTCGTGGCCCAGTCGCAGGCGAATCAGGCGGATGCTGCGGTCGCGATCGCGGAGCTCAATCTGGCCGACACCGAGCTCAAAGCCAAGACCGCCGGCGTCGTCGTCGTTCGCGCGATTGAACCAGGGGCGATGGTGCAGGCCGGAACGCCAGCCCTCGTCGTCGCCTTCGAAGACCCGGTCTGGGTCCGCGCTTACGCGGCGCAAAAGGATCTCGGGGCGCTCGCGCCCGGAACCAGCGTGCTCGTCTACGCTGACACGCGTCCCGACAAGCCGTACGCGGGACAGGTCGGGTACGTCTCGCCGCAAGCCGAATTCACGCCGAAGAACGTCGAGACCGAGGAGCTCAGGAGCTCACTCGTCTACCGCTTCCGTGTGGTCGTGAAAGAGCACGACCGCGGCCTGCGCCAGGGCATGTCCGTCACGATTCGACTCGCGCCCGCCACGGGGACACCCACGCTCGCCGTTCAGCCATGACCCCCGTCGAAACGGCGCTCCTCGCTCGGACGGCGACTCTCTCCAAGCGCTTTCCCGGCTCGGACAAGCCCGCGCTCTCGGAGGTGAGTCTGGCGATCCGCGCGGGCGTCGTGACGGGTTTGGTCGGCCCCGACGGCGCCGGCAAGACGACCTTGATCCGCATTCTGGCCGGCTTGCTTCTGCCCACGTCGGGTAAAGCGGAAGTTCTCGGCCACGATCCCGGTCAGGAGATCGAGACGCTGCGCAGCTCGCTCGGCTACATGCCGCAAAAGTTCGGCCTGTACGAGGATCTGACCGTGCAGGAGAACCTGAACCTCTACGCCGAGCTCAAGGGGCTCCGGGGTGCTGCGCGCGCAGAAACCTTCGAGCGCTTACTCACGTTCACCGACCTCGAGCGCTTCACCAGCCGCCTCGCGGGAAAATTGTCTGGCGGAATGAAGCAGAAGCTGGGCCTGGCCTGCACGCTGCTCGGCACGCCCAAGGTGCTGCTGCTCGACGAACCCGGCGTCGGCGTGGACCCGGTTTCGCGGCGTGAGCTTTGGCAGATGGTTCGCGAGCTGATCACGGAGGGCAACGCCGTGGTCTGGAGCACCGCGTACCTCGACGAGGCGGAGGCGTGCGATCACGTGGTGTTGCTGAACGAGGGCCAGGTGCTCTTCACCGGGCCGCCCTGCGATTTGCATGCCCGCGTGCGTGGTCGCGTCTTCTTGCTCGACAGCGCTGCCGAGTTGCCCCGCGCTACCCTGCGTAAGGCCCGGCGCGATCCGGCGAGCCTCGACGGTGTCGTGCAAGGCAAGAGCGTGCGGCTGATCGCTCGCGCTGGGGCTACACTCCATCCGGCGGACTACGGAGTCAGCGCGGAGGCGAGCCTTCGACCGACCTCGCCTCGCTTCGAGGATGGGTTCATCGATCTGCTGGGCGGGGTCTCCAGCGCCCACTCGGCGCTGGCCCAGGCGTTCACCGAACGACCGCGCGACGGCAGCATCGCCATCGAGACGCGCGCTCTGACGAAGAAATTCGGAGATTTCGTCGCGGCCGATTCGATCACGCTGCGCGTCGAGCGGGGTGAAGTCTTCGGCCTGCTCGGGCCCAACGGTGCGGGTAAGTCCACGACGTTCAAGATGCTCTGCGGCCTCCTGGCGCCCAGCTCGGGTGAAGCCGAGGTGGCAGGAGTCGACCTCAGGAGCGGGCGGAGTGCGGCGCGCCAGCGCCTGGGCTACATGGCGCAGAAGTTCTCGCTCTACGCACAGCTCAGCATCGCGCAGAACCTCGAGTTCTTCGCGGGAGCCTATGCGCTCACCGGCAAGCTCAAGACGGAGGCCATCGACCGCCTGATCGCGGTCTTCGAGCTCGGCGCGTACCTGAAGGCCAAGGCCGGCGAACTGCCGCTCGGCCTCAAGCAGCGACTGGCACTGGCCGCCGCGGTGCTGCACGGACCCGAGATTCTCTTCCTGGACGAGCCGACTTCGGGAGTCGATCCGCTGACGCGGCGAGAGTTCTGGACGCACATCAACGGCGTCGTGGAGCGCGGCGTCACTGTGCTGGTCACCACCCACTTCATGGATGAGGCGGAGTACTGCGATCGCATCGCGCTGATCAGCCAGGGCAAGACCGTAGCGATCGGCACGCCGGACGAGCTGAAAGCCCGAGCGACCACGTCCGAGCTCCCTGCTCCGACGATGGAGGAAGCCTTCATTGCGCTGGTCGGGAGGCCATCATGAAGCCTCGCGCACTCGCGCGCATGGCTGCGCTCATGCAGAAGGAGCTGCTCCAGATCTGGCGCGATCCGAGCACGCTGCTGATCGCTTTCCTGTTCCCGGCCGTCCTGATGCTGGTGTTCGGCGCTGGCATCAGCCTCGATTCGACCGTCGTTCGCCTCGGGCTCCTCGATCTCGACGGCTCTCCCTCGGCGCGTCGTCTGGTCGAAACCTACCGCCATACCCCGGGCTTTCGCGTCACCGAGGCGCTGTCAGTGACCGAGCTTGGCACGGCGCTTCGCGCCGGTCAGATTCAAGGCTTCGTCGTGCTCGATCGAGAGTTCGGCAGGCGAGCGCTCACGAACTCCGGCGATCGTCCGGTCGTGCAGGTCATCACGGATGGCGCGGAGCCGAACGGCGCCAATTTCGTCGCCGCGTACGCGCAGGGTGCATACGCGGTCTGGGCTCGCGAGGAGTTGGCTCGGCGCGGTTACGGATCGAAGACAGGGCCGCAGGGCTTCTCGCTCGAGACGCGCGCTTGGTTCAATCCGAGCACCCAGAGTCGAAACTCCCTCCTGCCCGGCTCGGTGACGCTCATCATGACCGTGGTCGGTGCCCTGCTCACGGCGCTCGTCGTCGCGCGCGAGTGGGAGCGGGGCACCATGGAAGCCTTGCTTGCGGCGGGAGTCTCTCGCTTCGAGCTAGTGGTCAGCAAGCTCGTCCCGTACTTCTTGCTGGGGCAGTTGGCGTTCACGATCTGCGTGGTCATGACGCGGTTCGTCTTCGACGTGCCGCTGCGTGGTTCGCTCGGCACCCTCTACTTCGTCGGGTCCGCCTTCCTCGCGAGCGCGCTCGGCATGGGGCTCTTGCTCTCGACCCTGCTCAGGAATCAATACAACGCGGCCCAGATGGCTTTGAACCTCGCGTTCTTGCCCGCCATGATGCTGTCCGGATTCGTGTTCGAGGTGCGCTCGATGCCGCTCCCGATCCAGATGGTCTCTGCCTTTATTCCGGCGCGCTACTTCGTCACCGCCATGCAGACGGTGTTTCAGGCCGGGGACGTCTGGTCGGTGATCGCGCGCGCGCTCATCGGTCTGAGCCTGGCCGCGGCCGGCTTTCTGGGGCTGACTCTCCTCAGTACTCGCCGGAGGCTCGAATGAATCCGACGCTGATTCGCCTGCTGGCCTTGATCAAGAAGGAGCTCAGCATCGTCATCGGCGACCGGCAGAGTCTGCGCTTGCTCATCCTTCCGGTGATCTTGCAGCTCCTGGTCTTTCCCTTCGCGGCAACGCTCGAGGTCAAGAATAACTCCATCTACGTACTCGATCGCGACGGAGGGCCGGTCGCCCGCGAGGTCATCGAGCGCCTCGCGCATACGCCTGCCTTCAACCAGGTCCGCCAGCTGCGCGGCGAAGCGGACGCTCGCGCCGTGATCGACAACCAGGACGCGCTCGTCGTCCTGCAGTTCGGCCCTCATTTCTCCGAGCGCGCCCTGAGCGGACAGCCAGAGCCCATCCAGGCGATTCTCGACGGCCGCCGCTCCAACTCCGGCCAGATCGCCCTCGCTTACGTGCAGAGCATCCTCTCGAGCATCCCGGTCGGAGCCGCGCTCGAGACCGCTGCGCCGCCGCTGGTCGTTCGTCATTGGTATAACCCGAACCTCGACTATTACCGGTTCATTCTGCCGTCGCTGGTGGCGATGATCGCGACCTTCAGTGGGCTCATCGTCACGGCGATGTCGGTCGCTCGCGAACGCGAGCAGGGTACTCTGGATCAGCTGCTCGTGAGCCCCCTCACGCCCTGGATGCTCTTCGTGGGCAAAGCCACTCCGGCGCTCGTCGTTGCTGCTATCCAGGCCACCATCATCCTCCTCGGTAGCGTGTTCTTCTACGGCGTTGAATTCCGGGGCAACGTGCTGTCGCTCTACGTCTGCCTCATTCCCTACGTGCTCGCGCTCGCCGGGATCGGTCTTTTCATCTCCACGCTCTGTGCGACGCAGCAGCAAGCCTTCCTGGGCGTGTTCTTGTTCATCATGCCTGGCATCCTCTTGTCCGGCTACGTCTCGCCCGTCGACAACATGCCGGAAGCTCTGCAAATCCTCACCTGGGCGAACCCGGTCCGCCACTACATCGCCATCGCCAAAGGCATCTACCTGAAGGGGTCTCTGCTCAGCGATTTCCGCGACAACCTGGTTGCCCTCGGAGTGATCGCCGTCGTCACCACGTCGATCAGTCTCGCGCTCTTCAGGCGACGACTATCGTAGGCGCGCGGGCGCGCCTACTGCACCGAAGTACACGGTCTGACCCGCGTATTCGATCACGTAGCCCGTCGACGAAGTCGTCATCCACGCGCCGTGGACGTCGCCCCGAGTGGGTCGAGCTCGTAACGCCCGCGCTCAGCGCTTGGCTTCAGGCTTTGCGGCGCCGCTTGGCCGCTGGTGCGGCGGCATGCAACGCCTCGTAGGCTTCGGCATCCAGCACTTCGCCGCGCAGCCAGCGCTGCATGGCCGGCAGGAGGCCGCTCTCCCACTCGGGCGACAGGCGCACTCTCAGAAACTGGCGGTACAAGCCCTGCACCAGGTCGTGCAACTGCTCGAGGAAGCGCAGGCGCTCGTGGAAGTGCTCTTCCTCGCCCTCGCTCAGC
>Ga0070682_100002532_pt1 | contig 10088 bp, 11 predicted proteins | sample KBSC63LmetaG_FD_64668 | JGI IMG/M metagenome (GOLD analysis project Ga0070682, IMG submission 64668) | Corn rhizosphere microbial communities from Kellogg Biological Station, Michigan, USA - KBS C6-3L metaG | ecosystem: Host-associated > Plants > Roots > Rhizosphere | place: USA: Michigan... | reverse complement strand
CCAGGCTGGTCCCGAACGTGACGTGCAGCCCGGACAGCGGCCCCGCCAGCAGCGCCAGCGTTGCGCTGCCGTCGCTGGTCAGCAGCGAGGGCAGCCGGCCCAGGGACTCCATCAGGCCGCCGAAGGTCCCCACCAGCCCGACCAGCACCGTGGTGGCCACCAGGTAGCGTCCCGCGTAGCCCCGCTCGTTCTCGTCGGCGGCGGCCGACGCAGCCAGCACGTCCAGGTCCGGCTGGACGTGAGCGGCAGACAGCTCCTCCAGCCGGCGCCGGCGTGCCGCCAGCAGCGCGCCGGCGGGCGGCGTCGCGGCCAGCGCCTGAAGCTCACGCGCCAGCTGCAGGCGGGCGCGCCCCAGGCTGCCCAGACCGATCGCCAGCACGGCCAGCAGCACCAGCAACGCCACCACGCCGACGGTGGAGCCCGCGGCGAGATAAGCCGCGAACGCCTTGCCACCGACGATCAGCGTCGCGAGCGTCACCACCGCGGCCAGCCCCCACCGGGCCCGCGTCATCGCCACGCCTGCTCCGCCTCGCGCAGCGCGGCCGCCAGATCCAGGAACGGCCGCCCGCGCGGCAGCAGCTCGGGCTCGTCCGAGCGCAATTGCAGGCGCAGCAGCGCCGCCAGCCGGCGCTCGAACAGCCGGATCAACGCCACGGCCGCGTCCAGCGCCAGCACTCCCTCCAGCGCGGCGCCGGCCGCTTCGCCCCGCCCGGCGGCCGCGCAGCTCGCCAGCCAGCGCCTGAGCACGGCGACCTGGGACAGCGACTGCCGATCGAACACCACCAGCGCATCGGCCTGGTCCCAGGCCTGGCGGGCGCGGCGCACCGCCTCCGTCAGCGCCGGCTCGACCAGCGCGGCCAGGGCCCCCAGCGCGTCGGCGACCCGCCTCCGGATCTGGGAACCGTCGACGTCACCGACAGGGGCCACCGCCGCCCCATCGCGCGAAGCCCCGTCGCCCAGCTGGCGCAGCCAGGCCGCCAGCGAGCCCTGCCCCTCGCCCGGCCCGCTGGCTGCGGCGGGCGCGTTCACGGGCTGCGGCCACAAGTGCTCGGCGGGAAGCCAGGCCCGGGCCGTCGAAACCATCTTTCCAAGGGCATGGTGTGAAATGGGGGGACGACCATAAGGTGAGGCGATCGAGGGTGTCAAATGGCCAGCGCCCCTGAGGCAGGGCCCGCGCCGGCGCGTGCTTGACGCGAATAAGCTTGTATCGTACAAGCATTGCCGATGGCCGAAGGGGACACGTTCGCCGAGCTGCTCTCGCGGGTGGCGCGCGAGGTGACGCGGCGGCAGGCGTCGGAGGTTTGCTGCGGCGAGCTGACGCTGGAGCAGTTCCAGACCCTGCGTACCGTCAGCCTCGCCGAGCGATCGTCCATCGGCTCGCTGTCCACCGCCCTGCGCGTCGATCTGTCGACGATGAGCCGGAACGTCACCCTCCTCGAAAAGCAGGGCTACCTGGCGCGAATGCGCGGCGCGGAGGATCGCCGGATCGTCGAGGTCGCGCTGACCAGCAAGGGCAAGCGCGCGCTGCACACGCTCCGCTGCGGCGAGCGGGATGTCTTCGGCGACGTGTACGCGGAGCTGCCGGCGGCCGAGCGGCCCCGGATCATCAAGGCCCTGCAGGCGCTGGACGCGTGCCTGGACCGATCGCGGGCGGCTGCGGTCTGCTGTGCCCCGCCGCCCGCGCGAAGGGCGACCCCATGAAACGGCCCGCCGTGGTCCAGACCCAGGCACGGCATCCAACGCTGGCGCGCCGGCTGGTGGCCGAGGCGGTGGGGACCGCGTTCCTGCTGGCCACGGTGATCGGCTCGGGGATCATGGCCGAGCGGCTGGCCGGCGGGAACGTCGCGCTCGCCTTGCTGGCGAACACCGTGGCCACGGGCGCCGGCCTGGTGGCGCTGATCCTGACGTTCGGGGGCATCTCCGGCGCGCACTTCAACCCTGCCGTCACCGTCGCCGACGCCAGTCAAGGCGGCCTGCCCTGGAAGGACGTCATCCCCTACGTGCTGGCGCAGGTCGCGGGGGCCTTCGCCGGCGCCGCGCTGGCGCACGTCATGTTCGACGCGCCGCTGTTCAGCGCCTCGCGCCACGTGCGGTCGGGGCTGGGGCAACTGGCCGGCGAGTTCACCGCGACGTTCGGCCTGGTGTCCGTCATCTGGGGCTGCTCACGCGCGCGGCCCTCCGCCACGCCCTTCGCCGTGGCCGCGTACATCACGGCCGCCTACTGGTTCACGTCGTCGACGTCGTTCGCGAACCCGGCCGTGACGCTGGCACGGGCGGCCTCCGACACCTTCGCCGGCATCCGGCCCGCGGACGCGCCGGGTTTCATCGTCGCCCAGGGGCTGGGCGCGACCGCGGCGACGGTGCTGTTCCGCTGGTTGATCCCCACCCTGCCCGCGTCCGCCGCGAACGTGGTGACCCCCGTCGAAGAGGAGCTCGCATGAGCACGCCCCGTGGAAGTTTCCCGAACGTCGGCCCGAGGAGGCGACCATGAAGACGTACATCTTCGCCTGCATCCACAACGCCGGCCGCTCGCAGATGGCCGCCGCCTGGATGCGGCAGCTGGCGGACCCAGAGCGGGCGCGCGCGCTGTCGGCCGGCACCGAGCCAGGGACGCAGGTTCACCCGGTCGTCCTCGACGCGATGAACGAGGTCGGCATCGATCTCTCCACGGCCAGGCCTCAGAAGTTGACCGACGAGCTGGCGCGGGGCGCCAGCATGCTGGTGACCATGGGGTGCGGCGAGGCGTGTCCGGTGGTGCCCGGCCTTCGCCGCGAGGACTGGCCGCTGGAAGATCCGAAAGGGAAGCCGATGGAACGCGTGCGGGAGATCCGCGACGACATCCGCGCCCGCGTGGAGGACCTGCTGCGCCGCGAACAGCTCGCCTGAGCATCCGGCCGCGCCACGGCCAACGGGCCCGTCACCTCAACACTTGCATCGCTCCAGCTCCGCGCAGCACGTCGCCGGGACCTGCCCGTCGCGGCGTCGTTCGAACGACATCACCCGGCCCCGCTGGTCGATGGCGATCTCGCAACAGGCCTGCAGCAGCTGCTGCAGGTGGCGCCGCCCCCGCTGCACGCGCGACTTCATTCCCGACGCCGAGATCCCCAGCAGCGCCGCGGCGTCCCGCTGGGACATCCCCTCCAGCTCGGTGAGGGTGATCGCCTCCCGGTAGGGCGACGGCAGGGCCGCCACGAACGCGGCCAGGTACCGGGCAAGCTCCCGCTCCGCGTCCCCCTCCTCGTCACCTGCAGGCACGGCCGCGGGCGCCTCGGCCGTCGAGGCGGCCTCGGGATGGTGCCTGGCCTGCGCGCGGCCGTGGTCGGCCAGCGCGCTGCGCGCGACCTGGTAGACCCACGGGCCGAACCGCTCCGTGTCGCGCAGGCGGGTGATGCCGCGCTGGATCCGGAGATAGATGTCTTGCAGCACGTCGCCCGCGTCGTCCGGGTTGGACAGGCGGCGCACCACGAACGGCCTCAGCTGGCGCTCGATCTCCTGCCACACCCCCAGCGCGCTCGACGGGATCACCGCGCTGGCCTCCTCAGCTCGCGCAGCAGTTCGGACCGCAACATGCCTGGGCGCCGGCCTCGCTGCCGGCCTTGTCAATATGGGGCCTGGTGGCCTCGATGGCCGCCGAGGCGATGTAGTCCTCCGCGCCCGAGCCGGGCATCCAGTCCCGGATGAACTCGCGGCTCTCCGGCTTCACGTCGATGCGAACGTCGGTGAAGCCGGCCTCGGACAGGGCGCCGCGCAGCTCGTCGACCGGTGAAGCGCCCGAGATGCAGCCCGTCAGCGCCGCCACCTTCTCCTGCAGGACACCAGGCAGCGGCGCGACCGCCACCACGTCCGAGATGGCCAACCGCCCCCCGGGCTTCAGGGCTCGCCATGCCTCGCGGAAGGCCGCCTTCTTGTCGGGCACCAGGTTGATCACGCAGTTCGAGAGTATGACGTCCGCGGTGGCATCGGCGACCGGAAGGTACTCGATCTCGCCCAGCCGGAACTCGACCCCCTGGATTCCCGCCTTGCGCGCGTTGTTCCGGGCCTTCGTCACCATGGCCGGCGTCATGTCGATGCCGATGACCTTGCCCGCGGGCCCCACCCGCCGCGCGGCCAGGAAGCAGTCGAACCCGGCGCCGCTGCCCAGGTCGATCACCGTCTGGCCGGGCTGGAGGTCGGCGATGGCCTGCGGGTTGCCGCACCCCAGACCCAGGTCCGCCCCCTCGGGCACGCCGGCCAGGTCCTGCTCCGAATAGCCCAGGCGCAAGCTGGCCGCCGCGCCCGCGCCGCAGCACCCCGGCGCACAGCCGGGCGCGTCGGCCTCCGCCACCTTTCCGTAGTGTTCGCGTACGGCGTTCCTGACCTGGTCTGCGTTCGTGTCGTTCATGCTCCGTCTCCTTTCTGATGAGAAGACGGTCGCCGGGGCGAAAGGACGCACCAAAAACGGCACGGGGACCACGGACCCGGGCTGTTCCGTCCTCGAGACGTCTGCTAGGGTGCCCGGCTTGCGTCTCAGCGTCGGCCCTTTCGGTCTCAAGGACCTGTTCACACTGGTGAATGTGATGGGCGGGGTGATGGCCATCCACTACGTGTTCACGGGCCAGCCCGCGTTCGCGGGGTACGCCCTGCTGGCAGGATACCTGCTAGGCGACGCGCTGGACGGCCCGGTGGCGCGCGCCACGAAGACGTCGAATCGGTTCGGCAGCGAGTTCGACACCGCCACCGATCACTTCGTGCAGGCGATCGTGCCCGGCATCATCGTGTACGCCGTGTACGCGAACGCCGGCCACCGTGCCCTGGGCGTGGCGTTGCTGGGCGTCGTGGTGGCATGCGCCACCATCCGGCAGGCGATGTTCACCGTGGCCACCCTGGGGGACCCGCTGATGTACTGCGGCCTGCCCCGCACGGTCAGCGGCTACGTGGCGATGGCGTTCGTGCTGTCGCGCTGGTTCGGCGACCACCTGGACCTGGGCGTGCCCGCCGGCGCGCTGCTGATCCCGCTGCTGGCGGTGATGGGGCTCCTGCCCATCCCGTACATGACCCACAAGGGGGCGCGTCGCATGCAATCGTGGGTGAAGGTGCTGGTGGGCCTGGCGCTGCTCACGACCCTGGCGGCGCTGGTGGTGGCCCGGAACAGGGCCTTCGACGTCATGTTCATCTGGCTGTTTGGTTACGCGGCCCTGGCCTGGCTGCCGCTGTCGCGCGACGAGAAGCGCTCGTTCTACGAGCGGTACGGGCGCTGGCTGACCGAAGTCTCGCGCTGACGACCAGCCGGCCCGTTTTGTGAGGGACGCCGGCCGTGTGTTAAGGACGTTGGCCCCGATGGCCGTTCGTCCTGCCGCGTCACACGTCCCCGACCCAGCCGTGGAGATCAGTCTCCTGGCGGGAGGGGAGATCGCCTTCGAGCGCATCCTGCGCCGGATCGACGAGGCGCGGTCCAGCATCTACCTGCGCTGCTTCGCCTGGCGCGACGACGAGACGGGCGGGACGGTGGCCGAGGCCCTGCTGCGCGCCGCCGCCCGCGGCGTGAAGATCACGATCCTGAAGGACCGGGTCGGGATGCACTACGAGTACCTGGAAGGCGGCAACCAGAGCTTCTTCCACAAGCGTATCGCCCTGGGGACACGGCTGCAGACGTGGTTCCTGATGGCCGCCTACCGGCGCTGGGGCTCCCTGCGCCAGAACCCCAGCCCGCGCGCGGACGCGCTGCTGCAGCACCCCAACATCACCGTCAGCTGCGACGACAAGCGCTTCGACCACTCGAAGCTGTGGGTGTTCGACGATCAGCTGGTGATCCTGGGCGGCATGGGCATCGGCGACGATTCGCGGTGGGCGAACGTCGACTTCATGGTCGAGCTGGCGGGCCGCGAGGCGGCGGCGCGGCTGGCCGACCGCTACCAGGGGCGGGCCACGTTCGATGCCCAGCGGGCCTTCGACTACCTGCTGCACTCGTTCTCCGCGGCCGACGGTGACGATTCACTGCGCGAGCAGCGACTGCGACTGATCGGCGGCGCGCGGGAGCGCCTGACGATCGAGATGGCGTACCTGGGTGATCGCGCCTGCGCCGAGGCGCTGGTCGAGGCGGTCGAGCGCGGCGTGCTGGTCACCCTGCTGACCTCCGAGCGGGCCAACGTGCTGGGCGATCTGAACCTGCGCACCTGCCACGAGCTGTTGCGGCGCACGAACAACGCCGAGAACCTGCGCATCTTCCTGCACCCGCGCATGGTGCACGGCAAGGCCATCGTGGTCGACGGGCTGCACGTCGACATCGGTTCGGCGAACTTCACGCCGCTGTCCCACGGCGCCTACGAGGAGGTGAACCTGTACTGCCGGGACGCCGACTTCGCGCACGACGTGGAATCGGCCATCGAACGGGAGATCGAGGACAGCCAGCCGGCGCGGCACCCTGTCCCCCACAGCCCCCTCAACGCCTGGATCGAGTGGCTGATCAGCCACCACCAGGCCGCCCGCATCCGCCAGTCCTGAGCCGCCAGGCCGGGCCGGCCGTCAGAACCTGTTCGTGACGGCCAGGAACGTCATCTTGTCGTTCGTGTCGCGCAGGCGGCTGGTCAGCGTGCGGACGAAGTTCCACAGCAGGTCGTAGGCCAAGTCGCGGTCGACGAACAGCAGGTCCTCGAGGTCGTCCTTCTTCAGCACCAGCAGCTCGGCGGCCTCGTGCGCCTTCGCGTCGGCGCTGCGCGGTGAATCGTCGACCAGCGACATCTCGCCGAAGTAGTTGCCCGCCCGCAGCACCGCCAGCGCCTCCTCGCCCATCCCCGGCACCTGACGGCTGATGCGCACCGCGCCGCTGAGGATCAGGTACATCCGGTCGCCGGCCGTGCCCTCCGCGAACACGGTGGCACCCGCGGCGTGACGCTCGCGGATACCGACGGCGGCGATGCGGCGCAGATAGGCCGGCTGCAGGCCGGCGAAGATGTGAATCTTCGCCAGCAACTCGGCGACGTCCCCGGTGTTGGCCGTCGACGAGGTCGCCGGCACCACCAGCGGGGAGGCGCCCTCCGGCGCACCGGCCTGGGACGACGAGGCTTCGAGCCCGGGCGTGGTGTCGTCGCTGGGGTCTGCGCTCACGCGTGGATTATGCCACTGCCCTCGTGCGAGAGGAATCGCTCGGCGTCGATGGCGGCCATGCAACCCGTCCCGGCCGCGGTGATGGCCTGGCGGTAGACGTGGTCGGCCACGTCGCCACAGGCGAACACGCCCGGAATGTCGGTCGCGGTCGAGCCAGGCTTCGTGATCAGGTAACCGCTGGGATCCATGCGCAGCTTCCCCCGGAAGATCTGGGAGTTCGGCTCGTGGCCGATGGCGACGAACACCCCCCCGATCTTCATCTCACGCGTGTCGCCGCTGCGGGTGTCGCGCAGCCGCACGCCGGTGACGCCCGGCCGGGGCAGATCGCCCAGGATCTCGTCCACCACCGTGTTGGTGACGAACTCGATCTTCGGGTTGTGGTGCGCCCGGTCCAGCATGATCTTCGAGGCGCGGAACTCGTCGCGCCGGTGCACGATGCTGACCTTGGTGGCGAAGCGCGACAGGAAGTTCGCCTCCTCCATCGCGGTGTCGCCGCCGCCCACGACGATCAGATCGCGGCCCCGGAACAGCGCGCCGTCACAGGTGGCGCAAGCGGACACGCCGTAGTTCTGGAACTTCTTCTCCGACGGCAGGCCGATCCACTTGGCCGACGCGCCGGTCGAGATGATCACGGCGTCAGCCAGCAGCTCGCCGTCGCTGGCGGTGACCCGAAACGGGCGCGACGACAGATCGACGTCGGTGACGTCGGCGGTGCGAACGCGGGTCCCGAAGCGCTCGGCCTGCTCCTTGAACAACGTCATCAGCTCCGGTCCCTGCACCCCCTTGGGGAACCCTGGGTAGTTCTCCACCTCGGTGGTGATCATCAGCTGGCCGCCCGGCAGCGTCATCGGTTCGACCACGGCGCCGCCGCCCTCGAACATCACCGGCTCCAGGTTGGCGCGCGCGGTGTAGATGGCGGACGTGAACCCGGCCGGGCCCGCGCCGATGATGCAAACCTTGACGTGCTCTGTGGTCGACATGTCTCAGCTTCTCTTTCTCTGCTTGGGAACCAGTAAGCCCTTCGATGCTGTCAGGGGCGAAGGGGTGACGCCGCTTTCCTGACCTCGGCTGGGACCCTTGCCCTTGCCCTCGCGCAGCCAGGTCCCGGACCGGCCGCCGCTCTTCTCTTCCAGACGAACCGCCAGGATCTCTACCCCACGTTCGACGCCCTTCACCATGTCATAGATGGTCAGGGCGGCCGCGCTGGCGCCCACCATGGCCTCCATCTCGACCCCGGTGCGATCGTAGGCGCGCACGGTGACGCGGACGGTGATGCCAGGCAGCGCGGGGGTCGGCTCCAAGGCTACCTCTGTCCCTACCACGCGCACCGGATGGCACAGCGGGATCCAGTCCGCCGTCCGCTTCAGCGCGGCGATGGCGGCGATGCGCGCGGTGGCCAGCACGTCGCCCTTGGCGGCGGCCGCGCCCCCGGCGCCAGTGACCAGCGCCAGCGTCGCCGGGGACATCCGCACGGCCGCGCTGGCCGTCGCCAGGCGCGCCGTCTCGGGCTTCGTGCCGACGTCGACCATGCGGACCTGCCCGCGATCGTCGGTGTGAGTTAGGCGCGCCGCCATAAAGGCCAGACATAGTACCGCATCGGGACCGCTCCGGCAGCGCGGCCCCGCCGGAGGGGCGCCACGCCGGGCAGGATCTGCCCGGTCGGGCGGCGGCATTGAAGTGCCGTTGCCCGCCGAATAGCATGGCCGCCTCCGTGGACCCGTCCGCCGCGCCCGCAAGTCGTCGTCCCGCCGCCCCGCGCCCTGTCCTGGGTGGCCTGTTCGACCGCTTTTCGGACCGGCAGATGAACCTGGGGATCATCTTGCTGGGCCTGCTGCTGTACGTGCCCCTGGCGGGCACCTACGGCCTGTCCGATCCCTGGGAGACCCACTACGGCGAGGTGGCGCGCCAGATGGCCGTTCGCCACGACTACATCAGCCTGTGGTGGCCAGGCGCCCCCATCGACGCCGACCACTTCTGGTCCAAGCCGGTGCTGTCGTTCTGGATCATGAGCATCTTCCTGCGCCTGTTCGGTGTGGCCGGCGGCGCGCCGGGCGCGATCGCGCTGGGCACGCGCGCCGAGTGGGCGCTGCGGTTGCCGTTCTGCCTGATGGGGGTGCTGGGGATCTGGGGTCTCTACCTGTGCGTCTCGCGCTTCGCGGGGCGGCGAGCGGGCGTCCTGAGCGCGCTGATCCTGGCCACGTCCCCTCTGTACTTCCTGGTCGCCCGGCAGGCCATGACCGACATGGCGTTCGTGGGGCCGATGACCATGGCGCTGGCGCTGGGTTTCCTGGCGCTGTTCGAGGACGACGAGGGCGAGCTGCCGCGACGGACCTGGAGAGGTCTGTCGTGGCCCCACCACCCGCTGGCCTATCTGTCGGCGGCGCTGTTCGTCGTGTCGACGCTGCCCCAGCTGATCGTCAACTGCATCCAGCTGGCATGGCCCATTCGCATCGGCGGCCATCACGTGAACATCCCTGGCGTCCTGGTGATGGCGCCATACCTGCTGGGCTTCGTCGGCGTGTTGCGCTGGTCGGCGCGTCTTCGGCGCAAGGCGCCGTTCTACCTGCTGCTGGCGGCGGTCCTGTGCGGCCTGGCCATGCTGGCCAAGGGGCTGGCGGGGCTGGGCCTGCCCGTCCTGGTCTTCCTGATCTACCTGGGCTTCACCTGGAACTGGAAGCGGCTGCAACGGCCCGAGCTGGGCATCGGCGTGTTGCTGGCGTTCGTCGCGTGCGCGGTGGTGGCGGTGCCGTGGCACCACGCCATGCTGGTGCGGCACGGGTTCCCGTTCTGGGATGAGCTGTACGGCGACAACCACTGGCGCCGGCTGGTGACGGGGCGCCACGGGGACCGCGGCACGTTCGAATACTTCCTGCGCGAGCTGGGCTACGGCTTGCTGCCGTGGGTGGCGCTGGCGCCGGCGGCGCTGGCGACCGCGGCGATGCGCCTGGTGCGCGGGACGCGCCAGCAAGCGATCTTCTGGTTCGGCGCCATCTGGTTCGTCTGCG
>Ga0070682_100002530_pt1 | contig 10089 bp, 10 predicted proteins | sample KBSC63LmetaG_FD_64668 | JGI IMG/M metagenome (GOLD analysis project Ga0070682, IMG submission 64668) | Corn rhizosphere microbial communities from Kellogg Biological Station, Michigan, USA - KBS C6-3L metaG | ecosystem: Host-associated > Plants > Roots > Rhizosphere | place: USA: Michigan... | reverse complement strand
ACTTGATTATGAAAAGTTAATTATTAGTGTTGGAATTATTCCCAAAGAAAATAATTTTGATACTAAAACTTTAGAAAGAGAAATATTTTTTGATATTTTGAATACTTATTTGGATAAAAATATTGAAAATGAACAGATTGAATTAGAAGAAAATCAAATTAGGGATACTGATATTCTTTTAACAGAAAAAAAATATAATAAGTTTCCAAATGATCTATACCTTTCCACAGATAATAAAAATTTTATACACTATAATTTATTGGAAAGTGATGAATTTTCTTCTAGTCTTATTAACGGCTATAGAATTAATATAAATAATAGTGGACTTGATTTTGATAAGACAGTAATTTTGAAAAGTTTAAATTTTAAACATTTTAGTAATAATAAAAATATAAAAAATATGAAGAAAATATTTATTTCTTACAGTCATGAAGATGTGATTGAGAAACAAAGACTAATGACTTTTTTAAAACCTTTAGAACGAAGTGGGAAGATAAATATTTGGCAAGATTTAAAATTGCAAGCCGGTGTTGAAGTCCAGCAAGAGATCTTTGATAAATTGGATGAGGCAGATATTATAATTATGTTGGTAAGTCAAGATTTTATAGGATCAGATTTTATTTATAATCACGAACTTCAAAATGCAATGAAAAAAAGAATAGAAAATAAAGTAAAAATATTGCCCATTATGATTTCTGATTGTACAATATTTGACCTCGATTTATATATTGATAATGATGAAGACCAAAAAGTAAAAATGGGTGATTACTATTTTGTGCCGCAAGATGAGAAAAATAATATCAAACCAATTAGATTATGGGAATCTCATCTTCAAGATAGTGCTTGGAAAAAAGTTTATGAAGCGCTAAAAAAACTAATGGAATAATATATGCTTTGATTAGCAAATAAAAATTTAGTTTTTATGTCCAAAATTAACTTCCAATATTAAATTTTCAATTATTTTTAAAATTTATTCTGCTGAAAATCAATTAATTAATTTCTAATGTTAACTCAATGTTAACTCAATGTAAAATTAATATGAATTATTTTTAATAACTTTGGTTAAGAGATACAAAAAAGGTTAGTATAATATTTAAAACCAATTAGTTATGAAAAACCGAATTCAAATATTGTTTGCTTCACTTTTTGTTTGTGGATTTGCTGCCGTTTTGAACACTGCCAAAGCCCAAACTACCAACCATAATACCATTGAGCCTATTCAGTTGAATAGGAGCGAAACTTTTACAGATATAAGAAATAAACTGGAAGCCAATTTTGACCTTACCAATCCTGATTACAAGCAGGGAACCGTAAACTCAGTAGTGAAATTTGATATTGCAAAAAATGGTAAAATTGTAAATGTTCACTCTACTGGGGACTGTAAAACCGTAAGCAAAGAAATTGAAACAGTATTAAGCGATCTTGATTATAAAGTAGACCGCAATAAACTGACTGATAATATGGTTGCCTACACTTACGTAATGCCTGTGACTGTAGAAATCCACAGCAGATAATATTCATTACATATTATTCATAAAAGTGTGAATAATGAAAGCTTATCAGATTAAGTTGTAATAAAAAATAATCAGATAGATTTTAATTTTGCTCTACCATAAAATTAAAACTATATGAAAAATTTAAAGAAGCTGACGAAGTCAGATTTGAAGTCAGTGTACGGAGGAGAGCCTAAAAAATACTGTACGTTTTGCGAATGGGCAAATAAAGTAATTTGCAGTGATGTTCCAATCGTTCAATGTCCTTAAAAAAAATAAAGCCGCTTTATAAGCGGCTTTTCTATTGCTGTGTACTTTGAACAAACTCTGTTAATCTCGTTTTAAGATCTTTGGAATTTCCAATTTTGTCAAAAGTAATATTGTCTATTCTCCATCCTTTTTCAGTATTGATGAGGTGTATGGTATCCGTCCATGTCACTTTAGGTGTGGTCATATTGTACTCAAACTCTATCAACGCTTCTGCTGTCTTATCATGTCTTGTAACAGACTTTATTTTATAACCGGTATACCCTTCGTATAAACTTGAAAACATTGCACCTTCAAAGATCAGGGGTTTCTCATCAGGATGATCACTGTTTTTTACTTTCTCAATATCAGCTTTTGAAGCTTTTATGGCATCTTCCAAAATCTTCTTTAAATCCTTAGAAAATAAGTCCCCGGAGATTGCCTGATTATAGACAGCTTCATTAGATTTACCATATTGAGTGTAAAGTTCATTCACTTTTTCATTGATCGCTTTATCTGCAGGCTGAATATCATTTTTTTTACAGGCAGTAAAAAGCAGAAAAATGGCCAGATATAAAAATAATTGTTTTTTCATCTTTGAATTATAATGTTATGAAGGCTGTCAAATCTTATACCAATAATCTCTTTTTATAAACGATCAATCACTATCCAGTAGTTAGCAACATATTTATTCCGTAGCATTCATACAATAACAAAAAATCAATACATTTGATTAGATAAAAAAAATTGTGGATCCTATTCTTAACGTTGCTGTCCGTTCCCTCTGCGTTTACCTTTTCATGGTAATTGCTATCCGTTTATTTGGTAAAAATCAGCTTTCTCAGCTCAATGCAGGAGATGTTGTATTGTTGCTGCTGATTTCAAATGCAGTCCAGAATGCGATGGTAGGCCCTGATACTTCTCTCCAGGGCGGAATTATTGCGGCATTGGTTTTGTTTGTCGCTAACTTTATTTTAAAAAGAATCATGTTTTCCAGCCGTTCCTTTCAGACTTTTATGGAGGATGAGCCGGTAATTCTTATCAGAGATGGTGTTGCAGATCAGGCAGCGCTGAACCGTGTGAAAATTACAGAAAGTGAATTGGAAGAAGCAATAAGAGAACATGGAATTGAAAACATAGACAATGTAAAACTTTCCGTTCTGGAAGTGGATGGGAATATCAGTGTCGTTTCTCAGGATGAGAAAAGCAAACAGACCCACTATTCAAGAATTAAAAGGAAAATAAAAAGAAAATACCATTAAATAAGATGAATTACGAATTAAGAGAAATGCTTCCCAGTGATGAAACCCGCGTGCTGGAGATTTTCCGTCAGGGAGTAGATGGTGGAATTGCTACTTTGGAAACAGAAGTTCCTACCGCTGAAGCCTGGAGTATGGAATATTTCAATGACTGCCGCTGGGTACTTGAAAATGAAAATAATGAAGTAATAGGATGGTGCGCCCTGAAACCAATCAGCAAAAGAGAAAGTTTTAAAGGAGTTGCAGAAGTTAGCATTTATTTTGATAACGAATACCAGGGAAGGGGATTGGGTTCCATATTGCTTAAAAAGATAATTCTGGATAGCGAGGACCACGGATTCTGGACATTGCAGACCAATATCTTCTCCGAAAATGAAATGGCCATCAAGTCTCATCAGAAAAACGGCTTCAGAGTGGTAGGAGTCCGAAAAAAAATTGGAAAGCTTAACGACGAATGGAAAGATCTTGTTTTGATGGAGAAAAGAAGCGAAATTCTTTAAAGAATTATGAATTATGAATTATGAATTATGAATTATGAATTATGAATTATGAATTATGAATTATGAATTAGTTTGATAAGCACTAATCTCCATAGTAAAATTCACTATTGACCATAAAAGGCTGTATATTCCAACCTTAAACCTTGAACCTTGAATTCTGAACTTTCCAATTTGGCATTACCCTTGTAATAGTTAAGTTGAAAAAATAGAAATAATGAAAAATTTGATTAAAATTACAGGAGTTCTTATTGTAATGTTTTTGCTGTCATCATGTGTAGTGCATGACAATGGGCGTCGCGTTAAAACAGTTCCGCCGGGACAGGCTAAAAAAATATATGGTGGAAGTGCAAAAGATTATGCTCCTGGGCAGGTGAAAAAAAGAAGCGGCTATTAACAGGTCGTGTAAAATGAAAACTAGAAGCAGGTTTTAACATATATTAGCTTAATTTCAATTTCTTTTGGCATTAACATTGATATATTTCGCTATCGAAATTGAAAAAGTGAAAATAATGAAAAGTTTGTTTAAAGTAGTTGGGGCAGGCGTGGTACTATTTATGCTGTCTTCATGCATAGTGCATGAGCCTCATGGAAGAAGAATGCCGCCGGGTCATGCAAAAAGGTATTATGGTGGAAGTGCAAGATACTATGCACCTGGCCAAGTAAAGAAAGTGTATATTTATGACGGTCGTGGTCATCATCACAGAGGCCGTGGTCATGGGCATCACAGATAAAAAAAGAAAGCACTGATTTTTCAGTGCTTTTTTATAAATTATAATCTCGATTTTTTCGGATTCAGGTAAGTATTAAAGATCATCACTTCCTGGCCAAACTTTTTCTCAATTCTTTCAGAGATATTCAAAAGTTCACTTTTAATGAAATCTTCCCGCAATTCATCATTTTCAAAGATTAATAAGAGGTTGTAATTTTTACCATCTTCAATATAATCACTATGTACTTCAGAAAGAATATATTTGTCTACATCCATTAGGTTTTCAGTCATTAAAACCAATGTTTCATCAATATAATTTTCCCATTCTTCCAGGTTATCTTTCGTACAGTGGAAAGTTATACTTAATACTCCCATATTTTTATGAATTTTTAAGATTTTTTGGATAAATTCTACAGCAAAAATCGGCATTTTTTTCGTAAATTAGCCCGTTAATAAAAATTGGAAATAAATAATTTTCAGACTTACAGCTAAGAGTTTGAATATCATTACAATAAAATTTGTTTATGCAAAAAGAAGGAGAAAGACTGATTCCTATCAACATTGTTGATGAAATGAAGTCGTCTTATATCGATTATTCGATGTCCGTTATCGTTTCAAGAGCGTTACCGGATGTAAGAGACGGCTTGAAACCCGTTCATAGAAGAGTACTTTATGGTATGTATGGATTAGGGGTGTTTTCTAATAGAAAATATTTAAAATCTGCGAGAATTGTTGGGGATGTTTTGGGTAAATATCACCCGCACGGAGATTCCTCTGTATATGATGCTATGGTAAGAATGGCCCAGGACTGGAGCTTACGTTATCCTCAGGTTGATGGCCAGGGTAACTTCGGTTCAATGGATGGTGACCCGCCTGCAGCAATGCGTTATACTGAGGCAAGATTGAAAAAAATCTCTGATGAGGTGCTTTCAGACTTAGACAAAGAAACAGTTGATTTCCAGAATAACTTCGACGACAGTTTACAGGAACCGACAGTAATGCCAACTAAAGTTCCGAACCTTTTGGTAAACGGTACTTCCGGTATTGCAGTAGGGATGGCAACCAATATGGCGCCACACAACTTATCAGAATCTGTAGATGCAATTTGTGCTTATATCGATAATAAAGAAATTACGATTGATGAGCTGATGCAGCACATCATTGCACCGGATTTCCCTACAGGAGGTATCATCTACGGTTATGACGGTGTAAGAGATGCGTTCCATACAGGAAGAGGTAGAGTTGTTTTAAGAGCTAAAGTTAGCTTTGATGAAATAGGAAACAGAAACGCTATTATTGTTAGTGAAATTCCTTATCAGGTTAACAAAGCAGAAATGATCGCAAGAACAGCAGAGCTTGTTAAAGACGAGAAAATCCCTGGTATCCACGAGATCAGAGACGAATCGGACAGAAAAGGACTTCGTGTTGTTTATGAATTGAAAAACGATGCTATTCCGAACGTTGTTCTTAACCTATTATATAAATATACGGCACTTCAGACTTCTTTCAGTGTAAACAATATTGCATTGGTACACGGAAGGCCGGAGCAGCTGAACCTTAAAGATATCATTCATCACTTTGTAGAGCACAGACATGAAGTAATCGTAAGAAGAACTCAGTTTGAGCTTAAAAAAGCAAAAGAAAGAGCACATATCCTTGAAGGGTTCATGAAAGTGATCGGAACTCAGGATTCATTAGACAGAGCGATTTCTATTATCCGTCACAGTGCAAACCCTCAGGCAGCAAAAGAAGGCTTGATTGAGGCATTTGAACTTTCAGATATTCAGGCTCAGGCGATTCTTGATCTTAGATTGGCTCGTTTAACAGGAATGGAGCTTGATAAGATCCGTGATGAATATGATGCGATCATGAAAGAAATTGAAAATCTTGAAGATATCTTAGCCAATGAGCCAAGAAGATTCCAGATCATTAAAGAAGAATTGATCGAAATCAAAGAAAAATACGGAGACGAAAGAAGAACTGAAATTGATTACTCAGGAGGTGAAATGTCTATCGAAGATATTATTCCGAATGAAGCTGTAGTTCTTACCATTTCTCACGCAGGATATGTTAAGAGAACTTCACTTTCAGAATATAAAATTCAAAGTAGAGGAGGTGTAGGAAATAAAGCGGCTACAACCAGAGATTCCGACTTCCTTGAATATATCGTTTCTGCAACCAACCACCAGTATATGTTATTCTTTACAGAAAAAGGAAGATGTTACTGGTTAAGAGTATTTGAAATTCCGGAAGGCTCCAGAACAGCAAAAGGAAGAGCGGTACAAAACCTTATCAACATTGAACCGGATGATAAGATCAAAGCTTATATCAGAACCAACAACCTGAAGGATTCCGAATATGTAAATCAAATGAGCGTTGTGATGGTTACCAAAAATGGTACAATCAAGAAAACATCATTAGAAGCTTATTCAAGACCAAGAGTAAACGGAGTAAATGCTATTGAGATCAGAGATAATGACCAGTTGTTAGGAGCTTACCTTACCAATGGAAATTCTCAGATTATGATTGCTACTAAAAATGGTAAATGTATCCGTTTCCCTGAGGAAAAAGTAAGAGAAGTAGGTAGAGGATCTATCGGAGTAAGAGGTATTGCGATGGAAGACAATGATGAAGCTATTGGTATGATTGTTGTGAATGATGTAGAGAACGAAACGGTACTTGTAGTATCTGAAAAAGGATATGGAAAGAGAACTGCAGTAGAAGACTACAGAATTACCAACAGAGGAGGAAAAGGAGTTATCACCCTGAACATTACCGAAAAAACAGGAAATCTGATCGCTATTCAAAACGTAACAGACGAAGATGGATTGATGATTATCAATAAATCCGGCGTTGCCATCAGAATGGGTATGGATGAAATGAGAGTAATGGGTAGAAATACTCAGGGAGTGAAACTGATCAATCTTAAGAAAAATGACGAAATTGCAGCTATTGCAAAAGTAGCGATGGATAAGGATGTAGAAGAAGATTCTGAAGAAATTGAAGAAGGAACAGATATTGTAGCTGATAACCAGGAAAACGATACAATCCCTCAGGCTGAAAATGAAAATACAGCAGAGGAAAATGAGAATTCTGATTCTGAAGAATAAATTGTACAATATAAATATAAAATAGTTATTATGAAGAAACTAATTTTAGGAATGGCTATCGTAGCGTCTGCTTTTGCTTTTGGGCAGAAAAAAGATGCCAATGCTTTGAATGCCCAGCTTCAGGAAGCTAATAAAGTTGCTATGGATGCATATAATGCAAAAAATTATGCAGCTGCAGCACCTAAGTTTATAGAAGTTTATGAACTATTGAAGGCTAATGGACAGGACAACAAAATATATATGTATTATGCTGGACTTAGTCACGCATTAGCGAATAACAGCGACCAGTCTATCAAAATATATACAGACCTTGTTAATTCCGGATTTACAGGAGTAGAAACTACTTATACTGCAAAAGAAAAGAAAACAGGACAGGTAGTGAATCTTGATAAAGCGACTTGGGAGCTTATGAAGAAGAACCCGGACTATACTGATTTCAAAACTGAACAGACAAAAAGTATAGAATCAGACTTATACGAAACTCTTACTTCATTACTTCTTAATGCGAAAAAAGCACCTGAGGCTCTTGCTGTTATTGAAAAAGGATTAGTTAAATTCCCAAACAGTGCTAAGCTTAAAGAAGCTCAGACTACAGCATATCTTCAATCAGGAAATACAGATAAATTTGTTTCCGGATTGAAAGAACAATTAGCTAAGAACCCAAATGACGCAACAAACTGGTATAACCTTGGGGTAATGCAGGCTAAAAACCCTGCTACTGTTAATGATGCTTTAGAAGCGTTTAAAAAAGCAGTTGAGCTTAAGCCTGACTTCTCTGATGCATATCAAAACTTAGTATATACAACTATTGGTGATGATGCTAAAGTAGTAGGAGAGATCAATGCATTGAGAAAAGACAAACCGGATGAGGCTTCTAAATTGATTGACGCAAGAAGAGAAAGATTTGGAAAAGCATTACCATACGCTGAAGGATGGTATAAAGCAAATCCAAAAAGTCTTGATGCAGTTACAGCGTTAAAGGAAATTTACATAGTAACTAAAAATATGGATAAGGTTAAAGAGATGAAAGCTAAAGAAGCTGAGCTTAGTGCTACAGCAACAAAGTAATCATTTGATAACTCAATCATAAAAAGCCGGAACAGGAATGTTCCGGCTTTTGTTTTTAAGAATAAAGGGGGATGGTTCATTCTGAAAATATATTCTTATTCGATATTTATAAACAGAAATTTTGAATGAAAAAAAACTCTTCTTTGTTTAAATGATAGGTAAATTTCACACAGAGAATTTCTCTGTAATTCCGTATCTTTGAGAAAAATTTTTATAAGATGATCGAGTGGAAAACCGCCAAGGAATACGAAGATATTACCTATAAAAAATCTAACGGAGTAGCAAGAATTGCTTTCAACAGACCAGAGGTTCGTAATGCATTCAGACCCAAGACTACTTCAGAACTATATGATGCTTTTTATGATGCTTCTGAGGACCCTTCAATAGGGGTTGTTTTGCTTTCAGGAGAAGGACCAAGCCCTAAAGACGGAGGATGGGCATTCTGTAGTGGAGGAGATCAAAAAGCCAGAGGACATCAGGGATATGTAGGAGAAGACGGAAGACACCGTTTGAACATTCTTGAAGTTCAGCGTTTGATCCGTTTCATGCCGAAAGTAGTTATTGCAGTTGTTCCGGGATGGGCAGTAGGTGGAGGGCACTCACTTCATGTTGTATGTGATTTGACTTTAGCAAGCGAAGAACACGCTATCTTCAAACAGACGGATGCTGATGTTACCAGCTTTGATGGTGGTTACGGTTCTGCTTACCTTGCTAAAATGGTAGGTCAGAAAAAGGCCCGTGAAATTTTCTTTTTAGGAAGAAACTATTCCGCGCAGGAAGCTTTCGAAATGGGAATGGTAAACAAAGTGGTTCCGCATGCGGAATTAGAAGATACAGCTTACGAATGGGCTCAGGAAATTTTAGGAAAATCACCGATGTCTATCAGAATGCTGAAATTTGCTATGAACCTTACAGATGATGGAATGGTAGGCCAGCAGGTTTTTGCAGGAGAAGCAACCCGTCTTGCCTATATGACAGAAGAAGCTCAGGAAGGAAGAAATGCATTCCTTGAAAAAAGAAAGCCAAACTTCGGAGAAGATCAATGGATATCCTAAAAATATAACTGATAATTGATAAATGATGATTCATATATCATTTATCAATTATCGCTTATCAATTATAATTATATGACTGATTGGATAAAAGCCGCAAGGCTAAGAACTTTACCGCTTTCCTTAAGCGGAATTATTATGGGAGCCTTCATTGCAAAATGGAGACTTTACGGAGAAGGTGGAATCTGGGACTGGAAGATTCTGGCACTTGCTCTTTTGGTAACGCTTTTATACCAGATTTTATCAAATTATGCCAATGACTACGGTGATGGAGTAAAAGGTACCGATGCCAAGAGAATCAATGAAGCTGAAGCAAGAGCCGTAGCATCAGGAAAAATTACGGCAAAACAGATGAAAAATGCAGTGATTCTTTTCGCAGCATTGTCTTTCATTGCCACCATTGCTTTGTTGTATGTTGCTTTCATTCCAAATTATATGAATGAGTTTTATATTTTCATAGGATTGGGAGTAGCGAGTATTTTGGCGGCGATTGGGTATACAGTAGGTAAAAAACCTTACGGATACATGGGACTGGGAGATATCTTCGTATTTATCTTTTTCGGACTTGTTTCTGTGTGTGGAAGCTATTTCTTATTTACAAAAACTTTCAGCTGGGATATGTTATTACCTGGAACAGCTGTTGGAATGATGA
>Ga0070682_100002529_pt1 | contig 10092 bp, 10 predicted proteins | sample KBSC63LmetaG_FD_64668 | JGI IMG/M metagenome (GOLD analysis project Ga0070682, IMG submission 64668) | Corn rhizosphere microbial communities from Kellogg Biological Station, Michigan, USA - KBS C6-3L metaG | ecosystem: Host-associated > Plants > Roots > Rhizosphere | place: USA: Michigan... | reverse complement strand
GATCTTCCAGTGGGGCTGGCTCGACGGCTTCCTCGGCTTCGAAAGCCAGGGGGCGCTGGACACGATCAACATCCCGCTGATCTTCGCCATCGTCTTCGGCCTCTCGATGGACTACGAGGTGTTCCTGATGTCGCGGATCCGCGAGCGCTACATGCTCCACGGCGACAACGAGCGCGCCGTCGCCGAGGGCCTCTCCACGAGCGCCCGCACGATCTCCTCGGCGGCGCTGATCATGACCTCGGTCTTCGCCGTCTTCGTCCTCACCGGCGTGCCGTCGATCAAGGAGCTCGGCCTCGGCTCGGCGATCGCGATCGCCCTCGACGCCACCCTCGTCCGCCTCATCCTCGTCCCGGCGGCGATGAAGCTGATGGGCCGCTGGAACTGGTGGATGCCCTCCTGGCTCGATCGCGCCCTGCCCGACCTCAGCTTCGAGAACGGCGAGGAGCCGGAGCCGGCGAAGGCGTAGCTGGGAGAAGCGCTTCCGACTTTTGGCACAGCCGGGTGGGTAAAAAGTCGGAAGCGCTTAGGATGCGCGGGTGACTTTGAGTGGAGATGAGCTTGCGTTTGCCGGGGCTGCGCGGCAGGCGGAGATGGTGCGCAAGGGGGAGGTCTCGGCGACTGAGCTGGTCGGGTTCTACCTGGACCGGATCCAGCGGCTCGATCCGGAGCTGAACGCGTTCCGCAAGGTCTTCGCCGAACGGGCGATGCTCGAGGCCGAGCAGGCGGAGGCGCGGGTGCGGGCGGGGGAGGAGCGGCCGTTGCTGGGAGTGCCGGTGGCGATCAAGGACGAAGTCGACGTGATCGGCGAGGTCAACACCCACGGGACCGATGGCTTCACCGAGCCGGCCGCCGCCGACTCCGAGATGGTGCGGCGCTTGCGCGAGGCGGGGGCGATCATCGTCGGCTTGACGCTGCTGCCGGAGATGGCGATTTGTGGCTTCACCGAGTCGGCGACCTATGGGGTCACCCGCAATCCCTGGAACCCCCAGCGCACCCCGGGTGGCTCCAGCGGCGGCTCGGGTGCCGCGGTGGCGGCCGGGCTGGTCCCGATCGCCTCCGCCGGCGACGGCGCCGGCTCGATCCGCATCCCCGCATCCTCGTGCGGGCTGTTCGGGTTGAAGCCGAGCCGCGGACGCGTCTCGCTAGCGCCCCTGACCGAAGGCTGGCGGGGGATGGCCGTGCTCGGCTGCCTCAGCCGCTCGGTCCTCGACACCGCGCTCTGGCTCGACGTCGTCTCCGGCGGCTCGGCCGAGGCGGAAGCACCGCCGCCCCCAGACCGTCCCTTCGTCGAGTCGGCGCAGACGCCGCCCGGCAAGCTGCGGGTCGCCTACTCGACGCTGGCCCCGCGGGCGATGATGCCGCCGACCGTCTCCGCGGAAGCGAAGCAGGCCGTCGCCGACGCGGCGGAGCTGTTGCGGGGGCTGGGCCACGAGGTCACCCCCCGCGACCCGGACTGGGGCGGCATCGGCGACACGATTTCGGCCCGCTTCCTCAAGGGCGTGGCCGAGACGGTCGACGAAGTCCCCCATCCCGAGCGGCTGGAAAGCCGCACCCGCGGCTTCGGCCGCCTCGGCAAGATCCTGCCCGAGCCGCTCTACCAGAAGGCGATGGAGCGGCGGCCGGCGGAAATCACCCGCGTCAACGCGATCTTCGACCACTGCGACGTGCTGCTGATGCCGGTGATGGGCGGCACGGCGCTGCCGATCCGGCGCTGGGAGGGCAAGGGCGCCCTGCAGACCGTGCTCGGGATGGGCCGCTTCTATCCCTACTGCGTCCCCTGGAACCACCTCGGCAACCCGGCGATGGCGGTGCCGTCGGGCTTCTCCTCCGACGGGATGCCGCTCTCGATCCAGGTCATCGGCCGCCGCGGCGACGAGGCGACGCTGCTCTCGCTGGCGGCGCAAATCGAGGCCGAGCGGCCCTGGGCGGACCGCCGGCCCCCGATCTCCTAGCTGCCGCCTACGGCTCGCCGCAGTTGCCGCAGCGGGGCGTCCCGACCCGGCGCCCCTGACCGCAGCTGGAGCAGGTGGCGATCGCCGCTCGTCCGCAGCCCTCGCAGTGGGGCGTGCCGCGGAGGGGAAACCCGCAGAAGGCGCACTCGCCGCGCCGTACCCGCCGAGCCGGCACACGCTTGGCGAGGAAGCGCTGCAGGGCGACGAAGGCGACCAGCGTCAGGGCGATCCCCGCGATCGAGATCGCCAGCGGCCCGACCTTGTCGAACCCGAGATAGCTGCCGGTGTAATCCCCAGCCATGACGATCGCCAGCACCGCCGTCGCCCCGATCAGGGCGAGCGCGGCCGGGAGGTAGCGCGAGTTCCGCGAGCGCAGCCGGATCAGCAGCCGGTAGGACGCCGCCAGCATTCCGATCAGCAGGACGAGGCGGAGGAGGAAGACGATCCGGTCGTGCTTGGTCTCTTCGTCGTCCCGTTCGGCAAGGGCGTCCTCTCGCCTTTCTTCCGTTCGTGCTTCCGCGTCTACCGCCGCCGGCTGGGTGCGCTCTTCGGTTGCGCTCGCGACCTGCAGGTCTCGCGAGGCCGCAGCCAACCTGACCTGAGCCGCTTCGTATTCGGCCTGCAGCTCGGCAGACGGTTCGCCGGCGTCGAGGGCCGTCCGGTAGGCCTCGCGGCGGAGCTCCAACTGCCGCGTCGCCTCCTCGCCGTCGCGCCGGGCGTCCCTGACTTCCTCTATCGCTTCGCTGTGCCGGTCGATCGCCGCCTGTTCCGCCGGGTCGCGGAGTGCCGCGTTGGGCTGGTGGGTGCTCACCTCCGGCTGCGCGACCTCGTCGAGCTTGTCGTAGGCCCAGGAAGCGCCGATCAGGATGAAGACCGCCAGGACCACGGCAAGGACCTTCTCCGAAGTGCTCGTCTCGATCTCCCCATCCCCCACCCGGCTCCCCGCCGGCCTGAACCTGCTCTTCTTCTCGCTCATCTCGATTCTCCTTTCCTGCCTCCCGGAGGCGGATTCGTCCTCGGACGGAGCTCGACGACGAGCTCACAGTCGAGAGCAGCGGCGATGCGCGCCAAAGTGTCGATCCGCGGCGGTCTCTTGCCGCGCTCGATGCGGGCGATCGCCGACTGGGTCGTGCCGCAGAGTTCGGCCAGTTCGCGCTGGGAGATCCCCCAGGCGGCCCGCCGCTCGGCGACGCGTTCGGCGATCAGGCCGAACAGCTCTCGGTCGTCAGGACCAGACATAGCAATCTTGCTATGTATAGCAAGATTGCTATGGGACGGGTTTCTAGATGAAGCTGCCTAGCCGAAGACTTTGCGGAGACGGGCGATGTCGCGGACCTTGCCGCGCGGGCGGATGCGGCGCTGCAGCATCATCTTCAGCTGGTTGGCGTCGGGCTTTCCCGAGGCGATCCAGTCGGCCCAGCTGCTTTCGATCGTGACGTTGGGGCTCGGCGCTTCGCCGGCCTCGGCCCGGGTCGAGCCGTTGTCGAGGACGAGGTGCCACGGTTCGGCGTCGGTGAACCGCCACTGCAGGACGAAAGGCGAGCCGTTGGCGGCGGCCGGGTTGGCGACGCGGGTGATGATGTCGAAGTGGATTCGCTGCAGCTCGGGCGAGGCTTCGGGCGTCTTCGCGCCCGGGTTGCCGACGACGCCGGCCATCAGCAGCTTCACCTGCTCGGCGGCGACCTCCTCCTCGGATTTGTCCGGGTCGAAGGGGAAGACGCCGGGCGGCATCTCCTCGGTCGGGAAGCCGATCGTGCGCCAGCGCTGGCGGACCAGTTTGAACCCGAAGGCGATGATGTCCTCGATCGAGAAGCCGTAGCACTCGGTGTAGGCGCGGTCGAGGCCGGGGGGCGAGAAGACCCCGGGCATGTAGGGGAGGACTTCTTTCAGCAGCTCGATCACCGCCGCCCGGTTCTCCTCCCACCCAGGCGCGCCTTCCTCGAGCAGCTCGGAGAGAACCTTGACGCCAAAGCCGATGTGGCGCTGCTCGTCGCGGGAGACGTTGACCATCCCTTCGCTGAAGCCGGGCATCGTCTCCTCGGAGGCGAAGAAGTCCTCGATGAAGTGCTGGCCGGGCTGGGCGAGGCTGCCCTCGACGATCAGGTGGTAGAGCGTGATCGCCTGCGCGAACTTCGCCACCGAGCGGTCCTTGCGCAGTTCCTCGGCCATGACGTCGAGCCGGTCGAAGATGCCGCGGTAGCCCCAGTTCAGCTGTGGCAGGGTCGAGGACAGCGTCTGCTGCACGGAGGAGCCGCCGACCCCGATCACCTCCTTGAAGAAGCGATGGAAGAAGATCGAGTGCCGGACCTCGTCGACCTGCTGGGTGGCCAGGAAGTAAGACATCTCCTCGGTCGGGGCGGCGGTGACGTAGGGGGCGAGGGTGTCGGCGACCCGGTCCTCGCCGTAATAGAACATCGAGTAGATCCACATCGCCGAGCGCCGCTGGATGTCGCTCAGCGACTGCCAGCCCTCACGGTCCTTCGACATGTCGATGTCGTAGGCGCTCCAGTTCCCCTGCTCCCAGCGCTGGTAGAGGTCCTCGTAGGTGATGTTGTCCATCAGGCGCTGGGAAGCGACGCTCATCTCGTCTCCTTTTGGTGTCGCACAAAGGGCACCGGGAGACTAGCGCGATCCTGGCCAGCTAGCCAGGATCGCGCCACAGGACATTGGTTAATCCGCTGCTATTTGACGAATTCTCGGACTTCTTTGTAGACCGTTTCGTCGGTCGTCAGGGCCGTGTGCGACATGCACGCGGTTTTGTGGTTGGAAGCGCCGCTGAGGATGACGCTTTCGTCCGGGTTGATGATTTCGTCGCAGGGCGACCACCAAGTGCCGTAGTTGACGAGCCCCGGGGTCTCATCGCCAGCGTTCAGTTCGCTGAGGAATTTGGAGCCGATCTGCATCTCTTGGCAGGCGACTTGGAAGGAGCAGGCGTTCGCGGTTTCGGTGCCGTGGTTCGGGCCGCCGAGGGAGACCCAGTCGTCGACCTTCGATTCGCCACCGTCGAACTTGATGTACCAGCGGGTGTTGAGGCTCCCCATCGAGTGGGCGATGATGTCCACCTTCGTCGCACCTGGGTTGTTTTTCAGCAGCGTTTCGACGTGGGACTTGACTTCTTTTTCCGCGTCGGTCTTGTTCGACTGCGAGGTGTTGTAGCTGTAGGCCATCAGGGCCGATTTCGCATAGCCGTCTTTTTCGAAGCGACCGATCATCGTGTTCCAGAGGGATGCGCTCTCCGACCAGCCGTGCACGAACAGGATCGGGTCCTGTGCCGATGCGGTGGCGGGGACCGCGGCGGCGGCGCAAAGAGCCATCGCTGCGACAACTGCCATGAACCTTCTCTTCATGGTCTTCTCTCCTATCTGTAGGGCAAGCAGGCGCCTCCCATAGCGCTCTGCAATGTGACACGATTATATGCAGAGGTTCTGAGTGATAAGCAAAAACTACGGGTGACTGCTTCGCTCAGTTGCCGCGGGAATTTCTATCTCGCGCTTGAGGATCTTCCCCGTCGGCCCCTTCGGGAGGTCGTCCAGGAACCAGACGACTCGCGGGTACTTGTAGGCGGCGATCCGCTCCTTCACGTATCCGCTGACCTCCTCGGGCGCCAGCTCCTCGCCCTCGTGGAGGACGATCGCGGCGCCGATCTCCTCGCCCCACTCGTCGTGGGGGACGCCGACGACCGCGGCTTCGCGGATCTTCGGGTGCTCGTAGAGGACCTCCTCGACCTCGCGCGGGTAGACGTTGTAGCCGCCGCGGATGATCAGGTCCTTCTTGCGGTCGACGATGAAGTAGTAGCCGTCCTCGTCGATCCGGGCCATGTCGCCGGTGTGGAACCAGTCGCCGCGCATCGCCTCCTCGGTCGCGTCGGGGCGCTGCCAGTACCCCTTCATCACGTTGTGGCCACGTACAACGATCTCGCCGACCTCGCCCTGCGGCACCTCCTCGTCGTTCTCGTCGACCACCTTCATCTCCACCTCTTCGATCGGCACGCCGATCGAACCGGGCTTTCGAGGGCGGCCCGGGTGGTTGACGCAGGCGACCGGCGAGGTCTCGGAGAGGCCGTAGCCCTCCAGCAGCTCGCAGCCGAATGCCTGCTCGAAGCCGCGCAGCACCTCGACCGGCATCGAGGCGCCGCCCGTGATGCAGATCCGCAGCGTCGAAGTGTCGTAGTCCTCGCGCTGAGGGTGGTGCAGCAGCGTCCCGTACATCGTCGGCACGCCGTAGAAGTGGGTGACGCTGTCGCGCTGCATGATCTCCAGCGCTTCGCCGGGGTCGAATTTCGGCAGCAGGGTCAGCGTCGCCCCGACCCGCAGCGAGGCGTTCATGCTCACCGTCTGGCCGAAGGAGTGGAAGAGGGGGAGGGCGCCGAGGACGACGTCGCCGGCCTTGACGTCGGAGGTGGTGCGGGAGGCGATGTCGGAGTTGCGCGAGAGGTTGAAGTGGGTCAGCTCCGCCCCCTTCGGCTTCCCGGTCGTGCCGGAGGTGTAGAGGATCACGGCGGTGTCCTCTTCGTCGGTCTCGGCGAGCTCGCGGGCGGGGTCGCGGTCGCCGAGCAGCTCGGCGAAGGCTTCGGGCTCGACCTCGATCAGCTCGACGCCCGCGTCGGCGGCGCCCTCGCGGGCCTCCGCGGCGAAGCCGTGCCAGGCGAGCAGCAGCTTCGCGCCGGAGTCTTCGAGGTAGAAGGCGATCTCGCGCCGCTTCAGCAGCACGTTCATCGGCACGACCACGCCGCCGGCGCGCAGAACTCCGTAATAGGCGATCGGGAACTCGAGGACGTTAGGCAGCATCACGCCGATCCGGTCGCCCTGCTCGACGCCTTTCTCGTGCAGCAGGCTCGCCAGACGGGCGCTGCGGTCGTCGAGGTCCGCGTAGGTCAGCTCGAGGGGCGCGAGGCGGATCGCCACCGCCTCCGGCGCCCGCTCGGCGCTCTCGGTGACGATCGACGCGAGATTCAAGCCCATCATTCCTCCCCACTCAGGTAGTTGTCCCGCCAGCCAGTCTAAGCCTCTGATGCAATCCGGCCTTCGTTAGGCTCGCCCGATGGACGACCTCGGCGCGCCGCTCTCCTACCTGGTGCTGGGCAAGGGCGTGCCCGTCTATTCGAGCGACGGGCAGCGCCTGGGGCGGGTGGTCAGGGTGCTCTCCGCCCCCGAGGCCAACATGTTCGACGGCATCATCTTCGACACCAAGGCCGGCCCCGGCGGCCACCGTTTCGTCGACGCGCCCGAGGTCGGGCAGATCTACGAGCGGGGCGTCGTGCTGACGATCGACGCGGCCGAGGCGGAGTCGCTGCCGAAGCGGCGACGCTGAAGAAGCTGGCAGAAGAGGCGAGCATCTTCTAGGATGCCGCCGATGCGAAAGGTTCTTTTGACCATTCTTGCTTTCGCTGTGCTGCTCAGCGGCTGCGGCGGGGGCTCCTCCTCGACGGATACGTCGGGCGGCAACTCTTCCTCCGCGGACACGACCGCCAGCTTGAAGCCGTTCCGGATCCCGCACGGCAACCCGAAGATCCGCTACGAAGAAAAAATGCGCCCCGACGCTTCCGGGCTGGTCGGTGAAGAGCCGAAGCCGATAATCCCGAACAGCCCGCCGCCCGAATTCCTCGCCTTGGCGGACACGATCGAAGGGATCGGGAACCTCGCCACCCCGGGCAGGGAAGTCACGATCCAGTACGTGGGCTACGACTACGAAACCGGGAAGAAGTTCGTCTCCTCCTGGGACCAGGGGAAGCCGTTCACCTTCACGCTCGGCAAGGGCGAAGTGATCCCCGGCTGGGAAGAAGGCCTCGACGGCCTCGAGGGGGGCGACCGCCGTGAGCTCGTGCTTCCGCCCGACCTGACGGAAGGCTCCTATCCCCCGGGGATCCCGAAGGGGAAGGCTGTCGTCTTCGTCGTCGACGCGATTCCGCCCAAGGGCACGAAGCCGAAGCCCGAACCGAAGCCGAAGCCGAAGCCCACCACCAACAAGACCAAGCCGAAGGTCGAGGTCCCGAAGGGGCCGCCGCCGAAGAAGCTGGTGATCAAAGACCTGGAAACGGGCAAGGGGCCGGAAGCCAAAATCGGAGACGAAGTGACGGTCCATTACGTCGGCGTCCTCTACAAAACCGGCAAGCAGTTCGACGCTTCCTGGGACCGGGGCGAACCCTTCACCTTCGAACTCGGCGTCGGGCAGGTGATCGCCGGATGGGAACAGGGAATCGAAGGGATGAAGGTGGGTGGTCGCCGGGAGCTGATCATCCCGCCGGAACTCGCCTACGGCTCCGAAGGCGGAGGAACGATTCCGCCGAACTCGACGCTGATCTTCGTCGTCGACCTGCTCGCGATCGAATAGCGCCTTCCGCCATCATCGGCCCGTGGCTCGGCCGCCGCTACCGGAACGACTGACCGCCCAGGCCCTCGCCGGCGAGCCGCTGCGCTCGGCCGAGCAGGTGGCGGAGCGGCTGCTGGCGGTGCAGGGCCAAGATCCGCGCGGGGCGCGGCTGGCGGTGCGGGCCAGGACCAGCGGCGTCACCGCCGCCGACGTCGACCGGGCGTTGACCGAGGAGCGCTCCCTGCTGATCACCTGGCTCCACCGCGGCACCCTGCACCTGGTGCGCAGCGAGGACTACTGGTGGCTGCACGCGCTGACGACGCCGCCGCTGACGACCTCCAGCGCCAGGCGCCTGCGCCAGGAGGGGGTCGGCGAGAACGATGCCGAGCGTGGGGTGCGGACGATTGAGAAGGCGCTTGTCGACGAGGGCCCGCAGACGCGGCTGCAGCTGCGTGAGCGACTGGAGCGAGCGGGCGTGCCGGTCGAGGGGCAGGCGCTCGTCCACCTGCTCTTCCTGGCGACGCTGCGGGGGATCGCGGTGCGAGGGCCGATGGTCGGCAGGGAACACGCCTACGTCCTCGTCCGCGACTGGCTGGGGGAGCAGGTGCCGGTCGGCCGCGAGCAGGCGCTGGCGGAGCTGGCCCGCCGCTACCTGGTCGGGCACGCGCCGGCCGACGATCGCGACCTCGCCCGCTGGGCCGGGCTGCCGCTGCGCGACGCCCGTGCCGGGCTGGCGGCGATCTCGTCCCGATTGGTCGAGCGCGACGACGGCCTGCTCGAGCTGAAGAAGACGTCCGAGCCGGCCCCGATCCCGCCGCCGCGGCTGATCGGCGCCTACGACCCGGTTCTGCTCGGCTGGACCTCACGCGAGGAAATCATCGGCCCGCACGAGCTCCTGGTGACCAACAACGGCCTCTTCCGCCCCTTCGCGATGGTCGACGGCCGGGCCGTGGCCACCTGGCGCTTTGCCGGCGGCAAGGTGACGATCGAGCACCTGGGCAAGGTGAGCAAGCGCGACGCCGCAGCGCTCGAGGCGGATGCGGCGCGCGTGCTCGAGTTCTTCGCTTAGAGGCGGGGCGGCATCTCGTCCGCGGGCGCGGGCGGAGCCGCCTGGCCGGGCAGTGGTTCGGCCTCCTGCTCCCAGACGTTGTTGAGGGAGACCTGCAGGTAGGCCCAGAAGCCGGGCGAGAGCAGCAGGTAGAGGATCAGCGAGATCCAGCCGCTGACCGGCTCGCGTCCGGCGATTTTCGAGGCGCCCTGGACACGCTCGGTGCCGCGCCAGTAGCTGACCAGCGCCGGGACGATGATCAGCCCGCCCGGGAACAGCGCCAGCAGCGAATTGGTCGGGTTCTGCCCGAGGTCGTAGCCCTTGGCTTCGCCGTAGGCTTTCAGCTCCTTGTTGATCTTGTACCACCAGACGAGGTGGTAGATGCCGAGCGTGATGATCGGCAGCAGGGCCACGGCCCAGGGGCTGCGCACCTTCACCTCATGCTCGGTGCCGCGAATCTTCATTTCGTAGGCCATGTCTCTCCCATCGGTGGCGGACGGACTCAGTCGAACCTAGCGTCCGGTTCGACGCGAGGCTTGGATTTCCGCTTCTTCAGCCCAGCTTCGGCGAGCGCCAGGGCGCTTCCAGGCGCTTGACCAGCTCGTCGCCGAGGCCCTCGATCGGGACGCGGACCTGCTCGAGGGTGTCGCGGTCGCGGAGGGTGACGGTGTCGTCCTCCATCGTCTGGTGGTCGACGGTGATGCCCCAGGGGGTGCCGATCTCGTCCTGGCGGCGGTAGCGCTTGCCGATCGAGCCGCCCTCGTCGAACTCGGCGGGGAGGCG
>Ga0070682_100002527_pt1 | contig 10095 bp, 6 predicted proteins | sample KBSC63LmetaG_FD_64668 | JGI IMG/M metagenome (GOLD analysis project Ga0070682, IMG submission 64668) | Corn rhizosphere microbial communities from Kellogg Biological Station, Michigan, USA - KBS C6-3L metaG | ecosystem: Host-associated > Plants > Roots > Rhizosphere | place: USA: Michigan... | reverse complement strand
TTGACGGCCTCGACGAAGAACGGCGCGTCCTCGACCTCGAAGTAGGTCCAGTCGTAACCGTTCGACAGCACGTAGCGGCCGTCGTCGGGATGGCGCGCAATCCAGCTCGCAAACGCTCGCGCCATGCCGGGGTGCTCGACCCTGTTTCCGTCGTGGATGAAGTGGCCGCTCGCGTCGAGACGAATGGTGCTTTCCCTGGAACGGCCGGGGGGCGGCGGAAGCCGAAAGAAATCGGGGTGATCGCCGGGACGAGGCATGCGCGAAACCGAGCGCCTCGTTCGAGGCGCCTTCCTTCCGCCGGGCCGGCAGATCGAACGCCGGGCTCCTGCGTACCTCGAGTGTAAGCCGGCTCGGGTGCCGCGCGTTGGAGGATCACCATGAAGATTCGTACCGTGGGGGCGCTCGCCGCTCTCGGCATGCTGCTCACGAGCTATAGCGTCTGGTCCCTCACGGCCGACCGAGCTCGGCCCACGACCGGCTGGGTGCACCACGACGTGCCGGACCGCGGGGAGGACCGCCGGCGCCCAGACGAGGTGAGCCTCGCGAGCTTCACCGCCAACGGCACGCTCGGCATGGAGGCGCGACTCGGCCACGCCAAGCTGCCCGCCGGTGAAACGCAGGAAACCTTCGTGCTCGTCAACGTGCGCGGCGACGACCGCGCGACCGGACGCGCGACGTCGCGCCACCTCGCGATCGTGGTGGATCGCTCGGGCTCGATGCGCGGCAAGCGGATGCAGAACGCGATTGCGGCGGCCCAAGGCGCGGTGCGGCGGCTCGCGGACGGCGACATCGTGAGCGTGGTCGATTACGCCGGATTCGGGCACGTCCTGGTCGAGCCGACCGAGCTTCAGCCGGACACGCGCGACACGGTGAGCGCTCGCATCGCGCGGCTCGGCGCCGACGGCGACACCTGCATCTCGTGCGGACTCGACACGGCGCTCGAGGTCTTGCGACGCCGCTCGGGCGGCGTCGATCGCGTGCTGCTCGTCTCCGACGGCGAGGCCACGACGGGCGTGCGGGACATCGAGGGCATGCGCCGCGTGGCGGATCGCGTGCGCGCCACGGGCGCTACCGTGACGACGATCGGCGTCGACGTCGATTACAACGAGCGCATGATGACGGCGATCGCCGAGGAGACGAACGGGCGACACTACTTCGTCCAGGAGCCGTCCGCGCTCTCGGCGATCTTCGACCAGGAGCTCTCGGGCCTCGAGCGCACCGTCGCGCGCGAGGCGAAGGTGGAGCTCGAGCTCGAGCCCGGCGTCGAGCTGCTCGACGTGGGCGGGCGCAGCTTTCGCCGCGAAGGCTCGCGCGTGAGCGTCGCGCTCGGCTCGTTCGCCGCGGGCGAGGAGCGCAGCGTGCTCGCGCGCGTGCGACTCACGAGCGCCCGCGGCAGCGAGCAGCCCGTCGTTCGGGCGCGCCTCACCTACGACGACCTCACGACCGGCACGCGCGCGGAGAGCGACGGGAGCCTCACGGCGCTGCTCACGAACGACGGCACGCGCTCGCCGCTCGAGCCGCACGTCGAGGAGAGCGTGCAGCGCAGCGGTGCGGTCACGGCGCTGAACGACGCCGCCGACCTCTTCAAGGCGGGCGACTCCGAGGGCGCGCAGCGCAAGGTCGCGCAGAAGCTCGACGAGGTCCGCGAACGTCGCGCCGTCGCGCTGTCTCAGGCGCCTGCCCCGGCGCGCGCGGCGCTCTCGAACCGCTTCGACCAGGAAGAGTTGGCGCTCGGCAGCGCTGCCAGCGCGTTCGCGGAGCCGCCGCCTGCCGCGAGCGCGTCGCCGTCGGAGGTGCGCGAGAGCAAGGCCGCGCTCAAGCGCAACGCGGCGCAGGCGGCCGAGCTCGCGTTCTGAGCGGAGCTCGTCGCTCGCCGCTCACTTCTGTCGGACCGCGGCGAGCAGGTAGCGGCGGCCGGGGTCGACGAGGAAACGCCCGGCGAGCGCGGTGCGGCCGAGTAGCATGGGGTTTTGCATGTGGCGGCGATCGACGAGGCCGAGCTCGATGCGATGCTCGGCGCCGCCGAGGAGCACGGTGGCGGTCACGAAGACGCGGGACTCGAGCTTGCCGCTCGTCGAGCGCACGCGGCCGCGACGCAGCACGGTGGCTTCGATCGGCGCCCGGCGCTTGCCGCCCGTCTCGCTGCGAGCAAGCTCGAAACGCACGCGTCCGGCGCCGAGCTCGGTGAGCGCGTCCACGTGGAGGGCGCTCGTGCGCGCGCCCGTGTCGACTCGCGCGTGAATGCCGCGCGCGCCCCAGGCCGGAATGTCGACGCGCTCGAGCACGCCGATGAGCTTCGGAGGCGTACGGCGCGCCGGCAGGCCCACGCTCATGCCGAGGTGCCGCGCTGGGCGATGCGCTGGCGGAAATCGTCGATCGTGCGCTCCAGGCCCTGCTTCAGCGGAATTTGTGGCTCGAAGGCGATGAGCTGGCGTGCCTTCGTGATGTCGGGCCGGCGCTGCTTGGGATCGTCGGCGGGCATCGGCCGATGTTCGAGCTTCGACGGAGAGCCCGTGAGCTCGATGACGTGCTGCGCGAGCTCGGCGATCGTGAACTCGCCGGGATTGCCGAGGTTCAGGGGGCCGCTGAGCCGTTCGAGTCGCGAGACGCGCAAAAACCCTTCGATCAGATCGTCCACGTAGCAGAACGAGCGCGTCTGCTTGCCTTCGCCGAACAGCGTGATCGGGCGCCCTTCGAGCGCCTGCACGATGAAGTTCGAGACCACGCGGCCGTCGCTGAACGCCATGCGCGGACCATAGGTGTTGAAGATGCGCACGAGGCGCACGTCGAGGCCCCAGACGCGCGCGGCGTCCGAGAGCAGCGTCTCGGCACCGCGCTTGCCCTCGTCGTAGCAAGAGCGCTCGCCCACCGGGTTCACGTTGCCCCAGTAGGTTTCCGGCTGCGGGTGCACGGTCGGGTCGCCGTACACCTCCGACGTGGAAGCATGAATGATCTTGCAGGACCGGCCACGCGCGAGCTCAATCAGGCGCTGCGCACCGATGACGCTGGTCGTGAATGCCGCGTAGGGATCGTGCTGGTAGTGGACGGGCGAGGCGGGACAGGCGAAGTTGAAGACGAGCTGAGCGTAGACGTGCAACGGATCGCGCACGTCGCCAGCCTGGAAATGGAAATGCGGGTCGCGCGAGGCCCGTGCGAGGTTCACGAGATCCCCCGTCATCAGGTTATCGAGCCCCACGACCTCGTAGCCCTCGTCGAGGAGCCGATCCACGAGGTGTGATCCAAGAAAGCCAGCCGCTCCTGCTACGAGGACGGTTTGTCGCGCTGCACCAAGTCCCATCGCCCCCAAGTAGCCTCGCCGCTCCGGGCGGGCAAACTCCTACTTGCGAGCGACGCGCGCCGGCTCCGCGAGGCCCGCGCGCGCCAAAAGCTCGTGCGAGGGGACCCGCCCGACGTGCACGAACACCGCCTCGCAGGGGAACGAGCGGCCGACGCCCGCCACCCGCGCCTCGACCGCGCGAGGCCCGATTCGTACCACCTCGGCCTCGAAAACCAGACGCACCCTGCCCCGGGCGGCTAGCGCCGCTAGGCCGTCGATGTTGCGCTTTCGTCCGCGCAGGAACCCAGCGCCCCGGGCCAGCACCGTGACCTCGGTCCCCGGCTGCGCCGCGAGGGCGAGCGCGCTCTCCATCGCCACGTCGCCGAGACCGACCACCACCACTGAGCGACCCGCGAACGAGCGGGCGTCGCTGAGCTCGTAGTGAAGGTGGGGGCGCGCGGCCTCGTCCAACGTCGCGGCGAGTGCCCGCGGCGTCCCACGTGTGCCGATCGCCAGGATCACCGCGGTCGCCAGAGCCTCGAACGGTACGCCGCCCGCAAGCTCCGCGCGAACGTGAAAGCCGTGGGCGGCGGGAGCGACCTCGAGCACGCGCGCCCCCTCGCGCAGAGGAAGACGGGCGGCGCGCACCGTGCGCTGCCAGCGCTGAACGAGCTCTTCCTTGTGCACGTCGCCGATGAAGAGCGGCAGCTTCTCGTCGGTAGGGAGCGGCGCGTCGAGCACGAGCTTCTGCCGCGAGAAGCTGTGGATGCTCTCGGCGAGGCGGCCTTGCTCGAGCACCACGCTGCGGAGGCCGAGCGCCTGCGCCGTGAGCGCCGCGGCGAGCCCTGCCGGGCCCGCCCCGACAATCACGAGGTCGAGCTCATTCGCGTCGCCGCGCGCCCCCACGCCTGCGACGCGAGCGGCGGCCGCGTGCGCTGCACGGACGCCCTGCCGCAGAGCGTTGCGCACGAGCGAGCCACCCGTCACGTCGCCGGCGAGGAAGAGCCCCGGACGGGCTTCGGACTCGAGCGTCTCGGACAGGCGTGGGCCGGCGGCGGCGGCGCCGTCGGTGACGAGCTTGAGAGAGCCGTTCGGGCAGCTTGATTGGCAGGGTCCCGCGCCGCAGCACGCGTCAGGTCGCTCGAGCACGGCGACGTAGCGCTTCACGACCAGCGCGTCGTAGGGACACGCGTCCACGCAAGCCTGACACCCGAGGCAGGTCGCGGCGTCGATCACCGGCAACCGACGCGTTCCGGGCGGCGGCGGCACGGGCACGACTGCCCGCAGCACCGCGCGCCGTCGCCGCCGATCGAGCGCGAGCGCGAGGCCGGCGACGCCGAGGCCCGCCGCGACGACCGCGGCATCGGAGCCGAATGACGCGACGGCACCCGCGTCCGCACGAGCGCCGCGAGCTACCGTGCGCGCACGCTCGATCGCCGCGTCGCGGAGCGCCGGCGCGCGGGCGCTCGCTTGGGCCGGAAGCCGGTGCTCGTCGAAGCAGAGCGAAAACGCGCTCTCCCCGGACACGCAGTGCGCGGCGGGGTCGCGGTCGTTCGCTGCCTCGTGGCAGCGCGTGCAGGCGGCGCTGCGCACGAGCGGGACGAGCACCTTCCGCGACGCGTCGGGCCGAGCAGGCGACGTGGGCGGCGCAACCATGACGCGCTCGAAGCCGCTGCCGTAGAGCGTCACTTCGCCGTTCGCGTCGAACGCGACGCCGTCCTCACTCCGGTGCACGGCGTGGCACGTCGCGCACCCGAGCTCGCCGTTTTCGGCGAGCCGCTGGTGGGCCGCGCGGGTGGACGAGTGATTGCCGTGGCAGCTCACGCAGCGGTCTCCCGCGGACGCCTGGCTGCCGTCGTGACAGCTCGCGCACCCGAGGGCGGCATGGGGGCGCGCGAGCGGGCCCGGAGCGCCGAGCGAACGGGGTCCGTCGCGCAGGACGAGCAGCAGAAAGCCCGCCGTGGCGCCGAGCGAGGCCGCGGCGAGCCAGCCGCGCCGGCGCGTGATGTCGGACGAATCGGCCGCGAGCCGTGGACGCCGGCGGCGCTCGGACGGAGGGGCTGCCGTCAACGGCTCACCCCGACGACGTGAGCCGCGAGCAGCAACGCGAACAGCACCGAGAGCGCGAGGTGCAGCGGCGGCCAGAGCGCGAGAGCCCGCTCGAGCAGGCGGCGCGCCGCGAGCACACGGAAAGCGACGGCCGCCCTCACGAGCGCGTCGCTCCCCGCGAGACGGGCGCTGCTGCGGCCGCCGAGCAACCGCTCGATGCGGCACGCGAGCGCGGCTTCCTCGGCGGCGGGCGTGCGCCCCGAAAGCACGAGCCACACGGGGCCGAGCAGCGCGGAGACGTAGGGCAAGAGCACCGTGCGCGCGAGCTCCTTCACCGTTCGCTCTTGCTCGCTGAGCCGACCGTAGAGCCGCTGCTCGAGCTCTTCGCGCTCGAGCGCGTGATCCTCCGGCAGCGTGCCGCGGCGCTCGAGGCGCGTGAGCCGCCGCGGGACCAGGCGGTACGAGAGCGCGCCGAGCCCTCCGCTCGCGGCAAGCAGCCAAAACACCAGGGAAAGCAGCGAAGCGACCCCGTGCGTCGCGTGGTGGCCGGCATGGGCGAGCACGACGGCCGCCGCCGACACACCGAGCAGCGCGTGCGCGGACACGAAGCGAGCGAGTCCCCGCTTGCCACGCTCACCCGTGCGCCCCGACAGCCGCGCGCGCAGCCGCGGCAGCCGTTTGAGCACACCGTGCGACAAGAGCGCGAGAGCGAGCACGCCCGCGACGACACCCGTTGCGAGCGCGTGAAGGGCGTCGGTCGCGTCGGACGCGCTCCGGGAAAGCGCGAGCAAGGGCGGAACGAGCGCCGCGCAGAAGAGCCAGCGGAGCGCTTGGGAGCGGCGCGCGGGACCCCTCGGCGCGTCCGGCTTCGGGTTGGCGCGCTCGAGAGCGCCCACGAGCGAGCGCACCTCGACGAGATCGCGCGCCGGATCGGCGCGAAAGATCGCGCCCGTGGGGCAGGCGCTCACGCATTCGGGGCCGCTCCGGCCGCGACAGAGGTCGCATTTGTGAGCGACGAGCTCGCTCGCGCCCGCACCGCCGGGCGCGCGGGGCGCGAGGCGAATCGCGTCCCACGGACACGCTTTGGCGCACGCGCCGCACCCCGTGCAGAGCGCCTCGTCGAGCGCCACCGCGCCGCTCGCATCCCGCGTGATCGCGCCGGTCGGACACTCCGGAAGGCACGCCGGATCGCGACAGTGCTGGCATGCCTCCGCAAGGAGCAACGCGCGCGCGGCGAGTCCGCCGCCGTCGACAACTCGGAGCACGACTTTCTCGCCGCGGCGCGTGAGACGTGGTGTCCCGTGCGTTTCCGCGCAGGCCCGAGCGCATTCGCCGCAGCGCACGCAGGCGTCGAGCTCGATCGCAAGCAGGGAGCGCGCGCTCGACAGCCGCTCGAGCTCGTGCACCGCGTGCCGCGTCGCGCGGCCGGCGTAAAGCTCCTCGACCCGCGCCTGCTTCTCGAGCCGAGCACGCACGCTGCGCTCGGCCCGCGCGACCGCCTCCGGATGTCGGAGTGACAGCTCGCGGAGAACCGCGCGCGGCAGCGCCAGCACGACGGCGTCTCCGAGCGCCGTCGCCGTCGCGTCGTACGAGCGGGCAGCGCGCGTCGCCTCGAGACCCACGAGGTCACCACGCGCAAAAAACCCCGCCTTGTCGCCGGAGCTCACGACTTTCACGAGACCGCTCACGACGATCAGCGCCCGCTCCGCCGGCTCCGCCGCCTCGAACAGGCGCTGGCCACGGGACCACGATTCCTCGCGCAACCGAGCCACGAGCGCCTCGAGCGGTCGCTCGCCGAGCGCCTGCCCGAACGGTGTGGCGAAGAGCTCGGCGACGTACGCTCGGCGCCGCGCAAGATCCCCCTCGCGCACGAGGAGCGCCGCGCGACCCGCGTGCGCGAGGATGCGCTCGAGCGCGGCGACCGGCACTTCGAAGAGTGAGCTCTCGCCGCGGGAGAGAGCGCGCGCGGCTCGGGACGCTCCCCGCGCCAAGGCCTCGCTCCCGAAGTGTCCGCTTTCGCCGATCTCGCGCGAGCCACGGGGGGTCTCGAGCAGAATCGATCCCTCGACGACAAACCACAGGGTGTCGGCCGGATCGCCCGGCGCAAACGCCGCCGCGCCGTCCGCGAGCTGGCGCGGCCGAGCGGCGGCGCGCAGCGCGGCGCGGCCTTGCGCGTCGAGCCCGGAAAGGAGGGGCGAGGCGAAGGGATGCTCAGCCACCGCGAGCCTCCGCGCGCGCGAGCTCCACGATGTCGAGACGCTCGAGCGCCGCGGGCGTGACGAGCGGGCCGCCCGGGCGTGCACCGCGGACAGCGCGCGCCGCCTCGTACGCTGCGAAAGCGCGGAGCAAGTAGGGTGGGAACGCGCGAAACAGGAGTCGCGCCGTCACGTGGAGCTCGCGCCCGCGGAGCGGGAGCGCGTAGACGTACGTGACGGGCCTGTCCGGCGCGAGCGAGCGCGTGTCGATGATCGCATCGGGTGCTTTCAAGACACCGCGCGAAGCGTCGAGCGCGCCGACGGGAAAGTACGTCTCGAACAGCGCCTGGCGACCCCGGAGGTTCGAGCCGCAGGCGCCGGTGTCGGGATCGTAGTCACCGTCGGCGTAGCGATCCGAGCGAAGCCGCTCCTGCCCCGGCAGCGCCTCGCAGCGCCCGTCGCTCGTGAGCGCGCCGACGCAGCGCACACAGCGCAAAAACCCGTTCTGAAAGCTCACGACGCCGTGCCCGCGAAAGCGCGTGCCGCCCGCCTCCGGGGGCGGCTCCCACGCGGGTGCATCGGGGCCGTCCGCAACGTCCGCGCCAAAGAGCCCGAGCGGCCGCCCGGCGCCGTCAACGCCCGCGCCCTCCACGTTCACCTCGACGAACCGTTTGTCGGCGAGGTCGGCCTCCGGCCCGCTCACGTGACCCGCCTCGTAGAGAACCCTCCCCTGCGCGTCCGTGACCGTGAGCTCGACCCAGAGCTCGCGCTCTTGGCTGAAGCCACCCGGTACGCGGTGGCCCGCGCCGACGTTCTCGACCGTGACCGGGATCTCGACGCCGCCACCCCGCCGCTCGACGGGGCCGAGCGCCAGCCGCACGCTGGCTCGAAGCAGGAGCTCACGCCGAGCACGCGCGCCGAGCGGCAGTCCGAACGCGTCGAGCTCGGACTCGCCGGCAAGCGCCGTCGCGAAGCCCGGTGCCAACGGCACCTCGACGCCGGTGAAGTAGTGCGGGTGCACCTCGCGCTCGCCGCCCTGCGCCGTCGCGGCGTAGCCGAGCGGCAGATCGCCGGGCTCGCGTGGCTCGAACCGCTCGCCCGTCCACACGCCCGGGTAGGTCGAGAGGTGGCAATCTTGACAGCCCGGCGCGACGAGACCCCTCGCTTGTCGCTGCGCCGCGTAGTCGCGCCATTCGCTGTATCCGTTGCGCAGGCGCTTGAAGTGGTCGCCGCGCGCACGCCCTAGAACGTCCGTGCCGAACAGGCGCACGTCGTGGCAGCTGCCGCAAAACGCGCTCGAGCCGAGGTAACGACTCGCTTCTTCGGTGGGACGGGCGTGCGCCCCACCGGCGACGAGCTCGCCAGCCGCAAGCGTGCCCGCAAGGAGCACCCCGGGGTCCAGTCGATAGCCCGAGTTCGCGATGCCGAGACGCTCCTCCACGCTTCCCACGCGCGCCGAGAACAGCGCGCCGGTCGTGAGCGACGTCCACGTCGGGTTTCCGGCGTACTCGCCGCGTGCCGCGGCCCCGACCCGCACGGGACCGCTCACCTGATGGCAAAACGTACACCCGATGCCGTCCCGGCCCGCAACGCCGAGCAACGCGCCGAGCGGGCGGTTGTCGGGTCCAGGCGCGAGCGCATCCCAGCCGGGCAGCACTCCGCCGAGGTTCTGGCCGGGCGCATGACAGTTCACGCACCAGCCCTCGCCTCCCGAGCCGGTCACGGAAATCCCGCTCGTCGCGTCGCGACAATCGCGGCCCGCGTCACGCCGCCGGAGCACGCCCGCGCCCTCGGGACAGCGCGCCGAGCGGCCCACCTGCTCTTCGATCAAGAGCTCGAGCGCTTGAAAGAGCGGCGAATCCACGGCGTGCGCCATGACGGAGCGGCGCCACTCCGCGCTCTGCCGGGGGTGGCACGACGCGCAGCGCTCCGAAGCATCAGCGAAGTGAAGCGGTTCGCGCGGACGAACGGGTGACGTGCTCTCGGACGCGCGAACCAGGCGAAGCACGAGCAGCGTGGCGCCGAGCGACGCCAGAACGACGGCGAGGGCAAAGGCGGCCTCGCGTCGTCCGAGCGTCACGGCGAGCCTCGGCTCGCGGCGCGCGTGGGCTCGGCGTGCGACCCCGTGCGCAGGGCATACGTCGCAATGCCGGAAAGCGCCGACAACGAAAGCACGAGCACGAGCGCGGCCCGCCACGACACCTCGCGCGGCGCCGTCGCCTGCTCGAGGAGCGCCAGGGTATCGAGCAGCTTCGAGCGGGTCGGTGCGGGAACGTCGCGTGGCGCGGGCTGCGAAGGGGTGGCGGCCGCGCTGGGCGGCGGCTCGGGCGCGAGCGGCGGCGCCGGATCGGTATCGGGGTGCCCGCGCCTACCTCGGCGCGACGGCGGCGTTTCGAACGCAGCGTCGGACGGCCCGAAGGGCTCGAGCTCGTGCAGCACGTCCGCGGCCGAGCCCGGTCGCTCGCCCGGGCGCTTCTCGAGCAGCGCGAACAGGAGGCGCTCCACGCCGCGCGGGAGCCCGCGGCGCACCGCGTCCGGCAGCGGCGGCGGCGCCGCGGTGCACTGAAGGTTCAA